>JAEEGI010018945.1_pt1 | contig 13930 bp, 6 predicted proteins | sample 8958751 | NCBI WGS metagenome assembly JAEEGI01 (sample SAMN16246545, study PRJNA631951) | gut metagenome | biome: gut microbiome; feature: rumen; material: KS-attached | host: Bos | place: Iran: Karaj | collected 2018-10
ACGTTGTTCATTAGAATTCTGATAATTAGAATGAGAATGAGAACTTTATCTATAATTAAAACTATTTTCTTTTTTAAGTCTTTCATTATTATTTTCTATATTTTCAATATTATTAATATTATCATAATAATATCCTGATCTTTTATAATTTAATAAATTACTAATATCATCTTTATCTTCATCTTCATTTTCATCTATTTTTTTTAAATATCTAACATGGTTTTTCTTCTTAGAATAAGATTTAGAAAAATCATTATTATTATAATCTTCAGATTCTTCTTCTTCACTTTCACTATCATTGACTAAAGATTCTAAACTTCCTAAAGAAGCATCAAACCAACAACTTTTATATTCTACAATATGTTCAGAATGAATTTTAGTCATTGTTTGAGCTTCTCTTATAACATTTTGTTCATTTAAGTTTTCTAACTTAACTATTTTAATAGCATTTATTTTATCATCTATTTTATGTCTTGCTTTTAAAACACAACCGAAACCTCCTTTTCCTAATTTTTCAAATTCTTTAAAGTCTCTTTCTAAACGAGTTATTCCTCTTGAAGTGTATAATTTATTATCATTATTTAAATCATTTTCTTTTTTTTCTTCTTCTTCTTTTTTAAGGTTTAAATTTAATATATTTGAATTAGTGTCTTTGTTATTGTTATTATTATTAATTTGATTTTTTTGAATTATTTGAAGAGTTATTATTTCATTTGAAGAATCTGAACTTTCAGAATTTGAAACATCCCAAATTCCATTTGAGTTTAAATTTAAAGATGTTTTTTTTTCTAAGCTTTTATCTTTTATTTTTTCTTTTTCTTCTGCATTTTTTATTATTTCTTTTTTAGGAGTTGTTATATTTTGATTTGTTATTATTGGTATTTCTGTTAAGGTTTTTTGTTGAAAAGGTTCTATTTTATTTTCTAATTTTTCTTGTTTTGCATTTATTATATTTTCATCTTCTGTTTTTTTTTGTTCTACTTTATTATCTTCTTTTAACTTTATTGATTTATTAAATTTAACATTATTATTTTGTTTTCCTTTCATAAAGAAATATAAATAACAAACATAAACAAAAAATAAGAAAATAAAATAATACCATTCATACAATTTAAGAAATATATATCTTAAATTCAAACTAAACATCTTTTTCTTATTTTTAGGCTTTCTAAAACTATTCATTGATTTTTTAATCTTTTCATCATCATAATCCCATTCAGAGTAAAAAAAATACTCATCATCATATCTTCCAAAAAAACTCGTATCCGTAGTTTTCGTCGCATGATTTTGTTCATAAATTTTAACCGGAAAATGTCTTTTATTATCATAATCATGAATACTAATAATTTCATTTTGATTAATATCTAAATCAAAATTATTTAAATTATTTTTCATATTATCATAACCAATCATCATTTCATTATAACTTCCTTCATTTACAATAACAATTTCACTTACTGTTGTATTCCAAACTTGTTCATTATTCTTTAAGCATATTAAAGTATAATCATCTCTGAAAACATTTATAATTTTATTATTATTATTTTTATAATTTTTATTAAAAATAAATTCATCTTGTACAACATTTCCACTTTCAATATCAATAGTAAATAAATTAGATAATTTATTACCTCTAAATAAATAATTTGGCATAAAATATAAAGAAAAAGGACTTCTATTAACTAAGTCTGTTATTGGAATAGCAAACTCTTCTAATTTAATATCTGGTTGATTAGTTACTATAAATAATTTCCCATCCATAGGTATTAACACTTTATTTTCATTTATAATATTTTTTCTTATTATATGCGTTCTTATTAATTCTTCTCCTAAGTTTACAGTCCATTTTTTTTTTATTAAAGGCATCTTTTCAAATAAATGAAGATTACCGTCTTTTGTGCTTATTACAAAATAGTTATTATCTAAATTTGATGTTTCGTATTCAATTTCTAAAGGATTTATGTTTTGAAAAGTGGATTTTGAAAATGAATTTTTTGGAGGAATGTTGTTTTTTTGTTTTGGACTTTCGATTTGAGTGGAATTTGTTTTTTGGAGAAAACAAAATATATTAAAGAAAAAACAAATATATTTTATTAAGGTAATTATTTTGTAATGCTCCATTTATTTTTTTTAATTTCATTTTAATTTATATTGAAAGGAATCTATTATGAGAAAATAAACAAATTATTCTTAGATAACTTTAGTTATTTTATATTTTAATTAGAGTATTTTGTTTAATTTTATTATTAATTAACAGTATTTTTATTAATTTTAAAATCTGAATTTATTTAAAATTTGAAAAAAGCTCGAATTTAATTTTAATTTCATTTTAATCATCAAAAAAATAAAAAAATATAAAAAACTTTAAAAAATAAAAAAAATAAAAAAAATAAAAATTAAAAGAAAAAAAAATATTTGAATTTATCAATAATGGAAGAAGAAAAACTAAATCAAATAGTATGTAATGTAAAATTTATTTCAATATTCGATAACAGAGGAAAAATAATATACGGTAAATATTATACAATAAATGACGCTGATCAACAAAGAGAATTTGAAAAAAGAATATGTATCTTAGCTAAAGATACAAATCCTCAAAATGAAGAATTAGACATAATAAACATTGATAACTTTAATATATTATTTAAGTTACAAGGTGACATTGCAATTTTTATCGGTTTAGATGAAAACGATAATGAATGCTTAGGAGCTGAGTTTTATAAAATATTTGAAAGTAATTTAGGAACTATAATAAATTATAAATATACTAGAAGTGGGCTTTTAAAAAATTATGGTAAAATTGTTACTTTAATTGATGAAATGGTTAATGAAGGAATTGTTATTAATACTGATATTGATAGTTTAGAAAGATTAATTGAATTAAGAGAAAATGCTTCTTCTTCTAATACTTTTATTGATTTTGGGAATAATGCTATTGGAGGTTCTGGTTCTCTTATTGGTTCTTTGTTTAGCGGAGCTAAAAGTCTTTTTGGTTAAAGGTTATTTGTTTTAAAATAAAAGAAATTTGTTAATATTTTTTTAAAATTTTTTTTTATTTATTTTTAATGATTTTTTCAACTAATAATGAAGATTTTAAAAGATTAGAAATGATTGAAGTTATGAAATTGAAAATGGAAGTTAAGAAAATGATTATTGGGATTGAAAATAAAAAAGAACAAATGAAGAATGTTCAAAAAGAAATAGATAAAATAATACAAGATAATAATAATATAAAAGATAAAATTAATAATTTAAATCCTATTAAAAAAGAAATAGAAAGAAATGAAAGAGAATATCAAATAAATAAATTAAAAGAAGAAGATTATATTAATAAAATAAATTCTATAATTAATAATGATAGAAAAGATTATGGTAAATTATTAACAAGAGAAGATTATGAAAAAAGTAAAAAAGAAACAAAAAATTTAAATGATAAATTAAAAGAAAAAATAAATAAATTAAACAAATTAAAAAATAAATATAATGAATTATCAACTAATCAAATTTCAATAATTTCTAAATTAAAAGTAGGAATATAATATATAAATAATTAAAAAAAACTTTTTAAATATTTAAAAAAAGTATTATTTTTCTTAATATATAAAAAAAAAATCATTAAATTAATGAGGAAGCGTTCAGTTAGTTTTTACGCTAAAAACGAAGAAGAATTTGAAAGAATATTTGATAGGAAAAAAACCTTAATTGAAAGAAGACATTCAAAATTTTCTCCTTTTACAAAAAAAAACCCTTTAAAAGAAAAAGAAAAAACATATAGTTACTTCGACGATTTAGAAATTGACGAATTAGGAGTTAATTCCTGTTTTCAAATAACTCAAAAGGAAGAAAACGCTGAAGAAGCAGAATTAAATTTAATGAATAAATTAGGAAATTTAAATCTTTCAATTAAAAAAAAAGATAAAAATATGTTTTATGATAATTTCTGTTCTAAAAACTTATTAAAAGGCGAAGAAGATGATATTTTCCAAAAAAAAAGTTGGCAAAGCGAAGGTAAAAAAGATAGTAGTGAATATTTAAATGTTTTAAAAAATAAAAATAATAATAATGATATTAATAATTTTGGTTATGACTTAAATACAAAAAATAAAAATAATAGAAGTAATACTTTTGACGGAATATATAATTTAGAAAATGGAAAAAATTTAGATGAAGAAAGTATTATATCATATATAAACTCAAGTGTTTTTTTATCCCAAAACGTTGATATAACACAAGACATATTAAAGTTTTTAGTAATGGGAAGTGAAAATAGTGGTAAAAGTTATTTTATATCTAAGTTATTTAATGAAGAAATAAAAAAAGAAAATGAAAAGTTTTGTATTATGGATATTAGAAAAAAAAATATTAAATTATTAGGTAATTACATTCGATTAGAATTATTAGATACAAATAGTATTTTAGCAAATACTGAAATGATTAATGTTTATTATAAAATTTCTGATGGAATGATAATGATAATTAATTCTCAAAATCCTTTAAGCGCTACTTATATTTATGATTTAATTGAAAAAATGAAATATAAAATTTTTGATTATAAATATAATCTTTTAATATTATCCATTACTAAAACAAGTGATTTATTAAGTGAAAATGCAAGGAAAAATTTCGATGAGACTAATATAATAATTTCTAAAATTGAAAATGAATTTGAATATAAGGTATATAATGTTGAGTTTGATAATAAAGATATTTTTTTTGATATTGTAAATAGATTTTTAAGTGTAGCGTATTTAAAAAAAGAAAGAAAAAATAAAAAAAATAAAAATTGGGATGAAATGAGAAAATTGAGTACACAAAAAAGTTCTAATTAATACAAAATTATGTGTTTGAATAATATTTATAATATTTAGGGAAATATATCCTAAATTATTAATATAAATAAATAGTAATTTTATGAATAAACTAATAAACAATTATTTATTATTATAGGAATAATTATAAATAGATAAGAAGTAAACTAAACAATTTTAAATTGAAAATTAATTTAAAAAGATAAACACATTAATATTATAATATTATATTACTGGAAAGCAATTTTGATTAAAGATATATTGGATTTTACCTTTTTTATGTTTAGGTTTATTATTCTCTTTTAAAGTAATAAAATTTTTAGTGGATAAAGAGTTAAAGAATTTTAAATTTAATTTTGGAATTGAATGAATAGAATCAAAAGAATTAATTCTTTTCATTTCAATTTTATCATTAAATCTTATTGATTCTAAATCAGAAAAACTTAAATTAGATTCATCACTTTTTTTTTCTTCTTTATTTAAAGTATATGAATCATTTAAATCATTATTTTCTTTATTTTTTTTTTTAAAAGTTGAATTTTTAAGGTTTTTACATTCATTTATTTTAATTTCATTTATTAAAGGATTATTCAATTCATTTTCGCTTTTTAATCTTGAATTTTGAATAAGTAATTTTTGATTAATTTTACCCATTATATTAAAAAGATTATCAATTCCTAATTTAATATCATTTAATAAATTTTTTTCATCATAAGAAGAAATTAATTTAATATAATCTTCTAAAGCAATAAAATAAGCTAAGTATTTTTTATATAATAATAAAAGATTAATATCTTTTTCTTCATTTATTTTTAATTGATTAAGAGAAGTTTCTAAGTTAAAAGAAATATTTCTTATTTTTTTTTTTCTATTTATTTCTAACTTAGAAAATATATAATTATTATCAATTTTTTCATTTTTAAAATTATAATTATTTATTTCAAATAATTTAGTTGATTTTGCCATTAGTTTTTTAGGTTTAAAAGATATTGTTATATTTGAAAGGGGATCTAAATTATTATTAGGTAATGAAATATTCATATTTTTCTTTAAAGGAATTTCATTATAATCAATTGAAGATGAATGGTTTTTTTTAATGTTATTAAAAGATAAATTCTTAGTTGAACTTCTTGATATTGATTTTTTTTTTATTAATTTTGTAAAATTTACTTTTTTTTTATTCTTATATAATATATTATGGAAATTCAATTTTGATATATTTTTAATAGGAATTCCACTTATTAGATTATTGGATTTCATTAAACAATTTTTAAATAGATTTTTAAAATAAATATATAATAAATATTAAATTAATGTTTAAATATTAAATAATAATATAATAAACCAATGATTTTACCAAAATAAAATTAGTTTTTATGCTTTTAGTAATATAAATACTTATTCAACAAATATCAATTTAAATAATTAGGAAAGTGTAATTACAAACTTTATAAATTCTATAAATTGATTAATGATTTTTGAGATAATAATAATTAAAATAAAACTAATTCATATTCTAATACAATAAAAATTGGAGGTTAAAATATTTTTTGAAAAAAAAATGAAAGAAAAAAAACTCAAATAAATTAAGAATTATATTATCTAATGAATAATTATAAAAAATTATAATTTGAAGTATTATTTACTTAATTTATTTAATTATATATTTAAATGTTATTGATTTTTACTTTTTTTTTTAATTAATTAATAATCTTATTTATTAAATATATAAATAAAAAATTTATAAATTAATAAACATAATACAATATTAACTAAATTCATCACTTAAAAATTCAGTATCTCTCATTTCAACAACACTCAAGGATTTTTTTCTAATATTAGTTCTATTAATTTCTCTTCTTCTTCTTTCAATATTTTTTTTATGATCATTTAAATTATCTAAAAGTTGATTTTGATTTTTTTCATTACTATTAAAATTATCAAAAAGTGAATTTTTTGATTTTTCAATAAAAGTTCTATGATAATTTTTAGGAATTTCTTTTCTTTCATTATTTACTATTTGAGAATTAAAAGACGAATTTTCTGAAGATTCTTCTTTAATAACAGTCATTTTTTTTTTTAAAGTTTTTCCTCGATTTGAACTCCTTAACTTTTTTAAAATAGGTAAATTATTTTCTTCAGTTTTTTCATCTTCTTCATTTTTATCTTTATCTTCTTCATCACTATTTTTTTTATTTTCATTATTATTTTTATTAAAAACTAAAGAATGAAATAAATCTGATGAAGGCAAAGAAAAATTTTTTCTTTTGTGTTTAACTTTAATATCAATTGATTGTAATATAGGATGTAATTTAGTACATTTTTTAATTAAACTTAAAGGATTTATTATTATATCATCATCATTTTTTTTAACTTTTTTAACAATCATTTTTAATTTTCTTCTTTTAGAATTTTTTAATTTATAAAACCAAGGTCTTGCACAAGCTTTTCTTGTATTTTCTATAATTCTAACAATCATAGTTATTAAATTCTTATCATATTCTATTCTTAACTTTGATAATCTTTGGAATATTTTTTCTGTTGAAGTTCTTATGCTTTTAGTTAATATTTGAGGTTCAATTAAAACTTTATTAAAAGCATTCTTTCTTACTTTTATTCTATATAAAAAAAATTTTATTTTTCTTTGTAAATAAATTAATTTCCTTTGTTCAAACATTACCATATCATATTTAGTAATATATTCATGATTTTTAGGTATATCAATATATTCATATTCTTTTCCAATGTTATTTAAGAATATTTTAATATGCTTTTGTATTAAAATTATTTTTTCTAATTTTTTATGAGTTTTAGTTATAAAACATCTTTTTGATTTAATTATAAATTTAAGACTTATTTCTCTAAAAGGAATAACTCTTGTATTATATTTCATTTTATATTTCATTACTTCTTTTTTATGTTCTTCATTTTCTATATTTATTATTTTAGTAAAATAATAATTTCTATCATAACCTTCTTTAGAAATATTTGGCTTTATTTTTTTACGATATGTTCCTTTAATAAATCTTTGAATTTTTATTATTTTTGATAAAGGAATTATTTTCTTTAAAGCAGTAAAAGAATTTAATTTTTTTTTTCTTCCTCTTATTATTTGCAACGATTCAATCATTGCATATTGAATTTGTTTTATTTTATTTAATTGCAAATCTTGAATTGGTCTTATAAAAACACATTTTTGTTTATTATATACTCTTTTACAGTTTTTAGTTACTAAATAATTTCTTATATAATTTTGAATTAATTTTATTTCATCAAATCTTCCTTTTGTTTTTGTTATAAAACAATAATCTTTATTTAATTTTAAAATTTTAATTTTTGAAAAGTTAAAAAAAAGTACTTTTTGAATAATGAAAATAAATTTATCAATTTTTAATTTTAATTCTCTTGAAATTAAATAATATTTCCTATAAATATATTGCTTAAATTTAGCTTGAATTTTTTCTGCTTTTTTTGTTAATTTTTTAAATCTTTTTTTCCATAATCTTTGTATTTCTATTATAAGAGGTATTTTATAATAAATTTCATTATAATTTATTTTTTTATTATTTTTTATTATTTTATTATTGTATTCTATTCTTCTCATATGAACAACTGAACGTTGCATATTTGAATATTCTTTTATTTTTTCTGATTTTTTTAAGAATTTCTTTTCTCTTATTGGAAGTGGTGTTAAATTATCATTTGTTATTGGTTCTTTATTATTATTTAAATAATAAGTTATTGGTTGATTATTAAAATTTGAATTTCCTTTTAATTTAATATTTATTTGGTTTTCTGTTAAATATTTATTGTAGTTCTTTTGTAATTTTTTATGTAATTCCCAATTTTGTTTAGTTTTTAAAGTGTTTGAAGTGTTATTTTGGGAATTATAATTTGACATTAATAATTATTAATTAAATGAAATTTAAACTTTTAAACATAATTTTTTTTTTAGATAAACAATAATAATATTATAATTAAACTTTTTAACTATTATAATTAAATCTAATAAATTTTTTTTATTATTTTATAAAAAAAATAAGTAATGATTTATAAAAAATAATAATTTAAAAACAATATATTATTATTATTTTTTTATTCTTTAAAGGTAATTAAATTTAATTTAATTTTTTTAAATATTTAAAATCCATTTTTTAATTATATAAAATATTTTCACTTTTTGTTAAGCTATCTTTACATTTCCCACAAACCAAAATATTATTGTCTTTCTTATTTGATTGATTAGAATTATCATTAGGAAGATTATTTTTTACATTTTCATTTATATCATCCTCACAAACCGAACAAACATTAGATTTAAATATTTTCAACATCGAAAATTTTCTTTGAATATTACTATTCATATAAAACACATTATAATTAGAATCAATTAATAACATATAATTTTTTTCATCATTAATTTTCATAAATATAAAAGGCAATTTATTAGGATGACAAATAAAACTTTCTAAATTAAACCTTCTCATTAAGTTTCTATCTTCTTTATTTTTAATTTTATTATTTTCACAATAAGTATACCTAATATCATTTAAAGCTTTTTCTTTTTTCTTACTATAAATATCAATAATAAATCTTTCATGATTTTCACTTTTAATATTTTTATCCATTACAATCCAAATACTAATAGTACCATCCATGTGAGAAAGAAATAAAATACAATCACCAACGAAAGAAGCAGTCGCATATATAATAGGATAAAATTCATATGATTTATTTTCTAAAATATCTAAATCACATAAAGGAACTCCGTTAATAGAAAATAAATAAACTGTGAATTTAGTATAAACTACAAAATCACCGTTTGAGTAAATTGGTAGAATATCTTTAATAGGATATTTAGTATTAGTTAAAAATTGTACTTTATGTATTAATTTTAAATTATTATATCCTAAAGATAAAATATAAATTGTATTTGAAAAGTCTGATGCTATTAAAATATTAAAAGCTTCATTTAGTTTTAATTTTGTTATTGGATGTTTAGAGTAATTAAAAGCTTTATTTGTTTTAGAAATAAATATTGTTTTAAAACTTGGGATTAAATTATCATTATTTACTTTTTTTTCTTTGTTTTTTAAATAGAATTTATTTTGATAATTTTTAATTGATTCTGATAAATTCATTTCAAGAACTAAATCAGAATTATCATTCTCAGGTGCTTTAGAACAAGAATATTCTTTAATATTTCCATTAGTAAATCCAACGAATATTTTTTTTCCATTAAATGAAGAAATTAAGGAACAAATATTACTTGGTTCTCCTGTTGAATATTCTATTGTCATTTTTTTTTTTGGTTTAACTAAAGAAATGTAATTATGATGAAAGGTTAAAAACTTATTTTTATTTTTATTAAAAAACACACAATTTTTTCCTATTATAAAGTAATTTTTAGTAGGATTAAAAATTTCTTCAATGTTATCAGGACTTTCTTTTTTACTTAATGAATTCATTAAAGAAAAAAGAGATGATATTCCTCCTTTAAAATATTGATTATTACTAATAAAAGTGTTTGGATCTAAAATTTCAAAATCATTAATTTCAATATTACAATTTTTTAAAAAGTTAATTTTATCTAATTTAACTATTTGAATTTTATTAATTTTATTATCACTATCAAAGAATATTTTACTTTTATTAATCCAATAACATTTATCTTTTTTAATATGTCTTTTAGTAAACAATTGATCAGGAAAACATCCAAATTCACATTTTTCAATTAAAATCATATTTAAATCATTATCTTCCATTTTCTCAATTTCACCTTCTGAAAATTTATTACAAGCACCTCTATAAGTGTTTAAAAACTTAATAGCTTCTTCTCCATTTTGTTTACAACCAAAAATTAAATCAATCCAATTATTTAAATTTTCACTTACTTTTTTACTTTCTAACAATTTTTTCTTAACTAAAGTAAAAAACCTTGAATCACTTTTAAAAAAATTAGGTAAAATAAAATCATCAACAATCTCATTATTTTGTCTTATTCCAAATTCAAAATCATTGAAATTAATTAATATTTCAGGAATAGTATAAAGTGAAGGTATTAATTCTAAATATTTATCTTCATTACAATTTAACTGTTCTTTACCAATAAATAACCTATCCGAAGCATCAAATTCACCTCCTTGAATTTCTAAAGCACATTCTGAATAAGGTCTTTGTCTAAGATTAAAGTAATTAACAAAAGCATGAGTTGAGAATATTGTTCCTGAATGATATTTATCATCAATATCTCTTAATTCATATTTATTTAAAATATCTTCTCTTATTAAAGTATTTTGAGCGAAAATAGGATATGATAAATCTCGGTAAAAGTTATTATTAAATATATTTAAGTTTCCTTCTTTAGGGAAATTTGATATTATCCAAGGAAAGATAAAATATTGAGATAAAACATTATATCCTCTGTTTCCTAAAGTATTTAATAACATTAAATAATCGAAATTTGTTATTTTATTGTTTTTCCAATTTTTACTACAATAAGATAATAATTCTTGAGAATTTGATAAGTTTTTAACATATAATTTTTCTTTTTTGGTTTTTAGTTGTAATAATTTAGAAGGGTAATATCTCATGTAAAAGTATTGTTTAGTTAATTTTATTTCAGGTGTTAAATTATTAATCATTTTAACTGGATCTTCTTTATAAATATTATTTATATTTATTAATATTTTTCTAAACACTTCTTCTCTTTTTCCTTTATTAAATATTATAAAATAACTAGAACCATTTTTTAATAAAATTTCTAAAGCATTTTCAATATGTAAGAAGTCTCTTTGGTAAATTTCTGATATGTTTTTTAAAGATATTTTCTTAAAAATTGGTTTTTGATTATATTCATAATTAAATTTAATTGATGAAAGGCTAACTGGAGTTTTCCCTTCAGAATCATTTTCAATATCTAAATTAGCATAATAATCTTCTGATTTTAATATATATTCATTTAATTCTTTTTCTGCTTTTTCAACTGTTTTCGCCCAAAAATCTAATTGTAATTCTCCATTACAAACATGAATAATTCCTTTAGAATCTTGTAAAATATTTCCTATTATATAAAAGTTTTTATCTGTTAAAACAAATAAAGAATTTATTTTTTGTATTCTTTTATAATATAAACAATTTAACCTAAATGAATTTTTAAATTCTTTATTTCTTATATTTTCAATTAAATGTCCACTTTCCATTTCACATAAATTTGAATATATTAAAATTTTATTTAATTCTTTAAAATAATTTCTATATCTATCATAAAATAAATATTGATATTTTTTAATATATATTTTTTTCCTTTCATTATAAATATTATATATTTTAATATCATTTTCTTTAAGAACAAATTGATTTATTATTCTACTCATTCCTTCTTTACTTGATAAATACCATGAATTAATAGAAGGATTTTTTTCATTCATTTTATATTTTTTATGATTTTGAACAGCATATAAAAAATATTGTTTTTTATTCTTTTCATAATTCATTAAATCAAAAAGATGCTTCCAATTAATTTCCATATATTTAATTATTAAAAGACAAAACTGACATTCTTCATTATAAGCAATTGAATTTTCATTATTTGCAAATTTAATTGATATTTCATTGAAACATTTTATAAGTTGAGTTTTCATTGTTTGAGAATTTAAGAAGTTATTTTCGGGAATTAAATTAGAATATTTTTTACAAAATTCTTCTCCTTTATGATTAAGGTATTTTGTTTTAAAACTATTAAAATTTGATACAATGAATAAAAATAAATCTTGTGTTGTTTTTTTAATTGAAGTAAAACCATATTTTTTTATTAATTCTAAAATAACTGTTACATTCTTTATTATACTCTGAAATATTTCTTCTAAAGTTTCTTCTTCATTTTCTTTTATTTCATAAATAAATAAAAAAATACATAAATTCTTTAAAATAGAAAATAATAATTTTACATTTTGAGTATTGTGATTTTTATATTTTACTAAATAATCTGTTAAATAATTTAAAATTTCTTTTTTTCTTTTTAGTAAATTAAATATAAAAGGATTTGTAATAATATTTGAATAAAAATATAAAGCACAAATATTACCATCGATATCATTTTTTAATTCAAATATTAAAGTTAAAAAATCAAATATTATATAATTAAAAACTTCATAATTTTTTTCAAAATAAATTCTAAATTGAAGAGATAACTTATTATCTTCTTTAAATAAATTATTTATAAGTTCTGAATGAAGAAGAATTCTTAACAACTGAAGAATAATTTTTTCTGTGTTTTTAATATCTTCAAATTTATCAAATTCATATAAAAAACCAATAATTAATTCAGTGAAAAAACTATTATTAATTGCTTGATCAATTCCAAAACTGTGATAATATTTATAATACATTTTTTCAATGTAAATATTTTCTAATTTAAGTCTTTTATTTAAGCAAATATAATTTAAAAGATTATCATTAACTGATAACATATAAGTTCTAGAAAATCGATTTTTAGAACTTGATGTATTCATATTTTCAATACAGGGAATAAAATAATGTTTATAAAAAGCATATCTTTGAAAAGCATCTTTCGAATTTATATTTAATGTTTTAAAATTTAAAAGCTCACAATTCTGAAAATCTAAGGAAATTTCATTTAATATATTTTCTTTAAATAAACTATTTATTTCTTTATCCATTAAATTACAAAGTGTTAATGTTTTTCCTTTATCAATATTATATTTTTTTATTATTTTTATTTCTTTACTTTCTAAAGTTTTATTACATATTAATAAATAAGGTAATGAAATAATCGAAACTGGATTCTTGTGTTCATTTAATATGAAAATATCTTGATTATTTGAAAGTCCATTTCCAGAAAAACCAATATTAACTTCAAGTACTTCAAGAGTTAAAAGCTTAAATTCACATTCATTTATTAAACTATCATCTATTGATAAATTAATTATTTTCTTTTCAAAATTAAATATAATTAATATTTGATGATATTGTCCATCACATTTTAATATTTCATTAAAGGAATTAATAGTATTTGTATTAATGATTTTAGACATTTGATCTTTTTCTTGTATAATTAATTCTTTATTTTTTCCTATTTGGAAAGTAATACTTGATATAAA
>JAEEGI010018947.1_pt1 | contig 13929 bp, 11 predicted proteins | sample 8958751 | NCBI WGS metagenome assembly JAEEGI01 (sample SAMN16246545, study PRJNA631951) | gut metagenome | biome: gut microbiome; feature: rumen; material: KS-attached | host: Bos | place: Iran: Karaj | collected 2018-10
TCAGAAGATAAACTGGAAGAATCTATTCCTGATGTCTTTGAAAAAACAGGGAAAAAGTCAACAATTCTAACATATTCCTCTTTCGCATTCTTCCATACCATACCTTTCTTTCATCTTGATCGTAATATTGATGAATGGGGAGAATACCTTTATAGATACATAAATGGCAAATGGGGAGTTTCCAGCTGGGAAGATATTTTCGGAGAGGAAGTGTATAAGGACAATAAAATTTGGGTATCAGCACTCCCTGACACGCTGGTATTAACTACTCCTATCAAGCCTTCATTTGTTAATAAGTATCATTCCTTGAATGAGAAGAATTTCAATGATTTTATCAATGAGTGGAAAAATTGGTCCTTACAACTAAGGTCTTTTTCAACTGATTCTTTGATAAATCGGGCCATAACAAGAGTTTTCACCGAATACAGCAAAAACAATGCAGACAGTTGCGCATTATGTTCATTGCCCGGTTGCATTGAGGTCAGGAGGTATCCTGGTTCTTTCAGCGATTATCCATTTGATATCGTTCACAATTGGGAGTATATGATGAAAGCATCTGATCGTTTCGCATATGTCCCAAGTCTTGATTCTGATAAGGAGATTGTATACATAACACCAATTATTTACAGAATCCTATCTGAATATATTGGAGGTGTCTATGAGAATGAAGAGGATACTGATATCGAGAATAATAAATGGATAGAGATTAATGAGGATAGATTAGCTGAGCTCAGAAAGCTAATCCAAGCTAACAGAATTCATTGGGGAACTACTTGGCGTTTTGAATCAATGCCGATATTTTTCTGGATCTATCTTTACAACGATGGATTTGTTGCCGATCTCCGAACATCCGGGTGCGCAGGAGAGACTGTTTTCTTCCCTAATGACTTAACAGAAGAGAAGGCGTATTTGTCTGAATGGATAGAATAGCTATTCTGCCTGGGAAGTAAAAGTAACAGTTATACAGTCAGTTGATGGCATCTCAGCCTGCCTCAGACTACCCCTGTGACTATCCCAAGTTTCTGAATACAAGTGTAAGTAGTTGATAATAAGATTATTACCTCAAAATACACTTTCTTTGGAACGAGGAAGAATATTGATTTGATAATCAAATAATTATGAAGAATCCCGCGGTAAAAACCGCGGGATTCTTTCTTACTTTATTTCAAAATCATAAGTTATCTGGTAACCATCTTTAACCGAACAGAACCACTCGTGTAGTCCGTCATTATAAAGCAGAGATGCGGAGTCAAAGTGGGTAGGATCCTTTTGATAAATTAGTTTATACCTATATGTTCCAGGGGGAAGGCTAATTCCAAAGCTACCTACTATGGCATCACTTGATTTCCCGGGGAAGAGAGGATCTCTGTCAGCAAAGTTTGTATCAATTATCCCTGGGCGGAATTTCCCACAGACACCATCCTTAATTGTGGCGATTTCACCCCAGAAGTATCCAGGAAGGTATCTTCCATAAACTGTATCTGGACTGTTGTTTGTAATTGTAAAGAATGGCCCACGGTAATTACCCTTGGGAATGTATGTTGAATAAACCAATTCAACCCCTGGATTCGGTTCTAATATCCTTTGAATAAGTAAAAAGCCGCTACCCTTATCATACTTTAATTGGACCTTGATTCCAATGACATCCTTATCACAAAAGAACACCTCTTTTGAGAGTGTATCAAGACCAAACTCCTGGGTCTCAAAAGAGCAGAATATTTTGTAATAGCCATCTTCTGCTAATGGTATTGTCTTTTCTGATTCCTTTTGACAAGGAATAGGTGTTTTTGTCCCACTAGGAGATACTACATAAACATCAGATTTAAGACCCTGAGAGAATTCTGATTCAGACACTTCACAGAAGAAATCAAGAGTCTTAACCTGAGCTCCGAGAAACAAAGGCAACCCCATCAAACAGAATATAACAATGATAAACCTATTCATACGACCTAATTACTGCAAATATATAGCCATTTTATGCAGTATGTGAGATATAATGCATAAAAAAGCCAATGAAAAGCCAGGGATAGTGTCCAAGACAAATTGTTGTCAGTTAAAGGCCTCTCAACCTGCCTCAGGCTTCCCCTGTGACTATCCTAAGTTTTTGAATACAGTGGTAAGTAGTTGATAATGAATCATTTAACAGCAACTACTCCATATATGGAACGAGGAAGAATATTGATTTTATAATATATTGAAAATCAATAAATTACAAGACTGCCAAGGTTGATTCCTTGGCAGTTTTTGGTTATTTAGCCACTTTGGGACTATCCCTGGAAGAAGAGGAATTGTTGGGGCTTTTTATTATATTTGTAGAAATCCTTGGAAATGAAAAAGTTCATTATTCAATACTGGTGGACACTCATCGCTTTCATGGCGTTTGTCATGATCATCATGCTTGTCCTTTTTATGACCGCCCCGCCTACCGTATTTGAAACCATTGTCGGTATCCTGTTATTATTGACGTTAATCGCACTGCTCGCCTCATGGGTCATCTTACTGATAAATAAGCAATGGCTGAAGTGTTTTCTCTCGTTTGTATTATCTTTGGTGACGATTGTCGTCCTCGGAGGGATGCTTGCCTTTTCAGCAATGTGGGGACCCGGCTATGATGACTTTGGTAAAAAACATAAAATACCTGATGGCCTGGAATACAGTATTCCATTAGAGAGCTCTACTCTATCTGTTGCAATAGACAGTTTGGATATAAACACATATCTTCAAATCTGGGATGGTGATCAAGGAGGAATCTATGATTATGACTTTTATTATGGCTCCATACCTGCCGGAGAAGTGTTTCTTCGATGTTTTGAGAGTACAGAGAATATTCCACTTTCCGAAAGCAGACTCCCTGAAAGAAGCAAAGTCTCTATTGATTCTACAGAAGCGTTTTCTCAGCTTGTACATAATCAGAGTTTTACCATCTACGAAGGTGACTGGGATGACTATTATGCTGCAAGGATTGAAGTCTGGCATAAGGATGCCAAAACCGGGCAGGAAACCAAACTGATGGAGAAGGTTTATCGTGTAGAGGGGTGGATGAGATAATAATCCGTATAAGACTTCCCCTGTGACTATCCGAGTTTTTGAACACAAGTATAACTGGCTGACAATAATCAGCATACAAAGGCTAGACTAATTTTTGGAACGAGGAAGAATATTAATATTAAGCCCGCTGCAAAACAGCGGGCTTAATTTTTACTTCAACATAATGGTGCGGAGGTCGTCGATGTCTTTCTGAGGAACGCCTATCTTGACCAGATACTTGGCTATTCGCTCCTGGTAGGTTCCGCTGTCGGTCTGACTGAAGATGGTCTTGCGGATGGACTTGTAGCTGTACGCTGTGCGTACGTGTCCGTAATACCAGTTGCCGTCGTCGTCCTTGGACATACCCCAGTCTTTGGGCGAGAAGTAGGTGAGCTCATAGTCTTTGGCCATATCGCTCTCGCTTACGCCCAGGGTCCCCAGCAGCAGGACGGCCAGGGTACCGGTACGGTCACGGCCGGCGGCGCAGTGGAAGTACACGGGCTTCCCTTCCCTGAGGCGGGCCACTATCCAGCAGAAAGTTTCCTTTACCTTGGCGGGATTATCCCTCACCATATGGTTGTAGCCGCTGTCGAAACCGGGGGCCAGGAAAGCGACCGTACTGCCCAGCGGAGATTCTTTAGGAACGTCGGAGGCTTCACGAAGGTCTACTTCGGCCTTTATGCCTTCGGCCAGCATTTCGGCCTTGCCCTTATCGCTGGTGCGGGATTTATGGATGGCTCCGCCGCGATACAGTTTGTGGAAGGCTACGGTTTTGCCGTTGAGACCTTTCCAGCCGCCCAGGTCACGGCCGTTGCGCACATTGGGTTCAAAGTAAACCTGACGCAGGAGACCGGTGGTCACAAAGCTGCCGCTGGCCACTTGCTTTCCGGAAGAGGTAACCGTCCACTCATAAGTGGTCTTGGGCACCAGGTTGGTGATTTCCTGCTTGCCAACACCGGCGGCCAAGGAGTAATCCCGGGTCCAGTCTCCTTCTTTCACCGTAAGGGTCTGGGCCGAAGAAGAAGCCGTCCAGGTAATGGTATAGGTAGGAGGAAGCTCAATGTCGTTCTCACTGGGACCGCCGCCCGGATAGCCTATGACCTTGGTGTCATAGTACTCCTTGTCCGTATCCGGATTGTTGGTATTGGGATAGTTGACTTCTTCCATATACTTCTGGACATACTGGTTGGTGGCCAGGAAGGCGTTGGCGGGTTCCGGTTCCTCTTTGCCGGTTCCTATGAGACAGGAGGAAATGGCACGGGAAAGGGTCCATTTGTCGTCATCGGCCTCAATGTTCCAGTACATAGCGCCGCGGAGGCCTTTCTTCTGGATGTATTCGGCCTTGAGGCCCACGGATTTGGCATTATCAAAGCTGAGGACCATATTGCCCAGATCATCTACCAGGAAGGGAACCTGGGCCGTGTTGTCCCACATTTCCGTATACTTGCCGGGCGTGATGTCGCGGTAATCCAGGCAATCGGTGGTAAAGGCCTTGCCGTCTCCGTGGCCGTAGAAAGGAATGCCCAGGACAATCTTCTCGTACGGGACACCTTTATTAAAATGGAGGGTTACGGACTCGTCACAGCTACGCTTGGTCTTGGAAGACTTATACAGGCCGGCGTTGTGATACGGCGGTTTGCCCATATCATACGTCATAATGTTGATGAAGTTGAAATAGGGCGTAACATCCTTGAAGTCAATGTACTTGGCGCTGGAAGAGGAGGCCATGGTAAGGAGCTTGTCTGCTCCCAGCACGGTGCGCAGTTCCTTCACCAGGAGGGTGAAGTTCTTGGTATCGTCCGGCGATGAGGAGATACCGGCATCACTGCTGGTGGGATACTCCCAGTCCAAGTCAATACCGTCCAGACCGTACTGGTTAACGGCCTTGAGGCAGTTCTGGGCAAACTTCTTGCGGTGCGTTTCGCTGGCAGCCATTTCGCTAAAGTTGCCAGCGCCCCATCCTCCTATGGACAGGAGCACTTTCAGGGCAGGCTTATCCTTTTTGAGCCCTGCGATGGTGGTCAGGCGCGAAGGCGTCTTGATATCCAGGGTCTCGAAATCGTTGTTGATATGAGCAAAGGCGTAGCAGATATGGGTGAGGTACTCCGGATTGGGGATGGTCTTGTCCCAATACGTGGCGTAACCCACAATAACAAACCCGTCCGGAGGTGTAACCACGGGCGTCTGAGGATCCGGATCGGTGGTTTCCGGTTCGTCGGGTTTCTGGGGTTGGGTCTGGTTGTTGCCGTTGTTGCTGGGCGTGGGGATTACGTAGCCGTTGATGGGCTTCTCACAGGACAGGAGAAGGGCGGCTGCGCAAAGGAGTGTTAAAAATATGTGTCTCATATTTGCGAAAATATGCGTTTTTATACTCATATTACTCTCAATTTGCGCAGGATTGCTCCCAATTTGCAAGCGCCGGCGGAAATGCCTATATTTGTCTGGTTATTAGAAGTGTATCTATGAAAAGAATCTTACTCCTTCTTGTGAGCCTGGTCGTGGCATACAGCGCCACGGGCCAGAATCTCCCTGCCTATCTGGAGGCCGAAGAGCTTCCGGACGCCGTTATCTTCCTTCCGCCGCCTCCGGAGGAGGGTTCGGCCCATTTTGAGCTGGATCAGGCCATGTACGAATGGGGAAAGACCCAGCGTGAGGGAGATCGGGGCCTGCAGGCCATTGCCGAAGGTACCACCGACGTGGACACCATGGCCCTGATGTTCAGCAAGGCTTTCGGCCTGAAACTTTGCCAGGAGGATACCCCTAAGACCATCCATCTCCTGAAGCGGAGCATCCGTACGTTCCGCCTGGGGGCTTCCAAGCCCAAGGCCCACTACATGCGGCTTCGGCCCTTTGTGTTCCATCAGGAAGGGACGCTGATTCCCGAATGGGAAGAAGAAGAGCGCGTCACGGGCTCCTACCCGTCCGGTCATACCGTACGTGGCTGGGGCATGGCCCTGGTGCTGGCCCAGCTCAATCCGGAAAACCAGGACCAGCTGCTGCTGGCCGGCTACGAATGGGGACAGAGCCGCGTCATTGCCGGTTACCACTGGCAGAGCGACGTGAACGCCTCGCGGCTTTTGGCTTCGGCCTGTTTTGCCAGGCTACAAGCCTGCAAGGAGTATCTGGAAGACGTAGAAGCCGCCCAGGAAGAACTGAAAGAGTTCTTGAAAAAGGAGGACGACTAAACACAATAAACCCCGGGTTCATCGCCCGGGGTTTTACTTTACTTAAGCAGGGAACGCATAGGTTCTGAGACTTTGTTGAATTCGGCCTCTCCTATGACCTGGCACTTTCCGGTGAACTTGGCATCCAGTTCTACCTGCAGGCGCTGGAAGAAGAGATCTCCCTGTACGGAACTGCCGGTCTTGAGGGACAGCGTGTCCTTTACATAGAAGCGACCCTCGGTCATGGTGCCGTTGAAGTCTATGAAGGTGCAGAAGATGTCACCTTTTACCACAGCCTTCTCACCCACTACGACGCGGGCCTCGGAATAGATGCGGCCTTCGAAGGTGCCGTCAATGCGAATGTCGTTGGCGGTGGCAATGTCTCCTTTGAAGATGGCACCCGCGGCAATGCGGTTTACCTCATTGATATTGATGTTAGCCATAACGGTCTGTATTATTCGTTATTCTCAGGGGTTTCTTCTGCAGCGGGGGCTTCTTCGGCCTTGGGGGCTTCCTTAGGCTGTACGGGAGCCTTGATGCCCTGGGTCTTGGCTACCTGCTCGAACTCTTTCTCAGAGAGAACACGGCAGTTGCCGTTGAACTTGGCATCGAGGTCCACCTGCAGACGCTTGAAACGAAGGTCTCCGTCTACGGAGCAGCCGGGCTTCAGGGACAGGGTGTCCTGCACATAGAATGTACCCTTGTTCATGGTACCGCTGAAATCTACATTGGTGCAGATGATGTCTCCGTTCACTTTGGCGTTTTCTCCCACCACAATGCGGCCTTTGGACTTGATGCAGCCCTCAACCTGACCGTCGATGCGGATGTCGTTGGGAGTGGTAATTTCACCTTTGAACACAGCGCCCTCAGACAGGCGGCTCACTTCATTCAGGTTAGTATTGGTTTCCATATCAATTGTTTTTTGTGTTTACCCGTGGATAATGGAACAAATATAACAAAAAATCAATATAAAACCTCTACAATCCCATATTTTTTGCCCCTTTCCCACAGTTTGGTGTGTAAACGGCCTCAAAACGCACAACGGAAACACCGAAGTGCAGTAGACGTCACTGATTTTTGGACGTATAATGCACTCTGACCCGGAAATCTGTCCCACCATCCTCCGGAATTTATTTTTCGGGACGGGACCCGAAAAACCAATTTTCTCCGGATTTATCAATCCCGTGTGTGAAAACACCCCCAAACGCACACCGGAAGGGTCTGAAACACTTCCCGTATGTGAAACAGGCCCAAAACGCACACCGGAATGGTCAAAAACACTTCCCGTATGTGAAACAGGCCCAAAACGCACACGGAAAATGACCTTAGTCTGCCTTAAGCACACTTTCTGGATTCTAGGGCCATTTTTGTGCTTTACCCCCACTCTTCAACCAGACTTAAAGCACACTTTCGGCCTTCTACGCCACATTTTGTGCTTTACCCCCGGGTAAACACCCCCTCTAAAGCACACTTTGGGCTCCGTAGGGCATTATTTGTGCTTTAGCTCTGGACGGGAGATCCCGGGGCAAAGCACGGGATAAGGAGAAGGGACCGAAGAAGAAGGTAGTAGTGTCGCAGGTGAGAAGTAGTAGTGTCGCAGGCCTGCGTTTTTTCGTTAGCCTGCGACGCTAGAAAGCACAAGATGGCGAAAAGCGTCGCCGGTCAAGAGAAAAATGCGGACCGGCGACGTTTTGAGTCCTGACCTGCGACGATGAACGGGAGATCCCGGGGCAGAGCCCGGGATGAGGAGAAAGGCCGAAAAGGGCTGGCACCGAATGGAATGATAATCAGAAAGATAAACACGCCAACCCCCATCAAACACAGGGGGGTCAACCAGTCAACCAACAAACAATCAATCACTTGAGTGCCAGCGCACAAACATTAGTGACCGGAAGGGAGAGCCTCCGGAAGGCGTAGCCGCCCATGGCTCGTGAATGGGAGGGGCCCGCCCCGTAGGGGTGGGAGGGATAGGACCGAAGGTCCGTACCGGCCGGAGGCTCTTCCTGTAGGGCGCTCATTTCTTCGCAGCAAGCACTTTTGGCACTATTTGCTGGCTGTCAGGTTCAACGTAACGCCGCGGCAAGCGGTTTTGGCGTTTTTTGCTGGCTGTCAGGTTTAGGATTTCCGGAGGATGGTGTGACGGAGAACCAGAGGTTGGTATTGCCCCGGATTTGGTTTTCTTTTGGAAAATATGTAACTTAGCTCGTTATTAGTTATTTACAGAAATGTTCGGTCACGTTTTGACGGCCCTGGTGTCGTTTCTTATACTTCAGGCTTCCCCTTCGGTAGTGTGGAAAGCCATAGTCAATCATTCGGAAGGCAATAATTATCAGCTCGTTGTTACGGGCCAGATAGCCCGTGACTACTATGTGCACCCTATGTCAGACCCTTATGTGGGTACGGAACTGCAGGTGGAAGCCGGAGACGGAATCGTCCTCACCTCCGAGGTGGTGGAAGAGTTCACCCCTTCGGACTACAAAGGTGAAACCGTAGTGACTGGAACCTATGTGCTTAAGCAGGATCTGCAGATCGAGGGCAGTGGAAAGGTGACGGGAACCGTTACCTGGAGTGCCTGCAGCGGAGATTTCTGCGGTATGCCGGAAGACTATGAGTTCTCCGTTCCGGTAGGGGATGCGGTTGCACCCGCAGATCCGGCGGCAGCCGGGGAAGGCACCAAGAGCGGCCGCAATGCCGGCGTCCTCTGGGGCCTGATCCTGGAGGCCATCCTCTGGGGCTTCCTGATGCTCCTGACCCCTTGCGTGTTCCCTATGGTTCCTATGACGGTATCCTTCTTCCTCAAGCAGTCCGATACCCCTGCCAAGGGTCGCTTCAACGCCTTTATGTACGGTCTTTTCATCGTACTTCTGTATACGGTTCCCATCTGCCTCATCATCGGCCTTACCTGGGCCGCCGGCGGATCGGCCGTAACGGCGGACATCTTCAACTGGCTGTCTACGCACTGGCTGCCCAACATCCTGTTCTTTGTGATCTTTATGGTGTTTGCGGCCTCCTTCTTCGGCGCCTTTGAAATTACCCTGCCCTCCAGCTGGACCACCAAGGCCGATGCCGGAAGCAGCAAGGGCGGCCTGCTGGGCGTGTTCTTCCTGGCCCTTACCCTGGTACTGGTGAGCTTCAGCTGCACCGGTCCCATCGTGGGCACCGTGCTCATCAAGAGCACCCAGGGAGAGTTCTGGACCCCTATGGTCACCATGCTGGCCTTCAGCGTGGCCTTCGCCCTGCCGTTTGCCCTGCTGGCCTTCTTCCCCTCCATCCTTCAGAAACTGCCCAAGAGCGGCGGCTGGCTCAACAGCGTGAAGGTGGTGCTGGGCTTCATTGAAATTGCCCTGGGCCTGAAGTTCCTCTCTACGGCAGACCAGACCTATCACTGGCACATCCTGGACCGCGAAGTATACCTGGCCATCTGGATTGTCTGCTTCACCCTGCTGGGCCTGTACCTGCTGGGTAAGATCCGCTTCAAGCACGACAGCCCGCTGGAGTACGTCTCCGTTGGCCGCCTGGCTCTGGTCATCATCGATTTCGCCTTTGTGGTGTATTTGATTCCCGGTATGTGGGGAGCACCCCTCAAGGCCCTCAGCGGCTATATGCCGCCCCTGGAGACGCAGGACTTCGTGCTGCGCAGCGGCGGAACGGCGGCGGTGTCATCGGCCCCCTCCACTACTACCCTGTACGGCTCCGAGGTGAACCTCCCGCACGGCCTCACCGGTTACAGCCGGCTGGAAGACGGCCTGGCTGCCGCGGAAGCACAGGGAAAGAAAGTGTTCGTGGACATTACCGGCCACGGCTGCGTCAATTGCCGCGAAATGGAAGCCCGTGTCTGGAGTGACCCCAAGGTGCTCCAGCGCCTCCGTGACAACTACGTGATTGTGTCCCTCTATGTAGACGACAAGACCAAACTGCCCGAGGACCAGTGGGTAACCACCGAGAACGGCAAGGTGCTCAAAGATGTGGGACGGGTGAACTCCAAGCTGGTTCTGGACCGCTTCGGCGTGAATTCCCAGCCCAACTATTTCCTCCTGGACGGGAAAGGAAACATCCTCTCCGGCCCCCGGGGCTATAACCTGGATGTAGACGCCTTTGCCAAGTTCCTGGATTTATTATGACCCAAGAGGAAATCATTGCCCTCATCCACAGGGAAGTAAAGCCCGCCCTGGGCTGTACGGAGCCCATAGCCGTGGCCCTGGCCGTGGCTAAGGCCGTGGAGATTATCAGTGAGAATTGTAGTTCGTGCAGCGGAAATTGGCGTTTAAAGGCCGATTTCCGCTTGGACATTGCCGTGAGCGGGAACATCCTCAAGAACGGAATGGGGGTGGGTATCCCCGGCACCGGAATGGTGGGCCTTCCCGTAGCGGCGGCCCTGGGGGCCGTGTGCGGTGATTCTACCCGCGGTCTGGAAGTGCTGAGCGCCCTCAATGACGAGGCTGTAGCCCGCGCCAAGGAGCTGGTGGCCCAGAAGAAAGTGAAGGTAAGCGTGGCCGATACGGAGCATCTGCTGTACGTGAAAGCCACCGTTGCCGTGGAAGGCGGCGCCATTGCCAGCGCGGAGGTGGACCCTCACGCCTACGCCGTCATCGAGGACGACCACGACCGCATCGTGGAGACCAGCTATGCAGACAAGATTCTGATGAGCTCCGAGTCCGGCGCAGCCGCCAAGGAACGCTCCACCGATGAATACGACCTTACCGTAAAAAGCATCGTGGACTTTGCGGCATCGGCCCCTTATGATACCATTTCCTTCATCCTGGAAGACCGCACCTACAATCTGGCCCTGGCCAAAGAAGGGCTGAAGGGAGACTACGGCCTGCGGGTGGGAAAAGCCATCCGGGAAAACCAGGAAGAGGTGTTCGGGGACGATTTCCTGAGCTACGCGATGGGCCTGACGGCCGCCGCCTCCGACGCCCGTATGGCCGGCTGCACCCTTCCCGCGATGTCCAACAGCGGCAGCGGCAACCAGGGAATTACCGTGAGTATGCCGGTGATTGCCTATGCCCTCAAGTACAAGGTAGACGATGAAAGCCTCGCCAGAGCCCTTATTTTGAGCAATCTGGTGGCCATCCATATCAAGCATTACCTGGGTAAGTTATCGGCCCTTTGCGGCTGCGTGGTGGCCTCTACCGGCAGCGCCTGCGGAATTGTGTACCTGCAGGGCGGCGGATATGAGCAGATTTGCGCCGCCATCAAGAATATGGCCGGCAACATTACCGGTATGGTCTGCGACGGGGCCAAGGTGGGCTGCGCCATGAAAGTGGCCTCCGGCGTATCCTGCGCCGTGCAATCGGCCGTGCTGGCCCTCAGGGGCACCTGCATCCCTTCCACGGACGGCATCATCGAAGACGACGTGGAAAAGACCATTCAGAATATCGGGACCATAGGATCTGCGGGAATGAAAACCACAGACCATATGATCCTGGACATTATGCTTTGCAAGTAGGCTTGCCCGGTAACTGGGTCAAGTAGAGACCTGCCATTCCAATAGCCAGACCCACCCACTGTACAACATCGAAGCTTTCGTTGTTGGTGGCCACTGCTGCCAGGGCAGTGATGAGCGGCACGATGGCCAGGAAAACGCTGGTACGGGCCACGCCCAGCACCTTGATGGCAAAGGCCCAGGAAGTATAGGCCGGGGCCGAACAGAGCAGGGCCAGCGACAGGGTGGGGTACAGCACCTTCCAACTGAAATAGAGCTCCGGATCGAAACTGGCCAGTCCCTTGGTAAAGAACAGCGGAGCAAAGAAAATGGAGCCCATCAGGAACTGGTACATCACAATCACCGAAGGCGCATAGCGGCTGGCCAGGCTCTTGGTAAAGGCAATCTGGCTCACTTCAGAAGCGACGGCAATGAAGATGATGGCTATTCCCAATATGAAGTGAGGCCCGGTGCCGCTGTACGTATAAGTGACCAGCCACAGGCCCGCCAGGGTAATGAACACACCCAGGATATTGAGCCGGCCGAATTTCTCCTTGAAGATGACCATCCCCGTAATCATCGAGAAGATGGGGTTGGAGGCCACGATGAGGGAGGTGATGGTGGGGGATTCCGTGTATTTGAGACCGTAGGTTTCGGCCAGGAAATAGATGAAGGGGACGCACAGCGACAGCAGCAGGAAGATCAGGATGTCTTTCTTTTGCAGGATCTTCATCGACTGCCCGGTAAGCTTGTTGATGAGGCACAGAAGGAGGCCGGCCAGCAGCATACGTACCGGAACGAAGAATTCTACCGGGATGCCGTTGTCCAGCAGGCTGTCCGACCAGAGGTAAGAAATGCCCCAGAGCAAGGTGGTGAGGGAGGCCGCCAAATAGGCGCTGACTGTCTTTTTCATCTTTAAGAGTACTTACGCGGGAAGCGGAACAGGATGGAAAGGAAGGCTATGATTCCCAGCGTGAAGGGGTAATAGAGGTTGGCTATGATGGAAACGGCGGAGACGCCGGAAAGGCCGGAGGCCATCAGCAGCTGGGCGCCGTAGGGGATGATGCCCTGGACAAAGCAGGAGAAGGTATCCAGGATGGATGCGGTCTTTCTGGGATCCAGGCCGAAGCGTTCCGTAATGTCCTTGGCTAGCGGGCCCACGGTTATGATGGCTATGGTGTTGTTGGCGGTGCAGAAGTTCACCAGCGAGACCAAGGCGGCAATGGAGAAGCCGGCCGCCCGTTTGCCCTTGATGTGGCGGGTGAGGGATTCGATGATGAATTCCATACCGCCGTTGTAGCGGATTATCTCCAACATACCGCCGGCCAGCAGCGACACGATGATGAGCTCACCCATGGAGCCGATGCCGGTGCCTATTGCTGACATCCAGCCCACAAAGTCATAGGACCCCAAAATCCAGCCCAGGATGCCGTTGACGCCAATGCCTATGGCCAGCACGGTGACCACATTGACGCCCAGCAGGGCCAGGCCGATGACCAGCAGGTAGGGGATCAGTTTGATCCATTCCACCGGTTCGGCGGCGGGTGCCGCTTCAACGGAAAGGCCCAGGAAGACGTACAGGGCGGCTACCAGGATGGCAGCCGGAGCGGCAATCCAGAGGTTGACCCGGAACTTGTCCCGCATAGAGCAAGCCTGGCTCTTGGTGGCCGCTACGGTGGTATCGGAAATGAAGGAAAGGTTGTCTCCAAAGAAGGCGCCGCCCACAATGATGGCGGTAATGAAGGGAATGCTCATCCCAGCTTGGGCCGATGCAATGCCCGTGGCAATGGGTACCAGGGCCACGATGGTTCCCACGGAGGTTCCGATGGCCATGGAGATGAAGCAGGCGGCCAGGAAAAGACCGGCATAGACCAGTTTTCCGGGCAGGATGTGCAAGGTGGCGTTGACGGTGGCGTCAATGGCTCCGATTTCCTTGGCCGTGGCCGCAAAGGCGCCTGCCAGCACAAAGATCCAGATCATCAGGAGCACGTTCTTGTTGCCGGCCCCCCGCGAGAAAATGGCCATCTTGTCGTCGGTCTTGGGGACCGAGCGCGTGATGAGCAGGGAATAGGCCGATGCAATGATGAAAGCCGCCGCTACCGGCACTTTGTAAAAGTCCCGGGCCACCAGGGAAGTGACCACATAAATGAGGAGAAAAACCAACAGCGGGCTAAGAGCCAGCCAACCCTTCTTCCTGTCTATCGCCATTATATCTCTTAAATCAACGGTTCTTTTAAACTAACTACGCAAGTTACAACTTTTTCCTCAGTTTTTTACGTAACATAGTTGCAGATTTTTATTATTTTTGCATAA
>JAEEGI010018953.1_pt1 | contig 13926 bp, 10 predicted proteins | sample 8958751 | NCBI WGS metagenome assembly JAEEGI01 (sample SAMN16246545, study PRJNA631951) | gut metagenome | biome: gut microbiome; feature: rumen; material: KS-attached | host: Bos | place: Iran: Karaj | collected 2018-10
GCCCCGTCCGAGGGCCGAATCGCCCCGCCGGTCGGCACGGTCCTGCGGATCCGGCCCAGAAGGCCGCAGGTAGGCTTCCGGACTTATACCATAAAATCCAGGAGTTAGAGTTCGAAATCAGGATGTGGCTCGATCATCGATAGGTCATGACTTCGCTCTGCCAGGGTAGATAGCTGCCAGGAGGAACATGACGATGACGGCTACCAGATCGATTATGACCGCCAGCGTCAAAGCGAAGAATGTGCCGTCGACTAACCCCACGATCATGCCCAGGGTTATCATAAGGGAATCTATGGCACAAGCTATAAGCAGCATACCGGAATTGAAACGAAATAGCATAGACATAGCGGGCGCGACAGACAGCACCATGGCCAAGATAGGATCATCGTAGAACTCGTTCCATATCATGCCGAGCACTATCAGAGGAATCATTACTGTGAGCACCATGCCTACACGGATCCATGTCCTGTCCACGACGGCTTCCATGGCTGGAAGATCCTCGGGCTCCGGCGTGGGCACGTAAGTAGGCGCAGGCGACGTATGGCCGTGAGCAGGCTCCGGAAGCCCCCAGTCCACCTCGGTGCGCTCAGAGAAGATCTCCTCCCCGGGCCTCATGTAGCGGGACCTGCTATCGGAGATACGCTTGCTCAGAACGGTGGCCTTCTCCATCCCATGGTTGTAGAAGGCATGAGGGCCTATCGATGTCACCGATTCGGGTATCGTTACGGATCTCAAGGACCCGCAGCGATAGAACGCCTCTTTCCCGATGGTCTTCAGATTACTGGGAAGATCCACGGATTCCAATTTGTCGCAATCCGCGAACGCCCTGTCGCCTATGCGCGTGATCGATCCGGGGATCGTGACGGAAACGAAGCGAGACCTCTCGAACATTCCGTCCCATATCTCGTCCACAAACGAAGGGACCGTGTAACGACTGGAATCCATCATCCTGAGGGCGTCGGAGATATCCTGACGGACATCCTTGAATCCACGCCCATAGGCCTTCCGGAACCATTCCATGGCCTTGTCCTGGGACTGCTCGACCCCCATCCCGCGGCTGTACATGACCCCGACCCTGCGCTGGGCCTGGACATCGCCTTTCTCCGCGCCTTCGAGATATCTTTTGAAGGCCTCGGCGTCGATGTTGACATCCAACCCGGTCAGATCCTTGAATCTGCCGAAGGAATCCATGGCATCCTTCATCGAATCCGTCTCGTAGGGATAATCGCTAAGGTCCAAGGTGCAGACTCCATCCATGTACCATGCATCGGCATCGGAGCCGTCCAGGCGGATTATCCTTTTGGCGAGGGCTTGCGCCTTAGCAGCATCCCCCGACTCGTACAGGATGAACATCTCGTCCTTGAGCCTGTCCAGGACGCCCTCCAGCTCCTTGCCGTCGAATAGCCGCAAGACATCGTCTTGGGAGATCCCGAAGCCGCAATGCCAGCATGTTCCGGAATCCAGAACATCGTCGAGCTCCAAATCTTCGGAACAGTTAGGGCATTTCATGCGTCGCTCCCTCTGAAACACATGTGGTATGGCACGTAGGTATATGAAAACAATCAGAAGAAGGAAAGTGGTGGACTGGGCGCGATTTGAACGCGCGACTTCTTGCTTGCAAAGCAAGCGATCTTCCAGCTGATCTACCAGCCCACTGGGACGCCCCTACTTTGTAAGATATATTTAAACATTGGTACATGAGAGCTCACATCCCTCTTAGAGACCGATGCGAAAAACAGGTGAAAAACGAACACTGGATGCATTCATTACGAAACGCTGGCAGTCTTTCTCTCGATCAGCTTCTTGATGTATCCGCGGGTCAGAACGATGGCCAGGGCCGCGGACACTATGCCGACAGCGACCATGCCCACGCACATCAGCGCCACGGAGGTCCCGCTCAGCGCCGCGAAAGCGATTGTGGTGAATACCGTGCGGAAAGTGGTGATGACCAGCGACACCATAGGCTTCTTCATCGATTGCAGCATGGAGTTGCAGACCATCGTGATGCACATCATAGGCGCCATAAATATCGTTATGCGGAGGATGACCTCCAGCTCGGGCTTGAGCGCCATCATGGACTCCGAAGTGGTGAACAGCATCAGCAGATACGGCGCGAACACCAGGAACGCCATGACAAGTGTCCCGGCGATGGCAAGGGCGTACTTCATGCACAGACGGAACGCATACGCCGAATTCTCCGGCTTTCCAGCTCCGATGTTGGCGGAAGCCACAGGGGTCAGAGCCATCGCGAAAGCGTTGGGTATCATGGCCACCAGGATGACCAGGCGGAACGGCACGGAGAACAGCGTGATGGCATCCACCCCTCCGCAGGCTATCAGGAACGTACGGTTGAACGCATCCAGGGTGTCCATGAGGAACATCTCCGCCATCTTGGGGAGGCCAAGGTAGAGGATCTCCGTGGTGTCCTTGCGATCGAACCTGTATCCCTTGAATGTCAGGGGTATCGTGGTCCTCTTGGACAGATAGAAGTAAAGCATGATCAGAACGGACACGACGCCCGACATGGCGGTCGCGAGACCCGCTCCTGTGACTCCCATGTTCAATCCGAACATAAGCACCGGATCGAGGACGATGTTCACCAGGGTCCCCGCCACGAGGGCGTAGTTGGACTTGTTGGACGCCCCCTCCCCTCTGAGGAACCCAGAGAGGGTGGGGGAGAGCACCTGGAAGACGTTGAACGCCAGGACAGGGGTAAGATACTGGGTGCTGAGGTCGATGAGCTCCGGCGCTCCCATGAAGGACAGCATCGGGGCTATCAGAAGAAAGAGCATCGGGGCTATCGCCAGCGCGATGACTATCGAAAGGACGATTCCCTGGGATATTATCCGCTTGGCGCCTTCGCGGTCTCCGAACCCTATGCGATGCGCTATTATGACGTTGCATCCGAGCCCTATGCCGAGCCCTACGTCGAAGACCACCCAGTAAAGGGGGTTGACGGACTGGACGGCGCTGACGATCTCCGAACCCAGAACGGAGCACCACGCCACGTCCGCCAGCATGTTGATCTGGCCGATCGCGGTGGATATGAGGAAAGGTATGACTGTGACTAGGATGGCCTTCTTAGGATCCCCCAGCATCACCGCCGTGTCCCGTTCCGGGTTGGATTTCGCGAAAACCGACATATGTCTATCGTTTATTCGAGATATGCTCCGTCAGCTCCGCTCGAGACGAGCTTGCGGTACTTCTTCTGGACGCCCGCGACAGGCCTCTCGACCCTCTTGCACTCGGCCAGGCGCTTGGCTATCTCCTCGTCCGAGAGCCTCACGTTCAGCTTCCTGGCAGGGATGTCGATATCGATGACGTCGCCATCCTTGAGAGCCGCTATGGGGCCTCCAGCGTACGCTTCGGGGGACACATGCCCGATGGCCCCTCCCCTGGAGGCTCCGGAGAACCTTCCGTCGGTGATGAGCGCCACGGACTCTCCCAGGCCCCTTCCTACGATGAGGCTGGTAGGGGAGAGCATTTCGGGCATTCCGGGTGCTCCCTTGGGGCCTTCGTACCTGATGACGACGACGTCTCCAGGAACGATGGAACCATCCATGATGGCCTTCGCGGCCTCGGTCTCGCCATCGAACACCTTCGCCTTCCCGGTGAACTTCATCATAGCGGGGCTGACAGCGGACTGCTTGATGACAGATCCGTCGGGAGCGATGTTGCCCTTCAGGACGGCTATTCCGCCCTGCTGGTGGAAAGCGTTGGCTCCGTCCCTGAGGACCTCGCTGTCGAGGACCCTGCCCTCTGCGGCGATCTCCGCGATGCTCCTTCCGTTGCCGGTGGGAACATCGGAGAGCGAATCCTTGAGGATGTGGAGCACCGCAGGTATTCCGCCGGCGTTGTCCAGGTCCTTGATGCTGTAAGGTCCGCCGGGCCTGAGGCTGGTTATGTGAGGGGTGACCCTGGAGATCTCGTCGAAGTCGTCGAGCGTCACAGGGCATCCGAAGTCCTTGGAGATGGCGGGAAGGTGGAGAGCGGTGTTGGTGGACCCTCCTATGGCCATGTCCACACGGATGGCGTTGCGGAAGGACTCCCTGCTGACGATGTCGCGGGGCTTCATGTCGGCCTTGACGAGCTCCACGATCCTCCTTCCGGTGGCCCTGGCGATAGCGAGCTTCTTCACATCGTCCGCAAGACAGGTGGCGCAACCGGTGAGGCTCAGGCCGAGGGTCTCGGTGAGGCAGGCCATGGTGTTGGCTGTGAACAGTCCGGAACAGCTTCCCCTTCCGGGGCAGGCGGAGCACTCGATCCTCTTGACGTCGGATTCGTCCACCTTGCCCGCGCTGTAGGCCCCTATGGCCTCGAAGACGGACTGGAGGTCCAGAGACCTGTCCCCGTCCTTTCCGACCTCCATGGCGCCTCCTGTGACGATCAGGCCGGGCACGTTCATGCGCCCCATCGCCATCAGCATCCCGGGGGTGACCTTGTCGCAGTTGCTGACCCCGACCCATCCGTCGAGGGCGTGCCCTTCGACCATGACCTCGCAGCAGTCGGAGATGACCTCCCTGGAGATCAGGGAGTACCTCATGCCCTTGTGGCCCATGGCGATGCCGTCGCATACCGCCGGGACTCCGAACACGAACGGCCTTCCGCCGGCCTCTATGATGCCTTCGCGGACGGCTTCCACGATCTCGTTCAGATGGATGTGTCCCGGGACGATATCGTTCCAGGAATTCGCGATCCCTATGAACGGCTTGTCGAAATCCTCGTCGGCAAGCCCGTCCGCCCTAAGAAGACTGCGGGCAGGCGCCTTGTCTATGCCTTTCTTGACAGCATCGCTCCTCATGTTATCGGGTAGCACGCCATGCGGAACGACGATATATTGGTTTTCAAAAAGTAAAGTGTAAGGCTAAAAGGGTTGGAAAATACAGGGCGGGGGTTGCCCGCCCATGATTTTCAAGTTTATGCGCTGCGGAGGACGATCTCGATGTTGACGCCGTCAGGGACGTTGATCCTCATGAGCTGCCTGAGGGCGCGCTCATCGGCATCGAGGTCTATGAGCCTCTTGTGTATGCGCATCTCCCAGCGGTCCCAGGTCTCGCTTCCCTCTCCATCGGGGCTCTTCCTGCAAGGGACTTTGAGCTTCTTGGTGGGGAGAGGAACGGGTCCGCGGATGTCGACTCCAGTCCTCTGGGAGATCCCTTTGATCTGGGCGCAGACGCTGTCGACCATCGCGGGGTCGGTTCCGCTCAGAGAGATTCTTGCACGCTGTGACATTTGAATCACTTTCAGGCTTTCTCGACCTCGATGCAGACACCTGCAGCGACGGTCTGTCCCATGTCACGGATGGCGAACCTTCCAAGGGGTCCGAACTCCTTGGCGGGCTCGATGACGAGGGGCTTGGTGGGCTTGAACTTGACGATAGCGTTGTCACCGTTCTTGAGGAAGCTGAGGTCCTCGAGTTTCTTTCCAGCGCGCTGGGCGGAAATGATCTCGACGAGCTGGCACGCGACCTGGGCGGTGTGGACGTGGAACACGGGGGTGTATCCGACGGTCATGACCGAGGGGTGGTTCAGCACGATGATCTGAGCGGTGAAGGTCTTAGCGACGGAAGGAGCGGCGTCGACGGGTCCGGCGACGTCTCCCCTCTTGATCTGGTTCTTGGCGACTCCGCCGACGTTGAATCCGACGTTGTCTCCGGGAACGGCCTGGGGGATCTGCTCGTGGTGCATCTCGATGGATTTGACCTCACCGGTGACGTGGGAGGGCTCGAAGATGACCTTGGTCTTGGGCTTGAGGATACCGGTCTCGACACGTCCGACAGGGACGGTTCCGATTCCAGTGATGGTGTAGACGTCCTGAACGGGCAGCCTGAGGGCCTTGTCGGTCTCCTTCTTGGGGACGACGAGCTGGTCCAGAGCCTGGATGAGGGTGGGTCCCTTGTACCAGGGGGTGTTGGCGGAGGCGGTCTTGATGTTGTCTCCCATGTATGCGGAGACGGGGATGAAGGGCATGTTCTCGGCCTTGTTTCCGATCATGGCGAACAGCTTCTTCATCGCGGCGACGGCCTCGTCGTACTTGGCCTGGTCGTACTTGACGGCGTCCATCTTGTTGATAGCGACGATGATCTGCTTGACACCGAGGGTGGTGGCGAGGAAGACGTGCTCCTTGGTCTGAGCCTGGGGTCCCTCGATAGCGGAGCAGGTGATGATGGCGGCGTCGGCCTGGGAGGTTCCGGTGATCATGTTCTTGACGAAGTCACGGTGTCCAGGAGCGTCGATGACGGTGAAGTAGTACTTGTCGGTGTAGAACTTCTTGTGAGCGACATCGATAGTGACTCCTCTCTCCCTCTCCTCCTTGAGTCCGTCCATGACCCAAGCGAAGTAGAAGGATCCCTTTCCCTTCTCCTCTGCTTCTTTCTTGTATTTCTCGACGATGTGCGGGTCGATTGCACCGGTCTCGAGCAGGATCCTTCCGGTGAGGGTGGATTTTCCGTGATCGACGTGGCCGATGATGACCAGATTCATGTGCTCTTTCTCTGCCATTTTTCTTCCTCCTGAAGGAATGATACGTTAGCGATAAAGGGTTTGGTATATAAGGTTTACAGACCGGAGTAGTAGCGGTCGTCGTACGGCTCGGGGTTCAGACCCTTGCGCGTCCTGATCTCGGTGACAACCTTCTTCTGGAGGTCGGGGAGGACCTTCTCGAATCCGGCGTTCTCGATGGACCAGATGGCACGTCCCTGGGTGGATCCACGGATATCGGACGAGAATCCGAACATGTCGGCCACAGGGCACTTCGCGGGGGCGGTGGAGTCAGCTCCGTCCTGTCCCATGTCCAGGATGGCTCCGCGGCGCTGGTTGATCAGGTTGACGGCTCCTCCCATGTAGTCGGGAGGAACGCTGATGAAGACCTTCTGCATGGGCTCGAGCAGTATCCTTCCTGCCTGGCACATGGCTCCGTAGATACCGTCCCTGACTGCAGGGATGATCTGGGCGGGTCCTCTGTGGATGGTGTCTTCGTGGAGCTTGGCGTCCATGAGCTTGACCTTGACTCCGGCGACCTTCTCGTTGGCGAGAGGCCCTTTGGTCATGGCCTCCTCGAAGGACTGCTTGACGAGCTCCATGGTCTCGTGCAGGTACTGGATACCCTTGGTGCAGTCGACGAGCATGTTGTTGTTCTTGAACGCGACGACTCCCTTGGCCTCGACGTCGTTCATTCCGAGGTCCATCAGCTGTTTGGCGAGGGCCTTGGGGTCCTTGATCTTGGATTCGACGTCGATGTCTCCCTTGCGGATGGCGTCCTTGACGGACTCCTCCAGAGGCTCCACCTGGAAGTAGAACTTGTTGTGCTTGTTGGGGGACTTACCCTCGAAGGGGTTGGCGTTGGTTCCGGAGACGGACTCCTGGTACACGACGATAGGAGGCGAGGAGATGATGTCGACTCCCTGCTCGTTGATGATCCTGTACTCGGTGATCTCGAGGTGCAGCTCTCCCATTCCGGACATGAGGTGCTCCCCGGTCTCGTTGTTGATCTCGATGTTCAGGGAAGGATCGGCCTTGGCGATGACCCTAAGGACCTCGACCAGCTTGGGCAGGTCCGCCATGTTCTTGGCCTCGATGGCCTTGGTGATGACAGGCTCGGAGTAGTGGGTCATCTTCTCGAAAGGCTCCATGTCCTTGATCGAGGAGACGGTGGATCCCGCGACGGCGTCCTTGAGTCCGGTCAGCGCGACGATGTTACCGGCCTTACAGGACTCGATGGGGGTCCTGTCGGCTCCGACCATCAGAGCGACGGTCTGGACCCTCTGGGGGTTGGGCATTCCGGAGATGTACAGGGTCTGTCCCTTGGTGACGGTTCCGGAGAACAGCCTTCCGATAGCGATCTCTCCAGCCTGCTTGTCCATGATGATCTTGGTGACCATCATCGCGACCTCTCCGTTGGGGTCGCAGTTCAGCATCTGCTTTCCGATGTCGCTGTTGAGGTCTCCCTTCCAGATGGTGGGGATACGGATCTTCTGGGACTCGACGGGGTTCTGGATGTGGTTGATGGCCATCTCGAGGACGACGTCCGCGATGGGGATGATCTTGGCGAGCTTCTCCTGTCCGTCGGGCATCCCGCACATCTCGAAGACGGTGTTGAGGTTGAAGGGCTTGCCGTTGAGGCTTCCCTTGATCTCAGGCGCCAGCTCGAGAGCCTTGGCGGTTACCTCGGGCCTCTGGAGGTAGGGGATGGAGACCGCCCAGTTGTTGAAGGCGGATCCGAGAGCGACGGTACCGTCCTGAAGGCTGACCTGCCACTCCTTGTTCAGAGGGGCGGGGAGGATGTCCATGATCTTCTGGTTGAACTGGGTGATGATCTTCGAGAACTTGTCGATCATCATCTTGGGCGTGAGCTGCTGCTCGACGATGGCCCTGTCGACCTTGTTGATGAAGAGCATAGGCCTGACCCTCTCCTTGAGAGCCTGCCTGATGACGGTCTCGGTCTGAGGCATGATTCCCTCGACGGCGCAGCACAGGATGTACACACCGTCCAGAGCCCTCATGGCCCTGGTGACGTCTCCTCCGAAGTCGACGTGACCGGGAGTGTCGATGAGGTTCACGAGGTAGTGCTCCTCTTTCTTGGTCTTGGGGTCCTTGTAAGGAACGACCATCGCAGCGGAAGCCGCGTTGATGGTGATTCCACGGGCCGCCTCCTGCTCGTCGTAGTCCAGCAGGCGCTGCTCTCCAGCGGTCTCGGAAGACATCATTCCGGCACCTGCGATCAGGTTGTCGGAGAAAGTGGTCTTTCCGTGGTCGATATGCGCTGCGGTTCCGAGGTTCCTGATGAGCTCCTGGTGCTTCATCAGCTCGACCGCTTTCTTCGCGTTGTCCTCTCTACGTCCCATGTTCACTCACCTTCATCTGGCGGACTGGGCAACCCTCTCAATCTCCTCTTTCTTCGCGACGGAATAGGAGGTCATGTCGCCTTTGGCTGCGAGCATGATCTCGTCGGCGAGGCACTCGTGGATCGCTTTCTTGTTCTTGGTCGATGCATTGACGACACCGGTGCTCAGGTTCCTGAGGGCGATGTCGAGCCTCCTCTGAGGGGAGATGTCCACAGCTTTGGGAACGGAGATTCCTCCGAACTGGAGCCTGGTGACCTCCTCGCGAGGAGCGGCGTTCTCGAGGCCGTCGATGAGAACCTGGATGGGGTTCTTCTTGGTCTTGGCGGCGACGATGTCGAACGCGTCGGACACGGCTTTGTACGCCTTCATCTTCTTTCCGGTGTACTTCTCGGTCCTCATGATGTTGTTGATGAGCCTCTCGACGATGCTCAGCTTGGACTTTCCGAACCACCTGTTGGCGTGCTTTCCGCCGGAGTGGGGAACGTTGGTGGGGGTGAGGTCGATGTACTTGGCGAGACCTCCGTCGTTGACGACGACCTCGGTGGTGTCGTACTTTCCGAAGATCAGTGCTTTCTGTGCCACGATTTCATCTGCCATGATATCATCTCACAGGCTTGTCGGTCTTACCCCTGACCATCTGGTTGAGGGATACGTTGTTGACTTTGATGACTTTGTAACGGACTCCGGGGATATCTCCGTAAGACCTTCCCATCCTTCCACCGATACCTTCGACCATGACCTCGTCGTGCTCGTCGATGAAGTTGATGGCTCCGTCTCCGACGGCGAAAGCGGTGACCTGACGTCCGTTCTTGATCAGCTGGACCTTGACGCACTTTCTGATAGCGGAGTTAGGCTGCTTAGCTTCGACTCCGACCTTTGCGAGAACGATTCCGCGGGCCTGAGCGGATCCCTCGAGAGGATCGGACTTTTCCCTGAGCTTGAGGACCCTCTTCTTGTATCCCCTGTCGAGCCAGCGGAACTTCTGACGGTCGTCTTTCATTTTCCTTGCGGTGTAAAGACCATTTCCCATTTTCTCACCTCTTGTGATAGTTGGAACTTCAGTTGACGCGGTCGATAGACTGGCGTCTAACCTCTCGTCATTCTCACATCGTATTTATAAGTTATAGGGGAAGTTCACTCCCCTTATGACGTGTAAGGGGTCAGATTCCCAGCACGTCACGACATGCGTCGCCCAGAGCCTTCATGCCAGCGCGGATCTGGTCCTCGGTGGGCGTGGCGAAGTTGAGCCTCAGCGTGTTCTCCCCGCCCCTCACATGGAACGGCTTGCCGGGCATGACCACGAGCTTCCTGTCCAGAGCGGCGTTGAATATGCGCATGGCGTCGGTCCCTTCGGGGCTGGTTAGCCAGACGAACATGCCTCCCTTGGGGTTGTTCCACTCCATGCAGTCGGGGAGCTCGTCCTCCATGATGTCGAGGAAGAAGTCCTTCTTCTTGGAATAGGATCTGCGGAGGCCCCGGAGGTACTCGTCGTAGTCGTGCTCCTGGAGGAAACGGTCCACGATCTTCTGGCACAGCGTTCCGGACTGCAGCGACATCGCCTCGAGGGACCTGCCTGCCTGGGCCCTCATCCATTCGGGGACGACCATCCAGCCTATCCTCATTCCGGGCGAGATAGTCTTGGAGAACGAGCCGGTCAGCACGGTGTCCTCGGGAGCCATGGACTTCATGGTCCTCCCCGCGCGGCCGGCGTATCCGAGCTCGCCGTAAGCGTCGTCCTCGATCAGGAGGCACCGGGAGCCGCGGACGATATCGGCCACGCTCCTGCGGACGGACTCGGAATAGCTGTTCCCGGAGGGGTTCTGGTGGTTCGGGATGGAATAGAACAGCTTGGCTCCGGACTCGACGGCCCTGGCGAGCTGGTCGGCGTCGGCTCCCTCGGGACCCACGTCTATGCCGATGAACTCGGGGGCGTAGGCGGAGAAGGACTGAATGGCGCCGAGGTAGCCGGGGTTCTCCACAGCCATCATGTCTCCGGGGTCCAGGAACAGCCTGGCCAGAAGGTCGAAGCACTCCTGGGAGCCGTTGGTCATTATGACGTCCTCGTACGTGGCGTCGAACCCGAGCTCCTTCCTGCAGCGCTCGGCTATGCGTTTCCTCAACGGGATGTACCCGGTGGCAGAATCGTACTGGAGCGCGTCCCCGCGCATCTCCCTCAGGACCTCGTCCGATGCCTTCGCGAGGCCTTCGATGTCGAACAAGGAGTTGTCCGGGAGCCCCGTGGAGAACGAGATCATCCCAGGGCGAGCGGCGACGTCCACGAGGCTCATGATGAACGAGTCCATGGTGCCCGATGCGAGCTTGGCGAAGCTGCGAGCCATCGCCTCATCCCTTGAAGTCGGTGAACGCGGCTTTCATGTCGTTCAGGGGGACGACCTTGAGCTCGGAGTTCATGCTGACGATCTTCCCATGCCAGGCGGCGACCGCATCGAGATCGGGAACCCCGTTCTTGAAGAGGTTGTCGGGGATGGGTATGCGCTTGTCCTTGCTGACGTACAGCCACATGTCGCCGGCGATCTTGCTGACGAACGGCAGGCGCCTGACCTTCACAGGGGTGGTCCTGCGCATCTCGCCGCGGAAGTTCTCGATGATCTCGGCTTCCACCGCATCAGCGGGGATCTTCACCTCGTTGGTTCCCTCGACGAGAGGGGTGTCGGCGTAGCTCTTGTCCTGAAGATACATGCGGCAGACATATTCGGACCTGTTCCCTACGGCCTCAACGACTACCTTGTCGCCATCGACGGTGGCCTTGATGCTCTCGGGGTTGCGGACGATTATGAACTTCTTGTTGGGGGACGAGTTGATCGAGATGAAGAAACAGTAGCTCTTCGTGGAGGCGTAGACCTGGTCCAGAAGAGGCGGGAGGTTGATGTGGATCGAATCGGTGTCCCAGTCCTTCGAGATGTCCTCCTTCTTCCCGGATTCCGGGCCGAAGTACATCTTCTTCTTCTTGGCTCCGCGGACCTTCACCACCAGCATGCTGGACCTGAGCTCGTCGGCGTTAAGGACAAGCTGCTCGTAGGGCTTGGGGCCTTCGCCGAGGTCGTATGTGACCACAGGGACGGACCAGAGAACGTTGAACGCGTCGTCGCCGTGATAGTAAGGGCCTTCCAGATCGTCGTCGTAGATGTCCTTGGAGTACTCCTGTCCGAACAGGGTGAACTCCATATTGGTGTCCTCGGGGATGTCCCCCTTGCCGGAATAGGAGCAGGAGAAGTCGGGAACGAGGAAGTACGAAGCGGACGAGAGGGTCTTTCCCTCCTTCTCTACGGTGACGGTGAGATGCCCGTCGGCGTGTCCGGTCCTGAGCTCCATGCGGTCGTCCTCGACTGGCAGACGTCCGTAAACGACCTCGCCCTTGCTGTCGGTGACGAATATGGTGCACTCGGAGGGCTCGCATCCTTCGACGGAGATGGTCGCGGACGGGAACTCGGTGAACAGAGGGATGACGTCGCCTGCAACAGAGATAGAAGCCTCCTTGTTGCCGACGGGAAGCGAAACGGAAACCTTCACGGTGGGCTTCTTCACGCGCTTCTTAGGAGCGCTGGTTCCGGCTGCGCCCTTCGCCTTAGTCTGCTTGGCGGAAGCCTTGGCTGGCTCAGAGGCCTTCTCCTCGGGCTTCGTCTCGGGCTCGTAAGCCTTGGCTTTAGGCTTGCTGCTGGGTTTCTCGGCCTTCTTCTCGGAAGCGGGCGCAGGCTCGTCCGACTCGATGCTGACGGATCCCCCTGCTGCGACATCGTACCAGGAGATGACGGTGGTGCCGATGACCTCGGTCTTGAGAAGGCTGGCCTTGTTGAGCCTGAGGTGGGTGCCTTTACGGCTTACGACTATAGTCTCCCCGGAGGCCTTTCCCACAGGGAGTCCCTCGGAATTGAAGTAGACTACATCCCTCCCCTTGTTGACGAAAGCGGGTTTCTCATCGATGATGAGGGTGAACTCATCTATCGGAGATATCCCGAGCTCTGTCAGATCGAGAGTGGTAGGGCGGGTCAAGCGGTAATCGCGTATGCGAACGGAATCCAGGCGGGATACAGGCATCACGCCAACAGCACTCTCTACTGCGGTGTTGAATGGGCCGTTGCCTCTGTAACGAGGAACGTAAAGCTGGAACCTGCCATCCTTGTAGTTGATCTTGGGCGTAGAAGTACCGAATCCTGAATCGTCGTCCTGGACTGCCTTGTCCTTCGAAGGGGTCGACGTCTTGGTCTTCTTCAAAGAACCCTCGTCATCGGATTTCTTGAAGAACTCTTCAAAACTCATATCGGATATGTCTTTACGCTCCACCATCTGAATCTCCTCTCGCACGCCTATACATCTAATATAATTAAACATGGCGAGAAAAAGTTTCACTTTCACAAGACGTAACACAAAAAAATGGACATTGTACGCTATAGTACATGCTTGATTATGAAACCAAGGACAGGATCCGAACTGCTGGCTCATTTCGGATTATACAGAAGGGAGCTCTTTTGGAGAGACTTCCGTCAGTGCTTAATCCGGCTCATAACTCCGACACTGACATCTTCAAATGACAACAAGAACGAACATAGAGTTCGAAAAATGCAGAACGATATGAAAAAGTGTCAAAAAAAGGAAATGGCGTTCGATGCTACGTTTGATGCACGGCAGGCTGCCCAGGAATCGCGGGAAGCCTTCGGGGCTTCCTTGCTTCGCGACATGAGGTTGGTCGGGCGGGCCGAGAGGCCCGCCCGGTATAGGAGGTGATCCATCTGCAGGTTCCCCTACAGATACCTTGTTACGACTTAACCTTCCTTGCTGAATCCCAGTTCGAACGCCCCAATCGGAGGCGACCTCACTGGAACCCAACTCGGATGGTTTGACGGGCGGTGTGTGCAAGGAGCAGGGGCATATTCACCGCGAGTTGTTGATTCGCGATTACTACGGAATCCAGCTTCATGAGGGCGGGTTACAGCCCTCAATCCGAACTACGGACGGGTTTCGGGATTGCCTCCGCCTCTCGGCGTCGGAGCCCATTGTCCCGCCCTTTGTAGCGCGCGTGTAGCCCAAGAGATTCGGGGCATACTGACCTACCGTTGACCTCTCCT
>JAEEGI010018954.1_pt1 | contig 13926 bp, 15 predicted proteins | sample 8958751 | NCBI WGS metagenome assembly JAEEGI01 (sample SAMN16246545, study PRJNA631951) | gut metagenome | biome: gut microbiome; feature: rumen; material: KS-attached | host: Bos | place: Iran: Karaj | collected 2018-10
TGATCTTGTTTGCCGACGGCCTAGACATCATGACTTCATTTCCAGAAGCATTTTTGTAACCCAGGTGGAAATTACTGTACCACCCGTCTGCAAAAACGTCAGCCGGCACTATGCTCAGGCACATGGACAGCACGAGCACTAATGCTAGCAATACTCTTAAACTACGCTTCATTAACTTACATTCTCCTTTCGGTTATTACTGCCGCAGCAATTATTTCAACGCCTTAAATAATAGCAAATTTCAAAGGTCGTTTCAATTATACAAATGTGGTTTTTTTCTCTGATGAGTAAGTATTCATTTTTTGCATAAAACACAAATCCACTCAACCGGTAACCGTTGCGCCGCAAGAAAAAAGATGTGTGTATTGATTAAAGATGAGTAAAAGCATACATATTATTCCATTGAGCAAAGGTGTTCATCCCCTTTGTTGGGCTGGACGCTCTTCTTTTTAGAAATAAAGGTCCGTCGGACCGCCTGCGGTAAGGGTTTGCGGAGGCCGGCACGCAATGATATAATACATGCGTGTTTTTTGATCAAGAGGTGATTCTAATGCTTTTATACAGACTCAACGAAAACATCACGCGCTGCACCCCGGAGGAGTTCTTCGGTGAGGGGGAGAAGTCCGGCCAGTACGTTGCCGTGCTGAACCCGGAGGAGTGGATCGCTTCCCGCGACTGCTTCGGAATGGACATAGAACTGGAGCCCTACGGAGCCGAGATAATCAGCACCAAGGCCGAAGTCAACTACGACGCGCTCACCGGCAGCTTTCTGATACCGGACCGCTCCGCGCTGGGAGAAAAGGACTACCGCTTCTCCTTCGCGCTGGACGAAAAGGGCATAGTCTTCATAGACCCCGGCAAAAAAGCCGCGGCCATGACGGAAGAGATAGCGAAGAACAAGCACAGCAACAGGCCCTGCCTTGAGCGTTTCCTCTACGATTTCATGGAGCAGATAGTAAAAGACGATCTGCACATCATGGAAAAGATCGAGAAGGAACTGGACGAATACGAGGACCGCATCCTCGATCAGGACGATAAGCTGGATCTGGGCCGCATCAACACCATGCGCAGCCAGATGAGGGACCTTCGCATCCACTACGAGCAGCTTATAGACATGACGCAGGAGCTTGAGGAGAACGAGAACGGTTTCTTTAAGGAAAAGGACCTGCATTACCTGCACCTGTTCATGAACCGCATGTTACGCCTTTCCGGCATCGCGTCGTCCGTGCGCGACCATACGACTCAGGTCCGGGAGCTCTATCAGACGCAGCTGGATGTGCGCCAGAACCGCACCATGACGCTGCTTACGGTAATAGCTACCATATTCATGCCGCTGACGCTGATAACAAGCTGGTACGGAATGAACTTCCGCCACATGCCGGAGCTGGAGTACACCTGGTCCTACCCGGTGGTGATCCTGGTCTGTCTGGCGATAGCCATTGGCTGCCTGATATTCTTCAAGAAGAAAAAGTGGCTGTAGCATACGCCGAGCCGATGACAGAAAACGAAATAAAACAGCCGGGGCAGACAGTCCCGGTTTTATTTTTCAGTATGCCCTGCGTCCGGCGGGTCATTTTTTCGATAGGTTCAGTCCGCGGTCCGTGCTTTGAACGCTTCGCTCAGCCTGTCCAGGAAGGCTCCGTTTACGTACCAGACCGTTTCGTAGTGCATGTGCTCCAGAACGCAGGAGTCCCAGAAGAACTGTATCTGAGGGGCGAATTCCTCGTCCGAGCACCAGAACCTGAACTGCAGCTTAAGTCCGCGGAACACGTCGACGTCGGCTGAAACATCCGCTCCCGGCACCGGCACCGCGCCTATGCTCCGCAGGGCCTTCTTCAGGTCCTCTTCCCTGTGGTCGAAGAGCGAGGCAAGGCCTCCGTAGAACCCGCTGTTTGACGGAGCCGTTACGGCGCGCATCTGCGTGGCCAGCTGCTGCATGCTTACAAGGCACCCGGACGGAACGATGCGGGCGTTGGTCCGGCTGAGCATGTCGTACAGGGACAGGGCTATCTCGAAGTCCGCTTCCTCGTAGTCCGCGCCGGCGCTCTTTCTGATCTCCGCCAGACCGTCTTCGCGGCGGATGCGGCATTCGCAGCCGAGGAAAGTCAGGTAGACGTACGATCCGTCCGACTCCAGGCCGAAACGCTCCGCGGCGCTGTCCACTTCTCCGGCGAATACTGCCTGCATCTGTTTTTTGGTCTTTTCGTAGTTCGAACTCATGTAATTAGTCTAACATAAAATCCGTTCATGGCAAATACCGTGCTTATATCGCAAACAGGCGATTGCCAATTTCTTCACAAAGTAGTAAAATAAATTGAAAAGATATGTAGTGTATTTTTGTTTGCGAAAAGAGGCATTTTAATGATCAAAGTCTACCATCACGATCACGACCACGGTTCCGGCCACCACAGCCACGAAGGCATAACTGCGTTCGAAGGCATACCCCAGGCCGTCGCGATAATCACGTACATGCTGGAGCACAACCGCTCCCACGCGGAGGAGCTCCACAACATATGCCACAGGCTGGAAGAGTCGGGCCAGATAGAAGCGGCAGCTCTGATAGACAAGGCTGTCGACCAGTTCAGGAGCGGAAACGACGATGTGGAGATAGCTCTGGAACTGCTTAAGAAGGCGGAGGGATAGAGCATGTGTCTTTCTACTGTTTACAAGCTTAAGGACGGAGAAAAGGAAAAGATCTGCGAATACGTCAGCGGCGTAAAGAGCGCGGACGGGGAGTTCGTATTTACGGATGTAATGGGCGAGGAGAAGACGGTGCCCGGAAAGCTCAGCTCCATCGATCTCATAAAGAACGAGATCATCATAGAAGAGTAAGCCGTGCCTTCGGGAAGGATGCCATGCGCTACGAAGTAATACGCGAGATCTACAATAAATGCTCCGGCAACCAGATGCGCGACGTTTTCGTTTCGGAAGTCGAAACGGACGATCCTCTGGCGTACGTGGAAAGCCTGCTGGAGGGCAAGAAGGTCAGTACCGAAAGATCCGTGCTGCCGGACGGCAGCATAGTGATAGACGCCGACGTTTCCGGACTGCGGCAGCGATTCACTTTTTCGCCGGATTAACGTTTATCGATCGTATTATGATTGATAAAGGACAATTAATAGAGTAATATATATAAGGTTAAGCTAATAACCTGATTTTATAGTTTTTGGAGGACGATATGTCTGTATATATTCTTGCGGTCGCAGGTAAGGGCGGAACAGGTAAGACCACGATCTGCGGCATGCTCATCGACTGGCTCTGCAGCCACGGACGCGGCCCGGTGCTCGCGGTGGACGCGGACGCCAATTCCAATCTCAACGAGGTCCTCGGAGTCGAAGTCGAGCACACTCTCGGCGAGATAAGAGAGCTCATAGCCGGCGCGGAGAACGCCGAAGTAAACCCCATACCCGCCAGCATCAGCAAGAAGGAATTCATGGACGCCAAGTTCCAGTCGGCCCTCATAGAAGAGGACGATTTCGACATGCTCGTAATGGGCCGCACCCAGGGCAAGGGCTGCTACTGCTTCGTTAACGATCTTCTGAGCGCGGAGATCCGCAGGATCAAGGACGCTTATAAATACATGGTCGTGGATAACGAAGCCGGAATGGAGCATATAAGCCGCGGTGTGCTGCCCTCGGTGAACTGCATAGTTCTGGTCTCCGACTGCTCCAGAAGGGGAATACAGGCCGCCGCCCGCATAGCCGAGCTCGTTAAGGAAAACGACCTTGGCGTGGACAAGGCAGGTCTGATCGTGAACCGCGCTCCGGAAGGCAAACTGGATCCCGGAGTGGTGGAAGAGATAGAAAAGCACGGACTGGAGCTGCTGGGAGTGGTCCCGCAGGACCAGACCGTTTACGAATACGACTGTGCGGGTAAGCCCACGGCGTATCTGCCCGACGATTCCCCGGCGCGCGCAGCGGTCAATAAAATAGCTGAATCGATATTCAAATAAAAACTTAAAGCACAGAAAGAACTAGGGAGGAAATTTATGTCATTCAAGCGTAATCCGCAGGTCTTTTCCGGGTCGATCAAAGAAGTGACCATCGGAAACGGAGCGAACGCGTTAACGATCGGCGGCATCAAGACCATGCCGTTGTACTCATTCGACGCGCCGGCCAAGCACAAGGTAGCCATCGGCGTCGAGATCAGCGATCTGGGTGTGGACAGGACACTGCCCGGCCTCGCCGCATATTATGAAGGCGCAGAGACGCTTGCTCAGATAGCTGAGCGCGCGTCCAAGATGCCCGGAGCCGATTTCGTGGTGCTCGCTCTGGAAGGAGCGGACCCCAACGGCGAAAACAGATCCGTAGAGGACTGCGTAGCCGAAGCCAAGGAAGTCTTCGAAGCTATAGACCGTCCGCTGGCTATTATCGGATCCAAGAACGTGGAAAAGGATACCAAGCTCTTCAGCGCTCTTGCAGAAGCGCTGCAGGGAAAGAACGTACTGTTAGTCTCCGCAAGGGAAGAGAACTACAAGACGCTGGGAGCGTCCGTAGTAATGGCTTACGGAAACAAGCTGTCGGCGGAATCCGCGGTAGACATCAACCTGGCAAAGCAGCTCAACGTTCTGCTCACCCAGATGGGAATACAGCCGGAAGCTTTCGTAATGAACGTAGGCTCCGCGGCCGCAGGTTACGGATACGATTACGTTGCGTCCACTCTTGACAGAGTAAGGTCCGCGGCGCTTTCCCAGAACGACGTCATGCTTCAGATGCCCATCATAACACCGGTGGCTTCCGAGGCCTGGGCCGTCAAGGAAGCGGTCGTGTCCGAGGAAGACATACCCGAGTGGGGCTCCAGAGAATCCCGCGGGATCAACATGGAAGTCTGCACTGCCGCAGCTGTCATAGCCGGTGGATCCGATGCTGTAATACTCATGCATCCGCAGTCCGTGGCTACCATTTCCGGAATGATCTCCGGACTTAAGTAAAGGGGGACTATCGAAATGGCATTAAAAGGACTTGACATATTCAAACTCACTCCTAAGACCAACTGCAAGGAGTGCGGAAATCCCACCTGCATGGCTTTCGCCATGAAGGTAGCCCAGGGCGCTATCGCTGTAGAGAAGTGCCCGCACATGTCGGCTGACGCCATCGCTCAGCTCAGCGAAGCTACGGCGCCTCCGATGAAGACCATCAAGGTAGGGATCGGTGCCTCCGAGCATACTCTCGGCGGCGAGACGGTTCTGTACCGTCACGAAAAGACCTTCGTTTCCAGGAGCCTCTTCGCGGTCGACGTTACCGAGAACGCGGACGAAAAGATCGCCGAGCTCGAAAAGATAGACTACGACCGTATCGGCGAGCGCATGTACGTGGAAGCTCTCAACGTCGAGTGCAAGGACGCAGCGGCGTTTGCTGATACCGTAAAGAAGCTTTCCGAGAAGGACAGGCTGCTCATCCTGGACGTTAAGGATGCGGCTGCCGCGGAAGCAGCTCTCGAGATCTGCGCCGCCAAGAAGCCCGTACTCAACGGCGCTACCCCGGAGAACTACGCTCAGTTCGTAGAGATAGCAAAGAAATACGGCGTAGTACTGGGAGTAAGCGCTCCGGATCTGGACGCTCTCTACGATACGACCGCAGCCATAGAAAAGCTCGGATACAAGGACCTGGTCCTGGACGTTACCGGCGCTTCAATGAAGGACGCGTTCACTAACGCCGTCGAGGTCAGAAGAGCTGCTCTTAAGGCCAACGACCGCACGTTCGGCTATCCGTCGATCGTCAACGTCGCCAAGCTCGCCGGAGGCGACCAGTACATGCAGACCGCTCTGGCAACGCTGTTCGTCGTTAAATACGGTTCCATAATCATCATGGACGGAATGACCTACGGCCAGGCGCTTCCGCTCTACGGCCTCAGGCAGAACATATTCACCGATCCGCAGAAGCCGATGAAGGTCGAGCCGGGTATCTACCCGCTCAACGGCGCGGACGAGAACAGCGTATGCGTAACTACCGTAGACTTCGCTCTTACGTACTTCGTAGTATCCGGAGAGCTGGAGCGCAGTGGTGTTCCGTGCAACTTCCTCATTTCGGACGCCGGCGGATACTCCGTGCTTACCGCCTGGGCCGCGGGAAAGTTCAGCGCCGGAAGCATAGCCAAGTTCATCAAGGAGCACGGTGTGGAAGACAAGATAAAGAGCCGCAAGCTCGTTATACCCGGAAAGGCTGCCGTTCTTAAGGGAGAACTCGAAGAAAGGCTCCCCGGCTGGACCATAGTAGTCGCGCCGAACGAAGCCACCGGACTTGTAAAGTTCATGAAAGAGTCAATTTAGGCATAAGACAGGAGGTTAACTATGGCTAAATTCGTTGTAATCGGTGAGCGTATCCACTGCATTTCACCGGTCATCAAGAAGGCGATGGCAGAGATGGATCCGGAACCCATAATCGCAAGGGCTAAGGAACAGATCGCGGCCGGAGCTACTTACATCGACGTCAACATCGGACCTGCGGAAAAGAACGGTCCGGAACTCATGAAGTGGGCCGTAAAGACGATTCAGGAGGCCTGCGACAACGTTCCCCTGGCGCTCGATACCGCTAACAGGAATGCGATAGAGGCAGGCATTTCCGTTTACAACCGCAGCAAGGGCAAGCCGATAGTCAATTCGGCCGATGCCGGAGACAGGATCGAGAACGTAGATCTTGCCGCGGCTAACGACGCCATAGTCATCGCTCTGTGCTCCAAGGCCGGCGTACCCGCCGACAACGACGAGCGCATGACCTACTGCCAGGAGCTCCTGGAGCGCGGAATGGAACACGGAATGGAAGCCGAAGACCTGTGGTTCGATCCTCTGTTCCTTGTGATCAAGGGAATGCAGGACAAGCAGCTCGACGTTCTGGACTTCATCGGCCAGCTCTCCGACATGGGACTCAACTCCACCGGCGGACTGTCCAACGTTTCCAACGGAACGCCCAAGCTGATAAGGCCCATACTGGACAGCACCATGGTAGCCATGGCAATGTGCAAGGGTCTTACTTCCGCCATCGCGAACCCCTGCGACACGAGGCTCATGGAGACCATCAAGTCTGCCGACATAATCAAGAACCACTTCCTCTACGCGGACTCCTTCCTGGAGATATAACGTTCGGGCAAAAAACAGTAAGATATAATTTTTGAGAGGTTTAAAAATGAGTGTGTTAACAGATCTTATCTACGGCGGATCGAATGCCGTTGCCGGCCTTACGGAAGGCGCGGTAAACGATGCGATCAAGAAGTACGGAGAAGATAAGCCGGTAGTCCTTCCCGGAACCGCTTACTATCTTCCTACGATCTACGCTGCTACCGGCGTTAAGGTAGAAAAGCTCGGAGACCTTCCCGCTTGCGTCGGAGTCCTCAAGTCCCTCATCACCAACCAGGAGGACCTGGGACAGGCTCTCAACGCAGGACTTGCTACGGCGGTCGGCGCGGAGATCCTGGAAGCTCTTAAGTACGTAGAGAGCGAGAACCCCTACGAGAACGAGGCCGGCATAGGTTTCGTTCCGGATCCGATAATCCGTTCGCTGGGCGTTCCTCTTGTAACCGGAGACATCCCCGGTGTTGCTGTAGTCCTGGGCGAGGCTGCTGATCCCGCAGACGTTGCGGCGGTCGTAAGAGATTACCAGGATAAGGGACTTCTTACCTTCCTCGTAGGAAACGTAATAGACCAGGTAATAGCTCAGGGCGTTAAGATCGGTCTCGAGTACCGTGTCGTACCGCTCGGCCACGATGTTACCGCAGTCATCCACGTAGTTACCGTCGCCGTCCGCGCGGCTCTGATATTCGGAGCTCTCAACCCCGGAGATCTCGGCGGACTGCTCAAGTACACCAAGGACCGTGTTCCCGCGTTCGTTAATACCTTCGGACCTATCGACAACGTCGTAGTATCCGCGGGCGCAGGCGCCATAGCTCTCGGTTTCCCGGTAGTCGTGGACATCGACCTCGGCGAGAATCAGGTACCCGGAGCTCTCGTTTCCGTACTCGATCACACCGAGACCGTAAAGACTTCCCTTGAGCTCAGAAACATCAAGGTAAAGGCAAAGGCCGTAAAGCTTCCCGTAAGCTTCGCTTCCGCCTTCGAGGGCGAGATCATCAGAAAGGCCGCTACCTACGCGGAGTTCGATTCCGATCACAACCCGACCTTCGAGCTCGTTACCATGTGCGAGGACCCCAACGACGTCGAGGACCACAAGATCACCATCGACGGTCCGGACATCCCCGAGGACGCTACCGACATAGTCCGCCTGCCTCTGGCCACCACCGTTAAGGTGTACGGCGCCAAGATGCAGAAGGACTTCGAGTCCGTAATCGAGCGCAGGTTCCACCAGTGGTTCAACTACATCGAGGGCGTAATGCACACCGGACAGCGCAACCTGTTCAGGATCCGTATCAGCAAGGACACCTACAATGCCGGGCTCAGGCTGAAGGACTTTGCGGAAGTGCTCTACAGCATGATAATGGATGAGTTCGACTCCGTAGTCGACAAGTGCGAAGTCACCCTCATCACCGACAAGGACAAGGTCAACAAGCTCATGGAAGAAGAGGCCATGCCCCGTTACCGCTTCCGCGACGACAGGCTTGCTTCCCTCAGCGACGAGAGCGTAGACGAGTTCTACACCTGCATACTCTGCCAGAGCTTTGCTCCGGCTCACTGCTGCGTAGTAACTCCTGAAAGACTCGGACTCTGCGGAGCCGTTTCCTGGCTCGACGCAAAGGCTACTTACGACCTCGACCCGACCGGCCCGTCCCGTCCGATCCCGAAGAAAGGACTCATAGACGAGCGTCTCGGCAAGTACGAGGCTGTAAACGAGGCTGTTGCGGACGCCACCCACGGCGCGGTAGAGAACGTTACCCTCTACTCCCTGATCGAAGACCCGATGACCAGCTGCGGCTGCTTCGAGTGCATCTGCGGAATAGAGCCTCTCTCCAACGGCGTAGTAGTAGTAAACCGTGAGTACTCCGGAATGACTCCTACAGGAATGACGTTCGGAGAGCTCGCTTCCATGACCGGCGGCGGAGTCCAGACTCCGGGCTTCATGGGCCACGGACGCCACTTCATAGCCTCCAAGAAGTTCATAAGCGCCGAAGGCGGCATCGCCAGAATAGTCTGGATGCCCAAGGAACTTAAGGACGACCTCCGCACAAGGCTCAACAAGACCGCCAAGGAGATCCTTGGCATAGACGATTTCGTCGACATGATAGGCGACGAGACCATAGCCACCGATCCCGAAGCACTGCTTGCGTTCCTTACCGAAAAGGGACATCCCGCGCTTGGCATGGATCCGATAATGTAAGCTGCTGCTGAGTTTTTCCGACTGCCCCGGGTCTGTTCCTGGGGCAGTCTTTTAAAGGATCAAATGTATACACTGACTTTTAAGATCGAAGGCGAAAAAGACAAGAAGTGCCAGGTAGAGGCGGGGGAAAAGGTCCTCAACGCCGCGTTGGCTCAGGGGATAGAGATCGACGCTCCGTGCGCCGGAAACGGCACCTGCGGAAAATGCAGGGTGCGCCTCATATCCGGTGCGCTTGAGATGCCGGACAATCCCAGACTCTCCCAGGCGGACAGGGAAGACATGTGGTACCTTGCCTGCCAGAGCAAGGTGATAGGCGACGCCGTGGTCTGGATACCCAGATCCGCCAGAGCCTTTAAGCAGGACATAGCTACGGCCGACCTGTCTACTCCCGCTGAACTTGAGCGCTACAATAAAGCCATCGAAGCCATTTTCGCTTCAGGCATAAAGCCGGGATGCGAATGCGGCGGCTGCGGCATAGCCATAGACATAGGCACCACTACCGTTACTGGCGCGCTTCTGGACATGGCTTCCGGGAACGTTCTCGGCAAGGCGAGCAGAGGAAACGGGCAGATAAAGTACGGCGCGGACGTGATCAACCGCATAATACAGCAGTCCAAGCCGGGCGGAGTGGAGCGCCTTCAGAAAGCCGTAAAAGAAGAAACCATAATACCGATAATAACCGCGCTTCTTAAGGAGAGCGGCAAAAAGGCGGAGGACATTTCCAGGGTGGTCATAGCCGGAAATACGACCATGGAGCACCTGTTCATGGGAGCGGACGGACAGACCATAAGGCTGGAGCCCTACGTGCCCCAGTTCCTGGAACTGGAAGGCCTTAAAGCCGCGCAGGAAGGAATTCCCGCATCTAAGGACGCGGATCTGATACTTGCCCCCAACGTGGGAAGCTACGTGGGAGGAGACATAACCGCGGGCGTACTTGATACCCTTATGTGGAACGCCCCGGAGATGTCGCTGTTCATAGATCTGGGCACCAACGGAGAGCTGGTGCTTGGCAACAGCGATTACATGCTGTGCTGCGCCTGTTCCGCGGGCCCCGCTTTCGAGGGCGGCGACATAAGCTGCGGAATGAGGGCGACCACCGGAGCCATCGACAGCATACATCTGGACGACGAGAGCCTGAAGCCAGAATATACGCTCATAGCAGGCGACAAGCCCGCGGGTCTGTGCGGCAGCGGCCTCATTTCCATTATAGGCGAACTGTTCAGGACCGGAGCGATAAGCGCCAAGGGAAAGTTCATACGCCAGTCCGACAGGATACGCTACGACGAGTACGGCGGAAACTATATAGTTGCGTCCGCGGAAGAGAGCGTCACCGGGAAGGCCATAGAGCTTACCGAGGGAGACATAGACAACTTCATAAGGGCAAAGGGCGCCATCTTCTCCGCCATCCGCACCATGCTCAAGTCTCTGGACATGACCGTGGACGACATAGACAAGATAATAATCGCGGGCGGAATAGGCAGCGGAATAGACATAGGAAAGGCCATAGAGATAGGCATGCTTCCCAAGGCGGACCTGAATAAATATTCGTACATCGGCAATTCGTCCCTTACCGGAGCGTGCGCGATGCTGCTCTCCGAAGAGGCGACGGAAAAGGTGTTCGACATCGGCCGCAACATGACTTACATAGAACTTTCCACCGAACCCGGATACATGGACGAGTTCCTTGCGGCGTGCTTCCTGCCCCATACCGACAGCAGTCTGTTTGATTAAAGATACTTTTATTCCGGATAATTATGATCATCAAGAACAACATGACAGAGGTTCCTCTGGAGTACTATAAAGAGCAGTTCGCGGCCATGGATCCTGTAATGCTATCCGCCAAGAGCGGTGTGGAGTATAAGGACGGCGCGTTCCGCAGCGTATTCCTGGGCCGTCCGGTAAAACTCGTATGGCCGGACATGGACTGCTTCTACACGGACGACGGAAGCAAAGCTAGTTCCGCCTGCGCGATACTTTTCGCCAGGCTCGTAATGAACGGGACCCTCGCGCCTGTATCCGAGGACATGATATCCTACCCGGAGATCCCCTGGGGCGAGCAGTACCGCGTACAGTTTGCAGGACTGTGCAACGGAAGGCTCGCCAGGTCTTTCGGCAAGGACCTGGACGCTTTCGAGGCGGCGGCCGCCCGCATAGGCGCGAAGAAAGTCCCCGGAGCGGACAGCAGCGTGGAATTCGAGCTGTTCCCGGGCATACGCGTACGCATCTCCATCTGGAAGGGCGACGAGGAATTCGACGCCAACGCCCAGGTGCTGTTTTCCAGGAACATACTTGCGGCGTTCGACGCTAACGACGTAGCTCACGCCGCGATAATATTCATAGACGCAATGAAAGGCCGCTGGTAAGCCGCGGGATCCCCGGAAGACGGGGCCGCGGAGCGGCAAAGCAATAAAGACGCAGGGAGGGCGACATGAGCAAGATCACTCATACGCATACGGACAGCGAAGGAAGAATAATAACCCACACGCACGATGTCGACGACAAGCCGGCGCACGGTCATTATCATTCCCCGGAAGAAAAGACCAGGCAGATCAACAGACTGGCCAAGGCAGCCGGGCATCTTCAGCATGTAAAAGGCATGATAGAAAACGACGAGGACTGCGCGGACGTTCTGATCCAGCTGTCCGCCGTCATCTCCGCGCTGCAGAATCTGGGCAAGGAGATAATCAACGAGCACATAACCCACTGCATAACTCACGCCGTAGAAGACGGAGATATGACAGCGATAGAGGCGTTCCGCAAAGCCATAAGCCGGTTCCTGTAAAGGCCGAAAAAGCGCAAAAAAAGCACGTCAGCGTCCGATGTGACGCTGTAAGAGACGCAATATACTGAAAACAGAGCATTTTTGCCCTTTCCGAAGACGCATTTCAAGATGCGTCTTTTTTTATAATTAAACCGTAAACAAGAGCTAAACGCAGTAAATAAGGAGGTCGAATATCAGTCAGGAAATGAGGTCAATCATCAAAGACAATTAAAAAGCGGAGAAGGTACCCAACTATGCAATAGTCTCCGCGAAAACAGAAAGCCCCGTCCTGATTGATCAGAACGGGGCTTTGCTTTTATGGTACCCCCACGCGGAATCGAACCACGAACAAAGGTTTAGGAAACCTCCGTTATATCCGTTTAACTATGAGGGCGGATAAGCAATTTATTATGCTCCTAAAGTGCTTGCTAAGTCAAGTACTTTTGTGTTAATATAAACAGTACGTTTTGGAGGAGCAGTATGCCCGAACGGTTCATGGAAGAAGCGCTTAAACTTGCGCGGATGGCTTACGAGGCCGGCGAAGTACCGGTCGGAGCCGTGGTCGTAAAGGACGGGGAGATAGTCGGAAGGGGCTTCAACAGCACCGAGACCGACAAGGATCCCACCTGCCACGCGGAGATGAAAGCCATACGCGAGGCTGCCCGCAATCTGGGCGGCTGGAGGCTTCCGGGCTGCAGCATGTACGTTACGCTGGAGCCCTGCAGCATGTGCGCCGGAGCCATAGTCCTGGCAAGGATAGAGCACCTGTACATAGGAACGCTGGATCCCAAGTCGGGGGCATGTCTGTCGCTGGCAAACATACCGTCGGACGACAGACTCAACCATCAGGTGGAGCTCCATACAGGCATTCTTCAGCAGGAATGCAGCGCGATACTTAAAGAATTCTTTAAAGAATTACGAAATAAAAACACAAAGGCGGAGGAAGTAAAATGAAAAGACTCGCCGCGATAATCGCAGCACTGGTCCTTATGCTCGCATCCACGGTAAGCGCGTGCGCCGCGGATCTCAGCATAGTTAAGGTAACGCCCAAAGACGGCGCCACGGGAAAGCAGCCTGCCAACATGGCTGTAAAGATCAAGTTCTCGGAGAACATGAACGGCGACGAAGCCATGGACGAGGCCAACAAGCTAAAGATCGTCATCAGCGACAGCGAAGGCAATCCCGTGGATTACGTCATAGCTCACCACGACAGGTATCAGGACGAGCTCTGGCTGGTCATCAGCGGAGAGCTGCAGCAGAACTCGGAGTATAAGGTGGACATACAGCCCGGCATCCGTTCCGTTTCCGGATCGGTAACTAGCGAAGCAAAGACCACTACTTTTAAGACCAGAAACGTAAAGACGGACGGTATAATCAGCACCGTGCTGATGATCGCCATGTTCGGACTGATGTTCTTCTTCTCCTCCAGGGAGAACAAGAAGAAGGCTGCGGAGACGGACGTAAACGTTGCGCTCGAGGTAGCCAAGAAACTCAACCCGTATAAGATAGCCAAGCAGAAGGGCATCTCCATCGAAGAGGCCACTGCTTACTGCGAGAAGGAAAGAGCCAAGGCTCAGAAGGCCGTCGACAAGGCCAACGCCGAAAGGGCAAAGGCCGCGGCGGCAAGGGAAGCTGAGATGGCGGCAGCCGAAGCCAGGATAGAGGCGGAGATGGCGGCAGCCCACGACGCCAGCGTATTCAAGGTAAAGGGACCGCGCTCCGTAAAGGAAGCCGGCGGAAGGATCCCCCGCTCCGTAAGGAACAAGGCCAAGGCCAGGGAAGAGGCCGAGAAAGCAGCCGAGAAGCAGCGCGCCCAGAACGCGAAGGGCAAGAAGTCCAAGAAATAAGGGCTGAAAGTCCTATAAAACATGGACTGAAGATCTAAGAAAAAATCATATCTGA
>JAEEGI010018957.1_pt1 | contig 13925 bp, 12 predicted proteins | sample 8958751 | NCBI WGS metagenome assembly JAEEGI01 (sample SAMN16246545, study PRJNA631951) | gut metagenome | biome: gut microbiome; feature: rumen; material: KS-attached | host: Bos | place: Iran: Karaj | collected 2018-10
TTTTCGCATACTGGGCTTTCACCATCTTTGGCGCGCCATTCAAACGCTTCCGCTAACAACTACGAATCTTACCCATTCAGTTAACGCTGATGGTTTTTATGCCGAACGGTCAAGCAAGCTCAACTGCTCAGCATAAAAATTGTGTAAACACGCAACACCCCTGATAACTCTGGTCGTTAAACCGTAAGGTTATCTTGAGGTTTAGACTATTCCAATTTCGCTCGCCACTACTTTCGGAATCATTGGTTATTTTCTTTTCCTCAACCTACTAAGATGATTCAGTTCGGCTGGTACCCGTCTCATTACCCTATGTGTTCAGGTAACGGCAATACAACATGACTTGTATTAGGTTTCCCCATTCGGAAATCCCCGGATTAAAGCTTGTTCTCAGCTACCCGAGGCTTATCGCAGAGTTCTACGTCCTTCATCGGTTGCAAATGTCAAGGCATCCACTATCAGTGCCCTTTGTACCTTTTTATGCATTGACTTAACTAGTAATTGATTTTCAAATACTAATACCGTCAATTAAATTTCCTATTGTTGTCTAATTCAAATTGTTAAAAGATAAATTTGATGCGAAGAAAAGAAAGAATATTTCTTTATTCTCGCAATTTATCCACTAATATCAGAGGTTCAAGAAGAACTTGATCAAAAACTGTTCTAATATTAGCGCAAATTTAGACCTAATGCAAGAGTTTTTTTGAAGATTTTTGACTTTTTTGGCACTTTTAGGCCTTTTTGGGGCACTTTTTAGGGTTTTAGGCTAGCCCGCCAGATAAAATAAGAATCAAATAAGCAAAATCCGCCACCGATAATGAAATTAGCGAGATAGACAATGCCTTTAGAGTTTTAGGCTGGATTTCGCGCTCGCGCGGCGAAACTACCATCATTACAAAAGTGACAAAACATAACAGTATGGTTACGGGTGCGTAAATTTTCATTATAGTTGGATTCTCATAACCCGCGAAGAGCGCTATAAATGGAACCAATAATATAATTAGGTTAGTAAACAGTAATGAGGTGAGTCTATAAAGTGTCTTGGTTGGATACTCTGCCAATAGCACATCTTGGCTTTTGCGGGCAGCAAATATATTTATGATGCCCAACAATGGTGCGGCACCCATTGAGAACATTGCATAAAATAGAATAATTAGACCATCCCAGTCTCCCGTTTGCCCTTTTTCGTAATTGACGGCGTACGAAATAATACTTAATGACAATAATATATATGTAAATAGCGCCATCACGATAACTATCATCGCGATACCGACTAGGATGCTTAGCCCTCTACGCGCAGCGGTCTGCTTTTGCTGAATGACTTTTTTAGATTCTTTTTTCTTATATTCCATTAACTCTTATTCTAAACATTAGCGGAAAGATAGTCAAAGATAGCCGGCCGATCGGCTGCTATCAGCTTTAGGCGAGCATCAATCTCGGAAAAAGCCACGCTGATGTCACGCGAGAGAATAATTTCATCTTGATATTTCGTAAAGAATGTTTTGAAGCGGTCTGCTTCCTCTGGACGACGGATAAAGCTAGCCGTATAGCGTGGGTAATCCGGGATAGTTTTATCGCCCTCTTCTTTGCGAAGCCAATCCCAATTCTTAAACATCCACTCAAACGCTTCATCCTTAATGACATAATTGCGCGCCAGGCGGATATAGAATAGGAGGCGATCCTGAGGGCGAATCGTGCCGTCCATGAGCTTATCGAGATATTTGATAGCAATGTCATGATTACGAGTATTAGTTAAAGCATCAGTCAAATCGCGCTTAAGGGCGGCATCTGGAGTCTTATTATATAAGTTAAAGTATCTTGCCGATAATTCATCGTGTTGTTTGATTAGAGTTGAGCCAACCACCCAACGCAAATTCGCGTCCACTTTCGAAATTGGCTTGCCATAATATATTTTATCTATTTCGGCGAGATAATCTTTGTCGCCAGAATAGAGCATCATGCCCATAATGGTGGCACGAAGCTGCGTATCGTCATACGTATCGGATTCTTTTGCGACTACGCCGAGGCGGCGGTAGCTCGGCGAAGCCAACTCGCACACAAAGGCCTGAAAGCGATGCTTTTCGTCTGTTTTTGGGTCAAAGAAAGCTTTGAGGTCCGCAATAATAGCAGCGACAAGCTCCCAAACAACTGAATCTGTCTCATTGGCAAAGGCTTTTACGAGAGGAAGTAGAGAGACAGACTCAACATAATCTGTTTTTGCGAGCATACGACGATCCATTAATAGGCGCAACTTTTGTTCTTTATTCATTGCGTAGACATGCTTCAGTTTTTCAGCGAATTCTTCTTCGCTGTAATTAATGATGTAATGACCAGATAAATCGTCGCGGAGCTCACGAATTGGATACTTCGTGTCATCGGTTTCACCGGTAAGCAAAAACCGCGTTTGGTTTTTCCCTGTTATTACCGGAAAACCAGACTGCGTCAGCCATGGCGTCATAAATTCTCTCACATCGAAGTCCGCATATGGAGTAAGTGCATCCCAGAGGTCGTCAGCTACCGTATTGCCATATTTGTGCTTCTCAAAATAATCTTTAAGACCAGCAAAGAATTTTTCTTCTCCCATCGTGCGCATCAACATTAGAAGAAGATGCGAACCTTTCCCGTAAACAATTGCACCATCAAAGAGGTTAGCAATCTCTTCTACGCTGTTAACTTCAACTTTTACTGGTTGTACGCCTGGAAGACTATCGCGCGAGAGCGAGCCAGAAACGGCCGACATATAAAAATCTTCCCAAGCACGTAACTCAGGGCGGATCTTATCCGTGGAATAAACCTCCATCATATTAGCAAATGACTCATTAAGCCAAAGGTCGTCCCACCAGGCCATCGTAACAAGGTCGCCGAACCACATATGTGATAGTTCGTGCGCTATGACAATAGCCACATATTGCTTGGTATCCAACGAAGATGTTTCATTGGCAATAAGGGCAATTTCGCGAAAAGTGACGAGCCCCCAGTTTTCCATCGCCCCAGCTTCAAAATCCGGCAAAGCGAGCAAGTCCATTTTTGGCAGTGGGAACGGGGTACCAAAACGATCATCGTAATAATCCAACACGTCGGCAGCAAACTGGGCAGCATATGTTAAATCGGCAGAATCTTGATGTAAACCAGCATAGACGGCAATCTCAACACCATGTTTAGTCTTTGCGCGCGTGGCATTAAATTTTCCAACCGCAAAAGCTACAAGATAGGTTGACATGCGAGGCGTCTCGACGAATTCGACGGTTTTGACGCCGTCCTGAGTAGTAGTAAAGCTTGCCGGCATATTCGAGAGAATAGTATCAGTGTCGACGGAGGAGATTTTTAGAGAGAATGTTGCTTTGGCAATTGGCTCGTCGACACACGGAAAACATTCGCGCGCGTAGTGTGATTCGAACTGAGTAGCAACTATCTTCTCGGTTATATCGTTATATTCATAGGTCGAGAGATAGGCGCCCTCCATATCTGACTCGATTTTGGATACGAACTTAATTTTTAATTCATGTTCACCGATGGCGAGGCCGCCAAGAGATAATACCCCCTCAGAATGCGTAAAGCCTTCAAACTTAGCGCCGTCTATAAAAACGGATTTAATATCCATTCGGACCGCGTGAAGTTTAATGGTTTCAGCTTTTACTGCGCCGCGAATTTGCGCAACGCCAGTGATTTTGGTTTTTTCGGCATCGATTTTGAGATCGAGGTCGTAGTGGCTCGGTGCAAAATAATCAAAAAATCTCTCCATATATTTAGTGTAACAAAAAAGAACCCCTTGCGGGGCTCTTTTAAAGATAGATTTTACTCTTCTTCGAGGAATTTCTGCGCACGATAAATCATTTGCGCAGTTTCATCAGTATAGACGATGTAAACCGGCTTGGAGTCTGAAGCAGAAATTAGTGCATGACGACCCGTAAATTCCGGATTAGCATTCTTCTCTTCATCGAGGCGAAAACCAAGATAACCCATCTTCTGAACAACAAAGCGGCGAATTTCTTCGGAGCGCTCGCCGATTGTGCCAGCGAAGACTAGCGCATCAACACCACCGAGCGTGGCAGCCATTTGGCCAACATAACTCTGGATACGGTATACAAAGATAGAATGCGCGTTGGAAGCACGGAGGTTCCCCTCGTCGCGAGCCTGAATAACTTCGCGCATATCGTCAGACACGCCGGAAAGACCAAGCAAACCACACTTCTTGTTGAGATAAAGCAAGAATTCCTCATCAGAAGTAATCTTGAGAGCTTTCTTAAGGTTAAGAGCGGCGGCGGCATCAATCGTACCGACACGCGTAGACATAGCAAGCCCTTCAAGCGGCGTATAACCCATGGAGTTATCCATGGCGAGGCCGTTTAGAATGGCCGAAACACTTGAGCCAGAACCAAGATGCATTGCGACAAGTTTTTCCGGGAGAATGCCCTGTTCTTTCATATAGCGAGAGATGAAGGCGTAGCTAAGGCCATGATAACCATAGCGTTTGATCTGGTATTGGTCGGCGAGTTCCGTATCAAAACTATAGTATTTATAAGTATCCGGTTTTTCCCAATGGAAAGCAGAGTCCGAAACGGAAATAATTTTTACATCCTTAAAGCATTCGCGAATGCCGCGGATTTCGTTAGCGGTGGTTGGGACATGGACAGGGTTACGCTTCTCTGCCTCTTTGAGCTGACGCATGTATTCCGCATCAACTACGTGATCTTCGGTAAAGTAATCGCCAGGAGCGACGATACGGACAACTACGGCCGCTAGCTTATGTTGGCCGGTGACATACTCTTCGTCGGCAAGGATTTTTGGAAGGATCGTAATTGCGCTATTAAGATCTTTGATGCCAGGTTTGATTTTCTTCTTACCATCATCGACGTCATTAATCGTACAAACTACGCTCTTGCCCTCATATTCAAAATGAAACTGCGCCATCAGTTCTTCGCCATCATAAAGGGCGTACTTGCGGCTGGCGCTGCCAGGGTTAGTGATAAGGATTAATTTGCTCATATCTGTATTGTAGCATACAGATTATCTGTTGATGCTATTTATCTACGCCATACATGCTGGCATAGTGGGCGTTGGCGATAATAAGATCTTGATATTTGCGGTTTAAGTCATAATGGCCGGTGCGCTCAAGAATGTTGAGAGCGATATCGTAGCGCGAGCAGCGATTGCGCGCCAACTCGTCAAGCGGCGAAGTAGTTGAGCCTTGATCTTCATAGCCATGAATATCTACGCGACGCATATCGGCGTAGTGGCTAAAGATGGAACGAATAGTTTCCTGGTAGCCATGGAAGTTAACAATAATCGGACGGTCAATCGTATAGTAATCATCAAAATCAGAAGGCTTGAGCTTGTTTTCGGTCGTGCCGATTGCTCCATAAGATAATGCGGCGATACCAACAAAACGGACGCGGATATCTGGAGCATCTTGTTTGGCGAGTTTAATACCCTCAAGAGCCTCGTAGGTCGGGATATCTCCCGCCGCAGTTACGATAATATCCGGGTCATCATCCGAAGCAAAACCAAAGATTGAGGCGCCACCATGCGTCAATTGGAAACGGGCATGATTTATATCAATCCAGCGAGGCTGTTCTATCTTGTTAAATGTTGTAAGATTTACAACATCTTTTGATTTAGTCATAAATTCCCAAGCTGCGGCGGCCGCAACATCATCTACTGGGAATAAGCAGTTAACCAAATTCGAAGGTTTTGCTAGTAGGCTCGTGATGAGCGACGGGTTTTGGTGCGTATAACCATTATGATCTTGGCGTTGCCAGCAAGAAGTTGACAAAATATTTAAGGAATTTACACGCTTGCGCCACTCTATTTCTTTGCTCTGCTTAATAAATTTAAGATGTTGATCAATTTGAGAGGAAATAATCGGCAAAAATGCTTCGTATGAAGTCATGCAACCACGTCCACCACTTAAAATATGGCCAGCCATTACGGCAAACAGCGTGTTCTCGGAAAGCATCTCAATAGCGCGGCCGTTAGATGCGAGATGCTTATCCCATGGCTCAATTTTACGGAGCCAGGCACGATCCGTCGCATCATATACGCCCGAAAGACGATTGGAAGTAGTCTCATCCGGAGAAAAGAAATAAAAATCTTTATGCGTACGCATTTCGTCGCGGAGACATTCGCCGAATACCTGCGCACTGGAATACTTTTCTTCGCCTGGGTGCTCAACCGCGTTTGGTAAATTCATCGTATAGCTCCTTAAAGTTGTAAGATTTTAGCCAGTTTTCGAGCATCTTGAGCTGGTCTTCGTCGGATTTTGCGAGCGGAAGCGGAACCTGATGCGCTGCACAGTTCCCCTCGATTTTGACGCCATCAAGATCTTTTGGCCCACCATAGCCCTTAGGTGTTTCCATAATAATGAAACTATTGCGGGTAATATTTGCAAGAGCAAGCTGAAAATCGTCTGTGCGCGTGCCGTCAACCACAACTGGCTCAAAACCAAAGCCACGGAACATCTGAAGCAACTCACGTTCACTGCTGCGGCCATAGATAGTTGGCGCGGAGATTTTGTAACCATTCAGATGCAAAATCGGAATAACCCAGCCATTGTAATCAGAGTTCAGAAGTTTATTGAGATTGAGACTGGCTAGGGCAGTTGCTGTTTCGAGTTCACCATCGCCAATCAATACGGCGACAGTGCGCTCTGGGCGCCCTAGTGCCATGCCATAAGCAGTAGCCAGTGAATAACCCAGCTCCCCACCCTCAGATATTACATTTGGCGTAGCCGGACTTGAATGTGACGGAAAACCATACGGCCAGGAAAAGTTTTTACAAACGTATTCGATGCCGTGCAAATTTGGCGTTGCTTCTGGATAATAAGCATACAAATCGCCGTCATAGAAAAGGTTGGCCTGCAGTGCCGGAAAACCATGGCCTGGGCCAAGAATAAAGTCGGCAACCGGAAAACGCGCCTTAATATTAGCATAAGCAATATTAATGCCTGGGCAGGAACCCCAATGACCGAGCAGACGTGGCTTGATGTCCGAAAAACTAAGCGGACGCGTCAACAAAAAATTATCTTTCAGAAAGATTTGTGCGACAGAGAGATAATCGCAAAAATCGATACGGTCTTTAATTTTTTCGGTGCTAACGCCCAACCCATGCATGTGCATGAATATATTTTAGCATAAGCTTTAAGATTTTGGGTTGCTTTTTAGTAGCTTGGCGCCTCTTCGGCCGGCAAAGAATCGAGCGCGTCCATGGTTGCGGAAATTAAATCGTTTACCGCTTCTTCATAGCTGGTATCATAGGTGCGGAAACCGGCCGCATAAGGATGACCGCCGCCGCCGAAGTAGCCGGCAATTTGATCGGCAACAGGCTTACCGGAGCGAATTTTCCCCGTAAGTTTACCGTCTGGATATGTCTTAATAGCGACAGCAACTTCAACTCCTTCTACTAAACGAAGTTCTTCAAGAATGAGCACATTCGGATTATATTCGTCAGAAAATTCCTGAATATCATCAAATGGAATATGCACTGTAGCAAGTTTGCCATCGAGATTATATTCGATACGTTTGATAAGATCGGCCTTATAATCGAGAATGCGCGGAGATTTCTTGGAAAATTCACGACGGCGATCTTCCATGTCGGCGATGTTGGCGCCTTTATCCATTAATTCTGCTACGGCGCGAAAATCGTCTGAAATAGTAGATTGAGCAGTTAAGCCGAGCGTGTCGGATTGAATACCGTAAATAAGGTTTTCGGCACAAAGGGCGCTAATCTCAATGTTCTGTTCTTTAAAAATTTTATAAAGTAAAGCACAACAACTGGAAGTAGGCTCAATGATACTCTCGTAGCTAAAATCGAGGTCCGCCTCGGTCTCGTGGTGGTCAATAACTAGCACCGGCGCAGAATAGAGACAGTTACGGATAGCGCCATCATTGAGAAGTTTAGAAAGTAAAACTGAACTAGCAGTATCGACAATAATATAGCCATCGGCGCGATAAGGAAATTCGTTCTCTACTCTACTCCAGCCCTCAAAATAACGCATATACTTAGGAATATCGACTGGGCAATAAAGAGACACTTCTTTTTCCGAAAGCGCTTCTTCTAATGCAAGTGCGGAGCCGAGCGAGTCGCCGTCGGGATTTTCGGCCTGAATTACACAAATACTCTGTTTGTCTTTTATAAAATCTGTGAATTTTTCGTACATACTCTTATATTTTACCATGAGCCCGGATTCTGTTATAATTAACGGAGCCGTAGGGGCGTAGCTCAGTTGGTAGAGCACTGGTCTCCAAAACCAGGTGTCGCGAGTTCGAGTCTTGCCGCCCCTGCCATTTTTTGTGCAACAAAAATCCGCCGTTTTGCCGGCGGATTCTCACTATTTCTTTTCTTTAATAATACATATATCGTCAATAGCGGCTACTGACATTAGAATACCGACAATGAAGGCCATATCGACTAGCGTTAGGATAGCCATCGGAATCATGCCTGTTTCAATAGCGGCACCGCTGTTGTAATAATTCATAGCGTAGGCAAATGTTTGATCTGGGAATGGCATAAATACAAGTACGGCTGCCATTACTGAAAGGAAAGCCATGATGGAGTTGAATACGAGCATACCTTTAGCCAAATAAGTACCATTTTCGCCAGCACGAAAAACAAAGAGACCAATCAAGAAATAGGTGATTGCAATTATCTCTCCGGCAGCGATACAAAAGTTCATCATGTAATCTACGTTCGGAAGTCCCGTGTGAGCCAATACATATCGATAGACACTGGCATAGAGATGCGGGAGTACAACCATAAACACACTCGCAATCATCATCATGAGCCCGGAGATATGCAGGCGACGCACAACTTTTTCATTACGACGCACCTTCTCTGGGGCAGTTTTTTGAGTTTTCTTAACCTTAGAAGTCTTTTTATTTGGCATTTTTTGAAAAATCCATATTACTTATGCTAAAATTATAGCAGATAATTCTCTAAATACATAAAAGGGTGAGTATAAATGAACAATCAATTTAGTCCAATGAGTGAAGACAAAACGCCGGTGCCACATCAGCGCTTCTTTGGCCCACAGACCGAGAGCATGCCTCCTGAAGGTCCAGCACCATCAATTGACGATTTTGCCGTAAATCCACTCCCAGAAGAGACGCCAGCGCCAGAAGCTGGCCCTGAAACTCCAGCTCCAGAGACTGAGGCTCCTACCACAGAAGCGACCCCAGTGGAAACAAGTGCGCCAAAAGAGCGTGATGCTTACTACAATGAGACCAAAGATCATCTTATGCATGTTCGCAAACAACGCAACGCCATTATTCTTCAAATGGACAAACTTGAAGATGAGCGCATCGAAAAAGGTTCCGAAGATTTCGATGATGCTTCGCGCGAACTTTCTAAGCTTCAGAATGACCTTTGGCGCAAAAATAACCTTATCGAGGCCCTCGTTAAGGTTCTAGTCTCTCTAGGCTAATTAACAACGCCGGCCTACGGGCCGGTTTTTTTGTTACCAGGTTTTCTCTGTTCTTGATTTTTTGTCTAATTTATTATATAATACATAATAATTTGGTGAAACCGCAAGGTTTACAAATAGTACAAATCCGAAAGGGGGAATTCGAATGCAGAATATTCGAATTATGGATCTGTTTGACAGAGTCATAAAAGCTTGCAGTGATTGCGCAAAAAACTTGGAAGGCTTCGCAGATGGTGATGGCGCCGTGAGATTATGCTACCTGCCGCAAAGTCCCTACGGGCGCAATCTTCTCGGCGACTTCTCTACCTACGCCGACCGCTACGAGCTGGTCTCTCGTATCTGTGACGGCAACTTCGTTCTTAATCGCCATAATCGGGATGCGGAGCCAGTCGACACCTATGCCTTCTCGGCCTTAAAAGTCGCGTCTTGCTTAGTAGCATTGGAACGTGGCCTACCGGCGCGTTCCGGGGAGAACATCGGCGATAGCTACAATGAGATGCACGGCTTTGCGCCATACAAGGGCGCCATCCTATATATGCTGTCAAAGAACCACCACGCTTTTGCAATGTTGGCCGTTGCTGTATCTGGCGCCACCCAAGACGAGGACGAAATGGCGGCACTGGCGAGCGAAGAAACTATCCGCGGCTGGTGTAAAAAGAACCACGCAAGTTACGATATGTTATAACAGACCAAAAACAAACCCTCGGGCGACCGGGGGTTATCTTTTTGTACCGATATTATGCGAGCGATGGTAAATCACGAAGAGTAAAACTGCCTCAACATAAAAAAGCATATAGAATAGATAGCCGCAAATGTCCGTTAAAGAAAATGACTTTGGAATTAGTAGGCTTTGATCAATGATGGCCATATAGAGAGCGAACACCGCTAAGACTGCAATAAATGGCGCAAGCGGAAAATACATAATCGCGCGGCTTACGGCGACGAGAAATTCAAATAATTTAGCCGACAGTTTCTCTATTACGGCGCCAAGAATCATCGGAACTAGATAAAGTAGCGCCATAAAACCAGTCAAAAACGGCGCAAAATCAGCGCAGATTTCTTCGAGAGAGCCGCCAAATTCGCCATAATACTCCGGCAATTTATCCCAGTTTGCCACCAAGAAAAGCCCGGTCGAGCCCGCAAAGAGCAGTCCGATAATAACAAATAATACTTGCAAATGCGAAATATCGCGATTGAGCCTGGTTTTCATACGCTTATGCTTATTATAGCACTGCTCTGGCTCGGTCGCTTTCATGAAAAAACTCGCCGGGCGGCGAGTTGACGGTTGAGCTCAGTTGCAGATTGTTTTACGAAGGCGAATCCAGATTCCGTATTGGTCAGAGAACGTTTGCGGGCTGATTTTTTTGGCATGGTAGTCCGCAAAGAGCGAGGCGATGATTTGATCGACTTCCTCGACATTGCCCCTATCGAGGACTGAGGCCAGGGTCCAATCAGCACGAAGCGCAGAGGCTTCTTTCTTAGAAAACGGAAGCCCGTACGCAGCTAAATCGTGGCGTACGGATTGTAGCGTATTGTCGTTTGCGAATTTTGGCATATTTCCACCCCTTTCAGGATTAGAATCGATATTTAGAGCTCAAAAAGTGCAAAAACAAAGCTTATCTTTATATTATATCACAGATGTTTGAAAAAGTCAATGTTTAGCCTTTTACTGAAACAAGTTTTTTCTTGATAACGATAATTACTATTATCGCAATCGTAAAAATGATTATTATCACTAATGGAGCCATGATAGTGGGGTTGCTTGTATCTAATAATGGTGGCACGATTTGATTTGCGATTTGAAGATCATATAATTGTGCGCTTATAAAAGATACGATAGATTCCGCGATGGACTCCTGCCCCTGTTCATTCGGATGAAAATCGTCGTTAGAGAAGAAATCGTCGTATAATGCCATTTCGGCACCTTCGATATAGATAGATTCCGTATAATCGGCAAGATCTTGATAAGCATCGAGGACCACATTAACTATTGTATTTTGAATATCCTCGTCCACGCGATTCCAGCCGTTCATGCCAATAGCGATTTTCGCGTTTGGATAGAGTTCTTTTGCGCGATTAACAAACTCTTCCCCTTTAATCATAATTTCGTCATAAGAATAATAGTGGTCATTGTAGCCACCGTCGACTATTACCCATCCGACCTCTTTTGCGGCATCTTCGTCCGGATAGTAATCATCTAGCAAATTCTGGAAAGAAGCGCCGTCGGAAGATGTGTGCACAAATCCGGTTCCACCTTTACAGGCAATAATTGCATGTTTTAGCCCGAGTTTATTAACGGCTATTTGCGCCCAACCCCGTTCCGGTATCTCTCTGTCGTTATCATCAATATTCGCAGCCATGCAGTATGAATCGCCAATAAACATAAAAGTACCCATATCATCAATGGTGATATTGCTCTGAACGCCCGTAGCAAAAGCCGCCTGCGACATTAATAATGTCGCAATGATCGAAATAACAGATAGTAACCTTTTCATGCGTAATATTATATATTATTAAAAAACTAATGCTTGCAATATATTTTGCACTGATATAGAATCAGTTTAGCCTGCTGGTGACCTCTTTGAGACATCTAGCGGCTTGTTCCTATAAAGGGCGTGGTAGCTCTGGTGGTGGCAGAGTATATAAGCGTTACCGATTTTCAGTATAGCTGCCGCATGGTCTGCGGCCGGCAAAGAAGCGTAAGAACGGAACTCATTTTTCCGCCCAGCGTTTCCCTTCAGTCTAGGACTGGAATGAGCCAGGATCGGCTGGGCGTCGTCCCGAATCGATCGAACTCTCAATAAAAAAGAAAACCGTCACACCACCAACACCACTACCATCTACCCGCCCCAGCTTCGCTGCTTCTTAATCCATCTGGCTATGCCACTTAGCCCGCGCCGCCGTCTTCCAAAAGACATTTCACCGCTCGGCGGACCTTATGGATTACAGCAGCTTAACCCCGCCCCGGTTGAAACATACCGGGGCCTTTTTCTTGACTTTTGCATAATTCTTATGCTAATATTTTTTACAAGTGAGTGTGGTCTTATAACTGATAGTAAGTTAAGAGGACCTCAAGGTGAAACAAATACGAAAACGAGTTAATAAAACGCGCTTAAAGATTGGTTTTTTGGCGCTGTTTTTGTTGGTTGGCGCTCTAATTGCGACCACGATTCATAATATTGTCAATGCTGCAACGCTGGCCGATCTAAACCCTGACGATTGGCATATGGAACTGATATTTTTCGATTCGACGGTAAACGGCGGCCGCGAACCTCTTACGGAAATCGATTGGCAGATTGCAGATTCTACTATATCTGAAACACAAATGCGAGTGATAAAATACCAAATTAATTATTCGAATCCAGACGCCCAGTCCTCTTACGCGCCTGGTGAATTAGAAATTCGGGTACCAAATTTGATTTCTGGTCCCGAGTCGAGCCACAATGGAGCCAACTTGGCATACGATATTGCCCTGAGCGCCGATAGCTCCGCCACAAGTGGCACATCGGATTGGTGGTACAAATACGAAAACGATAGAAGCATTATTGTTTTCACTAACAAGACTAATATTGATGAGCACACGGCCGTTGAGGGCAGTATCCAGGTTACTTACGGGGTCACCTCAAACAAAGAATCGCGCGAACAATACCAAGATTCTTGCACTCATACACTAGCCAAAAATCTTCAGGCAGTAATGAATGGCAATGTTGAGACAAATACCATTAGCTTCAACTACAGCCGCGTATATAATCACCCTTGGGACCAAACACAATACACGATTAATAAAACCGCTACGAAGATTAGCTCGTACGACCATCTTCCAGATAATGCCGAAGATTATACCTGGGTACGTTACAAAGTGACCGCCTCAAATAATGGTTATCTATCTTCTGATACCTCGACGAGTCGTTCATCTATGTGGATGCATACGGTTGCACAAGGCATTACGGTGGGGCTCGAATATTTTAGTCTAATAGACAACTTTCCGAGTGATGTAGTCGTATACGACCAAAATGGCAGCTTATTAGAAAAAGATTCGGACGGGAACGTCTCATTGGGTAACTCTCTTTGCGTCAGAAAACAATATACTTGCGAGTATGTTTTCTATGCTGGGTATCCGGAAGATATTTATAACGAAGAGAGTAATAACTACCAGTTCACGAACACTGCTTACCTTAACGGAAAGTACGCCAACGAAAATGAGGCTAGAAATGTCGCCCAGTCATCTAAAGATATAAACTTGTTGAATTTTAAGTTCACATATGGCGGCGGCGCGAACTATCTTGCAAAAAGAAAAGGACAAACAGCCGCATTTTATTATCAGGATTTAAAGTCTAATAGCAAATGTAAAACCCTTTGGTTTAACGATTTTGCGGTTTCCTACCCTGGTAGCACTTATACCGCAAGAATTGGCGATGACATCCTTTATTACACGACACCTGATGGTTCTTACGCTAGGATTCCAGACGAAAATTATTATTTTAAAGAAATTGATCTTCCGTCTCTTGTT
>JAEEGI010018958.1_pt1 | contig 13924 bp, 12 predicted proteins | sample 8958751 | NCBI WGS metagenome assembly JAEEGI01 (sample SAMN16246545, study PRJNA631951) | gut metagenome | biome: gut microbiome; feature: rumen; material: KS-attached | host: Bos | place: Iran: Karaj | collected 2018-10
GGTGAGTCTTATGAGGATACTTGTACTGAACGGAAGTCCCAAGAGAAGAAGTGACACGATGCGCCTGACCGGGGCTTTCCTGGAAGGGCTTGATAAGGACAAGAGCAACGAGATAACCATCGTCGATGTGATAGACAGGAAGATCGCCCCATGCCGCGGCTGCTTTCAGTGCTGGCAGAGAAAGGACTGCCACTGCGTCATCGAGGATGACCAGAACGCCATATTGGACCTGTACAGGGAGGCAGACATCATCATCTGGAGCTTTCCGCTCTACTGCTATGCCATGCCCTCACACCTGAAGGCGGTCCTGGACCGGACCCTGCCGCTGACCTCCACGAGGATGGTCAGGCTGGAGGACGGGACGGTCAGGCATGAGACGATGGTTGATTTCTCCAAGAAGCATACCCTGGTGATCAGCGGATGCGGCTTTCCGCACTGGCAGGGCAACTTCGAGGGCCTGAGGATCATGTGCAGGAACTGCTTCGGCAACCCGGTGATGGTCTTTGTCCCGGAGGCTCCGCTTCTGAATGTGCCGCAGGCATCTGTGGTGGCAGAGCCTCTTCTGAGACGTTTCAGGAAGGCGGGAGAGGAGTATTCTGAGAGCCTTTCGCTCTCAGATGAGACCATAGCCGCCCTGGAGAGGCCAATGATCTCCATGGAGGAATACCTAAATAACGTAAATCGCTGATTGTAACCTGTCGGAATATCCTTTGTTATATTATGATTGGGCATAAGGATATTAGAGATAGGGAGGAATACCCATGAGAAGGCATCTGATATTGCTTGGGCTGCTTGCTCTTGCGGCAGTCACACTTATGGCGGGCTGCAGCGCTGATGAGATAATGAGCGCTGGCCAGACTATGGGCAGCCTTGGCTCCGCGGGATTGGGGAAGGCAGGTGAGGCTGTTGTAAACGACACGGTGAAGACCGTGGAGGCCTTTGTCGGCAAGTATGAGAGCTGCCTGAGGCTTCCGGAAAGGCTCTTCCTGATGGATGCCGGCGTGCAGAAGATCTCTTATCCGTTCATGATTTTCGAGCCGGAGGATGAGTCAAACGAGAATCCGGGCTCTGCATCAGTGGATCCGTCTCTTTTCTCCGGCAAGACGTTTGTCCTGAAGAGCACGAAGAACACGGATGATTTTGACGGCGATCCCAGGCTGATCGCACTCACCAAGGCCCTTGTGACCGACATCCAGAAGGCAAAGGCAACAGGACTCTCCGACAAACCCATCAGGGCTGTCCTTGATTCCAGATATGAGGGATACGCGTACTCGGGCTATGAGGCATACCGCAAGTTCGGCGGGATCCTTGACAGCTGGAAGGAGATGAGCGAGCTTCTGGACAACCTCGACGTGCTCCTGGACTGGGTCAACATCATCAACATGCTGGCCGAGAGCCCTGTGATTGAGAGCACAACCGCAAAGGTGAGATCCATCATCGATGCCACCAGGGAGTTCGACATGGTCATCCCCGTCCAGACCCACGATGTTTTCATGATCGTGGACAAGGTCAAGGACATCGTGTTCAACCATTATGAGCTGGGGCTCAGGATAGCCCTCGAGAAGCTGGACGATGCCCTGGAGGAAGGCGGAGGCCAGAGCGGAGGAGGCGGTCAGAGCAGTGGCGGCAGCCAGGGAGGCGGCTCATCCTCGAAGTTCAACATCAATGATCTCAGATACATATACGACGGCATTGTCGCCTATGTCGGAGGCAGGACCTACCAGACGCTCGGAGACAAGATCTCTATATGTCTCATCTACGATGTCCTAGACGCCGCTAAGTCGATCCTGGACACCTACAGGGAGAACAACCCTGATGACTTCCCGGAGGCGGAGGAGTCAAAGGAGGATGACGAGGCCTACAAGAGGTGGTACAGCCACCTTGACTACAAGTGGGTCCTGACAAACTGCGAGTCTGATCTCGACAGGGTAATCTCCGATCTGACTATGATCACATACATCTACGATATCCGCATTGACATCCCCGGTCTGGTCAGCGGTGTCCTGAGATAGGGGGCGGCACATGAGAAAGACTGTTCTTGCTTTGGTTTTCATGATTCTATGTGCGTCCCTCTTCGCTGCAGGCGCAACCGAGGACGGACCTTACACCGGGGTGACGGACAATGCCTTCAGGCCCACCACCGTCAATGTCAGTGACAGGCTGAATTACAGCCTGTTCGTGAATGCCGCAGGCCTTGCCAAAGGCGGCCTTGCCGTGGAGCTCCCTTATCTGGAGTCTTCCTCATACAACATCGCCGAGGCGGTGAAGGACAGGAGCGTCGCCGAGGCACTGTCCAGGATCACCAAGTTCCAGGCTGACAGAAATGACTGGATTGTTTATGTTCTGGGCCTTGTGATGGCTTCAGGGACCGGATACAGTGATGTTTTCACAAGTGATATCGGAACAGGAGCCATCATCGGGAACTTCGCTTTCGGATTTAACCTGAAGGCGGGGATCCATGCCATGCCTCCGATCGTCGATGGCGAGACAGGACAGGCCTCTTCCCCTGCGGGCAACGGCTATGTGCCTCAGGTCAATTACGCGTTCTCCTTCGCCTATGGAAGGCGCATCGTTGACACCGACAATCTTACCCTGGACATCGGAGGGGCTGTCCGCTTTGCTGAGAAGGTGTACCTGCACCAGTTGACGCTGTCGGTTCTGACCTCCGTCCTCTGGAATCCTGATGGCATGAACTTCCTGCCTGCCCGCGGAGGATTTGCTGTTCCGCTGGACCTGGGCGTGACTCTAGGCATACTTGACGGCATGCTGGAGTTCAGCACCATGGCTGAAAACCTAAACGGGGTCTACTACATGAAGGACTATGCCAATTACAAGGATGCCCTTCTGTTCAGGAACGGAAACAACGATGACGAGAACATGCCGGCTTTGGTCTACACTCCGTTCTCACTGAGCCTTGCGGCCAAGTTCAATCCCCGGTGGGACTACGTGGATCCTACCGTCTATCTGGAGTTCACGGGCATCAACCGTTACCTGGAGACTGTCAGCGACAGGCAGTACGGCTTTCTTGAGATGCTGAGGTATGTCGATGCAGGCCTGAACCTCAATCTGTTCAGCCTTTTCGACCTCAGGGCGAACTACAGGTACGGCTATCCTGAGTTCGGCGTGGCCTTTGACGCTTTCGGCAACATGGTTGAGCTCTCATATGGTTTCAAGGAGGCCGGACAGGAATACGGCCTGAAGCCCGTGGATCATCTGACTGTCAGGATGAGGCTGGGCTACAGCAGGTAATCATTCGGCAAGCTCAGCCAAAGTCTCCCACCTTGGATAGCAGGCCTCGAGCCTCTGGCCTATCTCATTGTAGCGCCTCTGTCTCTGTCCGCCCTGGTCTACCTGGCCTGAGGTGAAGAAGTCCTCAAGCTCCTGTTTCTCCGTCTCAAGGGCCTCGATCTCCGCAGTCAGGTCCTCGAACTCACGCTTCTCCTTGAAGGAGAGGCCTTTCTTCTGATGGTCGCGCCGTCTGCTCTGGTCCTTGTTCTGGCTTTCAGCCGTTGGCGCGGATACCTTGCCCTGGGCCTGGACGCTCTCATGATAATCTGAGTAGTTTCCCTCGAACCTGCGTGCCTCGGGCATGATGATGAGCTCTGTGCAGGTGCGGTCCAGGAAGGCCCTGTCATGGCTGACTGAGATCACGCAGCCGTTGAAGTCCAGGATATACTGTTCAAGGCGCCTCAGGGTATCTATGTCCAGGTCATTGGTCGGCTCGTCCAGGACCAGGAAGTTCGGGTTGCGGACAAGTGTGCTCAGAAGGTACAGCCTGCGCTTCTCTCCGCCGGAGAGCACGCTGATCGGAAGCCTGTGAAACGAAGAGGGGAAGCCGAAGAGCTCCAGGAACCTTGCCGGGGTGACGGCATAGTCTGATGAGAGCACAATCAGCTCGCTGATGTCGGACAGGAACTCGATCGGGGTCTTGTCCAGCGGGAGGTTCACTGAGTTCTGGTCGTAGTAGCCGAATACGGTGTTCACGCCGGTGTCCACCGTTCCGCTGTCAGGGGAGAGGTTTCCGGTCATGACCTCAAGCAGGGTGCTCTTGCCGCTTCCGTTCTCACCTATGACTCCGAATCTCTGGCCTTTGACGAACTCCAGGTTGAAGCCCTTCAGTATCTGGCGTCCTCCTCTTGATGCGCTGACATCCTTCAGCTCCAGGATCTTCTTCCCCATGCGCCTTGCTATACTTGAGAATGCCCTGGACTCCTCCTCGGCCTTGGTCTGCTGGCCCAGCATGTCCTCTATGCGCTGCTTTCTTCCGCTGTCCTTTCCGGTCCTGGCCTTGGGTCCCCTGTGGAGCCACTCGAGCTCACGCCTTAGGATTGTCGCAAGGCGCTCCTGCTCCTTCTGAAGTGCGTTGATCCTCTGCTCTCGGCCCTCGAGGAAGCTGGTGTAGCCTCCCTCATAGAAATGAACCTTGCGCCTGTCGATCTCCATGATGCGGTTGCAGATTCTGTCCAGGAAGTACCTGTCATGGGTCACAAGCAGCACCGTGAACTGCTCTGATCCGAGGTGGCTCTCAAGCCATTCAATGGCCGGGATGTCAAGATGGTTTGTAGGCTCATCAAGAAGAAGGATATTCGGTTCAATGGCCAGGATTCTGGCAATAGCTGCCTTTTTCTGCATTCCTCCTGATAGATATGCCATCTTTTCATCAAGCGGGCGGTTTACTCCAAGTTCGGTCAGGTACCTTCTGTAGCGGTCCTCTATGTCCCAGATACCCAGGGTCTCAAGTCTGTCCATCAGCTGATGGTCTCCTGACTCGTAACGCACGAGCAACTGAACATGCGGGTCCTTGCTCAGCCTGAGAAATCCCTCAAGGGTACAGTCCTCAGGGAATCTGACCTCCTGCTCAAGGAAGGCTACGCGAAGTGAGTTGTTTATTGTTATCTGCCCGTCATCCGGCTCTGTCTGGCCTGCTATCAGCTTCAGGAAGGTGGACTTTCCGGCCCCGTTCTTTCCGATTATCCCCAGATGCTCACCGGCCTCAAGACCGAAGCTCACCTCAGAGAACAGATAGTCATCCTTGACTGATTTGGAGATGTTGTATACGGAAAGTGCGTTCACAGGTCTGTTTTAGCAGAAAGATGTTTCATCTTCAAGCGATATTCTATAGTATTCAGGTATGCAGAAGGACATCACGCTGAGGCTTCCGCCTCAAAAGGCATTTGACAGCAGGGCTCTTGAGAAGGCACTGGGTATCCGAGAAGGGGATGAGTACGTCATCCTCCGCAGGTCTGTCGATGCCAGGCGCCGTGACATAATGGTTGACCTTGTCTGCAGGATCAATCCTGAGGCCCCTGTTGCGGAGGCCATTGAGATGAAGGATGCAGATCCTGCCAACGGCCAGGTCATTGTTGTGGGAAGCGGGCCTGCGGGTCTTTTCGCCGCCATGACGCTTCTTGAGCATGGGATAAGGCCTGTTGTCATCGAGCGTGGCAAGGATGTCCATTCCAGGAGGGTGGATATCGCAAAGATCAGCACCCAGGATGTTGTGGACTCCAACTCCAACTACAGCTTCGGAGAGGGCGGAGCCGGCACTTACTCTGACGGCAAGCTCTACACCAGGAGCAAGAAGAGGGGAGAGAACTCCAAGGTCCTGGGGACATTCGTCCGCTATGGAGCCTCAGAGACCATCCTCTGCGATGCCCATCCCCATATCGGGACGGACAAGCTTCCCAAGATAATTGAGAACATTCGCAATGCCATAATCTCACACGGAGGAGAGGTGCGCTTCCAGACAAAGGTCACGGACATTGTCATTCGTGACGGAAGATGCACAGGCGTCAAGGCTGTTGACCTTGCAACCGGAGAGGATCTCTCATTTGACGGTCCTGTGATCCTGGCCATCGGCAACGCAGCCCGTGACACTTTCAGGATGCTGAAGGACAAGGATGTCTCCATGGAGGCCAAGAGCCTTGCCATGGGAGTGCGCCTTGAGCACCCGCAGCATCTGATCGACCAGATCCAGTACCACAGTCCCAAAGGCCGCGGCGATTATCTTCCCGCAGCCGAGTACAGCTTCTCGACCCAGGTGGATGTCCAGGGAAGACGCATGGGAGTCTACTCCTTCTGCATGTGCCCCGGAGGCTTTGTGGTACCGGCTGCATCGGATCAGGATCAGGTGGTAGTCAACGGCATGTCACCCAGTAACCGCGGCTCCAGGTGGGCAAACAGCGGCATGGTCGTGGAGTTTCCCACAAGCATCCTTCCGGACTCCGGCTGCCTTTCCATGATGGAGCTTCAGGAGAAGCTTGAACAGAGGACCTTCATCGCCGCAGGGCGCACCCAGAAGGCCCCTGCCCAGCGACTCACTGACTTCATGGCAAAAAGATCAAGCTCAGACACGGCCCCTTCAAGCTATGCGCCGGGCCTCACACCGTCTGACCTTGATGAGGTTCTTCCTGATTTCTGCTCCGATGCGCTCAGATCAGGCTTCTCTGTCTTCTCCCGCCAGGCCAACGGCTTCATGACAAGTGAGGCGACCCTGATCGGAACAGAGACACGCACATCCTGCCCCGTGAGGATAGTAAGGGATCCTGACTCCCTTCAGAGCATCTCGAATCCCGGCCTTTATCCCTGCGGAGAGGGAGCAGGGTACGCAGGCGGCATTGTCAGCGCCGCTGTAGACGGCATGCGCTGCGCCGAGGCCGTGAGCAGTATTATTTGCCCATGAACAAGCAGAGGGACCACGAAGGTCCCTCTGTTGTCTATAGGCGCGATTGGGTTTGAACCAACGACTTCTACCGTGTGAAGGTAGCACTCTCCCGCTGAGTTACACGCCCATGCGAATAAGATGTTAACTTAGAAGTTGTTTTTTGTCTACATCAAGATAAAAAAATAGTTTTGTGTCCAGGTCGCACCTTTCAGGATTGGGGTGGGGAGAAAAATCTGCGACCTCGGACACAAAACCTACTTTAGGGTATCATTGTTTAGTAATTCATACAATAGAAAAAAAAGAAAAATTTACTAAACTTTGTTTAAAAGGTCACATTTGAACATCTGTTCAAAACATAAGTTCATAAAAGACGCTTAATAGAACTTTATCTCAGACCCTTCCATGACGATGGTCGGTGAGCACCTGTGCATCTTCTTTGACTTGACGAACTCAGCAAGGCTCATCTCATCCAGCAGGGCCAGGTCCTCAGGCCTGTATGACAGGTCAACCTGGGCAGGCTCACAGGTGTCTGTCACATAGCAGATGCCCTGATGGAGCTCCATGAAGCTCTTCATCGCGGGAAGGAGCTTGGCATTCTGCGTCTTCTCGAAAAGTGATTGCACGAAATCATCCTGCAGCACCCAGATGTCCTCTTCCTCCGAGCGTCCGGTCTGGTCCATCCACTTCACGAAGAGGGAGAAGAGGTTGCAGGCGGTGATGTTCAGGGCTTCCAGGATGCAGTGGATCCACATACAGCTCTGACCCTTAGTGTAGAAGAGATCCATGCCCCGTCTTACAGACAATGCTATGGAAATATCCTTCTCTGTGAATGATGGGGTACTCAAAATTGTTCTCTCGACATCCTGTCCGGGTACCAGTCCGTACTCCTTGGCCCTCATGGCGAGCTCGGTTCCCGGAAGCAGGGAGAGCAAAAAGCAGTCGATGTTGCTGGGCATGAGGGAGACGGCATAGTTTACAGTGTTCCTGAAGCGCTTGAGGTTGTCCTTGGGCAGTCCGATTATTATGTCCAGGCCGAAAGCTGCGCCACGTGATGCCAGAAGGCGTGTCTTCTCTGTGAAAAGATCTTTGTCGAATCTCCTTCCTATGGTCTTCAAGACTTCCTCGTCGCTGCTCTGCAGTCCGATCTGAAGCGAGCAGTTGAGCTCCGCGAACATGTCGGCAAGCTCCTCATCCACAAGCTCTGCCCTGATCTCAAAGGTGAAATGCATCTCTTGAGGGGCCTTCTTGAGAAGCAGGCGCAGGATTGTCTTGGCCCGCTCCGGGTTGAGGTTGAATGTCGGGTCAAGGACAAAGACATTCTCGACATGGTTCTTTATGAGGTAGTCAAGCTCCTTCTCGATCCTGTCCAGAGGATAATCCCTGACTGTCCTCTTACCCCTTGACTCAAAGCAGAAGGCGCATGCGAAAGGGCATCCTCTTGTAAGCTCCCACAATACGGAGTCATAGTTCTTCAGGACTCCTGATGCCTCTCCAGTAAGAAACGGGGAGTGGAGCTTTGAGAGCTCGGGAAGCCTCGAGCTGACAGGGGAGACATAGTTGCGGGTGATCAGTCCCTCCATCTGGAGGTTCTCGGGCTTCTTGCCGGATACAATCGCAGAGAGCGCGCTGATTGTAGAGACCTCGCCCTCTCCCAGGACTGCGAAATCAAGCCATGTGGGGAATGAGTCGGTGTAAGCGGTGGTATGGGGTCCGCCTGCGAAGATCAGTATGCCGGGATCCTTCTTCCTTACTGTACTGGCAAAGAGCCTCATCCATTCGGAGTTCCAGATGTAGACGGAAAGGCCTATCGCCCAGGGTTTGCGCATGGCTGCCTCTTTTGCGGCGCGCACCGGATCCTCATGGCAGAAATGCTCATGGAGGCTTGCCTTGGGAAGACCCTCGGCATGGTTGATCTCTGTCTTGATGCACAGGGCGCCCATGGGAAAGCTCATGATTGATTTCTCCTTGGCGCAGCAGTGAATCTCGATTGATCTCATGGCTGAAGGTTATAAAAAAAGAAAGACAGAGACAAGCCCTGTCTTCTTTCAGATTAAAGTGACCGGATTATCAGTCCGCTTCCTTCGAGGTCTTTGCATATGAGAGTGCTCTCAGTGCATTGTCGAACTTCTGGAACTTTCCGTTCTTGAGTCTGATGACAACCCTTGTTCCCTGGTTGCCTGCGACCTTGACGATGTACTCTGTACCCTCGACCTTTGTCTTGAAGTACTTGATGATCTTGTCACTTCCCTGACGTTTGACGCCCCAGCCCTTGCCCTCGTAGAAGGCGAGCTCGTGGACTTCCTTCACTTCTTTCTTGTCTTCTGCAGGAGCTGCCTTAGGAGCCGCCTTTGCCGCTTTAGGATCTGCTTTTGCTGCCATCTTTATGCCTCCATGCGTTTATTCTACCACATTTCCATGTAAATGGTGGTAATTTAATGAGAGATTTTTCAATAAAAATGCATGATCAATACTCACTTGCACAGTGCCTCCGGGAAAGCGATAATACACATATGACCCAAAGCGAAAGCAAATTCACGGAAGACCTGATCAACCGGACCAAAAAACTACGCGATGATGTGGAAAGCCTCTCATTCTCATACGACGGATATATCTATGACCCGCTTGTCTACGCCTGGGACATGCACGAGGCCTTTCTCAGAAGATATATCAGGAAGGACTCGCAGATCCTGATGCTCGGGATGAACCCCGGTCCGTTCGGGATGATGCAGACGGGAGTCCCTTTCGGGGAGGTCAATGCGGTCAGGGACTACCTGAAGCTGGATCTTCCAGTGGGAAAGCCAGGGAGGGAGCACCCGTCAAGACCTGTCCTTGGGATGGCTATCAAGCGTTCTGAGGGAAGCGGCAAACGTCTCTGGGGCCTGATCCAGACAAGATGGCCTGATCCCGCTGATTTCTTCAGGATCCACAGCATGTTCAACTACTGTCCGCTCGGGTTCCTGGACAAGGGCAAGACAGCCAAGAACTTCACACCCGATCATCTTCCAATGGAGGAGAGAAGGGCACTAGAGAATGTGTGCGACTCATACCTGAGCGATGTGATTGATCTGATAAACCCTAGGGCTCTGATAGGAATCGGAAAGTACGCCGAGGAGAAGCTTGCGTCCGTGAACACCGATCCGTCCAGGATTGTCGCATCCATCATCCATCCCAGCCCGGGAAATCCGCAGGCAAACGTGGACTGGAACGGAAAGACAACTGAGCGCATGAGGGGGCTTGGACTATGGAGCTGAGAGCACCTGCAAAGGTCAACTGGCACCTGGCGGTCGGAAAAAGAAGATCTGACGGATACCATCCTATAGCCTCGATCTTCCAGACCTGCAGTCTCTGCGATATCCTCGACGTCTCAGTCTCCGACGGGCCGTTCAATGCCGATGTCTCAGGGCTGGAGCATCTATGCCCCAAGGGAAAATCAACCTTGGACAAGGCCGCAAGGCTCTGGCATGAGGAGACAGGCTTTGACAAAAGCATCCACGTCAAGGTGACAAAGAACATTCCAAGCCAGGCCGGCCTTGGCGGAGGATCGTCCGATGCTGCTACTCTTTTACTGTATCTGAACAGCATCTCCGGCATCAGTCTTCCAAAGTCCGAGCTGATGAGCCTCGGGGCAAAGGTGGGCTGTGATGTGCCTTTCTTTATCTCTGAGTATAGGGCTGCAACAGTAGCCGGATTAGGTGAGAAAGTTCATGAAATCAAAGCAAGAGAAGATCTGAAGGGCTTTATTATCATCACTGACGGAGAGAAGACCTCAACCAGGGAAGCCTATGAGGCGCTGGACAAGAGGCCCTCAATTCCGGAGCTGGACAGCCTTGATGATCTTGAGAGAATTTACAGGAAGGATGTCTCACAGTGGACCTTCCGCAACGACTTTGACCTGGTGAACAGAAGGCCTGACATCGAGGTGCTTGAAGGCGAGCGCCTTCTTCTCACCGGAAGCGGAAGCTGCCATATACTTCTGACAGAAAGAGAGAAGCTCACCCTCAAGGACGGAATCAGCGCCATAAGAGTGAGCTTCTGATGCTGGCCGTAGTGGAATCGAACCACTGTAGCCGGAGCCAAAACCCGGTGCCTTAACCATTGGGCTAACGGCCAAAGTTCCAGCGAACGGAAGAATACTACAATCATCTTCCGTCTAAAGTCAATAAATCACTTGAGCTCGAAGACTACGTTGACGTCTATGCTTGCAGAGAGCAATCCGGTCGGGGTCTGTGTGCCGTATGTAGGCTCAGGTGCCGCTGCGGCCTCGGCCATCATCATGATGTCCGCGCTCTTGTAGTTCGCGGTGGCGAATGATGAGTATCCCTCATTGATTGTAATCGGGCGCACGACCTGAAGACCTGCTGACTTGGCATAGAGCTCGGCCTTCTCAAGGGCGTTCTTGTATGCAAGCTCCCTGGCCTGGGCCGTGGCAGCGGCTTTCTTGCTTGAGTCAAAGCGCACGTTGTAGAAGGAGATGCCGTTGAGCTTTGTCCCGAGCTCGTCCGAGAGGACGGGGAAGGCGTCTATGTCCTCCATGGTGACATACACTGTCTGGCTGACACTCTCGCCGACCTTGACCTGCTTTCCGTTGTCCCAGTAGTACTCGGTGCTGAAGTTCAGGGCTGTGGTGGAGATCTTGTCATCCTCGATATTGAACTTCCTCAGAATCTCCAGGATGGCGGTCATCTTCTTGTTGGCTGCCTGCTGGGCCTCCGCTGTGGTCTGCTCAGTCTCATTGACGTTTATGCTGAAGGTCACGATGTCGGCCTTGAGATAGATGGTTCCGTTGCCGGAGAGCGATACTGTGGTCGATGCGCTCTCTGTGTTCCCTGACCCTGAGAGGGTGCTGCATGATGTGAGTGCAAAAGCGACCAGCACAACGCAGGCCAGCAATAATAATGATCTTGAAAACTTGTTCATGTTGAACTCCTTATATAAGCGTAAACAAACGAAACGCAAATAGGATACTATTTACGGAATCTTATGTTGAGCTTTGCCCCTGTCTTGTGAGCTGCCCCGAGGATATGGTCCATTGTAATGGCTCCTGAACCAGTCATCTGACACAGCGCCTGAGCCTCGTTCAGGATGGCCTCTATAGCCGCACAGGAGAGCCAGTCAAAGGCCTGCACCAGAACATCCGGACTGATATCAGTGGCGAAATTCTTGCCTTTAGTGTAAATTTCTATAAGTTTTGCTCGTGTCTGGGCATCTGGATTACCTATTGTGTACTTGAGGTCAAACCTTCCCGGACGCACCAGAGCGGGATCCAGTGAGGCATAGCTGTTGGTGGCGCCTATCACCAGAAGCCCGTTGTTCGCGGTGAATCCGTCCATCTCGTTGAGCATGGTTGTTATGATGCGGTTGTTCTCTTTGTCTATTCCGGTTCCGGCGTAGTTCCTTCTTTCTCCTATGCTGTCGAACTCGTCTATGAAGATGATGCAGGGCCTGTGGCGCTTTCCCTTGTTGAATAGCATCTTAATCTTCCTCGCGCCCATGCTCATCATGGCGCTCTGGAAGTCTGCTCCTTTGGTCGCTATGAAGTTCACGCCTGCCTCCTGGGCAAGGGCACGGGCGAAGAGGGTCTTTCCGTTTCCGGGCGTTCCCTCAAGGATCACGCCCTTGACCGGCCTGAGTCCCTTGGACTGGTACTTTGCGGGGTTCTTCAGGACATCGACCAGGAACATCATGTCGGCCTTCACATGGTCCATGCCTGCTATGTCTGAGAAGCCCACACCTGTGCGGTGCACCACCTTGAAGGTCTTTCTGCTGTAATCGATGAGCTTGAAGACTCCGAACGCCACCGCGCCGAAGAAGATGACGTCGAAGAGCACGTCCAGAAGGGCCGTCACGGAGATTCCGTTCCGCTGCGTTACGGAGGCTCCGGCTTCCATGAGGCGCTCGGCCAGCGTGTCCGAGCCGGGATTGTCGGTGACGAATGTGCCTGCAGGCGTGGTGAAGGTAATCCTGCCGCTTTCGATCACGGCGGAGGAGACCTCGCGGTCGTGCACCGATGCCGCAAACGAATTGTACGGGACGTAGTTTGTCCTCTTCGAAATGGCGAACCAGGAGTCCATGCTGATGACTCCGGTGGAGTTGAGCGCCAGCAGCAGGATCGCCGCCGCCAGAACCGCCAAAAGGATTGTCCTCAAAGCCCTGTTTCTTTTCATATACACTATATTAACAAAAAAGATCCTCCGCGGTTACCTGTTTGTGGACAAATGTTTCCCGTTGTGCTATATTCATCCCGCTGACTTGTGATTCAGCGGATTTTTGATGGTAATCGGCCGTGAGCCGATGAGAGTAGGAGACTAAAATGGTTACACTCAACGCAACACTCAGAACGGAAGATTTCGGTTCAGCCGGATCAAGAAGACTCGTACGCGCAGGCAAGCTGCCCGCAGAGATGTACGGAAAAGACGGAAACATCCACATTGTCCTGGATGCCCACGACTTCGATCTCTCGCTGAGAAAGCTTCCCATAGGAAAGGAGTGCGAGGTGGTTGTCGACGGAAAGAGCTACAAGTGCATCTTCAAGGCACTTCAGGAAAACATCATGTATGGCACTCTTGTCCATGCAGATTTCCAGATTGTATGACAGTAGTACTTGGACTGGGAAACCCGGGAACAAGGTTCGCTCATACAAGACACAACGTCGGCTTCAGGGCCGTTGACAAGGTTGCAGCGTTTTTTCAGGTGAAACTGAGAAAACGCTGTTTCCGTCTTTACAGGCAGGCGAAGGTCGTTCTTCCCGACGGAAGGAGCGCCCTGCTTGTACAGCCGCTGACCTACATGAACGCCAGCGGAAACATCATGAAATACTTCGGCAGGGACGATGATTTCGTCGTCATCTGCGACAACATGGACCTCGCCGCAGGAGGCCTGCGCATCAGAAGCGGCGGGGGAGCTTCCGGCCAGAAGGGGCTCAACAGCATTGCAGAGAACCTGGGCCGCAGCGATTTTCTGAGAATCTACATCGGAATCGGCCGGCCCGCAGAAGGCGTGCAGGTGGTCGACCACGTGATCGGCATCGAGACCGACGGGAAAAAGAAGCAGGCGGTGGACGAGGCGGAATCCGATGCCGCCAGGGCGGTGGTGGAATACTTGAATGGCACAGCAGTCGGACAGCTTCAGACTGAATTCAACAGAAAAGGCATTCTCTGAGATCATCGGGCGCTTCGTTCCGCCCGGACAGAAGGTGCTTGCCGCTTTTTCCGGCGGCTGCGATTCGCTGTGCCTTCTTGCCCTGTGCGCGAAAACCCTCGG
>JAEEGI010018961.1_pt1 | contig 13921 bp, 8 predicted proteins | sample 8958751 | NCBI WGS metagenome assembly JAEEGI01 (sample SAMN16246545, study PRJNA631951) | gut metagenome | biome: gut microbiome; feature: rumen; material: KS-attached | host: Bos | place: Iran: Karaj | collected 2018-10
ACTATGGGAACAGGCATCTACACAACCAAGTTCAAACTTACAAAGAAGGATGACCCGAAAGGAAACTGGAAGATTGACCTCGGTGATGTTCGCGAGTCTGCCCGTGTCTATATCAATGGCCAGTTTATTGGCTGTGCCTGGAGTGTTCCTTTCGTGCTCGATTGTCAGCAGGCTTTGAAAGCAGGCATCAACGAGTTGCGCATCGAAGTGACCAATCTGCCCGCCAACCGCATTGCTGACTTAGACCGCAGAGGCATCCCATGGCGCAAGATGGAGGAGATCAACGTAGTGGACATCAACTACAAGAAGACGACTTACGACCAGTGGGAGCCTATGCCCAGCGGACTGAATTCCGAAGTCAGGCTCATCCACCAATAAAGAGAGGTTCCGGCAGAAAAGCCCAGACCCCGACACAAAAAGAGAGGCTCCGCGTTGTGCGAAGCCTCTCTTTTTATGATATGACAGAGATTACTCTTCTTCCTTCATCTCCTCCTCATGCTGCTTGATCAGAGCCTGCTGGATATCGTTCGGCACGAGCTCGTAGCTTGAGAAACTCGTTGTGAACGATGCACGGCCACCTGTCAGAGAGCTGAGTGCGATAGAGTAGCTGGCCAACTCCTTCAAAGGAATCTTGGCAGTCAGTTTCTGATAACCAGCCTCAGAGTCCATACCCATGATGATGGCACGACGGCCCTGCAGGTCAGACATCACATCACCCATGTAGTCGGCAGGAACGAGAACCTCGAGGTCGTAGATAGGCTCGAGCACCTTAGGACCAGCCTCCTTAAAGGCAGCTGAGAAGGCATTACGTGCAGCCAGCATGAATGACAATTCATTAGAATCTACCGGGTGCATCTTACCATCGTAGACAATCACGCGAACGTCACGGGCATAAGAACCTGTCAACGGTCCCTGCTCCATACGCTCCATCACACCCTTCAGGATAGCGGGCATGAAACGCATATCGATAGCACCACCAACCACACTGTTGATGAAGACGAGTTTACCGCCCCACTCCAGATCCTTCTCTTCCTTAGACTTGATGTTCATCTTGAACTCCTGTCCATTGATAGTGAATGATGTAGGATCAGGCATGCCCTCAGAATAAGGCTCTACAATCAGGTGAACCTCACCAAACTGACCGGCACCGCCAGACTGCTTCTTGTGACGATAGTCGGCACGGGCCATCTTCGTAATGGTCTCACGATAAGGAATCTTCGGCTCCTGATATTCAATCTGGATCTTCTCGTTATTCTCCATACGCCACTTCAAAGTACGCAGGTGGAACTCACCCTGACCGTGAACGATAATCTGGCGCAACTCCTTCGACTGCTCAACCACCCATGTAGGATCTTCCTGACGCATCTTGGCCAGAGCAGCCATCATCTTCTCAGTCTCAGACTCGTTGACAGCCTTGATGGCACGAGAGAACTTCGAGTTAGGATACTTGATGAAGTCGAACTTATTATCGACATCCTTGCCATTCAGCGTGTTACCGGTCTTCACGTCCTTCAGTTTCACAGTACAGCCGATATCTCCGGCATTGAGCTGGTCTACCTGAATACGGTTGGCACCTGCACAAGCATACAGGGTACCCATGCGCTCCTTTGAGCCGCGATCAGCGTTGTTGAGGTCGTCACCGCTCTTCACAGAACCGCTCATCACCTTGAAATAGCTCACCTCACCGATATGAGGCTCCACACCTGTCTTGAAGAAATAGAGCGATGCGGGAGCGTTGGTATCAGCAGGAACATCCTTGCCGGCAGCATTCTTGACGACGGGCATCTCACTGACGAAAGGAACTACATTGCCGAGGAACTCCATCAGACGACGTACACCCATGTCGCGGCCTGCGCAGACGCAGAACACGGGGAAGATCGAACGTGTAACGAGTCCCTTACGGATACCCTCACGCATCTCGTCCTCTGTCAGATCCTCGCTCTCGAAGAACTTCTCCATCAGAGAGTCGTCGCCAGCAGCAGCAGCCTCCACGAGAGCGGCCTTCATCTCCTTGGCCTTGTCCAGCTGGTCAGCAGGGATCTCCTCAATGATAGGAGCACCACCCTCGGGCTTCCAAGAGTATTTCTTCATCAACAGCACGTCGATCACGCTGTTGAAACCAGGACCTGTGGCGATAGGATACTGTACGGGCACGCAGTTCGGACCGTAGACATCCTTCAGCTGGGAGAGAATCTGGTCGAAGTCACAGTTATCACGATCCAACTGGTTCACCAGGAAGATCACGGGCTTCTTCAGTTTCTCCGTGTTACGGAAGGCGTTCATCGTTCCTACCTCAGGGCCATACTGGCCGTTGATGAGGATGACGGCCTGGTCAGTCACGTTCATAGCGGTGATGGAACCACCCACGAAGTCGTCCGAACCCGGACAGTCGATGATGTTGAGCTTCTTGTTGTTCCACTCCACATGAAAAACAGTTGAGAACACCGAGTAGCCGTATTCCTGTTCCACAGGGAAATAGTCGCTCATGGTGTTCTTACCCTCTACGGTACCGCGGCGCTTGATGATGCCGGCTTCGTAGACCATACTTTCGGCAAGAGTGGTCTTGCCGCTACCCGCACTGCCAATGAGTGCAATGTTTTTGATTTCGTTTGTCTGATAAATCTTCATTATCGTTCGGTTTTAAGTCAAAAATATTTTTCGGTCGGCTAAATTAGACATTTTTTCAGAAATCACCAAAGAAATCTTTCAAATATTAAACTAAATTAGTAATTTTGCAGAGAAAATGGTAGGAATCTACATACATATTCCGTTTTGTGCGAGCAGATGCATCTATTGTGCGTTCTATTCGACCACCTCTCTCGACCTCCGTCAGAGGTATGTCGATACGGTGTGCAAGGAACTCACCGGGGAGAGGTTCCGCGAGTTCTTCAAAGGACTCACGGGACCTGTCCCCATGAGTTCCATCTATCTCGGAGGAGGAACGCCAAGCCAGCTCACTGCGGCGCAGCTTCAGCAGCTTTTCGACGCCCTATATATATATAATAATGTGGCGCCGGATGCCGAAGTGACCATCGAGGTGAATCCCGACGACGTCTCGGTGGAGTTTGCTGCTGTGCTACAGCAGCTCCCCGTCAACCGCGTCTCCATGGGCGCGCAGACATTTGATGACGCGCGCCTGCGCTGGCTGCATCGGCGACACACGTCGCAGCAGGTGGGCGAAGCCGTCGGCCGTCTGCGCGAGGCCGGCATCCGGAACATCAGCGTCGACCTGATGTACGGTTTCCCGGGCGAGAGTCTCACCGATTGGGAGCGCGATATCAGCGCCGCCCTCGCTCTGGGTGTGGAGCATCTCTCCGCCTACTGTCTCTCCATCGAGGAAGGCACCCCGCTCCATCGGATGGGCATGAAAGGGGCCGACGAGGAGACGGAACGGGCGATGTATTACCGGCTGAAAGACCGTCTGGAGGCCGCGGGCTTCGAGCATTACGAGATCTCGAACTTCGCACGCCTCAGTAACACCGACCCCACCTCGGTCTCTCCCTACCGCTCCCGCCACAATAGCGCCTACTGGACGGGCGTACCCTACCTCGGTCTGGGTGCCGCCGCCCACTCCTTCGACGGCCGCACACGCTCGTGGAACGTCAGCGACATCCGCCAGTATATCGAGGCCATGGAGCGCGGCGAGAGGCTATGCGACAGCGAGCCCATCGAGGGCGATACGGCCTACAACGACCTGCTGACCACCGCCCTGCGCACCCGCGAGGGCCTCGACCTGAGCCGGCTCTCCCCCGCCCACCGCGACTACTGCCTCAAGGCCGCGCAGCGGTTCATCGATGCCGGGCTGCTGAGTGTCACACCGGGGTCAGGATACTTTGTGACATCGAACGGCGATGTCACAAAGTATCCTGACCCCGGTGTGACACGTCTGGCACTGACGCGCGAGGGGCTGTTTGTGAGCGACATGATCATGGCTGAACTGATGAAAGTATAGAAATAGTAAGAGATATGAGAAAAAGAACGTTCAGACCCCTTCTGACTCCCCCTGAGTCAGGGGGAGAATCACGCCGCAGGGCAGGCATGCTGGCCCTGATGCTGACGATGCCCCTGCTGATGCTGGCACAGATATCCGGCGTGGTGCTCGACGCCAGCGACGGCGGCCCCGTGCCCTACGCCACCGTCCAGTACAAAGGAAACCGCGTGTCGACCGTCGCCGACGGTCAGGGCCGCTTCCGCATCGACCGTCACAACGGCTGGCGACTGACCATCAGCTCGGTGGGCTATCGCGAGCAGGTGATCAACGTGAGTCCACAGACCTCGACGCAGATGACCATCCGCCTGGCCGCCGACAACCGCACACTCAGCGAGGTGACCATCAAGTCGAAGAAGAAATCGCGCTACAGCCGCAAGAACAACCCCGCCGTGGAGCTGATGCGCAAGGTGATCGCCAACAAGAAGAAGGCCGACCTGAAGCGCCACGACTACTACCGCTACCAGAACTACCAGAAGATAGGCCTCGGCCTGAACGACCTGAAGCCGGAGACGCTCGAGAAGGGCATCTTCAAGCGCTACCCCTGGCTGCGCGAGCAGGTAGACACCAGCCAGTACACCGACAAGATGGTGCTCCCGCTGACCGTCGACGAGATGGTGACCGAGCAGCTCTGGCGCAAGGACCCGAAGGCCGAGCGCACCATCGTCAAGGGCACCAGGTCGAGCGGCGTCAACGACCTGTTCCAGACGGGTGAGATACTGACCACCGTGATGCGCGAGGTGTTTGCCGACGTCGACATCTACGACGACTACATCCTCCTGATGCGCCACAAGTTCAGCTCGCCCATCGGCCGCGACGCCATACAGTTCTACCGATACTACATCACCGACACCGTCTACGTGGGCCAGGATCGCTGCATCCACCTCGACTTCCTGCCCAACAACCAGCAGGACTTCGGTTTCCGCGGGCAGATCTACATCCTCGACGACACCACCTACCAGGTGAAGCGCTGCGAGCTCTACATCCCCCGCTCGAGCGACGTGAACTGGGTGGAGTCGATGCAGTGCATGCAGGAGTTTGAGCGCCAGCCCAACGGCGAGTGGCTCCTCACCATCGACGACATGATCGTGGAGCTGATGCTCACCGACTGGATACAGAAGGGCGTGGTCACCCGCACCACGCGAAAGACCGGCTTCTCGTTCGACCCCCTGCCCGACGAGCGCTTCAAGAAGAAAAATCCCATGCAGTTCGAGGCCGGATCAGACAACCGCAGCGACGACTTCTGGGCCGAGCACCGACAGGTGGAGTTCACCAAGAGCGAGGCCGGCATGGGCGGATTCCTCGACCACCTGGAGCGCCTCAAGGGATTCAAATACGCCATCTTCGTGCTCAAGGCCCTCTTCGAAAACTACCTCGAGACCGGCTCGCGCGACCACCCCAGCAAGTTCGACGTAGGCCCCATCAACACCTTCATCTCGCAGAACTTCCACGACGGCCTGCGCCTCCGCGTGGGCGGGCAGACCACCGCCAACCTCAACCCCCACCTCTTCGCCAAGGGCTACTACGCCTACGGCACCAAGACCCACGAGCACTACTACAACGCCGAACTCACCTACTCGCTCACCCCCAAGCAATACCTGCCACAGGAGTTCCCCGTGAACAACATCATCTTCCAGTCGAAGCGCGACGTGGCACTGCCCAGCGACAAATACAGCGCCTTCGACAAGGACAACGTCTTCTCATCCTTCAAGGTGCACGACATCGACATGATGCTCCTCTACGACACCCAGCGCCTGGCCTACGAGTTTGAGACCTCCACCCACTGGCGATTCACCGCCGACCTGAAGACCGAGAAGATCCGCCCCATCGGCAGCCTCGCCTTCCAGCCCCTCGCCACCGCCACCACGCAGCCCGCCTCCGGCGCCGCATCGCCCTCCCACGGTGCCACCATGCCCGATCCCGCCACCACACTGCCCGATCCCCCCGCCGCATCGCCCCTCGCCTCCATCCGCTACACCGAGTCGACCTTCGGCATCCGCTTCGCCCCCGACGAGAAATTCGTCAACACCAAGCAGCACCGCCGCACGATGAACAAGGACGCCTGGTACATCCAGCTGCAGCACACCATAGGCTACGACCGGCTGCTCGGCGGACAGTACAACTATAATTACACCGAGCTCGAGTGGTTCCGCCGCACCTGGCTCCCCATGAGCTGGGGACGCATCGACACCCGACTGCGCATCGGACAGCAGTGGAACCAAGTGCCCTGGCCACTGCTCCCCATGCCGCAGGCCAACCTCTCCTACGTCGTCGCACCGCAGATGTTCAACCTGATCAACAACATGGAATTCCTCAACGACCGCTACGCCTCGCTCCAGTTCACCTGGGAGATGGGCGGCAAGATACTCAACCGCATACCCCTGCTCCGGCGGATGAAGATGCGCGAGATCATCGAGTTCAAAACCCTCTGGGGCTCGCTCTCCGACAAGAACAACCCCCTGCTGGCCGCCAACCGCGACAGCCGCACGCTCATGGCCTTCCCCGCCGACTGCCACGTGATGGACGGCCGCAAGCCCTACATGGAATGGGCCATCGGCGTGCAGAACATCCTCAGCCTGATACAGATTGAATACGTCCACCGCCTGAACTACCTCGACCTGCCCACGGCCACCAAGCACGGCATCCGTTTCACCATCACCCCGACGTTCTGACCGCCGGGCGCGGGAAAAAAGGACAGTGAGCCGCCGGAAAGCGAACGGAAGCGGCGGGAAAATAAAGAAAAGGGACTGTCCCCATGATTCACCGACGCCCTGTATGATTCGGAGACGGCATTCATATCCGCCCGCATTATAGCAGGGGTAAATAGAAGAGGGATAGATTTTTTTCGTCTTTTTCCGACAAAAAAATCTATCCCTCTAAAAATCTGTATCTAAAAAACTGTCTCCAGGAATCAGAAGTGCAGGCTGAGGTCGATGCCGAGCTGGATGGGGTTGGCGCGCTGGGCGAAATAGCGCGTGCCGCCAGCGGCCGACGACTGCACGGCGAAGGTATTGTAGTGCGTGTTACTCAGGTTGCGCGCCCAGAGGGAGATGATCATTGAACATTGACCATTGAACATTGACCATTCATAGTCGGCATGTGCGCCGAGCAGGGCGTAGAATTTCTGGGAGAAGGTATTAGCCTCGTCCCACCAGGTCTTGCCCTGACCCGTGACATTGGCGCCGACGGTCAGTTTGCCGAAGTGATAGTCGGCCATCGCCGAGAGCGTGTGCTGCGGCACGAAGGGAACGTAATTGTCGTTATAATCCCGAGACATCCCGAGATAAGAATCATCCAAAGGAGAACTGGGCGTCCAGCCTGTCAAGTTGGTGTGCTCATATTCGTCGAACTTCGCCGAGGTGAAGCCGTAGGTGACGGCCCAGTCGAGGCGATTGTCAGCGAGGCGTCCGCGCAGCGACAGCTCTGCGCCCAGCGAATGACTCTTGCCAGCATTCACCATCATGCGGCCGTAATTCGAGTTAGGCTCCATGATAGAGAGCTGCTGGTTGCGGATCAGCATGTAGTAGAGGGCAGCGTCGAAGTGAGTGGAGCCGCCAAAGAGATTCAGATGGGCACCGAGCTCGAAGTTCCACGACTCCTCGGGCTTGTAGGCGATGGTCTCGGCGATGGCGTCGTAGTCAGCGTCGGTGTGCTCCACGTCGTAGTCACCGCGCATGGCATCCTGCTGGTGAGCGTTGAGCTCGGTCTGGAGCACGTCGGAGAACATCTGTATGTTGTAGCCTCCGGCGCGGTAGCCCTTCGCCACGAGGGCGTAGACATTGCCCGTCTGCGCGCCGAGGTCGTAAGTCAGTCCGATCTTCGGCAGCAGCTGGGTGAATGATTTCTGCCGGGAGTCGGTGATGTGCGAGGTCAGATGATATGTGGCCTGTCTCTCGGCCGTGCCGCCCGTCATGTTCATATAGGCCAGGGCGTCGTACTCGATCTTCACGCGGTCGAAGTTCAGCCGCAGGCCGATGGTGAGCTTCAGGCGGTCGGTCAACAAGAGGTTCGACTCGTGGAAAAGCGCGAGGTTCATCGTGGGCGTCTTGAACGACTCGGGCACGGCCATCTCTGCCGACATCGACACACCGCCGATGGCAGCCTCCACGGCCTTGTTGGCGGCAGCCTCAGCAGCTTTCGCGGCAGCGGCCTCGGCGGCGGCGGCGGGCATGCCCTGACCCATCATCTGCTCGAGCATCTGGGCGTACATCTGCTGATACATGCGGGGATACATCGACTGGCGCATTGCCGAGGTCATGGCGTTGGTGATGGCATTGCTGATGGGACCGGTGATGGCATCGCCGAAGGAGACGGGGGCGTCGGTGCGCAGCCACTGATAGCTGCCGAAGAGGCCGGTGGCGTGCTGCCAGCGCTTCGCATCGTGCGAGCGGACGACGAACTCCTGCGTCAGGGCGTTCATCTTCTGGCGCTGCTCAAGCTGCAGGTAGTCGGGCGACATATAGTCCTGGTCCATGAGCATACGGTCCTGCAGGAACTGGTAGCTTGTGGTCGAGGTGAAGAGCAGGCTGCCCAGGTCGGCGCTCAGCGAGAGGCCGGTGGTGAGCATGTTGCGCTTGTAGCCGTTCATGATCGTCGTCGCGGGGTCCTGCACGTGGTCGTCGGCAAAATCCATCTCGCCGTAGCCGAAGCCGTTCTGCGAGACCCACTGGTAGTCGGCCGTCCAGTCGAGCTTCAGTTTCGCGCTGGGCTGGAAGATGAGCCTGGCCTTGCCGCCGGCCTCCAGGCTGCGGTCGTTCTTCTCGTCGAAGCACTGGTTGTTGATGAATCCCTTCAGGCCGCTGTAGAATCCGGCGACGGTGAAGGCGAGCTTTTCGCTCGGGCGGTGGTGATGGGCCACCTCGACGTTGCGCCAGAGCCCCGTGCCCAGACCCAGACGGATGTCGGTGCCCTGATACTTCGTCGGGTCCTTCGAATAGATGCGCACCAGGCCGCCCTCGGTGTTCTGTCCGTAGAGCGAGCCCTGCGGCCCGCGCAGGATATCCACGCGGTCGAGCATATAGAAATGGTTGTTGAACGCCGCCTTCGACATCAGCGGGATATTGTCGTAATAGACACCCACGGCAGGACTGTTCACACGCGAGCCGATGCCGCGGACATACATCGACGAGGTGAGGCGCGAGCCGTAGGCCGGCATCACGAACGACGGCACATACTGCGACAACTGACTCAGGTCGCGCACATTCAGCTGCTGCAGCTGCTCGCTGCCGAAGACATTCGAGCTCACGGGCTGCAGGCGCAGACGCACCTGGTCCTTGGGCTGCGCCACAACAACGACCTCGTCGAGGTCAACTACTTTACTGGTATCGGCCAGTTCCTCTGCTGCAACCGGCGCAGCAATCAATGACATCAATAAATACAAACAATTCTTCATCTTTTTCTTTCTATTAACCACTAATTTCACTAATTTCACGAATTAAAGCATACTGATAATCAGCAACTCAAATAATTAGTTTAATTAGTGTAATTCGTGGTCGTTATTAATTTCCGGCTGCAAAGGTACGGCATTTCCGCATGCCGTGCAATCATCATTTATATGGATTTTTGCAGCGAGAGGCGGCGCCAGGCGAACACAATGTAGGCTATAAGCAACGGATAGCCTATATAATATAAGGTGGCGATGCTGAACACCACATAGTCGACGGCACACACGGCCGCCAGTCCGCCCAGATAGAGCACCGTCTCGCCCAACGACAGATGGTGGCGGATGTCGTCGACCGTGGCAATGGCCACGATGAGCAACGCCCAGACGAAGACCACAAACAATCCGAGATGCCAGGGCAACGCATAAGGATTGAGCGACGGATGGTAATAGAAATGGCGCCACATCTCCGGCGCGAAGAGCTGGATGCTGCTATAGAGCACCGCCGAGGCCGCCACCAGCAGGCAGAGCAGCGTGGGATAGAACGAGGGGATATCGTTGAAATGCACGATCTTCGCCCCCTTGCGCAGGAGATGCCGCACGCCGTATGCCCCGCCGACAAGGGCGATGAAGGCAAGGAAGATCAGCAGATGGGAGTCGGAGAAGAAATCGATGAACTGGCTGATGGGATCGTCGGGCGACACCGCTGCCAGCAGGTCGGACTCGCGCAGCCATCCGAAGGTCAGCTGGTCGCGCGCCACCTTCACCCAGACCGAGTCGATGGAATCCGTCGGCACCGTGCGAATATCGGCCACCACAAGATGGTCGCGCTTCCGCAGCGTGATGGAGTCGACGAGCGAGAGCATCGGCATGGTCTCGTCGCCGGCCGTAATCTCCGAGCTGAGGATGTCGGGCACGGGCATCATCTCGTTCTGCTGCTCGAGAATCACCAGCGAGTCGCGGCTCACCACGAAGTTGTAGCCCTGCGTGTAGTGGTGGGTGGTGTAGAAGGAGATGGAGTCGAGCTGCTGCTCGGTGAGATTCCAGGCGTCCGGCGTGATCGGGCCCTGATTGTAACAGGAGGTGAGAAGAAGTGAAAAGTGAAAAGTGAAAAGTGAAAAGAGCAGTGCCCGTGACGAGCGCAATGCCCGTTGCGAGCGCAATGCCCGTGACGAGCGCAATGCCCATGACGACCATCTACAGACCATATGATAATACCCCGAACTTTTCACTTTTCACTTCTTCTCACTCCTCCAAACACGTTCATCTGGCAATGCTGGCAATCGAACTCAAGACGGAAGCGGCGACCGTCGCCTAAAACGAGAGAAAGCGGCTCCTGCCATTGCGGGCGCTCGCCACCATGCCTGACACAAAAGCCGAGGGAGTAACGGATGCAATGACGGCACTGCATGATCGGGCCGTCGGGAGCGTGGCCACTCTTGCTGTTGGGGCTTTTTCCGCCCGTCAGTTCGTAGGCAGAGATATCCTTCGCACCGTAGAACTGCTGCGCCATGCGGTTGGAGATATTGAGAAGATACGCATGGGGGCTGGGAATCATGGGGACAGTCCCCTCTGTGAGCAGGGAGCGTTGCGACCGAATTACATGGGGACAGTCCCCGTGATTCCCGTCGGCCTCAGCCGAAAGACGCATTCTCCCCTCGCCCATCAGCTTCTCCACAATCGCCCGCCGCATCTCGCTCAGCACGCTATTCGGGATGAAGTAATTGAAATCCTCGGGGATATCCACCTCTTCACATTGAAAAACCGTATCGCCGAGCTTTGTCAGCTGCCGCACGATATTCTCCCTCTGCGGCCGCTGCGCCATCTGATGCTCGCAACTCACGCGACTCACAACATCGTGAGTCGCACTAAGTTCGAAGCCGTCGGCCACGGCGCGCAACGACAGTCGGATGGGTATCCGTCGCTCGGCACTCGTCTTCGACATCAGACGGTCGAACTCCTGATCACTATTGCGGTAGAGTCGCACACCCGGCTTGAGGCCTTGCGGCATGCGATACGGGAAGATACGGTTCCCCACCACCTTGTTGGCACGGAATCCGACCAGCTCACGATTGTCGTTCAGGAAACAAAGCCCGTCGCCGTTGGCAAAACTCGCCACACCCGCCACATTAAAACTGTCGTGACGCATCTCCTTCACCATGCCGACAAAGGCTCCCATCGCCTTGGGCGTATCCCAAGAGGCAATGTCCTTCTCACGTCCATGCAGGAAGTAGGTGGTATAGCCACGATTAAACGTCCTGTTGAGATCGGGCGTGAAAGCATATCGGCATTCGCCGCGCGAACTGCGGCAATACTGACCGGGATGACGCCGGATGATCTCGTTCAGCCGCTGACTGTAAGCCGCCGTCACATTCTTTACATAAGAGATATCCTTCAACCGGCCTTCTATCTTCAACGATGTAGCCCCCGCCTCGATGAGTTCCTCCAGATGGTCGATGCGGTTCATATCTTTGAGGGAGAGCAGATAGCGGTCATGCACCACTTCCCTACCCTTCGCATCCTCCAGCGAGAATTTCATGCGACAGAACTGCGCGCACTCTCCGCGATTGGCGCTACGTCGGAAACAATACTGAGAAGCATAGCAGATGCCGGAATAGCTGACACAAAGAGCACCGTGGACAAATACCTCAAGCTCCACATCAGGAACCTGGTGATGAATCTCCCGGATCTCATCCAGTGAAAGTTCACGGGCCAACACCACGCGTGAAAAGCCCGAATCCCGTAACCATCTCACTTTCTCCGCCGAACGGTTATCGGTCTGAGTCGAAGCATGTGCCGCCATGGGCAGATCACGCATCATCTGAAGCACGGCCATATCCTGAACCAGGATAGCATCCGCTCCCGCTTCCGCCAGATCTGTCAGCAACTGGCGGGTCGCCTCCAGTTCGTCATCATAGACAATAGTGTTGACCGTCACATAGACCTTCGCACCGAAGGGATGGGCATAGTCGCAGAGTTTCCGGATGTCATCAACACTATTTCCCACAGCCGCCCGTGCACCAAAGCGCAATGCACCGATATAGACGGCATCGGCGCCATGGTCGATGGCTGCCATACCATATTCCAGATTCTTGGCGGGGGCAAGTAGTTCGAGTGCTCTCAATTACCTGATGTCTTCAATGTTATACGGTGTCTCCTGATAAACGTAGTAGTTGACCCAGTTGGTATAGAAGAGATTGGCATGAGAGCGCCATGTGACTAAAGGTGGATTTGCCGGATTATTGTTACGGTAGTAATTCAGCGGAGGAGCCACATCCTTACGGATATCCTTATCACGCTTATACTCATTGTCGAGGGTATTAGGCGCATACTCCAGATGACCGGTAATGAAGAATTCGCGGCCTTCACGGGCCATGACGACGCTGACGCCGCACTCATCCGACTCGGCAATCAGACGCAGGTCGGGATTAGCCAGGATATCCTCACGACGGATCTCCGTATGACGGCTATGGGGCATCATAAACTCATCGTCAAATCCCCGGAAAATAGGCAGCTTGGGGTCCAAGGGCTTCTGGGAGAAGATACCGAACATCTTCATCGGCAGTGGATACTTGGGAATGCCGTAATGATAATAGAGACCGGCCTGTGCCGCCCAACATATATATAATGTACTCGTCACATGCGTACGTGCCCATGCAAAGATATCGGTTATCTCATCCCAATAGCTGACATCCTCGAACTCCAGCTGTTCCACCGGTGCACCAGTAATGATCATACCGTCAAATTTCTCCTGACGCATCTCAGCGAAATCGCGGTAGAACATCATCATGTGTTCAATCGGCGTATTCTTCGGCGTATGGCTCTTCAGTTTCATAAAACTGACTTCCAACTGCAAGGGTGTATTGGAAAGAAGACGAATCAGATCCGTTTCGGTAGTTATCTTCAACGGCATCAGATTCAGAATCACAATCCTCAGCGGACGGATATCCTGTGAATGTGCACGGGTATCGTCCATCACAAATATGTTTTCCTGCTTCAGCAGGTCAATAGCAGGCAATCTGTCTGGTAATCTTAATGGCATGTTGTCAGTTCAATTTTCACTTCTCGCTTTTCACTTCTATCACACAGGCTGAAACATTATCGAAGCCACCAGCTTCGATTGCAGCATGGCAGAGGGCATCAGCATCTCCCCCTGACTTCAACATGATCTCTATCTGCTGGTCACTCAGCATATCACTCAATCCGTCACTACAAAGCAGATAGATATCTGATGGCTGGACATCATCGGTCATCCTGACGATGTCCATGTATGAATTCTTGTTGCCTCCACCAATACAGTTAGTGATGACACTACAGTGTTTCGCGGAGCCAAGCATATTGTTCAGGGAATGGTCGGTGGTCAATTGTTGCAAAGAACCGTTGCGCAAGCGATACAAACGACTGTCACCACAATTAAATGAGAAACAGTCTCCGCCATAAAATGCAAGGCCAACCAAGGTCGTTCCCATGCCCTTAAACTGCTCATCGACGCTTCCCTTGGAATCGACAATCATATTGATGGAATCCAGCCATACCACCATCATCTCATTAAA
>JAEEGI010018962.1_pt1 | contig 13921 bp, 10 predicted proteins | sample 8958751 | NCBI WGS metagenome assembly JAEEGI01 (sample SAMN16246545, study PRJNA631951) | gut metagenome | biome: gut microbiome; feature: rumen; material: KS-attached | host: Bos | place: Iran: Karaj | collected 2018-10
TGTGCTCATTTTTTCATTTTTTTAAGTAAAAAGTTGCAAAATATTAAGAATATCGATATATTTGCACCCAAATTACCATATTAACCAATACCAAATCAACACATGGAGTATTCATTTTTTGATCGATTCAGTTCGAAAATCAAGAGGATCAATATACCGATTCCATCATACTATGATGGTACCAATACCGATTCACGAAGATTATTTAGGTTATTTCGGAAAATGTGGAATTACTTGGTAATAACCATAGAGGGCGAACCAAATGATTATCTCATTGGTCGTGATATTTTAGTAGAAAGATTGAAAACGTGGTTATTAAAGCATCGTAGGAAAGGGGCATCGTATTTGGTCACGGGTTATCGAGGCATGGGCAAAACTAGCTTTGTTAATCGTGTGATTGATCAACTCGCTGGTGAGGTAGATTTCATACAAAACATATTTGCTTATGTTTTTTTCTTTTTTGTCTCTTTTTGGCCATTATTGTTTATTTCTTTTATAAACTTTAGAAATGGCAAATATGAAATTGATAAGTTGTGGAATGGAAACTTTGGTCTTAATGCTGAAACTATACTTTTTTTTGTGATTCCAATTTGTATAATTTTCATTTGGTGGTCTTTAGCTCGTTGGCCAATTCTCCGAGAAAAAATAAAGAAGTTAGTTTTCTTTATTCATGTTTTTTTTATCTCTTTATTCAAGGAGAAACGAAGGATTTCTCTTAGTCAAATTACCGCTAGAGAGTGGAACAGGATTAACAATCTTATGTTTGGAGGCAGTTATAGGGAAGCTAGTTATTCTCGGCTTTGTGTAAAAGTTAATTTAGGTCAGGAGATTCTTCGAGAAAAAGACATTTTGAGTATCTTGACTTATCAATTATATGAAAAATGGCGAAAGTATTGTCATAATTTCGTAATTGCAGATTTCGAAAAAAGTGCTTTTATAGCTGTTTTTTCATTTGTATTTCAATTATTATTTCTACAGTTCGTTGAATTATCTTTTTCAATAGTCAAAGTAAATGATCCAAAAAGAATAATAGATATTATTATTAATATACTTGTTAAATGTCATATTAATGAGTTGTTTATACCTTTATTAATTTGTGTTATCATCTTTGCATTTTTTTATCTAGTCATCGGCTGGAGCCGTCGTTCTGTACTTCGACATTTAAAACAATTAAAAATAAGTGTTGATGCTTCTCGAGAACATAGGAAAGGTTTTTCATTTACCATGAAACCAAGTGGCAAATCCGCAGAAGGGTCTATTACCAACGATGATATAAATACGTACAAATATGATGTCGCAGATACTCGTGTAATTGAGTCTCAATTAATACAAATATTAGATTACATTGCTGTTAGTTATTTGTCTCCAACTTTATATTTTGTCTTCGATGAACTTGATAAAATCGAAGATATAGACCATGATTCTGAAAGTGAAATGCCAGAATACTCAAATGAAAGAAACTTTCCTGGAGGTGGTGCTTCTAGAAGGAGAAAACATACTGTGATGAGGTTGCTAGCAAACATGAAGTACTTCACAACGACAGCGAGGGCAAAATTTATCTTTATCGCTGGACGTGAAATGTATGATGGTTATTTGGCTGACTTTACAGATCGTGAGGCTGCAGCTTCGAGTTTATTTGATGGTGTAATATATGTTGAGAGTTTTTGTAAGAATGAAAAAAGTGATCGCAATGTTACGTTTAATGCGGAAACATATATCGCTAGACAACTTATTCCTCGTACTTATATTAAGAAAAGAATTATCAAAGAGCTCATCGAATGTAAGCTTAAAGGCACAATTTACGACAATATTGACATAGACTTAAAAATGTATTATGAGTTTTTGATAATGCAATATGCACAATGTGCGGCTCAAAAAGATAATGACGAACAAAAGCGATATTTCGATGATGCCCGCAAGTGCATTGATAGAATAATCGTTTTGCTATATCATTTCTCGGTATATCTTTTTCAAATCAGTAATGGTTCGCCGAAAAAGATGCGAATTAACTTTACTAATTATGTTCGACTAATAAAAAATCCAAAGGAATTCCAACTCCCCAAGAATGGATTAGAGGATAGTCCGCTAGAGGGCACTGATTTGGATATCTTCATTTCGAAAGAGTGTAAATACTTGCTTACGTTCACCGAAAAAGAACAGCGAGTGATTGGTTTTATCCATTATATCTCATTCCCAGTAAATCAAATTATGAGTAACGCGGATCGATTCAGTGATAAGTTGCTTGTTTCTGCATCGTTCCTAATTAATCATATTTACAAATTCCATAAGGGAGGTTTCAGTTGGCGTAATCTGGAACAAATTCCAGAGCTGCTTGAAGTTTACAAGATTCCCGAATTCCGTAGTTTCATTAGTTCAATTCTTAATTACCTACTACAGACCCACATGATTATGATTCATGGCGGTTTGTACGATTATAAGTTCAGGAAACAAATTTCAGAAGAGATTTCTATTGCATCCAAAATGTCGGAGGAAGTATCAGCTATATATAATTTTACGTTGGATGATTCACAATCAGTTAAGCGTCATTATTTAAGCTTATTAGAGCATATTGATCATTATCACAAGAACAGTGGCACTCGTAACAATAGTTCAATGGCGGCATACCATCACATATTGGGAGATCTCTATATGTCGGACGAGGAATATAATAACGCTTTGTCACAATATAAAATTGCCCTTAAACTATTATATGATGATGATAATTTTACAAAGGTTAATGAGCCGAAACAAGAGCTGCAGGATCTAAAACTAAAAAATCCCAAACTTATATTAAGCATTATTCGAAATCTTTTGAAAATCGGTCTCGCATACGAAAAGCGACGTTCTAATCTATCTGCATATGCGGCGTATGAAGATATAATCGCTTTACTATTTAACTACAGGGATCTAAACGAAAAAGATTTTGGGTTAAGTTATTATATTATTCAAAATACTGATTGGCCTAATCATAAGACCGAGTTATATCCAGAATCAATTTCCGAAAAATCAAAACAAAAAGTAGAGCCAATTATCAATAATGCTATTATTGAAACCTTAGAAGATATACCATATAAAACAAGAGGTTCTAGAATTATAGCTGATTTTTCAAATCATGTAACACCAAAAAAACATGAGGTGCAACAACGATTGTCTTTAATTGGAGACACGAAACATGTTTTCCAAGCTATGCTCGCTAAACTTTTTGTAATCGAAAAAATTGAACTAGGAGGTATTACTAGAGAGAATATTGATGTCATCGAGGGCGAATTTAGATATCTACATCTTGCGACTAATGTACACGAGAAGTTCATTATTGCTTCTGATTTTTATCGTCGTTTAGGTGATATTATGTATTATAAAAATGGTTTGATTGGGTTTAATTTTAAACATAAATCAGAAGATGAAAATACTGATAATATTTCAGAATGCTTTATCGATAGCTTGTACTATTACGGTTTTGACGTAAAGGCTGAATTACATGATTATTGCCTGAAAAATAGTTGTTTCGATAATTATTCTAATTTACTTAAGGGAAGTAGATTACTTACTTGGAGAGAATTCGATGTTGTTAAAAAATACGATGATTTAGTTATAAGTCCTTTGCAAGGTTATATCAATGAATATATTACCGATGTTAGCATTAGTAATGTAGTATATGAATTTTTGAAAGATTCTCATATTAAAAAATTAATTAAAAGTATACCTCTGGATGAAGTTAAACATTGTAACAAAGAACGCCGGTGTCATTGGGTTAAAAACCAGACACTTCCATGCTATGCCTGTCGATTCTATCATCATAGTCTGGCAATTTTAATGAAAAATTGGATTGGAGTCGATTTTCAAGAAGGAGAAAGAAAAGCCATTGGTGTTCTTCGCCAGATTGCATTACGTGGTAGCGCAAGGTCTTCCAGACAAAATTACAATTTGCAATTTGCAGAAGTACTAGATACTTTGGGTAATACTATGTATAGTTGCTCTTCTGCAAAGGATAAGATAAGGGCAGTTTTCTTTACAAGTTTTATGCATGATGCCCGAGTATTGATTGAAATACTTGACGGCGATGATACTCTAGGAAATGCTAAAAAGGCCATTCTTGATGAGTTCCTTCTATTGAAGAATCCACCAGAGAGTAATCTTGAGTCGGCACTTCTATATTATTTAGAAGCAAGTTTCCTGTTCCGTGTAAGTTCTGAACGAAAAAAAGCAGTTGGTAGTCTACATAAAATTATTAAGATTCTTTTAAATTACTTGCGAGTAACTGAAAGAACCTCAAGCAAAAGTGTTTGTCATTCTTATGAGGTCCGAATATTAATAGGAGAAATGATTCATGAAATCAAGGATCAACTCGTAAGACAATGTCTAATTTTACTCTATAATCACTATAATTTTATTAATATTATGGAAATCCAACATTTAAAATGGATTTTCTATACACAAATGTATGAGGGTATATCGTTGACTCAGCTATCTCTTTTCCCTGATGTCGAGGAAATTATGCTGAATTACTTTGAAATTTTAAAGTTGTGTATAATTTTCAAACCAATGGATGAAGTTTCTTTGAATCGAAATATAAAAGAAGTAAGAGACATAATGGTCTTTAGTAGTACTAAACGATTCCCTTTAAAAATTTGTCCACAGTGGCAGACTATTATTGAACGTAGTACATTATTTAATTCTCAATTGGTGGTATTGTATAATAATTTTTCTATGGGAGTACTTCGCAATGAAAGTACTGTTTATGGACGTATGCTTTCTTTGAAATTCAAGAAGGATCTAAATGAATATATTTTGAGACTAGCTTTTCCTGACTTTGATTTTAGGATAAAACAAACTGATGATGGACCAAACTATCCTTTCATTAAATATTTTGGGAATAATAATAAATATAATACTTATAAAACCGAACTTGAATGGATTAACTTTTTTGGTAATATTGACATAATTAATCCCGAACTTGATCCTAGATTTGATTATAAAAGATTATTTGCACTTGAATTTTTGATTAAAGATTCTATGTTTTGCTTAACAGAAATACTTGAGACTGTAACTCCATATACGACAACAACACTCTTTACAGATGCATTTATGGCTGGAATCTATTATAGTTTATATAATTGGTCTAATCTATTCGAGGAATTATATTTATTTTATAAAGCTTTTGACACCCTTTCATATAAAGGGAAGGTTACTATCCAAATGGAAGGTATGAGTATAGATAGTTTCTTTATGGACTATGATTCATTATTCCAAAAAGAATCATATTTCAAAAAATATATGAGTTATACTAAATATATTTACACAAACTATAATCAAGATGAAATAGAATCGATAGCTGAGATTTATAGAAAAATTTGGAACTGTCAAATTATTTCGGCCCGCTTTTATCATTCAGTGGTAAATATAATTAAAAAACCTAATATGCATTACACTTTGAAAAATTATGCGGGTGAAATGGCACTCAATTCATTCAGAAACACAAAAGAAGTCAATCGAGAAGGGAAAGCATATAAAGATATGATTAATAGAATGTTTTTCTTGGATGACGATTTAAAAAACGATACTGTCCAGTTCGATCTGGCAGTAGAACGATTCCGGATCAATAGTGGAGAAATTGATAAACAACTGAATATTATCAAAAATGCTATAACACGTTCAATTTATGATATTGATAGGTTTAAACAAAACACAGAAACCGAATTGCCATTAAATAATCGATTCGATGACTTACAGATGAATATAAACAACGATGAGTTAACAATAAACTATTAAAACTATGACGAACATTGAATCAACACAATCACACGAACAAGCCGTCACTCAAACAGTCGGACAGGGAGGTGCTCAGCAACACGAACAAGCCGGTGCTCAAGCCGGCGGACAGGGAGGTGCTCAGCAACACGAACAAGCCGGTGCTCAAGCAGGCGGACAGGAAGGTGCCCAGCAACACGAACAAGCCGGTGCTCAAGCAGGCGGACAGGAAGGTGCCCAGCAACACGAACAAGCCGGTGCTCAAGCAGGTGGACAGGGAGGTGCCCAGCAACACGAACAATCCGGTGCGCAAGCAGGTGGACAGAGAGGTGCCCAGCAACATGAACAATCCGGTGCTCAAGCAGGCGGACAGAATGGGACACAAAATAAAAGTTATACTAATGAAGATAGTAAATGTTCAAATTCTTATGATTGTTTAATAAAGATTACTCATGACAGGTCCTTCTTTGATGTTTATGTACTTTCTGGCTTTGTCATCTTAATATTATGCAGTGGAATAGTAATATGTTTTTATTCAATAATAAATACACCAAAAGATCTCTATAAAGAATTTATTTTACTGCTAATTATTATTATATGTATTATAACCATTCTTTTTATTTATAGACACATTTTTAATCTTATCAATTCTAGTAGAGAAGTTGAAAAAAGAATGATTTATGTTATAAATGAATTGAATAAATTATTTAAATCTGAAATCACTTCATTGAAAAACGAAAACGAATTAACGAGGACAAAGGTTGAGGAAATTAATAGAAAAATAAAACGATAAAAATCGTTCAGTAAGCATTCGGTAACTCTCTGTCTAGACATTCAAAGATAATGAAGCATTCTATGATAATCTCCTAGTTTTTCGGAGAAACTAGTACAAATTTGTAGATATTTTCGGAGTTTGTCGGAAACGTTCGGAGATAATAGTCAACTCGGTCCCCAAGACCTATCAGTCCTCCTGCATAGGGGGACATTTTTTGTAATTTGTAATTATGAGCGGCTTAGGAGTCGGCGGTATAGAATCTAAGAAGGTGAAACACTAGTGCCCTAAAAAAACTGATGGGAACAGTTTCGAATGTGCCATCCAAAGCGGTTTCAAATGTGCCACCCCCAAAATTACTTTTATCATTATTATTTTTCTCATTTCCTTCCTCTGCACCTCAATGGCGTAAGCATTCGGCAAACCACGTATTGACATTCAAAGACTATGAAGCATTCTCCGAAAAAGTTGGAATTTTTCGGAGAAACTTGTACAAGTTTGGAGATATTTTCGGAGATTCGTCGGAGACGTTCGGAGACGGTTCAGACCAGCCCTCTCTCCTTGAGAGTCGCGGGCAGGAAGTCATCCAGAGGCCTTGAGTAGTCGCTGTCGTATTCGTGTATGTGCTTCAGGAAATAGGTGGTCCACTTCCGGAAGTCGGCTCCTGCTGCCTTGCAGCATCCCATCATGGTGTAGATGATCGCGGCATCATCGGCTGCGTCGTCGTTCTTGCAGAACAGGTAGTTCTTCCTGCCTATCGCTATCGGGCGGATGCTGTTCTCGATGAGGTTGTTGTCCGGCAGGTAGCGCCCGTCCAGATGGTATCGCGAAAGCCTGTAATATATCTTGTATGTGTATTCGATGGCTTTCCCGATGGGGCTTCTGGGCATCACTTTCGGGGCCTCGTCCAGCATCCATTGCTCGAATGACCGCATGATGGGATAGGCCACGCGGCTTCGGAGCTCCGCCCTCTCGTCGAATGTGAGCTGCCTGTCGTCCGCCTCCCGCTCGATGGAGTAGAGCCTTGCGATCTGGGCAAGTGCGTATTCCGCTCGCGCCTTGTCGTTGCCCAGGGCCCTCTCGAAGTACCTTCGGGCATGCACCCAGCATCCCAGCAGCAGGATGCCCTGCCTGTTCTCGAAGGCCTCGTAGACGCCGTAGCCGTCGGTCTGGAGGGCTCCCCGGTAGTCATGGAAGAGCGCCAGGGCCACCTTCTGTGCCCGTGATCCGTGGTCATAGTGGAAGAAGAGGAGTCCGGACATCACCGCCCTCACGTCCCACAGGTAGCCCTTGACGGCCCTGTGCCTCTCGTCGTTCACGATCGGGATGGTGGTCTCGTCACATTGCACATAGTCCGATGACATCACCAGTTCCCTGATCCGGTAGTAGAGTGGGCGCATCAGGTCGGCCACCTCGAAGAACCAGTCGTTGACCGTGGCTGCGGGGAGCGAGACGCCCATGCGCTTGAAGATCTCGATCTGCCGGTAGAAGGGCAGGTGGTCGGCATACTTGCCTATGATGAGTTCCGCGAGCAGCGACGGAGAGGCGTAGCTCTTGGGAATGGGATGAAGCGGCACCGGGGCTGTCACGATCCTCTTGTCTGCTTTTCGGATGGCCGTGAATCTGCGCTCCACCTCCACGGTGAAGGAGCCGGGCGTCAGGACCAGGTGCTCGGATGTCTCCGGTTCGCCCACGACGGTCCATTCCTCCTCGTTGTACCCGGCGGGATAGATGTCGATGTACGTGTGGGGCAGTTCCTCGGGCAGCGGCTTCCGTACGGGCTTGCACCTGCCCGCGGTCTCCTTTCGGCGCATCTCCTGGCGTCGGCGCATCTCCTCGACCTCCCTTTCTGCGGCCCTGGCGGCCTCCTGCTCCTCGGGAAGCAGCTCCAGCCCCTCCCACTCGATGAGGCGCTGGCTGGGGTCCTCGGGGATGTGCTTCTCGCTCATCCTGCCCCACATCTTCCGCTTGAGCCAGGCCACCTGGCCCTCCAGGCTCGTGATGCGGTCCTCCAGTTCCCTGATGGTCCTGTCCTTCTGCGCCATGGCCCTGGCCTGGGCGGCAAGCTCGGATTCCTTCTGTTTCAGCAGGGTTCCGTCCGACTGCGCCTCAAGGGCGGCTATGCGTTCCTCGCCCTGACGTATCTCGCGGTACATCCGGTCTCGCTGTTCGAGCAGCTGGCTTATGAGTTCGTCCTTCGGGTCCTGCATGGGTCGTGCATCTGTTGGTTTTCGCTGCAAAGATACGGCTTTTTCACGACCTGTGCAAATCCTTTAATTTAAATTAGGAAAGGTTATGATTTATAAAGACCTGGCGGGAGGAGACCACCGTTTCCGCTGCCTGTAGTCGGAGGTCCGCAGCCCGCCCACCATCATGACCAGCTGGTTCCACCGGGTCTCGATGGCGGTGCGCCTGTCGTCCTCCGCCAGGTCGGGAAGCTCGATGCTCCCCCTCTCCAGCCGGAGGTTGTAGATCACCAGTCCGCCGCACTCCATGTGCAGCACCTTCATGCAGGTGCAGAAGCGGTTGACGAAGATGAAGGCGTCGCCTTCCATCACGTTCATCCCCATCTGGTTCCTCACTATGCCGCTCAGCGAGTCGAAGCTCTTGCGCATGTCGGTCGGAAACGGATATAGGAAGAAACGGTTGGCGTCACTCAGTGAGAACATGGCCGGCTCATTTCAGGAGGACAAGAGCCCGATAGACCTCGACGGGAATGTTCCCGCTCATCTGCACCACCACGCCGTTGGGGTAGCGTATCTCGCACAGGCAGCCCGAGGCCGTCTTCGAATGGCCGGTGCCACCATTGCCACGCATCGTTATCCTGCCCTCATGCCGTACTACATCCACAGGGAGAAAGGCTCCTTCCGGAGTCTGCAGACCCTGTTCGGGACTGGTTATGGTGCGCTTCTTCCAATAAAAGAAGCGGCTCTCGTTGATCCCTTCGTTGAAACAGAAATCCCTCACGCTGAGCCCGCTTTCAAGGTAGCGGGAATACACCTTCTCGAAGTCATCCTTTGTCCACGTCATAATAATACAATTTAAACGTTAGTTTTGCCGCGGCAAAGGTACGACAAATATTTCAGTATGGCAATACGGGGTTTACCGAATGCTTACATTAATATTGGCTTCAATGTGTGCTGGCATTCTCACCTATTTAATCGCAACCGCGATTTGGTTTGTAATTGCTGGGGTCAACTGGCTCATATTCCCCCAAATTGGGTTAGCTTGTATTGTTCCCTTTGTTTTGGGTACAATGATAGCGGCTCCATTCATAAAAACAAAGAAATCGTCGGCATTCTTTTTGCTCTACATTGCCATCACCATTTCGTTCATTTTCATTATGCTCCCATCTTATTTAATGTCGGACGCATCAACGGAAGCCTGGATATTATTATTTATAATCGGGTGGTGCATTCTCACTGCATTACCTGTCTATATCCTTTGTTATTTTGCGAAGAAGTTGCTAAAATAACTCGAAACACAAATGCTAAAGCTGAGATAGTTATTGACCCCATTGGACTGTATAACTATAGGTAGAATACCAACCTGTGGAGATCTCGAATACTTTACCCTCTTTGACACGCAGTTCAACTCCAGCATACGAAATCCTTGGCACATCAGAATAACTATAATCATAGGGGTTCGAAAGACCAATAACATGGTTAAAACTTACTCCCTCTTCGTAAATCGGCTCATTAAACAAGTCGGGTGCAACCAAATGGAAGACGTTACAACTAATGATATCTACATCTTCAGGCAAGTGTAATCTTTCTGCCACATCTTGAATGCTCATCCCTACCCTTATGCCCCAAAGACAATTAGTGTGTCGCGAATATGGCCACATATATACTCCCAAAGTCCAGTCGAATTAAAAAAATTGCTATTTTCTACCTGGCGAGTCTCCTCCTGGAAACACAAAGTATCTTTCTTGCCGACAACCCAAAAAGTTTCCGGCCCGCCGCATGAACAAACGCCATCCTCGTCCTCGTGCGGGAACATTTCGCTATCCGTCAACGTATTGAAATCGGGTTCATGATATGTTGATTTAATCCATTCAGTGCTTACTCCCTCCGATAAAGGCTGCCCCCAAAACAAACCTTCAGGGTCACAAACCACCAATAAAGTATCATTCCTTTTGATAATGTCATAGATCCTATTATCATTGGACAAACCAATTGTGTTTATGGTGATAAAAACCACACAGAGTAAAACTATTCTCTTCATAACATTATATAATACTAAAACAATTAAAAGAGTTGCACTAACCCGAAATTATCCTTATTCCCCCTTCACGACGAAGCCACGAGGGCTGCTAACACGGCGACCCCAGAGATCGTAATAAACAGGCGATGACTCAGAATCCTTGCGGATGGATTTGATGGCATTAATCTCCTTGATGATGTCGTAAGTATAGGTGGTGGAGACTGTATTGCCAGAAGACGAAGTGGTCTTCTTGGCGAGCAGCATATAATACGGCGACGGACAGCCAGCGACATCGGTGGCCGACACGTTTTTGTCGTATTCCCAGACAGTAGTGCTTAGATACACCCATTCGTTGCCAGTATCACTACTGCTCTGAGAAGTCAGCATCTGCATTGGAGCTCCCAATTTGTCATACTCGTATTCGTACTTTTCTTCATAGCTTATATCCATCGGGTCGTCGTAGGAATAATAGACCAGCGAACCATAATTGTCGTATTCATAACGATGCGTGGAGCATCCATGACTCGTGCAAGACTTTCGGTAGGTCACACGCCCCTCTGCGTCATAGCCGATTTCCGAATGGGCGCCCCTATCTTCAGAACCCTCAGCATCATAATGTCGCATAACCAAGATGTCGCCCTCATAGATGTGGTCGTCACCCGAAGAATAGGTCCACTGGTCATCAAACAGATTCCAAAGGTATCTTGAAATCCGATACGAATCGCTTCGTCCATAAAATATAGTCTCGACCTTGGTATAGGGACGCCAATCCTGACGCTGATAGGCATAGCCAAGCTCTTGCGTGCAACCATACTCGTCGAACGTGCGCACATACTTCATGACGGGCATCCATTCGCCATCCTGAAGTTCAAATGTCTCGCTGGTCGCAGGATTTCCGTTCTCGTCGTTTTCGTACACCTCGTACGACAAGTCGGCCCAACGCTGGGCAGTGCTGTCCCATGTCTGGTTGGTCAGCTTCTGCAAATTGCCCGAGTCGTCAAACAGATATTCGGTTTGTGTCCCTCCAATCTGCATCCCTTGCGCATCATACGAAGACTGTCTGTCGAGTAGCATGTTTCCATCCTTGTCGAATGAATGTTCAGTTTCGGTATGCGAGACGATTCTACCATCGTAGTCATAGCGAATATGCTTCTCGAAAAGCGTGCGCCCATTTGAGTCATATTCATATTCTTCATCAGACATTACAAACCACTCTCCCCAAAACTTTTCGAGGATAGTTTGTGAGGTCACCCTTCCCTCTTCATCGTAGATAAACACCGACTTCCTGTTATTCTCCTCGGTCAGGGTCATATTGCCATACTTGTCGTAATCATAACTGATGGTCTGGCCATTGCTTTCGGTTACGGAGACCAGCTTCTGGGTATAAACATGTTCCTCAGCCGCCTGCAGCGAGCCGAAGAGACATCCTAACGAGACAAGACTCAGGAGATAAAACTTCTTCATATTCAAACTCAAAAAGATTAGAATAAACCGCATGCAAATATAGAGTAAAAGAGGAATAGAAATAGTCGCAAGAATAAAAAAAACAAATGAAATGAGTAAAAACAACAATCACTTGAAATATTTGCAAACAAAACATTGCAAAAAAACTGAATGTTTTGTACCATCGTATTGAAAAAACACGTATCTTTGCACTGCATTTTGACACATGCCCCTTTGACACACTATGAAGCAGAAACCACTCATCCTCCTTATCATCGTTGCCCTATTGGCCATCGGTTACATTGCTGTGCAGGTGCTGACGCGCAGCACGACGCCGCGCCGCGTACTTTTCGACAGCGACTGGTACTTCATCGAAGGCTCTCACCCCGAGGCAATAAACTACGATGCTAGTCATTACGACACGTTGGGTTGGCAGCGCATATCGCTGCCCCACGACTTTGCCGCCCTGCCACGCGACCGCCGCATCAACAACGTACCCGACACAATGCAGGTCATCGGGCCTTTTGCACAGACGTCTCCAGGCAAGGCATCGACAGGATGGACGCTGGGTGGCGAAGGTTGGTATGTCAAGAAACTGAAACTTCAGAACCAACGCTACAGCATCAACAGCAAGCAGCGTGTGGAACTCTACTTCGAAGGAGCATACAACCAGACTCGACTTTGGGTGAATGGCCAGGAAGTGGGCAGCAACATGTATGGCTACTCCACCTTCCGCTTCGACATCACCGACTATCTGCTTCGCGATGCTGAAGGTCATTTCAATGGCGAAACAGACAACTTCATCACCGTACAGGTCGTCAACGAAGGTCGCAACTCACGCTGGTATGCCGGAGCCGGCATCTATCGACATGTCTGGCTTATCATCACCGATCCCCTGAAACTCGATACGTGGCAAACCTTTGCACACACCACCAGCATCAGCGGTATCAGTCCCGATTATCAGATGGCTGAGGAAGCCGAAATCGATGTCACTGCCAACATCGCCAACTTCATGCCCGAAGAAATGCTGGGCGAAGAGATGATACGCTACACCATCGATCTCATCGCCCCCGACGGCAATACCATCGTGGCTCAAGCCGAAGATATGGTGGTAGCCGAAGGCAATACAGCATCCTTCGAGAAGAAACTCAAAGTGCAGAATGTCTATCTCTGGAGCTGTGATCATCCCGTCCTCTACACACTTCGCATCGCAGCACGCCATGGTGCCAATGCCGACGAAATCAAGATTCCCTTCGGCATCCGTACCATCGAGTTCTCAGCCGACAACGGTTTCCTGCTCAATGGACGCAAGACGCTGCTTCGCGGAGCCTGTGTGCATCACGACAACGGTCTGCTGGGAGCCCGCGCCTACGACCGTGCAGAACAGCGCAAGGTGGAACTGCTCAAGCAGGCAGGTTTCAACGCCATCCGAGGCAGCCACAACCCGATGTCCGAATCGCTGATGAACGAATGCGACCGACAGGGCATGCTCGTCATCGACGAGGCTTTCGACATGTGGCATCGCACGAAGAACAAGCAGGACTATCACCTTTACTTCGACAGCCTTTCGACCCACGACATGCAGAGCCTGGTGCGCCGCGACCGCAATCATCCATCGGTCATCATGTACTCCATCGGCAACGAGATACCCGAGCGCGCCGACTCGCTCGGCATCGTCATCGCGGCACGTCTGCGCGCAGCCATCCTCGACCTCGACGGTACACGTCCTGTGACAATGGGCATCAACTCCCT
>JAEEGI010018963.1_pt1 | contig 13921 bp, 12 predicted proteins | sample 8958751 | NCBI WGS metagenome assembly JAEEGI01 (sample SAMN16246545, study PRJNA631951) | gut metagenome | biome: gut microbiome; feature: rumen; material: KS-attached | host: Bos | place: Iran: Karaj | collected 2018-10
CAGACAGGGATGGAAGGCGCGGAGAGCCCGGTGAACAATACCGGAAAAATCGAAAGGAAAGTAAAAACAGGCGTCAACTTCGGGAATTTTGCGTGCCACATCCTGTCCGGTTTCGGTAACGGTGGTCATGACCACCGCATACTGCGAAGCAGTCTGCCGCAAGGCCCGCAGCAGGGGCATGGCGGCGCGCGCCTCTCCCACAGATACCGCGTGAATCCAGATGACCTTCCGTCCTTCAAGCGGCTGCAAGCGCTTGCGGCGATAGAAGCCAAAACGTTCCCTCAGGCCACGCCGTACTCTTCCCCGCCGCAGCCCCCGGAAAAAAAAGCCCACCAGGAGAAATGGCATCGCAATCAGGAACAAAATGTCATACAGCAGATACATGCCACGCCTCCAGACAACGTTCGGTTTCCTCCTGATTGACTTCCATCTCGCGCTGCAGACGGAGGCGAAAAGCCTCCACTTCTTCCTCCGGTTGGGCAAAATGCGGTCCGGAATAGCGGAAGACGCATTTGGCACCCGGATAAGGCAGTACAAAGCGGTCCCATGACGCAAAGCGATGACCGCGACTACAGGCAAAGGCCCCCAAAAAAACCGGGCAGCCACTCAGTTTGCCCACTTGTGCCACCCCCGCCTTCATTTCATGACGCGGGCCACGCGGGCCATCCGGAGTGATCCCTATATCCACCCCCGATTCAACAAGTTGCACCATCTCCTTCAAGGCCGCGGCGCCGTGGCGTGAGGACGAACCACAGACGGCACCGCATCCAAAACGCCGCATTATGGCGGCGGCAATGGCGCCATCCCTCGAAGCGCTCATCAGTGCCCGGATTCCCGGGCCGCGATAGACCTTGATCATCAAAAGCATCTGATCATGCCAGAAGCCCAGGATGACTCCCCGGCGTTGCGCATGAAAGGGCAAGATGCTCTCTTCATTCTCGATCTTCACCCGCATGGTGAGCCATAGCAGGTCGACCATCACTCGCGCCAGAACGGGCACAAGCCCGAAAAGCATCTTATCCCGAAGCCATTTCCCCATTGCGCCCCGCAAACTGGAATTCGTACAGTTTGTGATAGAAGCCCCTGGCCGCCATCAACTCCGCATGACTGCCCATTTCCACAACCCGGCCATTGTCGATCACCACGATCTTGTCCGCTCCGCAGATGGTGGACAGGCGATGGGCGATAACAAAGGTGGTGCGATTTCGCATCAGATTGCCCAAAGCCTTCTGCACTACCGTTTCGCTCTCCGTATCCAGAGCGCTGGTCGCCTCGTCCAGAACCAGAATCGGCGCATCCATCAACAGGGCCCGCGCAATGCACAGGCGCTGGCGCTGTCCCCCGGAGAGCCGCACGCCCCGATCGCCGATGATCTCGTCGTAACCTGCGGGAAGTTCACGGATAAATTGATCGGCGTAAGCGGCAACCGCAGCCTTGCGCACCGCTTCTTCCGAAGCATCCGGGCAGCCGTAGCGGATATTTCCGGAGACCGAATCGTTGAACAGAAAGGTCTCCTGATCTACCAGGGCCACATTGCGACGCAGACTCTCCGAAGCAATCTTGCGAACATCGTGCCCATCTATGCTGACACAGCCCTCCTGCACGTCATAAAATCTCAAAAGCAACGAAACTATGGTCGTTTTTCCGGAACCGCTCGGCCCCACAAGAGCCACCACCTCACCAGGAGAAACATGCAGCGAAAAATCCTCCAGCACCGTTTGGCCGTCGTAGGCAAAATGCACATGGTCAAACACCACCTCGCCACGCGCCCGCCCCATGGAAAACGCATCCGGAGCATCGGTAATGTCCGGGCGGTGATCGAGGATTTCAAACACCCGCTCCGCAGAGCCCATCACCGCCTGCGCGGTGTTGTTCAACTTGATCAAGCGCCGCAACGGCACATACATCATGATGATGGCGGTTCCAAAAGAGAAGAGCTGTCCCAAGGTGATCACACCGTTGATCACCCGGTAGATGCCGAACCAGAAGACCGCCGCCACTCCTATCGAGGCAAGCACTTCCACAATTGGGGCCGAAAGCGAATCGTACAGCGCCACGTTGCGGATAAAGTGGTAAAAATTGCGGTTCTCCCGCATGAACTTGTCGCGTTCCCGCGCTTCCGTTCCAAAAGATTTGATGATCTTCATGCCGGAGAAGGTTTCCTGCAAGATGGCGGTCAAATCGCCCAAAACCGCCTGGCCGGCCTTGGAATTTTTCTTGATGCGCCTTCCGACGCAGACGCCGGGGAAAAATGCCAGCGGCAGCACCAGAAAAGCGACAGACGTCAACTTCCAGTCATTGTAGAAGGCAAGTCCCAAAAGTCCCACAAGCGTCACGCTTTCACGGATGCCATCCACCAGCATGTCCGCGGTTGCGCGTTGCATAACGCCCACATCGTTGAGAATTCGCGACATAAAATTGCCGGCCGTATTCTGATTGAAATACCCCAGCGAAAGTTTCAGGCAGTGACTGTACAGTTCGTTGCGGATATCCTGCACCACCAGCGCACCGGCGGTTTTGATGCAGTACTCCTGCACAAACTTCCCGCTGCCTTTCACGGCAAACAGCAGGACAATGAAGAAGGGCACCAGCGGTATCAAGGCCCGGTCCTGCGGCTGGAGCACCTTGTCCACCAGGGGTTGCACCAACTTGGCGGAAGCCACATCGGTTGCGCCCACCAGAATGGAAGCGCAGACCACCAGCGCGATTCTTCCCAGATAGGGCCGGGAATAACGTATCACCCGGCGCAAAACGTCGATGCCTTCCCTCTTAACCATGTGCCTTCCTCCGGCTCAGTTCCGACGCCATGCGAGCAACCCTTTGCGAACAGCCGCCGCTCCCCAGTTTTTCCCTCACCAGCTGCAACCCGTCCTGAACACGCTGACGGTATTCGGCATCTTCCAGCAGAAGCAGCACTTCTTTGGCAATGCCTTCGGGGGAGGCGTCATCCTGAATGAGCTCACGCGCCACCTCCCTGCCGGCCACAATATTGACCAGACCTATCCATGGGACCTTGACCAGCATCCGCCCCAACCAGTAGGTCAGCCGTGACAAACGATACAGAATGGTCATTGGCGTTTCCGTCAGTGCCACCTGAAGCGTGACCGTTCCGGAAACACAGGCCACCACATCACAGGCGCGGGCCACATCGTAGATATTGTCCCGCAGCACACGGATCCTTTCTTCCATATGACGCGCGGCAATCGCCTTCCGCAAAGATTCCTCGCTCAAGGAGGGCGCCACCGGCAGCACGAACTGCGCCTCCGGCCGTTTTTTCAAAAGGATGCACGCCGCATCCAGAATGTTGTCCAGCAGATAGCGCAACTCGTTTCTCCTGCTGCCAGGAAACAACCCAATAACCGGCATGCCATCCTTGATATGATACTTTTGCAAAAAGGCTTCCCGTGACAGATCGTGATGAAAATCGTCCAGCAGGGGATGCCCCACATACTCAACATCAATGCCGTAGGCGCCATAAAAATCTTTTTCAAAGGGAAGGATGGCCGCCAGGCGATCCACCACCCTGGCAATCCGGTGCACCCGATAACGACGCCATGCCCAAACCTGAGGGCTGATATAGTACAGCACCGGTATCCCCTGGCGTTTGGCAATGGCGGCAAGGCGCAGATTGAACTCGGGAAAATCAATGAGTATCAGCACATCCGGAGGAGCATCGCCACAGAGCAGATTTTTCAAAAGTTTAAAAGCTCTCCAAATCACCGGCAGACGGGAGAAAACTTCAATTGCGCCCACAACTGCCATTTCGGCGTTTGGAAACAGAATCTCGCATCCGGCGGCAGCCATCCGCTGCCCCCCCACACCGTAAAAGGAGAGATTTCCGTCGATTTCCCGGCAGGCCTTGATAAGGTTGGAACCATGCAAATCCCCGGAATCCTCTCCCGCGACGACAAGCGCCTTCCGTGCCTGAAAGGATTCATGTAAAGGGGTTTCTTGCATAAATTTTTCTATCTGTTGGGAGAAAATGGAAGAAAGACGTTTTCAGCGCGCGATCCCCCGCTGACTGTTTTCAAAAAAATCAACGAAGACTTTCAACTCGGGCGTCATGGCAATTTCGGCACCAATGCGCGCCAGAGCTTCCGCCTTGGTAAGGCAGGAACGAAACACCAGACGGAACGCTTCCTTGATGTCATGAATGACTTCGTCGGAGAAGCCCCGCCGGCGCATTCCCACAACATTGATCCCAATGGGTTTGGCCCGATCGCCCTGGGCAATAACATAGGGGAGAATATCCTGGTTGACCATCGAACCGCCACTGATCATGCAGTGGCACCCTACCCGGCTAAACTGGTGAACCGCGCACAAACCGCCCATAATCGCCCAGTCCTGAATTTCCACATGGCCCGCCATGGTTGCGCAGTTGGCAAACACGATGTTGTTGCCTATCTTGCAATCGTGTCCGATATGGGAATAGGACATGAAAAGATTGTTGTTCCCTATCCGGGTCACACCGCCACCGTTTTCCGTGCCGATATGAATGGTGGCAAATTCGCGGATCTGGTTCCCATCGCCAATAATCAGACGGGTCGGTTCGCCGCGATATTTGAGATCCTGGGGAATGGCGCCAAGAGCGGCAAATTGAAAAACACGGTTGTTGCGTCCCAGGGTCGTCCGCCCTTCTATCACCGCATGGGGACCAATCGTGGTGCCTTCGCCAATTTCCACATGTTCGCCAATAACAGCGTATGGACCGATTTCAACATTCTGGGCAATCCGGGCGCCGGAATGCACTATCGCGGTTTCATGAATCATGAACTGTTTCTCCTCTTTGTCACGTCTCCGCCGCTATACTGGCCTTGAGAAGCGCTTCCGCAACCAGCTCGTTTTCCACATAGGCCTTCCCGTTCATAAAGTAGATGGAACGGCGTCTTCCCGCAAGTTCCATCTCAAACCGCAGCACATCCCCCGGGCGGACAGGGCGACGGAATCGCACCTTGTCGATCCCCCCGAAATAGGTATTCGCCGTTGGCGGAATTTTGTCCGATACAATTGCCAAAACCGCGCCCGCCTGAGCCATTCCCTCGACAATCAGCACCCCCGGCATAATTGGATTGCCGGGAAAATGGCCCTGGAAGAAAGGTTCGTTTATCGTCACATTCTTGATCGCGACAAGCCGTTTCCCCTCTTCCAGGTCCAGAATACGATCAATTAGAAGAAAAGGAGAGCGGTGACGAAGAACATTCATAATTTCCAGAATATCCATTTTCATTGCCGATCTTTTCCCATCTGCTCTTCAAGCATTTTTACTCTGTTTTGCAACTGTGAAAGGTCATGACGCATTTCGGGCAAATGTCCGAAAGTCAGAGACGCCTTGAGCCACTGCCGATGAGGAATCACCGGCACACCGGAAAGCAGCTGGTTCGGCTTCAAATCGCTCCCGACTCCGCCCTTGGCGGCTATGGTGACATTGTCGCCAATCTTGAGATGCCCGGCAATGCCGGTCTGGCCCCCAAAAGTGCAGTGCCTCCCGATTTCCGTACTTCCGGAAACTCCCACCTGGGACACAATAATCGTATTTTCACCAATGACAACATTATGGCCCACCTGCACAAGGTTGTCGATCTTTGTTCCCCGCCTGATCCGCGTTTCTCCCAATGTGGCGCGATCGATACAGGTGTTGGCGCCAATTTCCACATCATCCTCAATCACTACCACGCCTACCTGCGGAATCTTGAAATAGGCTTCACCGTCCGGAGCAAAACCAAAACCGTCGCCGCCGATCACCGCTTTCGGCTGAATGATGACGTTGGCGCCTATACGGCAATCCTCCCGCACGACGACACCGGCATGCAGCAGGGAATTGTCGCCGATCTCCACGCCCTCATAGAGAACCACATTCGGATACAGGATCACGCCATCTCCTATCCGGACATGCTCACCGACAACACAGCCCGGATAAACCGTCACATCGTTGCCCAGCACCGCGCTTTGCGCAATGGAACTTCCCGCCATGACTCCCTTTGCCTGCGAGGGAGACAAGGTCAGAAAAGTGAGAATCTGGGCGAAAGCCAGATAGGGGTTCCTGCAGACAATGGCCGCCGCACAGGGGAATTCCACACCGGGTGGCAAAATAATGGCGGACGCGCGGCATTCCGGCACCAACTTGAGATACCTGGGATTGGAAAGAAACGCGATTTCTCCTTCTTCGGCCTTGTCGAGCGGAGCAACTGCCCGAATCTCCAGGTCCGGATCGCCTATCAGGTTTCCTCCCACCAATTCCGCCAATACTTCAAGCTTAGCCAAGATTTCCCCCTTTGTTGGATGCTTTTGCCGCGCGTTTTTGAAAAAATTATCTTTTAACGGCGTTTCTGATCATGCAGACGAATCAGCTGATCGGTCAAATCGATCTCCGGAGCGCCATAGACGATGGAACCCTCGCCACGCTCCATAATAAGCGTGTAATTCCCCTTTTTCCCCATATCCCTGACCAGCTCCAGCAACTCGCTCACAATGGTCCGTGTATAATCGTTGTCCTGCTGTTTGATGGCATCTTGGGCATCTTTCGTAAAACGCTGAAAATCCTTGATTTTCTGCTGATATCTCCGTTCCTTGTCGGTTCTTGCGGTATCGGAAAGCACACCGCCCCGCTTTTCCAGTTCATCTTTCAGACTTTTCAGCTCGCGCTGACGAGAACTGAATTCCCTTTCATACCCATCATATTTCCTCTTGATTTTGTCCTTGGCGTCTTTCCCTGCCCGGCACTGGTTAAGCGCCTTCTGCAAATCAACATAGGCAATTCTTGTTTCCGCCGCACCAACCCACGCCGGAGCAGACAGCACCGCCATGACGACCACTATGCTCCAAACCATCAATTTCCGTGCATTCATGCCTTTTCTTTCTCCTTCTTTGTTTATAAGCGACACTCCTAAAACATTCTGCCAATGGAAAAATCGACTTCCGAACGGCTTTCCCCGTCTTTCGGATCCAAATTGTAGCCCCATTCGATACGCAGCGGCCCCATGGGACTCATCCAGCGAATACCCGTACCGACACTGTATCGCATATCACTGAAATACTCCTGGTCATCGCTCCAGGAATTGCCCGTATCGAAAAACACCACACCTTTCATCTTGATGTCTTTCAGCAGCGGGAAAATAAATTCAAAGTTGAAAAATGCTTCCTTGACTCCGCCAAGGTAATCACCGGTTTCCGGATCCCGCGGCCCAACCTTGCGATAGTCAAAGCCACGAATACTGTACATCCCGCCCAGGAAAAACTTCTCGTCAATCGGAATGGGCTCGTTGTTGACTTCCTGAATATAGCCAATCTCGCCATTGATGGAAAAAACGGTATCCCATTTGAACGGGAAGAAATGTCTGTGGGAAGCTATATATTTGACAAAATGCTCGGAGCCGCCAATTCCGGCATATTCGACCGAAGCACTGCTCAAATATCCCGAAGAAGGATCGAGTTTATAATCACGAGTATCCCGAGAGAGAATGGCCGTAATGGAAGAAAGCGTGGAGCGGCCTTCCTGACTGCGAATATAGTAGGAAGCATCGTCATCCACATCGGAGATTTTCTTCTTTTCATAACGATAGATAAAGGTAATGCGGTTGTCGCTATAAAAAGGAATGCCCAATTTGATATCGCCACCAATCGCGTCACGGGTAAAATCGTCCCATTCCCGCTCCGTTTTGTACAAGTCGAATCCCAGCTGCATGTTCTTGTCCAGAAAATAGGGATCCATAAGACCGACACGGAACGTGTTGGACGAACCACCCAAACCGGCGGCGACAATCCCCTGGAGTCCCAATCCCAGGAAATTTTCCTGACTTGCCATTCCTTGTACAATAAAGCCGTCCATGGAAGAGTAACCCACACCCGCGGAAATACTTCCCGAAGGCTGTTCCTTGACGTCCACATCCACATCCAGCAAGGTCGGGCTCTTTCCCTTGGACGTACTGACACTTACCTCTTCGAAGAAACCGAGATTTTTAATCCGCTGCTGACTCTTCTTCAATCCGGAAGCACTATACAGATCACCTTCCTTGAACCGCATCTCTCTCCGGATAACCTTGTCGCGCGTTTTGGTGTTTCCCCTGATACGAATGTGATCGAAATGAACCAGGCTCCCCTCTTCAACATCAAGATCCACGGTAACGGCCCGTTCCGCCTTATTTACCGAGGTTTTGGGAGAAACATTGACAAAAGCATAACCCCTGTCTGCATAATAATCGCTCAGAGCAGTAATGGATTCACGCATGTTTTTACGGCTGAAAACATCACCATCCTTGACCTTCAACAGCTTGAGCAAGGTTTCCCTATCGGTAAGAAGATCCCCTGTTATGTCAATCTTTTCAATATGATATTGTTTTCCTTCTTCGATATCATACGTCAGGATCAATCCATCCCGATCCTTGGTAAGCTCGATCCTTGGCTCGCTCACCACTACATCTATATAACCTCTGTTAAAATATTCGTCCGCTATTCGCTCCCGATCGATACGGGCTGCTTCCTCACTGTATTTCGCGCCGTCAAACATCCACGAAAGGAGAAACACTTTCTCTCCGCTTTCCATGGCCTTTTTCAGCTTGCGATCCGAAACAACCGTATTGCCATTGAAAACAATCTTCTCGATACGGTTTTTGACTCCTTCCTTGATCTTGACATTTAAAATCGCTTCATTGTTATTAACCAATTCGGTATCGGAAGAGATTTCAACAGCATAATATCCCTCCTTGTGATACTTCCTGCGCAAATTCGCAATACCTTGTTCAATTCTCTGAGGATTCAAAAAATCGGGGGCATTCACCGCCAAGGCGGTTTCCAAATCCGCTTTCTTAAGTTTTTTATTACCGGTTATCTCGACCTTGCGGACCACGGGATATTCCTTGACCGCATACGTCAATACCGTGACGCCACCTTCCTGGGAAACATCGGCGACTACATCACGAAAACGGCCAAGCTGATAGATGGCGCGAACATCCTCATCTATCATCGCCTCGGATACGGTCATGCCGCTTTTGACTTTTACCGAATTCAGAATGGTGCCAACTTCCACACGATTGTTGCCACGAATGTTCACTTCTCCGATTCGAAAACTTCTTTCGGCCAACACGTGAGAACAGTCAAGCACCATCCCCAACAGCAAAAAAAACAAACAGAAAAAATTTTTGTTTTTCATATGCATAAAAGGCCAGACTCCCCCTTTGGACAAAAATTGTTTCAATATAAGGTAAAAGCCAGTCTCTGTAAACCGCTATCCGTCGATGCGGCCGTCCTTCATAACAACAACCCGGTCCTGGCGGCGTGCCAACGCCGCATCGTGCGTCACTATCAGCATGGTGAAATCTCCTTCGCCATGCAGCCGATTAAGCAATTCAAACATCTCGTCCGAAGTATGGCTGTCCAAATTGCCGGTCGGTTCATCCGCAAGAAGAATGCGCGGCCGCATGACCAGCGCCCGGGCCACAGCCACACGCTGCTGCTCGCCACCCGACAATTCTCCCGGTTTGTGAACAAGCCTCTGCTTCAACCCTACCTGTTCAAGCAGCAGGGTAGCCCGCTCCTTGGCCTGCTCCACGGGCCAGCGCGCTATCAATGCCGGAATCATCACATTTTCCAACGCGGAAAATTCCGGTAACAACTGATGAAACTGAAAAACAAAACCGATGGTTTTATTGCGGAAAGCATCTCTTTCAGCACTGTTTATCTGAAAGATATCCTTTCCGTCAATGCGTACGGTTCCCGAGCTGGGATAGTCCAGGCCGCCAAGGATATGCATAAACGTCGTTTTGCCGGCTCCCGACGTCCCCATGATGGCAATACGCTCCCGCTCGCCGACAATCAGATCAATGCCCTTCAAAACCTCTACCCGGCTTTGCCTGGTTTGAAAGACTTTGGTAAGATTTTGCACAGCTATCAGGCTCATTTGGTGCTCCCGGGGCCGTTTGCCAATTCATGGCCACACTCTTGAATCATATACGTCACAAAAATTCCAAATATCTCAATCATAGCGCAATGCTTCCGAGGGAGCCATTTTTGCGGCACGCCACGCCGGATAGATTGTCGCCAGCAGGGAAATGGTCAGCGCCATAACAACAACGGCCATTACATCGCCGGTGTGCACAACCGAGGGGAATTTTTCCATACCATAAACCGACTGATCAAAGATTCTTAATCCCAGCACCCTTTCCAGCCATTTGATGATGGGATCCGCGTTGCGTGCCAGCACCACTCCCGCCACCGTGCCCAGTGACGTTCCCAAAACTCCAACGATGAGTCCTTCCAGAACAAAGATTTTCATGATGCTGCGCGCTGTCGCGCCCATGGAGCGCAAGACGGCAATATCCTTGTTTTTCTCCATGACAATCATGATCAGCGTGATGGCGATATTGAAAGCCGCCACCAGCACAATAATGCCCAGCACGATAAAAAGCCCCAGTTTTTCCAACTTGATTGCCGAAAGAAACGAGCCAAAAATATCCTGCCAGGATCGAACATTCAGAGGAGCCCTCAACTGGCTGCGCAGTTCTGCTGTTGCCATTTCGGTATGATTGAGAGAATCCAGCTCGACCTCCAGACCGGAGGCCCGTCCGTTAAAATCCAGCAGATTTTGCGCCGATTCCAGCGATATATATCCGAAATAGGCATCCAGCACACCACGCTGCTGACGAAAGACCCCCACCACCCGAAACGGTTTCATCTTGGGAATAACCCCAAAGGCTGTCACCGTGAATATCGGCGGAATAACGTGAATCGTGTCTCCTACTCCGACATCCAGCGCTGTCGCCGTAGGCATTCCAATAAGGATCCCGCCAACACCCTCTTTCTGGTTAAAAATCAAATCCCGAACATTTTGACCATCCAAAGTCAGCAATGGCTGCGAGAAAATCTTGTTTTGCTCTTCAACGCCCTTGATATTCACAGCAGCAACATTACGCTTGGAAATCAGCATAACTTCCCGTGAAACAAATGGAGAAACCTGAACTACGGATGGAGAAGCAGCCTTCACCTTTTCCGTCAATTCAACATAATTTTCCACTCCACCGTAGCGTTGAATCAGAATATGCGGAATATTGCCCAGAATTTGCTGACGAACACCATCATGAAAACCGGTCATAACCGCCAGGACAACAATGAGCGCCGCAACGCCCAAAGTTACCCCGGCAATGGAAATAAACGATATAACTGAAATGAAGGTTTGTTTACGTTTCGCACGCAAATAACGCAAACTGATAAACCATTCATATCCAAAAAAATTTTTCAACACAACAAATCTTCCTTTTTGTTCGGCAAGAATCGGATACAAACGATCTATCCCAAACCGGCACAACCTCTCTCATGCTTTGGTCTCATTCCGTAACTGCGGAAACAGAATAACATCACGGATGGAGGGAGAATCTGTCAACAGCATGACCAAACGATCGATGCCAAGCCCTTCTCCACCTGTAGGCGGCAAACCGTATTCCAAAGCCCGGATATAATCTTCATCCATCTCATGAGCCTCTTCATCACCGGCCTTCCTTGCCGCCAGCTGCTGCAGGAAACGCTCTTTCTGATCGTCCGGATCGTTCAGTTCGGAAAAACCATTCGCCAGCTCCCGTCCCACAATAAACAGCTCAAAGCGATCCACCACATCGGGATTGTTGTCGTTTTTACGGGAAAGCGGTGAAATCTCCGTGGGATAGCCGGTCACGAAAGTCGGATTCCACAGATGGGGCTCCGCCACGGCATCAAAAAGCTCCGCAAGAACTTTGCCATGCGACATTTTTTCATCAAGGGAAACGCCTTTGCTTTTCGCAATGTTGCGAATTTTTACCTCATCCTCCAAATCCTCGGGAGCAATGCCGCCGTATTCGCAGATGGCCTCCTTCATGGTCACACGCCGCCATGGCCGGGAAAAATCAACGGCACGGCCATCATAGCACACCTGACCGCCACAAACCGCCTGAGCCACTTCACACAGCATTTCTTCGGTAAAAGTCATCAGATATTCATAATCGACATAGGCCTGATAGAATTCCATCATGGTGAATTCCGGATTATGCCGGATGGAGATCCCCTCGTTGCGGAAATTCCGATTGATTTCAAAAACCCGCTCCAGTCCGCCAACCACCAGCCTCTTCAAATACAACTCGGGAGCGATGCGCAAATACAACTGCATTTTCAAGGTATTGTGATACGTAACAAAGGGCTTGGCCGTCGCACCTCCAGCCAGGGGATGCATCATCGGCGTTTCCACTTCCAGAAAATCATGCCGCTCCATGAACGACCGGATCAAATTGATAATGCGGCTCCGCTTCTTGAAAATTTCCGCCACATCCTGATTGACAATCAGATCGACATAGCGTTGACGGTAACGTGTTTCAACATCCGTCAATCCATGCCATTTTTCCGGCAGGGGCGTAAATGATTTGGTCAACAGGCGCAAACTGCTGGCACGGAGGGAAAGCTCGTTGGTTTTCGTACGGAAGGGCACACCAATCACACCAACGATATCGCCTATATCAAGTTTGCGGTACAGTGCAAAGTTGTCATCCCCAATCTGATTTTTCCCAATATAGATCTGAATTTTTCCCTTTCGATCCTTGAGCTGGACAAATGCGGCCTTGCCAAAGTCCCGACGGGCCATGATCCGTCCCGCTATACGGTACTCGGTTGTGCACTGTTCCAACTGCTCTGCCGTTTCATTTCCATGAACGCGCACAATATCTTCCGTGGTATGCGTCACCCGGAAATCATTGGCAAAAGGGTTTATGCCTTCGGAACGCAGTTCAGCAGCCTTGACACGGCGCCGGTTTGTCATCTCGGTACTTTCATCCATCTTCCAAATCCCTCGTTCTTATTTAAATTTGACTGAAAAACGGCCCTTTGATCAGTCGTCATTCGAATCATTATGTTTGCCCAACAGATACGCCTCGACAAAACCTTCCAAATCGCCATCCAAAACCACATCGGCATTGCCAACCGCGTAACCGGTACGGTGATCCTTGACCATTTGCGAAGGTTGAAGCACATAGGAGCGGATCTGGCTTCCCCAGGCGATTTCCTTTTTGCCGCTGGAAAGCCGTGCGGCTTCTTCCTCTTTCTTCTGCAATTCACGCTGATACAAAATCGCCCGCAACTGGCGCATGGCGGTCGCCTTGTTGCTGTGCTGGGAACGCTCGTTCTGGCAGGCGACAACCACTCCTGTCGGCAGATGGGTAATACGCACCGCCGAATCGGTCTTGTTGACATGCTGTCCCCCCGAACCGGTGGAACGATAGGTATCTATCCGCAAATCCTTTTCATTGATTTCCACGGTTACATCATCGGGAAGCTCGGGAAACAGAAAGACCGATGCAAAGGAAGTATGGCGACGGGCATTGGAATCATACGGGGAAATACGCACCAGCCGGTGAATGCCATTCTCGGAACGCAACCAGCCATATGCATAATCGCCTTCAATATTCACGGTCACATTTTTGATGCCGGCCTCTTCACCGTCCAGACAGTCCGTTATCCTGGTTTCAAAACCCTTCTTTTCGCAAAAACGAAGATACATGCGCAGCAACATCTCTGCCCAATCCTGCGCTTCCGTACCTCCAGCACCGGCATTGATACTCAGAATGGCGTTATTGGCGTCATATTCTCCAGAAAACATCCGGGCAAATTCCAGTTTTCCCAATGTTGAGTCAACTTGCCCCACGAGTTCACGGAATTCTTCCAAAGCGGCATCATCGTCATCTTCTTTCAGAAGTTCCTTCATCACTTTCAGATCTTCCACATGACCCGCCATGCTCTGCCATGTTTCCACCGTTTTCTGCAGAAGATTACGCTCCCTGGTCAGGGTTTGCGCATGATCGGCATTATCCCAGAACTCCGCCTTGCTGCATTCTGCATCAATCTCGGCGATCCGTTCACTTTTGCCCTCTATGTCAAAGACACCTCCGTAAATCTTCCAGACGCCGTGTTACAT
>JAEEGI010018971.1_pt1 | contig 13916 bp, 13 predicted proteins | sample 8958751 | NCBI WGS metagenome assembly JAEEGI01 (sample SAMN16246545, study PRJNA631951) | gut metagenome | biome: gut microbiome; feature: rumen; material: KS-attached | host: Bos | place: Iran: Karaj | collected 2018-10
AACGTCGCGTAATAGGTGACCATCGTCAGCGTATAGAAGCTGTAGAACACGCACAGCGTCACGCCATAGAAGATCGTGTTCAGAAGCGTTGCGCCCTGCGGATTCGGCGTAACCAGCGTGAACAGCACGTATGCAAGGATCATCGGAACAAGGCCGATGATCAGCGCCGGGCGTCTGCGTCCGAACCGCGTTTTCAGGTTGTCCGTAAACGAAGCCATCGGAACGTCGATCACGCCGTCGATGATCTTTGCGATCACGCCGAACACCGCCCATACCGCAGCGATGACGAGGTCGCGGCCGAGGAACGTCTGATACTGAATGACGTTCGGATTGAATCCGCTCGCGATCAGCGCGCTGCACAGGTACGAATTGACCATCAGGTTCAGCATATTGACGCCCATGCCGCCGATCGCGTACAGGAACATCTGCCATTTCTTGGTGAGTTTTCTCATTTGGATTTCTTCCCCCTCAGAAAGCTGTTTTATTTTTCGGAAGCCAGTGCTTTTTCGATGATCGCGCGCTCCTCGCCGAGATCCTTTGAAATCGGCTTTCCGATATAGTACGCCGCCATCAGACCCGGTCCGATATTGATGCCGCAGGACGGGAACACGTCGTTGATGAAGATCGCTTTCGGATGGAAGCGCTCCTCAATGAGTTCCTTATATTTCTCCGCCTGTGGGAAACGGCTGGTCTGCGCGATGAAGATGATTTGCTCGGACGGGTTTTCGATCGTGTTTTCGATGTAGTTTAAAAGCGCGGCGTAAGCGGCTTTCGCACCCTTCGCCTTGCCGATCACGGTGGTGAGACCGTTGTAGTCGAATTCGCCGATCGGCTTGATGCCCGCGAGCGTGCCGAAGAACGCCTTGGCGTTTGTGAGACGACCCTTCTTCGCAACGAAGCTCAGATCGTCGAGCCAGCCCGCCTGATGGAAGCGGTTCTTGTTCGCTTCGATCCAGTCGGCGACCTCTTCCATCGTCTTGCCTTCTTCGCGAAGCATCGAGGCATAGACCGCCATCAGACCGAAGCCCGGTCCGAACCGCAGCGAATCGACGCAGCGGATGTCCGCGTCGGGATAGGTCTCCTTGACCAGGTTCGCCGCGGTGCAGGCAAAGCCGTACGTGCCGGAAATGCCGCCGGAAATGGTCATCACAAGCAGCGGCGTGCCGTCTTTGACGATCTCTTCCATGGCAATGCGGAATTCCTCAACATTGGCGGGCGCGGTGGAATAGCCGTTCGGGTTCTTCTTGAGATCGGCATAGAACGCGTCGCGCGGGAAGCGGTCCCACGTCAGAGGACCGGGAATGTCCGACTTGTCGGGCAGAACGATGTGTCCCGGAATGACCCGGATGTCGTACTGCTTCTGGAAACCTTCCTGCAAATCGCAGGTTCCGTCGCAAAGAATTGCAAATCTCTGCATGTTATTCTTCCTCCTGTTGGTGGTTTTCTATGGTTTGTTCCTCCCCGAGGAACGCAAATAACTCCTGTCCCGCCCGTTCCGGTTCGACGATGAACGCTTCGGTGTGTCCCGCGCCTTCCGCGGTGAAGAACGCCTTTTTTGCGCTGCAGGCATCGAACACCTCCCGCGCCGTTTCATACGGCACGGTCAAATCCTTCGTTCCGTGCAGGAAGAAGCAGGGGATCGCCGTGTTCTTCAGCACATCGTCCGTGCGGTCGCGGATGTCGAACTTCAAAAACAGCTTCGCAAGCAGCCGGATCGGCGGCATCAGCAAAAAACCGGGCACGTTCCGCCGCCTGCAGTCGAGACGGATCTGCTCGTAGGGCGAGCGGAATCCGCAGTCGAGGATCAGCGCGCGCGTTTTTTCGGGGTCGAGATCGCAGGCGGCAAATCCCACCGCCGCCGCGCCCATCGACACGCCGTACAGCACGGTTTCTTCTACGCCTTCCGTCGAAAGCGCGTGTTCGTTCCACGCGATCGCGTCGTACCGTTCGAGAAGTCCGAGCCCGCAGCGCGCCTTTCCGCCCGCTTCGTGTCCGCGCTGGCGGATCAGAAGCACGTTGTATCCGTGCCGCAAAAACATATCCGCCTGCATGGCGAAATTGACCATCGGATCCGTGCGGTAGCCGTGCATGAGGATCGCGGTCCTCGCGCTTCCGTTGTCGCAGTAGTCCGCCGAAAGCATGACGCCGTCGCGCGCTGCGATCGAGATCCGCTGCTTCGGAAACGCGTCGATCCGCGCCTTCGCCGCACGCATCCGTTCCGCATAGGGCGCGAACTGCGCGCCGGGCGCAAGCAGCGCGTCAAAGCTGTCGCCGGGCTTTGCCCGGAAGATCGTGCATACGGCGACGACCGCCGGTGCAAATACAAACACCGCGTAGCATCCGATCAAAGCCGCAAGGATCCAAAGCATATCGTTCTCCTCAGAAATGTACCGGTTCGTTCGTCAAAATCGGTTCGATCGCGGTTCCGTCCGTCCGGAACAGCCGCGAAAAAGCCGCGTGCTCGCTGCAAACGGACACGATCGGCGTGCGCGGCGCAAGAAGCGTGAACGTCACCGTGCGGTCTGTGAGCGAGTTCGTTTTCACGGGCGAAAACGCGCGTTTGTCCGACGCCTTGAAGATCGCTTCCTTCCGCGTCCAGCAGGAGAGGAAGCCCTCGACCGTTTCGGGGTACGCTTCCCGCTCGGCCTTCGTAAAGCACCGCGCGCGGAGCTTTTCGAGCTTATCCGCGCCGAACCGTCCCGTGATGTCCGCAGCCGTTTCGAGATCGACGCCGACCGGCGCGTTCGAAACCGCCGCGCAGCAGAGCCCGTCCGCATGCGAGAACGAGATCGAAAACCGGTTGCACGTCCATCCGCCGTTTTTCCGGCGGGTAAAAACGAGTTCGTCCGGGTCCTGCGAGAAGCCGTGCTTCGCCGCAAGCCGTAAAAGCGCCCAGTTTGCGATCCGCGCCTGCTTCACGGAACGGTCGGAGCAGGCGTCGATCTCGCGCTTCCGTTCTTCGGGAAGCGGGAAATCGAGCGAAAACCGGTCCGCCTCGGCAAGATACACATTCAGCACCGGACGTGTGTTCCACATGCGGAACACGGCTTCCTCCTGCAAGCTCTTTCGCTCGCCGAATACGCATTCGTAGGCGAAATGCTCGCAGTTGTTGCGGATCATGTGATATCCGTCCTCGCCGAGCCGCGCTCTGGCAAGCCGCACGGTCTCCTCCGGCGGAATGCGCTTTTTGCGCTCCGCACGGTCGAGGACCGCGATCTCGGGGATGCGTCCCGTTGAGAAAACGTCCATGTCCGTTTCCGTGACGAGGAAGCGGTCGGGCGATTTTGCGTACGCCGGCACGGGCGGCAGTCCGAAGGCAACGATCCTGCCGTCGCCCGTACAGACGCCGTAATGAAAGATCGAACCGATCTGCACCCGCACCATGTCGCCGGGCGTGGGATCCCCGGGCAGCCACTTCATTTCAGCTTCGCCTCGATATAGCTCACGACGTCGCCGAGCGTCTGAAAATCGCTCGCGCCGACGTTGTCGAAGCGGATGTTCATTTCCTCTTCGATCGCAATGACCATGTAGAGCATGCTCACCGACGAGAAGCCGAGGTCCGCAACAAGCCGTGATTCCTCGGTGCACGCCGCGACCTTGTCACGGTTCCGGTCGTCCGCGGCGAGCAGGATCTCCTTGAGTTTTTCGATGATTTCAGTTCTGGACATGCTTGTACCTCACGATCTTCATCGCGGGCGACCGTTCGAAATCGGTGTCGCGCACGACGATCCGGCTGACCTGCGAAAATCCCGGCAGGGTGCGGTTGACCTTCTCAAGCTCCGCGACGGCAAACGCCTTGCGCGCCTCGTCGTCCATATCCGAAAGCTCGGTCGGGCGCAGAACCACCTCAAGCGCAAGGATCGGCTCGCCCAGCGCGCTGCGCGCTTCGAAGACCTGCGAATCCTGAATGAACGGGAGCGCGTTGAAGTGCGTTTCGACCTCGGCGGGGGAGACGTTCTCGCCGTTCGGCAGAACGATGATCTCCTTGATGCGGCCGGTGATGTAAAGATATCCTTCCTCGTCGAGCCGCACGAGATCGCCGGTACGGAACCAGCCGTTCTCGTACGCGCCGGGTTCTTCGACGCCCACGTAGCCCTCCATCATGTTGCGGCCCTTGAGCCACAGCTCGCCGTCGACGATTTTGATCTCCTGGTTCGGGAACGGCAGACCGACGGAATCGGGCTTTCGGATGCTTTCCGGATTGCCGGAAACGAGGTTTGCGGACTCGGTGAGACCGTAGCCGGGCAGCAGCTTGATGCCGAGCTTGTCGTATTCCTTGATCAGGAACGGAGCGACCGGCGCCGCGCCGCAGATGATGGTTTTGAGGTCCGCGCCGAGCATGTTGCGTCCGAACTTCTTGGACAGCGTCAGCGCCATCTCCGCAAGGGCGGGCACGATGACGAGAATCGTCGGACGGAAGATCGCGACGTCGCGGAACATGTCCTTGTTGTTGCGGCAGATATACAGCGCGCTGCCGGTATACAGCGAGGTCATCAGGTTGCGGATCAGCCCGAACACGTGCGAAAGCGGCAGCACCAGAAGATAGCGCTGACCGAACACATCCGGATAGCCGTAGCAGCCGTTGATCGTGCCCTGCATCACGGCGTCGTTCGAAAGGAGCGCGCCCTTGCTGCGGCCGGTCGTGCCGCCGGTGAAGACGATCGCGCACGGCGTTTTCGGTTCGCACGCGACGGCGGGTTTCTTTTCGTCGGAAACGGCGGAAACGGGGATCAGCTCGATGTCGGGGCGCTTTGCTTTGACGATCGCAAGACGCGGTTCGAAGTCCGCCTGATAGACGAGCTTTTTGATGCCGAACATCATGCAGCAGCCGAACACGGCTTCCGCGGGCAGGTGTGCGGGGAAGATCGCGGCGGTCGCACCGGAGGTGACGACAGCAAGATACGCCTTGACAAAGTCATAGGAGTTCGCGGCGAAGATCGCAACGCGCGTGCCGACCGGGCAGTCGCCGAGGAGCGTACGGAAGCCCGCAACGTCCGCGTCAAGCTCCGCATAGCTTCTCGTTTTTCCTTCGTCGACGATCGCCGGCGCGTCCTTGAATTCACGCGCGCAGTGCTCCCACATCGCGGAAACGGTCGTGAACTCTTTGATCCGTTCAAAGGTCTGTTCGTCCGTGTACTGACGGAAAATTTCTTTATCGGGTGTTTGCATGGTTTTTATCTCCTCTTCTGATAAGCAATTTGCTTTAATTCTTCTTCTTTTTGCTGAAGCTCCTGCGCGATCGCGTCGATCTCGGACATCGACGGACGCCGTCCGTACCGCGCGAACAGGTCGATCGGCTCGCCGATCACGAAGGTCACACGGTTATAGAAATGCGCCTTCGGCTTTACATAGACCGGCACGATCGGCACCCTGCCCTGCAGCGCGATCAGCACCATGCCGGATTTGAACGCGCCGAGATTGTCGCCGTCTTCGTTGATGTGCCCTTCCGGGAAGATGGACACCAGCGAGCCCTTTTTGAGCTCATCCGTGATCTCGCGCAGCGAATTGAAGTTGAAATTCGCGCGGTCGATCGGAATGCACAGAAACTGCTTGAACAGCCAGCGGAATTTGGATTCAAAGAATTCCTTTCCGCAGATGAAGTGGTGCCGCCGGTACCATACCGCGAACATCAGGTACACGGGATCGAAGAACCCGTAATGATTCGCGATGAGCAGCGCGCCGCCGCGGATGCGTTTTCTTGCCGCCTTCGTCTCGAAGATCCAGCGCGGACGCATCCATATGAGCCCCGGGATCGCCGCCGTCGCCTTGATGAAATCGTGGACGAGGTAACGCGGCGAAAACAGCTTAGCGCGATTCGTTCGTTTCTGTTCCATACAGCAGTTTCTCCAAAGCGACGATCCGCTCCCGAAGCCGTTCGGAAACGATCGCAAGATTTTCTTTTTCGGTTACGCCCTCTTCCAGAAGCTCGGCAGCATGGATCGGCTTTCCGATCAGCACGCGGGCGCGCTTGCGGCAGAAATACGATCCGTTCGTCACGACCGGAACGATCTTCGCGCCGCTTTCGAGCGCGAGCAGCGCCGCGCTCACCTTGAACGGCAGAGGACGTTCTTCGCCGGGACGGGGCAGACGGCTTTCCGGAAAGATCCCCACCACGCCGCCGCGGGAGAGGATCGAGAGCGATTTCGGCAGAAAGCCGAAATCGTGCGCGTTCCGGTCGACCCGGATCCCGCCCAGAAGCCGCAGAAACCATCCGAGCAGCGGTTTTTCATAGAGCACCTCCGCCATCTGAAAGCGCAGCGTGCGCGTCCAGAACACGAACAGATACACCGCGTAGTCGAAGACCGACGTGTGGTTCGAAATGATGATCGCGCGCCCGTCAATGTGCCGACCCTGCACGCGCCTGTCCTCATAAAGGATCTTCGTGCGGAAGCACAGAAGCTGCGCGGGCCAGCCGGTGATCTTCACAAACCAGTTGAACAGCGCGATCATGCAGGGGTCCCGCCTTTCTCGCCGCGGATGTAGTCCGCAATGCTGCGCACGGTCTTGAAGCCCGTGTCCTCCAGCGGGAACGCCGCGCCGAACTCATCCCTGAGCCGTGTCAGCATCGCAAAATAATCGAGACTCGTGCCGCCGAGGTCGAGGAAGAAATCGGCGTCAAGGGCGATCTCGTCTTCGCTTCGGTTCACGGCGGCGGCGACGATCGCGCGCACGCGGCGCATCAGCGCGTCGGCTTCCGCATCGTCGGTCCTTCCGGAAAGATCGAGCGGTTTCAGCGCGCCGGAGGCGAAGTCGCGGCGCAGACGGACGCGGTTCAGCTTGAACTCGTCCGCTTTCATCAAAGGTCCCTCGACGAGCACGATGCGCGAGATCGCGGAAGTCAGGTTCAGGCGTTCGATCTTTTCGATCAGCGTACCGCGCAGCTGTTCCGCGGCTTCCGCGGTGATCATGCGGTTCACACCGGCAAGCAGTACCGTCGCCGGTCTGCCGTTGTCGTTTGCGGGGATCAGGCAGACCTCCGCGCGGTCCGTTTTCAAAAGCGGCTCGACGGCGTTCGGGTTCAGGTTTTCGCCGTCCGGTCCGACGATCAGATCGTCGGCGCGCCCGAGGATGCGATAGTGCCCGTCGACGCATTCCGCAAGGTCGCGCGTCGGGAACCAGCCGTCGCGCTCCGCGCGTCCGTCGGCGGAAAGGATGTATTTCGCGGTCACGCGTCCGCGGACCGTAAGCTCGCCGGAATCGTTGATGCGGTATTCGACGTTTTGCATGGGCTTGCCGACGCAGCCGAGACGCAGATACTTCCGCTTTGCGGACAGCTCGACCGACGTGATGCCGATCTCGGTCATGCCGTAGCCGTTTGCAAGCCGGTATCCGATCCCGTTGAAAAACGCCTGGATCGACGGATCGAGGAAGCTCCCGCCCGTGATCATAAAGAGCACGGAATCGCCGAACAGATTTTCGCGCACCTCGCGGAACGCGAGCTTCGAGAACGCCGCGGAGAGCGGGCGGGGGAGCTTTTCGGCAAGCGCCAGCGCGCGGTCGAATTTCTTTGCGGTCTTTTCGCCGCGATCGGCAATGCCCTTTTTCGCCTGCTCATAAACCTTTTCCCAGAAAAGCGGCACGGCAAAAATATGCGTGACCTTGTGACGGCGGATCGTGTTGACGATCGTCGACGGGGAGAGGTCGTTGAGATGCACGAACGTGCGCGAGAAGAACGCGAACCAGATATACATCGCGATCAGTCCGAACACGTGATAGAAGGGCAGGAAGGTCAACAGCTTGAGGTTGCCTTCGTAATGCTTTTTAATGAGGGGTTGTTCTTTGATGATGCCGTAGCTGTCCCGGATCTGATAATAGAACTCCTCCGCGGAATACGCGCAGACCTTGACGTTTTCGGTTGTGCCGGAGGACATGACAAAAAGCTCCGTGCCGAACGGACGCGGGTCGATCGGCTCGCCGGAGGTCGGGATCGCATCCGGACGCAGCACGGGACAGGAGAAATCGCCCTTTTCGGCGATGACCGCGCGGCAGTCTGCAATGCGCATCGCACCGGAAAGCAGGGGCATCGGCAGGCGCAGGTTCATCAAAAGCGGACGGAAGCCCGCGGCAAGGATCGCCCAAAAAAGCTCGATCCAGTCAAGCCCGTTGTCGAGATACAGACCGACGACGGCGTCGTCCGGAAGGTCCGGAAGCGCGGCTTTCAGCGCCGCGGCACGGCGGAGGATATGCGCCTTCGCTTCACCGTAGGTCGTCTTGCGGATCCGGAAGCCCTCGCTCTGCTCATAGAGGATGTTCGGCTCTTCGCGGAACATCAGAGAAAAGAGCGCGTCGAACGTGAACCCGGCGCGTTGAAACGCGTCAAGCTTATCCTTTACAAAGGCGTCGATCGAACGGTAGGAACCGATATGATAATCCGTCATGGCAACTCCGGTCGGAAACAAATCATGATTTTTTATTATAGCCGATTCCGACGCGGGAATCAACACATTTCCCCAAAATCGGACAAACTGTGCAAATATAGGAAACATCAGCCGATTTTTGAGATACCGTAGTGACGCGGCGGCGTGTGTTGTGGTACAATATACAAAATCATCCGGCATCGGGAGGAAGCTCATGGGATTGAAACTCATCAAGCTCACAAAAGCATATGAGAAGCAGCTCGGCGAGATGATCGACGAGTGGAAGGCGGATCAGGAGAAAAACCACACGAACCGCTCTCCGGGGTCGATCTTCAAAAACGATTATCACGACTTTGATTACTATCTTGCGCATCTGGGCACCAAAGAGCCGAGAAACGGCAAAGTGCCGGATTCGGTCTTTTTCCTGCTCGACGAGGAACGCGACCGGCTTCTGGGCGCGGTGAACATCCGCCATTATCTGAACGATTCCCTGTACCGCGAGGGCGGACACATCGGCGGCGGCATCCGTCCGAGCGAGCGCCGAAAGGGCTGCGCAACCGAGATGATCCGTCTCGCGCTCGACGAGTGCAGAAAGCTCGGGATCGAGCGCGTGCTGATAACCTGCGAAAAGGACAATGTCGGCTCCGCAAAGTCCATCATGAACAACGGCGGCATACTGGAAAACGAGTTCGTGAACGAAGAAGGAAAGATCGAGCAGCGCTACTGGATCAGAATCGGCGCCGATCCGCACGCGATCGATCCGAAGAACCATTATCTCGCATACTGCGGTCTGGACTGCGAAACCTGCGAGGCGCGGCTTGCCACGGTGCATAACGACGACGCGCTGCGAAAAAAGGTCGCGGAAAAATGGTCGGCGCTGAATGGCATCGAGATCACGCCCGAAATGATCAACTGTTCGGGCTGCCGGATCGACGGCGTCAAAACGGTCTACTGCGATTCGCTCTGTCCGATCCGGCAGTGCGCGCTCGGAAAGCAGGTCGAGACCTGCGGCGCATGCGCCGAAAAAACGACGTGCGAAACGCTTGCCCCGGTCCTGAACAACAGCGAGGACGCGCGGCGGAACCTGGGAGTTTCACAGCGGACGGAAACGGAGGAGCGCATATGAAGTCGATTCTGATCAAGGACACCACGCGCGAGGAGCGCGAGCGGATCGTGCGGGAGGCGCTGTTCGGCGCGTGCGGCGCGGACTGCGAGTTTTGCAGCGGATGCGATAACTTGGGCGGTGGAAGGATCGACGCAATTTATCAGCCCTATATTGACGGAAAAAAGGAAATCGCGGAAATCAATGCGGAGTACCGTGCGCCGTTCGTGCGGTAACGATACGAGAGAAAACGGGGGAGGAAAACCATGACGGATGTAAAGGGACGCTGGGCGCTGATCACTGGTGCAAGCAGAGGAATCGGGCGGCTGGCCGCGCTGTTTATGGCGGAGCACGGATGCAATCTGATCCTGCACGGCAGGACCGAAGCGCACCTCGAGGGTGTTTTGAAGGAAGTGCGGGCGTTCGGCGTTGAGGCAATCCCTGATGCATGCGAGCTTTCGGACCCGGATGAGGTCGAAGCTATGCTGAAGCGGATCGACGGACTCGATCTTCCGGTCGACATCGTTTTGAACAACGCGGGTTTTCAGATCGCGTATCGCACGGACTGGTGCGCTACGCCCTTTGACGACTATGAGCAGAGCTTCCGCGTGAACACGATTGCGCCGATGATGATCATGTATCATTTTCTGCGAAAGATGATCGCGCGCGGTTTCGGACACATCGTCAACACGACCAGCGGCATCCGCCGCGAGCCGCAGCAGGCGGGATATTCCGCAAGCAAAGCGGCGTTGGACAAGGTCACGATGGACCTTGCGGCGCAGACGGACGGCACGGACGTGATCATCAGTCTCACGGACCCCGGCTGGTGCCGGACGGACCTCGGCGGACCGCATGCGCCCAATTCGCCGGAAAGCGCGCTGCCGGGCGTGATCGCGGGCGTGTTTGTGGACGACCGGAAATCCGGGCGCTGTTTCGTTGCACCGGACTTCCACGGCATGACGCTTGCGGAAGCGGTCGAATACGCGGAGCGGAATGTGCCGTACTATCTCGGCTCGCTTGATTGAACGAAAGGGGAAGACATGATCGTTCTGGCAGACGAATCGAACCTGCTTGCAGCGGGAGCTGTGCACGCTGCGGCGTGGCGGGCATCGCATTGCGTGTTTTGTTCACCGGAGTTTGTCAAGCTGCATACGGCGGAACGGCAGGCGGATTATCTGCAAAAGAAAATGGAAGAAGGCAGCAGGGTCTGGCTTTTGATTGAGGACAAGCCGGTCGGCGTCGTGTCCGTTTGCGGCAGTCTGATTGAGGACCTGTATGTGCTGCCGGAACGGCAGAACCGCGGATACGGTACTGCGCTTTTGCGGTTTGCCGTTTCCGAATGCGACGGAACGCCGACGCTGTGGATTCTCGAAAACAACGAACGGGCGAGAAGACTGTATGAGCGGCTTGGCTTTTCGGAGACGGGGCGAAGGCACGTCGTGAAGAACGGACTGGACGAGATCGAGTTTGCACTTGGAGGCGGGATGCGGTATCGATGGGTGATCTTTGATCTGGACGGAACGCTGACGGATTCCGGCGAGGGGATCAAAAACAGCACGGTTTATGCGCTGGAACGGCTCGGGCTTCCGGTTCCGGCGGATTCGGAGCTTCGGAAGATGGTCGGTCCGCCGCTTTCGGTCGGTTTTTCACTGCTCGGCGTGCCGGAGGCGCAGATCGGGGACGCGATCCGCTTCTACCGTGAGCAGTACAATGACGGCGGCGGCAAATATCAGAACCGCGTATATCCCGGGATCGAGGACTGTCTGAAACGATTGCGCGGGGCCGGTCTGCGCCTTTGCGTCGGCACCTCGAAGCCGGAGCCGCTTGCGCGCGAGATCCTTTCGGAATTTTCTCTCGCGCCGTACTTTGCGTACATCGCGGGCGCGACCTTTGACGCAAGCCGTCAGAACAAGGACGACGTGCTCTGTTACCTGCTGTCCGCGACCGGAGCGGAGGACGCGGTGATGGTCGGCGACACGCATTACGATGTGATCGGCGCGCACAGGCGCGGCATTCCCTGCATCGGCGTCACATGGGGGTACGGGCTGCTGTCCGAACTGGAAGCCGCGGGCGCGGATGCGCTCGCCGCTTCGCCGGAAGCGCTTTCAGATTTTCTGCTTTCATAAAAAAGCACCGCTTCGGCGGTGCTTTTTTTCGGGTATTAGGACGGCTGCGGCGCGGCTGCGGGCTGTTCCGGCGGCGCCGGCTGTTCTTCCGTCTTGGGTTCCTCTTCTTCGGCGGCTTCCGGCTTTCCGAGAAGCGAGAAATATTGCTGATGCGCACGCGAATAGAGCGCGTCGAACGATTCGTCGCCGCCGGCGTGCAGACGCTCGAAGTACAGATGCTCGTGGTCGGCAAGCTCGGGGTGCACACGCACCATTGTGGCGATACCGACGTTGGAACAGACGTCGGCGATCCGGTGAAACTCCACCATCAGGTCCGTAAACGTCGTATCGGCATAGGCGTTGCATTCGCCGGTGCTCATGCGTTTCAGGTGGTTCCGGCGGAGCGCGGTAATGAGATCGGCGGACACCTGCACGAGCGGCTCGATCCGGGCAGCGGCGTCGACGTCTCTCTTCTTGAAGGTCTGCTCGGTTTCGTTGAGGATCTGCACCAGCGCGCTTTCCAGAACCGCCAGTTCCGAAACGGCGGCGGGAGAGAACGCGGTGTTGTTCTTTTTCATCGTGGACGCATATGCGGCAATGTTCACGGCATGGTCGCCCAACCGCTCGAACTCGGACGTGACTTTGTAATACTGGTTCAGGATCGCGACGTGGTTCTCGATCTGCAGATGCGGCAGAAACTCCACCATGTACCGGCTGACCCTGTCGGTCAGGCGGTCGATCTCGTCCTCCTCCGAAAGGATCTCCTTGTGAACGGCGGGATCATATTCATTCAGCAGATGGAAGGACTTTTCAATGTTCGTCCGCGCGGCGGCGAAGATCGCGAGCAGCGTTTTATAGCAGCTTTGCAGGGCAAGCGCGGGCGTATTGAAAAAGACCGGGTTCAGCGCGTCGGTCACCGCCTTGTACTTGCTTTCCTTTGCCGGCTTGTCCTTCACGATCTTCCGGCTCAGCTTTTCAAAAACGGTCATCAGCGGAAGCAGCGTGAGCGCACACCCCAGGTTGAATACCGTGTTGGTATTTGCAATGATACCGGAATTGACCGTGCTGTCCCACAGCTTGTTCAAAAGTCCGAGCTTGTGCACGATCGTCACGACAAGCAGAACGAGAGCGGATTTGCCGAGGTTGAACAGGATGTTCACGATGCCGACACGGCGCGCTTCCGCCTTGGATCCGATGGAGATGACGATGGCGGTGGTCACGCAGTCGCCGAGATAGATGCCGACGATGACCGAATAAATGGACTTGAACGTCAACAATCCGGTCGCGGAGAACGCCTGCAGAATACCGACGGCGGCAGAGGAGCTTTGCAGTGTGAACGCAACGCCCGCGCCGGTCAGATAGCCCAGAAACGGATTGTCTCCGAGACCGGTAAACAGGGTTTCGATGACGCCGGATTGTGAGAGTGAATTGACCGCGCCGGTCATGTTGAGAAGTCCGGAGAACAGGATGCCGAAGCCGACGGCGATGTTGCCGACGGACCGCGCGTTTTTGAAGAAGCTGCCCATGATCAGCACGATGCCGATGATCAGCGCGATCGGGGCGAGCGTGGAGGGCTGGAAGAAGCGCAGAACGGAGGAGCCGGAGGAGTTGATGTCCAGAAGACGGATGATCTGACCGGTCACGGTGGTGCCGACGTTCGCGCCGACAATGATGCCGAGGGATTGATGCAGCGTCAGGATCCCGGCGCCGACAAGACCCGCGGTGATGACGATGGTAGCGGTGGAGGACTGGATGAGCGCGGTGACCAGCACGCCGAGCACAAACGCTTTCAGCGGGTTGTTCGTTACCTTGCTCATGGCTTTTTTCAGCGTGCCGGAGGAGTTTTCCTTCAGGGAATCGCCCATCAGGCGCATGCCGTACAGGAACATTGCCAGTCCGCCCAGAAGCGAGATCACGTTAAAAACGTCCATAGATACCCTCTGGAAAAGATAAATGATTCCCCTATAAGATACCACGCAAGGCGTTTCCCCGTCAAGATTCCGTCCCGTACTTGCGGCGTGCGGAAAAGAATGATATACTGTATTCTACTGACAAAACACGAAGGAGAGACCCCATGCTGCCGTCGCTGATCCTGAACGCGCTGAACATCGTTTTCGTTGCGGGATGCCTCGTCCGGGGGCTGATCATATCCAGCCCGAAACGCGTGCTGTTCCGCTATTTTACCACGCTGTCCAACGTGCTCTGCGCGATCGCGTCGCTGATCGTCGTTATCATGCAGCTTTGCGGCGGACTGCCGTTCTGGGCGCTTCTCATAAAGTATGTCGGCACGGCGGCGGTCACGGTCACGCTGTTCACCGTTCTGCTTCTGCTCGGTCCGGTGTCGCACGAATG
>JAEEGI010018973.1_pt1 | contig 13912 bp, 11 predicted proteins | sample 8958751 | NCBI WGS metagenome assembly JAEEGI01 (sample SAMN16246545, study PRJNA631951) | gut metagenome | biome: gut microbiome; feature: rumen; material: KS-attached | host: Bos | place: Iran: Karaj | collected 2018-10
AATCTCTTTATCTTCATCCCGCGTTTGAGGATATTTCTCTAAAGTTCTTTCTGTAAGGGCATTTAATGTTTCTTTCAAAGGAGTTAGCAAATCTTCCGTCTTTTTCCGCAAATTGCAAACTAATTTCTTATTCAAGGTTATTCTCTCGATTTTAGCTTTGTCTGTGGCATTAGCGGAAAAACGTCCTTTATTGTAGCCACATATTTTTTCTGCAATTACTCCAGCCAGCAATATCATAATTTCTTTCTCATTTGTGGTATCGACAAAATATAAAAATGGAATATTACCATTCTCGTCTGTTTCTGAAAAAACATAGGAAGACACAGTATGCCCATTCACTGCAAATAGCGTATCTTCATATTCAATTCTATCAATATTCCTTAACGTCCCATATAAAAGATAAGACGCAAGAATGTGCCCCCATTCGTGACAAATGGTTTGCTTGACGAGTTTTTCAATATTAATTCTTTCAAAGTCCATGATTCTCCTTAATTAACAAATCTACTTCTATTTCCCGCCAAAAGTACATATTATATCTTACATATCCCCCTCTCCCATCTAAAAAGTAGAAATATTTAACTATAAAAGAGCGTTTAGGCACACCCATCCCCCCATTCCCTAATATTTCATCCAATTAGTTTTGCAATCCACTTCAATTATACAATAGATAGGAATGACAATTTCTGTCCTCTTTCAGAGCCGTTTCTTATATAATCCTCTTTATATAGGAATAAGAAATATACAGTATCACTAAAAATCACATATCCCCACTTTTTACATATCTCCACTTCTGTACTATCATCCCCCCTTACCCTTACTAATGGAAATGATTTTGGAATAGTCCTGTGTGAATGACTACACTATCCCTTTAGTCCCTCCACCAGACTTAGTTAGAAAAAGAATTACTTATCAAGTCCTACGACCTGTTAAGTAAAACAATCCTTTTGAACTTTTGAGTTAATTCACCTAATATTCACATTCTAAACATTTCTATTATGGAAGATTTAGTATTACTGCCAACGGTGGCACAAAACCGTAAGCATTTCGATTTTTCGGATGCAGAAGTAGTAGAGCCTATTGCAGAAGTGCCTACAACACCAACAAACGTTAGTTTCTTGGACGCAAACACTAATGCAATCACTCTACAGGAACTTTCCAATTCTTGCGTAGTTCCTACTTGGGGCAATCAAGAATTGACTATCTCTCATCAAGACTTTATCTCATGCATTTACGATGCAGCCAGAGACTACTATCACGGAGAAACTTTGAACACTCCAGAAATCAGAGTTTCCCATATAGTAAGAGGCCGTACTCCTAACGCATTGGGTAAGAGAGCAAGCGAACTGTTAGAATCAGAGAAAACACAATTCTATCAGAGACTTGCATTTGCTTTCACTATCCCCACCATCTATGAGACCTTAAACGGCCAACACCTACAATTAACTATCGGTGGCGTTCGCAATTACTCAGACCTCAACCTATATCGCCAGACTAAGGGAGCAGAAAAGTTTTCTATCTTCATTGGTTGGAGAGTACAGATTTGTTCTAACCAGATTCTCACAGGAAATGGGGTTAAGCTATGCTTTGAAGTTATGAGCCTAAGAGACCTCTATAAAGTAGCAATGGACTTGTTTAACAGTTTCATTCCTGCAAAGGATATTCACCTTATGCAGACTTTATCCAACACCTACCTATCAGAAACGCAGTTTGCACAGGTGGTTGGTCGCATGAGACTTTATCAAGCACTCCCTAACAACGTGGCGCGTGGTATTCCTAAACTATTGATAACTGATAGTCAGATAAACAGTGTTTGCCGTGACTACTACCACAATGAAACATTTGGAGTGAAAGATAATCAAATTTCAATGTTTGACTTTCACAACTTACTCACACAGTCCAACAAAAGCAGCTACATAGACAGCTACATTTCACGTGCTGTTAATGCTACAGAAGTGGCTACAGGAATAAACAATGCCCTACATGGTGACGAGAAATATTCTTGGTTCTTAGGTTAAACAACTTGGGGAACATTCCAACAAAAAAGGAGTGTTCCCCTTTAACATTTCAAGTTATGGAGAAAAGAAAAATAAGACTTTACCCTACAGATTCACTAATACATCATTTTCACGCTCGTATTAGTGCCGTTAGCTATCTATATAGCAAAAAGGAAAACAGATGTTTAGACGGATGGGAAAGAGTGAGATTAGACAATCCTCTTACAAGAAATTGCCAAATAGAAATTAAGGCAACAGAAGTGATAGAGGACAAAACTATTACCAGCGGAATCTTTGAGGGAATGAAGTATATCAAGTATGAAGTAAAGAAAAACGTTTGGGGTATCAAGTATCTGGAATATATAAAAGGAGAAGGATTCTATATACTTGGTGACAAATTAACCCTCTATGCCAGACTACCGTGCAGTTGGTAGGCTGAGAGTGTAATCAAAATGGAAGTGTACCCAAATAAATCTATAAAGAGGCATTTGGGTACACTTCTTTCGTGTTTAACTTAACCAAAGATTTTTATGAACACAACAGCAGTAATTTACGCCCGTGTTTCTTCTATCGGTGACAGGCAGAGCACAGAGCGTCAAGTCTTAGACCTACAGGATTATGCAGCGTTTCAGAAACTACAGGTTTCAAAGGTATTTGAGGAGCACATTTCTGGAGCAAAGCGGAACACAGAGAGACCTATATTATTACAGGCTATAGACTATTGCAAACAGCACAAAGTTTCTATCCTTTTAGTAAGTGAGTTATCCAGACTTGGAAGAAATGCCTTTGAGGTTCTGGCTACAGTGAAAGACCTCATAGACAGTGGAATTAACCTCTACTTGCAGAAACACTACTGTCCACTAAAAGTATTTAGTATTTCAAAAAGTGACAAAATGTAAGTTAGTCCACGAATTTAAGTTCCAGCTGTGTATACCTTTCATCATTTTCTTCACCCAACTCTTGATCGATAAACAAGTCTACGAGGTGCATCTTTGTCAACAATGCTGTACTCAAAATTCTTAACACATCGTAAGTATCCATCTTCAGTTTCATCTCCTCTTGCACTACTACCACAAGACAGTATGCAATGATAGCCGCATAGATCTGCATCTTGACGGCATTCTCTGATGTGCCATAGAATTCCTTGATGCGCAGGTGTTGCTTCAGCCATTTGAAGAACAGTTCCACCCTCCATCTGTACTTGTAAAGTAACGCAACGTCTTCCGCCTTGATATCCGTGTTGTTGGTATAGAATACGAATGTCCTGTTACCCTCTTTGTCGTAGTAGACGACACGCCTCAGTTCCTTGGGGTAATGCGACTTTGTCTTATTCCCTTTGAAACGGATTATCTGGTCAGCCATCACACCTGTTTGCGCATTGTTGTAGTCTTTGTCCTGTACGACCTCATAGACCATCTTATGCTTCTCCCTTACAACAAAGAAAGCCTTTCTGCTCTCTATTAGGTAGAGCATCTTTGTAACCATATAGGCACGGTCGAATATATAGAAACTGCCTTTCTCGTATGGTATCAGTCCCATCACCTTTGAATCATGCAGTGACGCATCGGTGATAATGGAGAATGCAGGAACATCTGTCTTCACATCATATAACTCATGCAACTTGACGCCGCCTTTGCCATGATGCAACTTAGTCCACCAAAAAATGGAAAGACAGAGTGATATGGTTGAGGAGTCAAATGCATACACATTGTTCGATATGAAGAAGTCCTTGATACCGTCCCGCTTCTTGCGGGCTATCTCAACCATGCGGTCTGCAAACTCCTGGAATATGCGGACATCGCGTACCTCGTTGGCCTTGCTCAGATTGCTGCGCGTTACGCTCTTGCCAAATCCAAGGTGATGGAACGAAGACTTAAATGGAGTGATGGTCACTATCAGGTCACGCAGGCCCTCGCGGTTTGACAACTGACCGAACAGCAATACCAGCAAATGGTTCCAGCAGGAAAAACTTTTGACATACTTGTTGCCCTCATACTTTGAGACGAGCCACTCGAAATACTTGCGTGGGAGAAAACCCACAAGCTGACTGAATACATATCTACCTTGGTTCATTGACTACTCCTATTACCGTTGCTTACAAAATGTAAGTTGGTGCAAAGGTAGTCATTTCAAAACCTCCGAGTGAAGATTACTACAGAAAACAACGTGTACATCGTTGTTTCAAGAGATTGTTAATGAATTTAAGTGGACACTAGTGTTCGGTAATAGTGCCGCGCAAGTCGTTTAATCGTTTTTGATCAATAAAGATAAAAGTAGCGGATTCGCAATTAGCAAATCCGCTACTTTTATAAAATATGTGTCGATGGATTAGCAGAGTTTGCGAGAACCGTCACCAATGACAACATCGTACACCTTGGGCTCATGTCCATACTTCTCGTTGAAGCGCTTTTTGGCATCTTCGATAAACTTCTTGTAGAGGTCGTTGCGAACGAGGTTGATGGTGCAGCCACCGAAGCCGCCACCCATGATACGAGAACCAGTTACACCGTTCTCCTTGGCAATATCGTTCAGGAAGTCGAGTTCTTCGCAGCTCACCTCGTAGTCCTTTGACAGGCCCTCGTGAGTTTTGTACATCATCTCGCCAACCTTCTCGTAGTCGCCTTCGTTCAGAGCGTCGCAGACGGCAAGTACGCGGTCTTTCTCGCCCAGTACGAACTTAGCACGCTTGTAATCCTCTTCGCCAACTTCGGCTTTTACCTCTTCCAACTGTTCCCAAGTGCAGTCACGCAGGGTCTCGAACTTGCCTTCGGGATGCTTAGCCTGGATGTGCTTCACCACGTTTTCGCAAGAGTTGCGACGATCGTTGTAGGGCGAACCTGCCAACTGGTGCTTCACAACAGAGTCGAGCAGCACGAGACGATAGCCATCGGGCTTGAAGGGGAAGTATTCGAACTCGCGGCTGCGGCAGTCGAGGCGCATCAGGCAGCCAGCCTTACCGAAGACAGAAGCAAACTGGTCCATGATACCGCAGTTCACACCGCAGTAGTTGTGCTCAGTAGCCTGTCCGGCCAGCACCATATCCCACTGAGACACCTTGTTCTCGCCGAAGATATCGTTCAAGCCACAAGCAAAGCAGCTCTCCATAGCTGCACTTGAAGACATACCAGCACCGAGGGGCACGTCACCGGCAAATGCGATGTTGAATCCCTTCACAGGAACGCCCAGCTTTCTCATCTCCAGAGCGATGCCGAAGATGTAGCGAGCCCAAGATGCTTTGGGGCCTGCGGGATCGTTCAACTTGAAGTCCACGCGGTCCTTCAGGTCGATAGCGTATGCCATCACGGTGTCTTCAGTACCGTTGGCACGCATCTCAGCGGTTACGCCTTTGTCAACAGCTCCGGGGAACACGAAACCTCCATTATAGTCGGTGTGCTCACCAATCAGGTTGATACGACCAGGCGATGTGTAAACATTACCAGTTTTTCCGTCAAAGTGCTTGATGAAGCGACTTCTTACAAATTCAATGTCAATCATGTTAATTTACAATTTAAAGATTTAAGATTTATTTTAATTGTTGTTTACTTTACATTAATGCCAATCTTGCTACCCCAGTTGCAGAACCAGAGAACGTAAGCGTAGTAGATGAACATGAGCATGATGGCAACACCCACACCGAGTGCGGGATTGTCAACGATGGAGCCCATGAGGAGGGGGAGTGTTGCACCGCCGAGTACACCCATGTTGATCAAGCCAGAGGCATTCTTCGTGTGAGGACCGAGTTCCTGCAATCCGAGGTTGAAGATGAGAGGCCACATCACAGAGTGGAACAGTCCTGCTGCCAGCATAGCATAAACGGCAGCCATACCTGAAAGGAAGAATGAGATGCCAACACAGCAAGCACCGAGAACCAGACATGCGGTGAGCAGTTTGCGAGCCTCGAACTTGGCCAGAATAGCAGAGCCAGCAAAACGACCAAGCATCATGCCGCCCCAGTAGAGAGGAAGATAGTCGGTAGCTGAACCAGGCAGCGAGGGATCGGCCTTCCAATAAGCGGGAAGCATCGAGGGAATACCAATTTCGAGACCCATGTACATAGCGATAGCCAAAGCACCGAACCACACGTGTGGATACTTGAACACACTCGATTTGTACTGCGACATGTCATAAGCATCGTCGGCACCTTCAGCTTGCTTATCCTTATCGGGATCAGGCAGCTTAATGAAAAAGAGTATGGCTGCAATGACCAGTGCGAAGATACCCAGGATGAGGAACGGTCCAGGCACGTTTTCCGGGAGCTTGGGCTTGCCAGCTATAATCACGTATGTAATGAAAATAGGTGCAACGGTTGTAGCCACAGAGTTCAGGGCCTGCGACAACGTCATGCGGAATGCACCGCTTTCGGGTTTGCCGAGCACCATCACATAAGGATTGGCTACCAGCTGTAGCATCACCACGCCCAGTGCCACAATGCTCATGCAGCAGAGAAACACCGTGTAAACGTTAGCTGTTCCAAGGGCTGCGGTAACACCTAAGTTGTTGGCAATGAAGCCACATCCTACGACAGAGAGACCGAGTACAAGTGTCGACTTGTAGCCAATCTTGTTCATCATCATGGCAAACGGTATGGAGAACAGGTATGCACCATAGAAGAATGTGTTGACCAGCTGACCTTGTTTGTCGTTCAATTGGAAAGCTTCCTTACAAAATTCAATCATTGAGTTGTTCATTGTGGTGATGAATCCGATGAGGAAGCATACGATGAACACAATGATTAACGGGAACAAATAGTTCGGTTGTTGTTTTTGTGACATAATTATTTAATTTCGTTGTTACGTTTTTCCATTTTTTTTCGACGTGATTATTTTACTCTACGCCAAACTTGTAGATGGTCTTCTGCTTGTAACGTTGGCCAGAATTTAAAACTACACTGGGGAAGTAGGGACGGTTGGGGGTGTCGGGGAAGTGCTGGCACTCAAAACAAATGGCTGAGCGGCGACCGAATGTTGCACCGTGATACCCCTTGTAGCCATCGGCCCAGTTGTCACTATATACCTGTACGCCAGGCTCCGTGGTATAAACTTCCATCGTGCGTCCGCTGTTCGGCTCGAAGATCTTGGCTGCGAAGCTCAGTTCGCCTTCTTCCTTTTTATTCAGTACGAAACAATGATCGTAGCCGGCTCCGTTCTTAATCTGCTCATCGTCAGCGTCGATGTCCTGTCCCACGGGCTTTGACTTACGGAAATCAAAAGGAGTGCCTTCCACCTTACGGATCTCACCTGTTGGTATCGAAGTGTCATCAATGGGAATATAGAAGTCGGCATTGATTTCGCATTGTAGGTCGTTGATAGTCGGGGTGGGGTCAGCCGTGCCTGCCAGGCAGAAGAATCCGTGGTGAGTAAAGTTTACGATTGTCTTCTTGTTGGTGGTTGCCAGATACTCCAACACCAGTTCGTTCTGGTCGGTAAAGGTAAACTCCACGGTGATGTCAACTTCACCCGTGAATCCCTCTTCACCATAAGAAGATATGCGATGCAGAGCCAATGCGCGGGGACCCATCTGCTTGGCATCCCAAACGCGGGCATGGAATCCTGTGGGGCCGCCGTGAAGTGCGTTGGGACCGTTGTTGATGGCCAGCTGATATTCCTTACCGTTCAGTGTGAACTGCCCCTTACAGATGCGGTTGCCGTAGCGACCGATGAGGGTTGAGAGGAAAGGCTCTGGTGAGTTGATGACTGACTGGATGTTATCATGTCCTTGAATGACATTGGCAACGTTGCCGTTCTTGTCAGGCACCATGATGGCACATATTGCACCTCCATAGTTGGTGATAGCCACTTCGTAACCCTTTCGGTTACGCAAAATGTAAAGATCGGTTTTCTTGCCATTAATAGTGGTCTGGAAATCTTCCCGTTTCAGACCACAGAGATTCGCGTTTTCTGTTGTGTTCGCCATAAAATGTTTGTTTTTAGTTACAGTAACTTTTGCAAAATAACAAAAAAATGCCGATATGTGCAAGCATATCGGCGAAAAAATGGTGTTAAAAACAGCTAACAGAGCGATTTTAAGAAGTCTGCCACAACATAAGTGCTACCACCGACAAAAATGAAATCATCGGGTGTTGCTGCATCAGTGGCTGCTCTTACTGCTTCAGGAACTGTGGCATAGCATTCGCCTGTCAGTCCTAACTGATCACCAAAGACTTTTAGTGAAGTCTCAGGAAATGCACGTTTCGTGTCAGCCTTTGTGTAATAATAGGTGGCGTTTTTGGGCAGTAGGTTCATCATGCCGTAGATGTCTTTGTCGTCAACGATGCCAATCACAATGTGCATCTTTCTGCACTTCACGGCAGCCAACTGCTTGTTCAAGTACTCCCATCCGCCTACGTTGTGGCCAGTATCACAAACAATGGTTGGCTGTTGGCGAATTGTCTGCCATCTTCCCATGAGTCCAGTAATCTTAGTTACATTCCCTAAGGCGAGATTCATTTCTTCTTGGATCTTGCGATTGTTTTCAGGATTATAGCATTCGCACAGGTATCCAGAGTCCATCAGGATATGCATGGCCACCATAGCGGTGTTCATGTTCTTCTTTTGATAGATGCCGCTAAGTTCTCCGTTGAAGTCAGCTAAATGACGTGCAGTATAGTGTATGCCGCCTTCCGGCAACATTTCGGCTGTTTCTATCTCTTTTTCATCTTCGTCTTCAGCAAAGTGGATGGGGGCATTGTGCTCATTGGCCAGCGCTTCAAATATAGGGCGAGTCTCAGTGGTCGTCTCACCTATCACTACGGGGATGCCGTTCTTGATAATTCCGCCCTTCTCCATTGCTATTTGTTCCAGACTTGCACCGAGCAGTTGGGTGTGGTCTAATGAAATGTTTGTGATGACAGACAGAATTGGGGTGATGATGTTGGTACAGTCTAACCGTCCTCCCAAACCGACTTCCACTACGGCAATGTCAACATTCATGTCTTTGAAGTATTTGAATGCCATAGCAGTCGTTATTTCGAAGAAAGATGGTTCCAATGGCTCGAAAAACTCCTTTTCTTTTTCTATGAAATCCACGACATATTCCTCCGAAATGGGAACTCCGTTCACGCGAATGCGCTCCTTGAAGTCGATGAGGTGCGGTGAAGTGTAGAGTCCGACGCGATAGCCGTAAACTTGTAGCATAGCCGCTATGCTATGTGCTACCGACCCCTTTCCGTTCGTACCCGCGATATGGATGCTGCGGAAGTGCTCGTGTGGATGATTGAAGTGCTCATCGAGCTTGATGGTGTTCTCCAATCCCTCCTTATAGCCGCTCTTGCCCTGCTTTTCAAAACTGGGTGTCTGGCTGAACAGGTATTCTATTGCGTTTTTGTAGTTCATCGCTTATCTTCCGTTTTAATACTACAGATCGGGGGTACAATCAGTTTTAATGCGTTAAAAATTCAATGCGTTTAGTTGAAGTAATTTTTGAAACGCTGGAAAATAGACTCACACGTCTGTTTATCGCCCTTGAAGTTATCGCTGTTTTTGAACGACTCGAGTGCATGTTTCTCTTCATGGGAAAGAGTCTTAGGCACATATACGCTGATATTGACTACCAAGTCGCCTCTGCCGCTGCCATAGCCTTGTACGGCGGGAAGACCTTTGCCGCGTAAGCGAAGTGTCTTTCCTGGTTGTGTGCCGTTTTCTATTTTCACCTTTAGTTTGGTGCCTTCAATCGTGGGAATCTCCACTTCACCACCTAATGCTGCTGTGGGGAAGTCGAGTAGCATGTTGAATATGAGGTCGTTTCCGTCACGAACGAAGGTGTCGTGTTCCTCTTCTTCTACAAATACCTGAATGTCACCACTGATGCCATTGTTAGGACCGGCGTTTCCTTTTCCCGGGACGTTGATAATCATGCCTTCGGCTACACCAGCAGGTATGTTGATTTCCACTACTTCTTCTCCTTTTACCACACCAGTACCTCCGCATTCATGACATTTGTTGCGAATGACCTCTCCTGCTCCATGACAGGTGGGGCAAACGCCCTGAGTCTGCATCATGCCGAAGATGCTCTGTGTGGTGTGTGTGATAACGCCCGACCCGTGACAGGTAGGACAGGTGTCTTTACCGCTGTTGCCTTCAGCGCCGCTACCATGACAGTGGCTACATTCAATGTCTTTGCGAACCTTGAACTTCTTGGTTACTCCCTTGTTGATTTCCTCCAAAGTCAGTCTTACCTTCAGTCGCAGGTCACCGCCGCGCATCTGTTGTGCACCGCGTCTGCCTCCGCCTCCGAAGCCGCCAAAGCCATGACCGCCAAAAATGTCGCCGAACATAGAGAAGATGTCATCCATGTTCATTGACGTGCCTCCGAAGCCTCCGAAGCCTCCACTGCCCATCGGGCCGCTGAATCCGAACTGATCGTACTGCTGACGCTTCTGCTGGTCGTGCAGCACGTCGTAGGCCTCAGCCGCTTCCTTGAACTTTTCCTCGGCTTCTTTGTCGCCGGGATTACGATCGGGGTGATACTTGATGGCTATCTTTCGATAGGCCTTCTTGATTTCATCTTCAGAGGCAGTCTTGCTGACGCCGAGTACCTCATAGTAGTCTCTTTTTTGTGCCATTATTGTCCTACGGCCACTTTAGCGTGGCGGATTACTTTGTCGTTGAGTTTATATCCTGCTGTCAGGCAGTCGATGACCTTTCCTTTTTTGTCATCGCCCATGCCAGGCACCATTGCGACGGCCTCGTGGATATCGGTGTCGAAGTCGGCGTCTGTCGTGTCAATCTTCGTCACACCGTGTCCTTCCATCACCTTTACCAGCTTGTGATAGATGAGCTCCATGCCCTCACGCAGTACGTCGGGGTCGTCGGTCTTCTTTCCGCTCTCTATGGCTCGTTCCATGTCGTCGAGGATGGGGAGTAGGGTTGTGATTACCTTTTCGCCGCCGTTCAGAATCAGCTCAGCACGTTCTTTCAACGTACGTTTGCGGTAGTTGTCGAATTCGGCAGTCTTGTATAGTGCCTGCTTCTTCAGTTCTTCAATTTCAGCTTTTGCTGCTTCCAACGGGTCTGTTTCCTCTGCGGCCTCTTCGGGCGTGTTTCCGTCTTCTGCCACTTCGTCATTCTCTGATTCAACTGCCATTTCGTCAGTTGTCAGTTTTTCTTCCTGTTCGTTGATATTCTTTTCTTCTGCCATAATTGTCTGAATGTTGATTCTGACTTGTTTCAAGCAAATATCATGCCATTAAGAGTACATGCGTGCTTTCTGTTCTTTTATCTGCTCATCATAGATGTAGTCGTCATACTGCATCAGCTTGTCAATGGTGCCTTTTGGCGTGAGTTCTATGATGCGGTCGGCTACTGTCTGAATAAACTCATGGTCGTGCGAAGCGAAGAGAATGTTGCCCTTGAACTGCACCAGGTTGTTGTTGAAGGCCTGAATGGATTCCAAGTCCAGGTGGTTGGTAGGTGTGTCGAGAATCAGGCAGTTGGCGTTTTTCAGCTGCATGCGGGCAATCATGCATCGCATCTTCTCACCACCGCTGAGCACGTTGACGTGTTTCAGTACGTCCTCCTCACGGAACAGCATGCGTCCCAGGTACGACTTCATGAGCACCTCGTTGCCAGTACCGTATTGCGAGAGCCAGTCAACGAGGTTCATCTCCGACTGGAAGAACTCGGTGTTGTCGAGTGGCAGGTAGGCCGTAGTGATGGTGACGCCCCACTTGTATGTGCCGGCATCTGCTTCACGGTTGCCGTTGATGATTTCGAACAGGGCAGTCATGGCTTTTGGGTTGTGGGAGAGGAACACCGTCTTCTGCCCCTTCTCGATGGTGAAGTTTACGTTGTCGAAAAGCACCGTTCCGTCGGCATCAGTTGCCTTCAATCCCTCCACTTCGAGGATCTGGGTGCCTGGCTCGCGCTCCATTTGGAAGATGATGCCCGGATATTTGCGTGTTGAAGGCGTGATTTCCTCTACGTTCAGTTTCTCCAACATCTTCTTTCGTGAAGTGGTCTGCTTCGATTTTGCAACATTGGCTGAGAATCGGCGGATGAACTCTTCCAGCTGCTTGCGTTTTTCGTCAGCCTTCATCTTCTGGTTCTGAGCCTGCCGCAGAGCCAACTGGGAGCTCTCGTACCAGAATGAGTAGTTGCCTGAGAAGAGTGTCACTTTGCCAAAGTCGATGTCAACAGTCTGTGTAGAGACAGCATCAAGGAAGTGGCGGTCGTGCGACACTACGAGCACGCATTGCTCCAGCGAACTGAGGTATTCCTCCAGCCACTGCACGGTGTCCAGGTCCAGGTCGTTGGTAGGCTCGTCGAGCAACAGGTTGTCTGGATGACCGAAGAGCGCTTTAGCCAGCATCACGCGCACCTTTTCATTGTTTGAAATGTGAGCCATCTGTGAATAGTGCATGTCCTCTTTGATGCCTAGGTTCTGCAGCAGCTGTGCTGCCTCGCTCTCAGCCTCCCATCCGTTCATCTCGGCAAAGGCCATCTCCAGTTCTGCAGCGCGGTTGCCGTCTTCCTCTGTCATCTCTTCCTTAGCATATAGAGCTTCGCGCTCTTTCATGTTCTGCCAAAGCGGTTGGTGTCCCATGAGTACGGTGTCCATCACCGTGAACTCATCGTATTTGAAGTGATCCTGTTCCAGAACTGAGAGACGCTCACCGGGACCCAGTTCCACCGTACCTTTATTGGGTTCCAGTTCGCCACTAATGGCACGCAGCAGGGTTGACTTGCCGGCACCGTTAGCGCCAATCACGCCATAGATGTTTCCGTTTGTGAACTTCAGGTTCACGTCTTTGTAAAGTGTCTTTTTTCCGAATTGAATCGCCAGATTCGTAACTGTTATCATTTGCTTTTTTACCTTAATAATTTAAATGCGAGTGCAAAGGTACGAAGAAAAAATGACATGTCGGTATTTCTCGCAAAGTTTTTGTTTTTTTCAAGGGGACAAGTGAGGTTCAACAAAAAACATATACTATGATTTTTGCGTTTGATGTTGTCAGGTTGTCAAAACGTCGATACACAAAGGCTATGACAACCTTTTCGAGGTTGTCAAGGTTGTCAGGAGGTTGTCAGGACGTGTTCAATGCATTTACTGAGAGCGAGAACTATACTTGCTGTCAAATTCTCGAGAGAATTGAAGCGTCAAGCTTATTTACGCTACTTCAATTCCAGTTCTTGCTGAAGTCTGATGATTTCGTCGCGGTATTGTGCTGCCTGCAGGAAGTCCATCTGCTTGGCTGCTTCCTTCATTTTGCGCGTGGTCTCTGCAATGAGCTTCTCCATCTGCGGTCTTGTCATGTGCTCTATGATGGGGTCGGCTGCCACTGTCGCGGTCGTGAACAACTTGTCGGCTGAGGCCTGTCTCAGTTCGCGAATGTCGGGGCGGTCGTTGTGGCTGAGGTTGCTCTGGCTGATGTTCTTAACTATCTGAGTAGGAGTGATATGATGCTCTTCGTTATAGCGAAGCTGCTTGTCTCGGCGCCGATTGGTCTCGTCGATGGTTTCCTGCATGGAGCGGGTGATGGTGTCTGCATACATGATGACGCGCCCGTTGACATTGCGTGCAGCACGACCTGCCGTTTGAACAAGTGAACGGCGCGAGCGGAGGAACCCTTCCTTGTCGGCATCGAGGATGGCAACGAGCGACACCTCGGGCAGGTCAAGACCCTCACGCAACAGGTTGACGCCAACGAGGACATCGAACTCGCCTTGTCGTAGTTTTTCGAGTATCTGCACACGCTCGAGCGTTGCCACGTCGCTGTGGATATAAGCCGTGCGTACACCGTGGTTCAGCAAGAATTCGGACAGCTCCTCGGCCATGCGCTTGGTCAGTGTGGTCACCAGCGTGCGCTCGTGGCGTTCGGTACGCAGGCGTATCTCCTCAAGGAGGTCGTCGATCTGGTGTTCCGATGGCCGCACCTCAATCTCTGGGTCAAGGAGACCCGTCGGACGGATGAGTTGCTCGAC
>JAEEGI010018979.1_pt1 | contig 13909 bp, 6 predicted proteins | sample 8958751 | NCBI WGS metagenome assembly JAEEGI01 (sample SAMN16246545, study PRJNA631951) | gut metagenome | biome: gut microbiome; feature: rumen; material: KS-attached | host: Bos | place: Iran: Karaj | collected 2018-10
AGAAAGCTCAGTGGTCTCCTGCTTGTTGGTGATGATCTCGCTGTGGTTTGCATATGTGGCAGTCTCGCCGCCTGCATATGTCACAGTGTATCCCGGCCATGTGCCCGACTCAACAGCGGTGTAAACGATCTCCACAGCTTCGCCGTTGACTGCCTTGTACTTGGGAAGATCTGAGAATGTGGCGGTCCAGGGCTTGCCTTCGTATCCGGGCTTGCCTTCCTGCTTCTGATCTGCTACTCCGTCAAGTTCCACTGTCTCGCCTGTGGCAGCGCCGTCCGCATACAGTTCGATGGTCACGGTGGCTCCCTCAGGTGCATCCGTGGTTCCGTCGGCATTCTGCCAGACCTTGTTCACGAAGAAGTATGTGGTCTCCTGCTTGTTGGTGATAACTCCGTCGGCGATGGCGCTTACTGCCCCCTCACCTTCATAGATCACTATGTATCCGGCCCATGTTCCGGTCTCCTTAACGGTGTACTGGATCTCAACGGCTGAGCCGTTTGCGGTCTTGTACTTGGGAAGGTTCACGAAGGTCGCCTTCCAGGCTTCGCTCTCGTAGCCGCCAGTCGTAGTGATGGCTGTGTCCGCTGTTCCATCAAGTACCGCAGTGTAGTTGGTGTCCGTACCGTCTGCCACCAGTGTGAACGTCACCGATGCGCCTTCAGGTGCAGTTGTGGTTCCGTCGGCGTTGAGCCACGCCTTGATAACTGAAAGCTCAGTCTTTTCCTGAACGTTGGTAATGGTCTCTCCGCTTACCGCAAAAGATACAGTCGCGTTGGGATATACAACCGTGTAGCCGGGCCACGTTCCGTCTTCCTGAACGGTGTATTCGATCTCCACAGCTTCGCCGTTAACGACCTTGTACTTGGGAAGTTTCACGAACAAAGCATTCCAGGGCTTGGCTTCAAATCCGCCTGCAACTGAGATGGGCTCTTCAGGCGTTCCGTCCAGAGTTGCGGAGTAGCCTGTATCCTCGCCGTCGGCATAGAGGGTGAACGTCACCTGCGCTCCATCCGGCGAAGTCGTGGACCCGTCCGCGTTCTGCCATGCCTTTTTGACCAGGACTTCTACGGACGGTTCCGTATTGGTAACTGTGGCCACATCGCCATCCGTCAGAGCTCCGGCGTTGCTTGAGTATGTATCCGCGAAGGCCGGCCATTTCACCGACTCGGTAAGTGAATATTCTATCTCCACCGCGTGTCCGGAAGCATCCACATCATACTTGGGCAGATTCTGGAAGGTGGCGTACCATGCAGCGCTTTCAAAAGCTCCGATGGCATTGGCCTCCAGAGGATCGTCGGGTGTGCCGTCAAGCTCCACGCTATAGGCGTCGCCGCCGCCTGTCAGGGTGAAGGTCACCTTGGCGCCCTGAGGCGGTTCCTCACCGCCGTCCGCGGTCTTCCACTCCTTCTGGGCATAGATGTTAATGGCGTCCACGAGACCCATGTCTTCGTTTCTGATCATGTAGGGGCTGGCCTTGATGTCATCGGCCACAGGCATGGTCACGTAAATGTATCCGAAGTCTACACGTCCCTCATCGTTGGGTGCCACGATGGCATTGCTGTTGTTGACCTCGCGGGCGGTATCCGCCTCAAGAGGCGACATGTAGAAGTTGCTGAGCACAGTGTCGCCGTCAGTGAAGATCACGACATAATCGCCGGCCGCAAGATATGCGAACTCGTACTTGCCGTCAGTGCCGGTGGTGGTCACGCACTCCTCGCCCCTTAAATTGATGGCGGGATCCAGATCTGTAACTATGCTGCTGCTTCTGATATTTCTGTCTTCGCTGTTGATCTGGTCAAAATCAGCCTTGTTCACAAGCTTCACACTGACGCCGGCCAGCTTCTTTTCGGTAGCCTGACGGGCTCCGTCGAAGTTCTCATCGTACCAGGCCAGACCGGAAAGGATCCTGTTGAGGACGATTCCTCTGGCGATGGTGATGCTGCCCTTGATGGATATTGCGTTGACGTACTTGTCTCCGGGCTCGTTGTTGGACGGATCGATCACGCAGGCCGCCTCCACCATCTTCTTGGACTTGAGAGGTCCGAGGATGCAGAAAGCCGTAGCATTCGGATCGATTCCGGTCACTGTACCGTCTGCGTTTACAGTCGCCTCGGTCCACTGACAATTGAATGTGTTGCCATCAATGTCAGTCACGGTACCGGACTGGATCGAGTCATCCTTCCAGAGGCTCACGTCTATGTCTCTGACAGCAGTGTCTGTGGTGTAAAACACCCTGAGCCCCGTAAAGTCTTTGATTGGCGAGGTCTTGGTGCCGTTGTTGTTGGTCAGCTTCACGGACGAAAGCGTATATGTTCCCGAGAAGGATGTTCCGTTTCCGTCGCCGTTGTACGGAAGGGTGTCTATCATGGGCGCATTGGTCACGTCATTGTTTCCGACGTTCTGCCACGCCATGGTGTAGCCGATCTGGGCGCTGATGTCCACGAAGGACTTCTCTGTGAGCTTGCTCAGAGAGATGGTGAATGTCCTGATGACGGAGAAATCGACTTCGGATCTGGTCTCGTATACCTCATCGCTCAGCAGATGGACATCAGAAGTATCCACCTCTGCGACATTGGTGTATGTCTGACCGTTTTCGGCGGAGTTGTCGATGGTCACCGAGTAGAAGATGTCTACCGGATCTGCTCCCACCGGGAAGTCTGCGAATCTGAAGGTGAGGGTGGTCACACCGTTTGTATTAGTTACCACCTCCGGTTCGGGGAACTCTATGGTATATGTCTGACCGTTGGCCAGAGTCAGTTCATAAGGCTCTCCCGGAAGTGCGCCGCCGCTCCAGGAACCGTGGTAGCCCGGTGTGGCGCTCTTGGTGTATGTGCCGCCCAGCATGGCGTCCTCGTTGTAGGTCACACCCTTGGGCAAAGTGTCTTTCACTATCAGAGTGGTGGTAGAAACAAAGTCTGACTCATTGGGCACTCTCTGATAGAGTTTCGTCGTCAGCCTGAAGTCCACGATGTTCTGGTTCTCGTCCATGTTGTAGACTTCCTTGGTGGTGCCGGACTCCTTCACCTGAAGGATATATTTGGTTATGCTCGGGCGGAAAGGTATGATGTACAGAGAGTCTCCGCGAACTGTATCGTGGGGGCTGTGTCCTCCGGTGTATACGCCGGTCTCATTGTAAGTGGATTTGACGTAATACTTGGTCTGATTGCCCCTGTATGTAGGATGCTCAAAGAAATACTGCTGCTCAGTCGTAGCTGTACCGTTCTGGATATCCATCCTGCTTACGATATCTCCGTCTGTATCCACAGATAAGCCTGCATCCTCATATGTCTTCGCCGTCCAGGCTCTGCTCTTGATGTCGATCTGATAGACATAGCCCATCATTGCATCATCCCTTACCTTTATAAGGTTCTTGAATGTTGCATATTTGGTACTCGAACTCTTGGTCAAGGATCTGGCCTCGCCCAAAACACCTACGCAGACTTTTCCATCCGCAACAAGATCTGCATATGAGGTATAGTAGACCAGATCGCCCTCCTGCGTTGTGGTCTGTTCGTAGTCGTATGCCAGGTAGGTCTTTTTGTCCGTGGTTATGCTGCCCGTGGCCTCATCGTAGTACCAGACTGTACCGTTTTCATCGGTGCTGTCCGGTTTAAGGCCATAGTGCTTCCAGCCGGTTCCGTCCGGTTTTGCGGCGAAAAGGAATTTACTGCGCTGGTAGCCGGAATGCTCTGTATTGGACATCCTTCCGGCTTCGCTGTTGAGTCTCACTCCCGCGTCGTCGAAAAGAACCAGAGCGTTGGTTCCGTATGACGAGTTCAGGACATCGCTGTTCTTTCCTAAGCCTACCGAAGTTCTCCACCAGAAGCTTATGGGCTGTGATATTTCTGCCACGTCCCTGCCATTAGCCTGTGCGGGACCCACCTTGGTTATTCCGGGAATTGAAGATGCGTCATATATCCAATACAGGTCCGTGATCGAGGGGGAACTGTACTTGACAGAAGCAGAGTATGTGCCTGCTGACCATTTATAGGTCTCTGCGGTAAAGGACAGCTTATCATCGCTGGTCTTCTCCTGGTTGCTTTTATCCGTCACCTGTGTGTAGCCGTCACCGGGTTCACCTTCTCCAACATAGTAGTTGCCTTCGGCATCTCTGTATCCCACGTTGACTCCGCTGGCGGATGTGGCGACAAGGGATGAATCCTCCACGAAGAAGGTCTCGGTACCTGAGCCGTATTCTGCTCCGTTGGGGGCCTTGTGGTCTTCCAGTCTCTCGCCGTCCGGTGAGATCAGCGGGAGCACCACCCAGAGTTCCGCGGCAGAGAAACAGCCGATATGGCAGCTGTTCTCTATTCCCAGTCTGGGATCCCAGTAAATATTGAACCTATGGTTATGCGTAAGCAAAAGCCCATCCTGTGCGGGGAACCAGGCAGAATTGAATTTATAGTTTTTGACAGTATACCTTATGGTGTCATTATCGATACGCCGGACGTTCCATGTGCCGCCGTCATAGCAGCTGGCGGTGCCCCACATATCCCCGTCTGTAAGAACATCATTGGCACCTTTTTTATTGTATGGTGCAACGTAGCGGGGGAATCCTTCAGTTGTGAACTGAGAAACGCTTCTTCCGTCCTGCTGTCCTGCTCCGCCCTTGTTCCCTTCAGTACTCCAGATAAGGGGTGCGAATCCGGCCTCTGCTCCGGTATAGTCCATGGGATATACGGCGCCGTTGGGACTGTCCGGGGTAAACTTGCCGGAGAAATTGATGTCCAGCTGGATGTCCCCTCTGGGGAATTCTATGCCCTTCAGGTTCTTGTCGCTGTTGCTGTTATACAGCTGGACCGTGATACCCATTCCGTATCCGCGGCCGTAGACGGAACCTGCGCTCTTATCCAGAGCCTTATCATTTCCTGTGCTGAAATCGTAGGTCCCGAGAACACCTCCGATGCCCCAGATGTTGCCGTCAGAATTATATGTTCTGAGCTGAATGTTGTATCTGGGGAATGCGGATACTATAACCTTGGGGATCGCTACCTGTACCAGCTCCTTGCCGCCGTTCTGGGCCTGAGCGTGGGTGGCGTCATTCTCGCAGACGTGGGTCGTATCCACGACGTCCACTATGCCGTCGCCGTTGGTGTCGCCGAAATCGTTGTACTGGCACCATACGTAGACCAGGGGCTTGATGGTGGAACCGTTGATCATGGCACCTGCGTTCACGTCGAATTCTACGGATGAAGATGCTACAGGCATTACGTTGTCCGCCTGCTCATCCGCCACCAGGTGCAGATAACCCTGAACGTAGGAATATGTCTGAGTCACGCCGTTTACGGTGAACTCCTTCTTGCCTATTTTGCGGTTCAGCTTGGTGTTGGCTGAATCGGTCTTCATCCAGCTTAAGGAGTCCTTGACGACGTAAGCCTCTGATCCGTCCGGATCCAGGGGGTTGCCGTTCTCGTCAGCCATGAGGATCAGGAAACCGACGTAGCCTTCCTTGTAGTAGTTCTCGGAATAGCTCTTGGTCTGATAGATCACCTCATAGTGGATGGAGTCAAAACTCCTTACTATGTTGTTGGTGGCGTTCTGGTCGTTTCCGGGATTGTTGTCGGCGTCCCAGGGGGCAAAGCCAGTCTGGTAGGTGGAGGGGTCCACCCATGCCTTGGTCACGTACTGATCGTCGGAATCCAGAAGGGGCAGGATCTGAGACGAGTTGTAGGTCTTGATGGTCCTGGTGTAGGTAGGAGAGACCTGTTCGCCTGTGGCAGTTTCGAATATGGCGAACTGAACGGTGTAGATCACATCGTTCACCGGAGAGAGAACGTAGCTCTCTCCCATGTCCCATTCGAAGCCTTCCTCCGTTCCTGTTACATCGATGATGTGGAAGGCATAGCGAGCGCGGATCTCCTCGTCAGTGACCACATTACCTTCGCCGTCGTAGACTTCAAAAGTGGCTCCTCCGATCCATTCGAAGAGCCTTCCTGCGTATGCGTCCGTGTCCAGCGGGAAGTCGTCGTTGAGGGCAACGGTGTAGACCGCATCCCTGTTTATCGGGTCCCCTTCCGTTACGGGTTCTTCCGGCGTACTTTCCTCCACGTCAAAAGCCGGATCGCCCTGGGCATCTCCATCGATGTCAGGACCATCCGTCTCTTCAGCATCAGAAAGTACCGCCTCGCCTGCTGCTTCTTCCTGAGCATAATTACCCGGAAGATCAAATGCAAATGCGGTGTCTACTCCCATACTAAAAATCACCGCCATGCATAACAAAACTGCAAGGAGCTTTCTCGTAATTTTCATTAGTCATCCCTCATAAAAATATTAGAACGTCGCCTAAGCGACAGCGTATGCCCAACACGTGCGAACTGACAGAAAACGCACATATTTTCAGGTTATTTTATCACATTCAGCACTTTATCGCAATAAAAAAACCGCCTGCGGCTAACATATTGCGCCTCTACTGTCGGGCTCTGCGGCGTTTACTGCTTATTATGTTTTTTTGAAAATAAGCAGTAGGGTTTCGGGTGATTTTACTGCTTAGGTGGATTTTTTGCGCACAAGCAGTAAAGCCCGATCCATAGGTTTACTGCTTGGATGGTTTTTTTGCGGATAAACAGTAAATACCCAGTTTTCTGTACTGCTTAGATCTGTTTTTTGGAAATAAGCAGTAAACCCCGGCCGCCTCGCCCACCCGCCCCGCGCAAAACACCCCACCCCCGCACACAAAAACCGGGCCCCGAAGGACCCGGCTCTGAATAGCCTTGATCTATGCCAGGAAACCGTTGACGATCTCCTCTTCAGCCTCTTCCTGGGTGAGGCCCAGGGTCATGAGTTTGATCAGCTGGTCGCCGGCGATCTTGCCGATGGCGGCCTCGTGTACCAGAGACGCGTCGATGCACGCTGCGTCCAGTTCAGGCACTGCCAGCACCCTGGCGTCGTCCATGAGGATGGCGTCGCACTCGGTGTGTCCCGTGCAGGCGGCGTTGCCTACGATCCTTGAAGTGTACTTCTGATAGGAGCGCTCTCTGGCAACGGATCTGGATACCACGTCCGCGGAGGAACCATCGCCGTTTAAGAGCGTGGTGTACACCGACTCGGCGTGCTGCTCGCCGTGGGTCATGAGACGCTCACGGATGATAAGCTTGGCTCCCGCCTTCAGTTCGGACTTGGTGGTGCGTACGGTGGAGTCCACGCCTTTGATCTGGACCATCTCCATCTCCACGGTGGAATCTTCGTCCATATATACCTCGGTGACGGGGTTCAGGATGCGCTTGCCCATGCCGTCGCCGGAACCGTAGTGGTTCTCCACGTACTTGACGTGAGCGCCCTTGCCCACGAAGAAACGGTGGATGCCGTCGTGCTGGGAGTCGTCCGCTCCGCAGTTGTGGATGCCGCAGCCGGCCACGATGGTCACGTCTGCGCCGTCGCCCACGAAGAAATCGTTGTATACCACGTCCACCATTCCGCTTTCATCCATGACTACGGGAATGTAGACCGTCTCGCCCTGAGCTTCGGACTTGATGGTGATGTCGATGCCCGGCACGTCCGTCTTGGAAGTGATGTTGATGTGGTCTGTGACTGCCCTTTCGGCCAGTCCGCCGTTGGCCCTTATGTTGAAGGCGCCGTCCGGCCTGCAGGTCAGCCCTGCGATCTGTTCAAGAAGGTCCTTCTGGGCCTGTGTAAGTTCAGCCATCAGTTCACACCTCCGTCCATAATTTTGCCGCAGAATCCGCCCTCCAGGGTGGCTCCCAGGATGTCCACCATCATGTCCTCCTTGCGGCCTATCTTCTTGATCTGACCGTCCTCCAGAAGGATGATCCTGTCAGCTATGTTCAGGATCCTCTCCTGGTGGGAGATTATGAGGATGGTGCCCTTGGTCTTTTCCTTCATGGAGTCGAAGACCTGGATCAGATTCTGGAAGCTACAGAGGTCGATTCCGGCCTCCGGCTCGTCAAAGAGCGTCAGGTTGGTTCCCCTGGCCAGCACCGTTGCGATCTCGATCCTCTTCAGCTCGCCGCCTGAGAGCGATGAGTTCACCTCTCTGTCGATGTAGTCTCTGGCGCAAAGCCCCACTTCGCTGAGATACTCGCAGGCCTCTCCCGTGGTGAGCTCCCTGCCGGAAGCGATCTTGATCAGGTCGGAGACCTTGATCCCCTTGAATCTCACGGGCTGCTGCAGAGCGAAGCTGATGCCCATCTGGGCGCGCTCGGTGATGGACTTCTCTGTGATGTCCTCTCCGTTATAGATGATCCGGCCGGACGTGGGCTGCTCTATGCCCATGATGATCCTGGCCAGAGTGGACTTGCCGGATCCGTTGGGTCCGGTGACCACGTAAAACATATCTTCGTCAAGCTCGAGACTTACATTGTCCAGGATCCTCTTGATCTCTCCCGTCTCTTCCCTGACTTCAAAAACAATATTTTTAAGTTCAAGCATTCTCTTACCTCTCATTGCAGGGCTGTCCGTTCACGCCCCGCCCGATGAACTATACCACACCGGCCGGCCGCAAAACATTTCATCCCGCAATCAAGCGCAAAATATTTCAATCCGACTATTTCACACAGACCGTCTCGATCTCCACCAGACCGCCCTTGGGAAGGGCTCCCACCTGAACGGCGGATCTTGCGGGATAGCAGGCGTCGTTGAAAAACTCCGCATAGATGGCGTTGACCTTTGCGAAATCTCCCATGTCCGTAAGGAAGACCAGAGTCTTGGCCACGTTGTCCATGGTCATGCCGTCAGCCTCCACGATGGCCTTCACGTTGAGAAGGGCCTGTCTGGCCTGAGCCTCAACGCCCTCCAGCAGGTTGCCCGTCTCGGGGTCAAGCCCAAGCTGGCCGGATGTGAATACGATGTTTCCGCAGTCAACTGCCTGTGAATAGGGGCCGATGGCTCCGGGTGCGTTTTTTGTAACTACAGGTTTGTTCATGATATACCTCCTCCCGGCCGGGATCTGCCGCGCCGGGTGTTTTACTCAGGCTCAGCGGCCCGAACCGTTTAAAAAAGGCCCGCATACGCGAGCCTTTACCTCGACTTGGTTTATGCGTCAGCTTCCTCAGCCTTGTGAGCCTCGATGATCTTCTGTGCATTGGCTGCAGGTACTTCCTGGTAGCGGTCGAACTCCATGGTGAAGGAGCCTCTGGCCTGAGTCATGGACCTGAGCGCGATGGCGTAATCGAAGAGCTCAGCCTGAGGTGCCTCTGCGTGGAGCAGCTGGCCTCCGCCGATCTGGGGATCCATACCCATTACGACGCCTCTTCTTGTGGGAAGGTCGCCCATGACGGATCCTACATACTCGTCCGGAACAAGGATGTTCAGCTTCATGATGGGTTCAAGCAGGCAGGGCTTAGCCTCGACGATACCCTTCTTGAATGCCAGTGATGCGGCTGTCTTGAAGGCGTTTTCGTTGGAGTCTACCGGGTGGTATGAACCGTCATAGAGGACTGCCTTGACGTTCTGTACCTTACATCCTGCAAGGGGACCCTTTTCCATGCACTCGAGAAGTCCCTTCTCAACTGCGGGCACGTACTGCTTGGGTACTGATCCTCCGAAGAGCTCTTCTGAGAACTCGAACTCCTGCTCAGAGGGTGAGAATCTGATATGAACGTCTCCGTACTGTCCGGAACCGCCGGTCTGCTTCTTGTGCTTGCCCTGTACGTCGGATGTTCCCTTGATGGTCTCGCGGTAAGCGATCTTCTGAGGAACTACGTTGACGGCAACACCGTACTTATCCTTAAGCTTGGAAAGAGCGATGGCGAGCTGGATCTCTCCCTGGCCGCCGATAAGAGTCTGTCTGGTCTCCTTGTTTCTCTGAAGTACCAGTGACGGGTCTTCTTCCATGAGCTTCTGGAATCCGGAGGAAAGCTTGTCGTCAGCACCCTTGTCAACAGGAACGATGGCCTGATACAGAGTGGGCTGCGGGAAAGCGATAGGATCGAGGACCACTTCGTTGTTCTTCTCGGAAAGTGTGTCGCCTGTCTTGGTGAACTGGAGCTTGCCGAGAGCGACGATGTCGCCTGCAACTGCTGTGGGGCACTCGCCCTGTGTCTTGCCTCTCAGGAAGAACATGGAGCCCAGCTTCTCGTCCTTCTCTGTGGTGTGATTGTAGAGGGACATTCCCGGTGTAAGCTTACCGGAAACTACCTTTGCAAGGGAGATCTTTCCGAGGAAAGCGTCTGCCAGTGTCTTGAATACGAATGCCACGGGACGTCCGTTCTCGTCAACGTCTGCCTTGGGAACTACGTCGATGATCTTCTGGAGAACTTCCTTGACTCCCTCTCCTGTAAGTGCGGAGCAGGTGAATACCGGGCAGATGTCTCCCTGCTGGATTCCCTTGGACAGTCCTGCGTTGAACTGCTCGTCGGTGAACTCTCCGGCGTCGAAGTAGATCTCCATCAGTTCCTCGTCCACCTCAGCGATGGCTTCGGAAACTGCATCTCTGTCGTCCAGTGTGACCACGGAAGTTCCGAACTTGGCCTGAAGGTCAGCTACGACCTGGTCGACGTTGACGTTGTCCTTATCTATCTTGTTGATTATGAAAAACCTGGGAGCGTTGTTCTTCTTGCAGGCCAGCCAGGCTTTCTCTGTTCCTACCTGGACTCCGGAAGAAGCATCCACCAGAATTGCAGCTGCCTCAGCTGCTCTCAGTGCACCCTGGACTTCACCGGCAAAATCGAAAAATCCCGGAGTGTCGAGGAAGTTGATCTTCACCTTGTTGAACTCCACCGGTACGATGGTGGTGTTGATGGAATATCCCTTTTCGATCTCCGTCTTGTCATAGTCGGATACTGTCGTTCCGTCCTCGACCTTGCCGAGTCTGGAAATGACGCCTGTCGCCAAGAGCGCAGCATCGAGGAAAGTGGTCTTGCCGCTTCCGCCGTGGCCGAGCAAAGCAACGTTTCTGATGGTCTCTTTGTTATAGCCTTTCATATATGTTTTCCTCCTGAAATAATATACCTTTGTGACGGTGTGTTGACCGACACACACCTAAACTAGATTATATCAAAGCGTTTGGCTATTATCAATGCTTTTTTATTGGAAGAAAAGCCTCCCACCTATGTTATCAGCGCAAAACACGAAATCCTCCATTCACACTGACCTCCCTGCGCAAAAAATCAAAAGAGCCCCGCCTCAGCGGGGCTCTTCCGTCTGTCAATTAATACTCTGCGTTCTTGGGTGTTCTGGGGAAGGGCTGCACGTCGCGGATGTTTTCCACGCCGGTAAGGTACATGATGATCCTGTCGAAGCCCAGGCCGTAGCCGGAGTGCTGGACTCCGCCGTACTTCCTCAGGTTCAGGTACCACCAGTAATCCTCCTCGTTCATGCCCAGGCTCTTGATGCGGTCGGTGAGGATGTCGAGCCTCTCCTCTCTCTGGGAGCCGCCGATGATCTCGCCCACTCCGGGAACCAGGCAGTCGCAGGCTGCAACGGTCTTGCCGTCGTCGTTCAGTCTCATGTAGAAGGCCTTGATGTCCTTGGGATAGTCGGTAACGAAGATGGGTTTTTTGAAGATCTCTTCGGTCAGGTATCTCTCGTGCTCGGTCTGGAGGTCGATGCCCCACTCAACGGGGTACTGGAACTCCTTGCCGGAGGCCTTGAGGAGCTCAACCGCCCTGGTGTAGGGAACTCTCTCGAACTCGGATTCCAGGATGTGGTTCAGTCTCTCGAAAAGTCCCTTGTCCACGAATTTGTTGAAGAACTCCATCTCCTCGGGAGCGTTCTCCAGGGTGAAGCTGATGATGTACTTGATCATGTCCTCCATGACCTTCATGTCGCCTTCCAGGTCGCAGAAAGCCATCTCGGGCTCGATCATCCAGAACTCGGATGCGTGCCTGGTGGTGTTGGAGTTTTCCGCCCTGAAGGTAGGTCCGAAGGTGTATACGTCTCTGAATGCCAGGGCAAAGATCTCCGCCTCCAGCTGGCCGGACACGGACAGGTTCACGGACTTGCCGAAGAAATCCTTGGTGAAATCGATCTTGCCGTCCTCGGTCCTGGGAACGTTGTCCAGATCCAGGGTGGTCACCCTGAACATCTCGCCGGCACCCTCAGCGTCTGAGCCTGTGATGATGGGTGTGTGCACGTATACGAAGCCCCTCTCCTGGAAGAACTTGTGGATGGCGTAGGCCACCACGGAGCGGACTCTGAATACCGCGCTGAACATGTTGGTCCTGGGTCTGAGATAGGCGATCTCCCTCAGGTACTCCATGGAATGTCTCTTGGGCTGAAGGGGATAGTCCGGTGTGGAAGGTCCTTCCACCACCACCTCTCTGGCCTTGATCTCGAAGGGCTGCTTCGCCTCCGGAGTCAGGGTCAGGATGCCTCTCACCGCCAGGCCGGAGCCTACGTAGCACTTGGCTATCTCCTCGTAATTGGCCACGGAGTCCTCCTCATATACCACCTGCAGGGACTTGAAGAATGAACCGTCATTCAGGTCGATGAACCCGAATTTGTTGGAGTTGCGGTTGTTCCTTACCCATCCTCTCACCAGGACTTCCTTGCCGCCGTATTTTTCGGTGCAGCGATACAGATCTCTTACTAATGTTGTTTCCATTTGGACTCCTTTCAGTGCCGGCCTGTGCCGGCTCATTGCGCCGGGCTGCTCCCGGCCGATTCTCTATCAGAACCAGTTTCTGGAATACGTGTCCACGTTGTCCACGTACTCGCGGTGGCTTTCTCTTCTCTTGGCCATTCCCTTGTAGAAACTGTTCATTTCTCTGCTTACTTTGAGTTCTCCCTCTTTCTCGTGGCTCTGCTTGATGGCCTCGTCCAGGGAGTTCATCAGGTTGCCGGCCAGATCGTCGTAGCTCTTGACCTTGTCATAGACGGCGAACTGGATGTCATCGGAGTGATTCTTGCCGGCAAATCTGGCGTAGAGTTCCTGAAGATCTCCCGTCACCTTGCCGTCTGCCGCCTCCTTCTTGTAGACCCTGTACGCTCCGTCGCCGGAGGTCAGGTCCTTGACCTTGCCTGTTTTGAAATATTCGTAAAGAGTTGCCACGGGCACCAGAGACCTGTACTCTGCGTTCAGCGCCTGGGGGGCGTAGAACTTGTCCAGCATCTCCTCGGTAGCCTGCTTCTCCTTGTTGTTCAGGGATATCTCCGCCTCGATCTCGTTGAGATCTATCTCCTGAAGGTCCTTCTTGGCCTTCTCATGGTCGCGGATCAGCTTCTCATAATCTCTCAGATCGTTATTAAGCAATTCGAGGGTGCTCTCCATGATCTTGTTCTGCTCTTCCTCGTAGGCAGCCTTGGCTTCCTCCTCCTGCCGCTCGTGCTCGGACTTGCCTGTGATGTACTTGTACACCTCGATGCCCAGGATGATCGCAGCGAAGATCAATAATATCACGATGAGGCTCACGGGGAACTTCATGATACCCCACTTGACCTTGGCGATGAGCAAGATGATGTACAGAAGTATGAGCGCTCCCAGGACGATGCAGCATACCTTGGGATCCGGCTTGGGCGTAAAGCTGTAGACCTTCTCCCTGTACTCTCTCTTCTGGTAGTCATTTATCTTCTTTTCTACCTTTTCGGCCTTCTCGTTGAAGGTCTTGAGAGCCTCGTCCTCCGCCTCGATCTTTTTCACCGTCTCGGCTTCCTTGAGTTCCAGGCTCCAGCCGATGCGGTTGATGCCGTACCTCATCAGCTCCATGTCCGCAGCGCGCCTCAGGTACTCGGTGACTCCGATGGCGTTCTTCTCCACCGCCGCCGTGTATCTGGCCCCCGGGACGCTTTCTCCGATGAGCGCTGCGTGCTTGTCGGTCTTGCCCCTCTCAGGCTTGCCCTCCTTGGCGTCCACTGCATATCTCGAAGCCTTAGCCCCGCACTTGGAGCAAAAAACATCTTTTTCAGTTAATTCATTCCCACATCTGGAACAATACTTCATTATTTCCTCCCCTTCTCAAAAAACAAAAAATCCCCTTATTCGTATACGTAGTGTATTATATCACAACATATCCGG
>JAEEGI010018983.1_pt1 | contig 13908 bp, 13 predicted proteins | sample 8958751 | NCBI WGS metagenome assembly JAEEGI01 (sample SAMN16246545, study PRJNA631951) | gut metagenome | biome: gut microbiome; feature: rumen; material: KS-attached | host: Bos | place: Iran: Karaj | collected 2018-10
GGTCAGAAATTCGTTGAAAAATGGTTTGTCGCTCTTAAGCTCAAAGCCCTTGATTTCGCTCAGCTTCCCGGCCAGGTAATGGGCGTGGTCCGCGGAGGAACGGGCGGCGCGCCCAAGACCTTCGGGGCCCATGGCAGCCAGGTATACGGAAGCGGTCATGGCGCACAGCGCCTCGTTCGAGCAGATATTGGAGGACGCTTTTTCCCGGCGTATGTGCTGTTCGCGCGCCTGCAGTGTCAAAACGAAGCAGCGCCTGCCGTCCTTGTCCGAAGTCTGGCCGACTATCCTGCCCGGCAGCTTACGCATAAGCTCTTTTCTGCAGGCCATGTAGCCCAGGTATGGCCCGCCGAAGCTCAGCGGCATGCCCAGGGGCTGGCCTTCGCCCACCGCTATGTCCGCGCCGCATTCGCCGGGCGTTTTGAGCAGGCCCAGGGAGATGGGGTTGGCGGCCATGATGAACCTGGCTCCCGCCTCGTGGGCGGCCCGGCACAGTTCCTGCGCGTCCTCTATAACGCCGTAAAAGTTGGGGCTCTGCACGTACACGCAGGCGGTGTCTTCTCTAAGCGCCGAGTTGAGCGTATCGGTATCTAGGGCGTAATTACTGGTTTTAAGCACCGTCACGGGCACGCCGCGGCTGCCGCAGTAGGTCTTTACGACCTTTATCACCTGCGGATCGGTGGTGTCAGGCATTATCACGCCCGTCTTTTTGCGTTCCTGGCACATAAGCGCCGCTTCCGCCGCCGCCACCGCGCCGTCGTACACCGAAGCGTTGCTCACGTCCATGCCGGTCAGTTCGCAGATCTGGGTCTGGTACTCGAATATGGACTGGAGCACACCCTGGCTGATCTCCGCCTGGTAGGGCGTGTAGGCGGTCAGGAATTCCTCCTTGGAGGTGACGCTTTTTACTATGGCGGGGATGTAATGGTCGTACGCGCCCGCGCCCCGGAATATGGTTTTGTAGCGGACGTTCTTGTCCGCAAGGGCGCTTATCCGCTCCGCGGCTTCCATCTCGCTCACGCCTTCGGGGATGTCAAGCCCGCTAAGCCTGACGCTTTCGGGCACGCCTTTGTACAGTTCGTCAAAGCCGGAAAGCCCGATCTCCTCAAGCATTTTGCGCCGTTCTTCCAAAGTGGACGGCAGGTAGGCGCCCATTACGCTTCCTCCTCGGCGCACACAGCTTCATAGCCCGCCGCGTCCAGCAGTTCGCTTGTCTCGCCCGTGGCTCCCACCTTTATGAGCCACGCGCCGTAGGGATCCTCGTTCAGCTTTTCGGGGCTGTCCAGGAGCTCCTCGTTGACTTCGACGACCTTGCCGCTCACGGGGCTGAACACGTCGGACACCGCTTTTACGGACTCCACGTCCGCGAAGGACACGCCCGCCTTCACTTCGTCGCCCGCCTCGGGCAGGCCGATGAACACTATGTCGCCCAGGGCGTCCACCGCGAATTGGGTGAGGCCAATTACGCTTAAGCCGTCCTCGGTCTTGAGCCACTCGTGGGATCTGGTGTATTTGAGTTCGGTGGGACAGTTCGCCATAACATTTATCCTCCCTGTATTATTTGCTTCTCGTATAGAACGGCAGGGGTACGATCTCGGCCTCCACCCGGCGGCCTCTCACGTCCGCTTCCACTTTTGTGCCGGTCTGGGCGTACCGGGCGTCTATCAGCGCCATTGCCGCGGCCCTGCCCAGGTACGGGCAGTGGGTGCCGGAGGTGGAATGGCCGATCAGTTCGTCCCCGATATACACGTCCTGGTGCTCCCGGATGATGCCGCGCCCAGTCACGTTAAGGCCTACGCGCACCCGCTTGGGCTCGCCTTTGGCGATGAGCGCGTCCCGGCCGATGAACCCGGGCTTATTGAGTTTCACGCCGAAACCCAGCCCCGCTTCCAGGGGAGTTATCTCCTCGTCCATCTCGTGGCCGTATAGGGGCATGGCGGCTTCCAGCCTCAGGGTGTCCCGCGCGCCCAGGCCGCAGGGGATGAGCCCGTGTTTTTCGCCCGCTTCCCTCAGGATGCGCCAGAGCTTTCCGGCGTTTTCGCAGGCGGTGTAGATCTCGAACCCGTCCTCGCCTGTGTAGCCCGTGCGGGAGATCATAAGCTCCATGCCTTCCAGCGTCACGTTCCTTACCGCGGTGTAGTAGCCTTTGGGCAGCGCGCTTTCGGGCAGCAACTCTGTCATTATCGCCTGGGCCGCGGGACCCTGCAGCGCCACCTGCGCCACGGAGTCGGAAATGTCCGCGATCTCGGTATCGTCCAGCACGTTCTGCCGCATGTGGGCGAAGTCCTTGTGCCGGTTGGAGGCGTTGACCACCACCAGGTAGTCTTCGTCCGCGAACTTGTACACCAGCACGTCGTCCACGCAGCCGCCCTGTTGGTTGCACATCACGCTGTAGCGCACCCGCCCGGGCTTCATGTTGGTGAAATCGTTGGTGAGCAGGTGATTTAATGTATTCAGCGCGCCTTTGCCCTTAAACGTTATCTCGCCCATGTGGGACACGTCGAACAGCCCCGCTCTGGTCCTTACCGCCATGTGCTCGGCGACGACGCCTGCAGAGTACTGCACCGGCAGCAGGTAGCCCGCGAAAGGCACGATCTTGCCGCCTTCGGCCACGTGGATATCGTACAGCGGAGTTTTGAGTTCCATCCGATCCTCACCCTTTCCGAAAAAATCAGAGGCGCAGGCGGAATACACCCGTCTGCGCCTCTGTTCGATTACCTGAAAGATTCTCCGTAAAAAACGGATTGCTTCTTCGGTGCGTTACGCTTTCCAGAGGTTCGTCCCGAACCGGTACTTTTGCCTGAGAGTTTTGGCCCCTTCGGCTTCATATCGAAATGATCTCTCCCGGTCCGTTCATCCGATACAATGATTGTAGCTGTTTTAACATAAAACGTCAAGCCTTTAGCGCCGCCGGGAAAACTTTTTTCCTCTTACGCCGCGCTTGAAAAACCCGCGAAAGTATTGTAAACTACCTTCATGATAAACAAACGTAAGGAGGGCGGCACGGTGAAAGTTCTGCTGATCTGCGACGACATCTGGCATCCCGCGGAAGTGATAGAGCGGGGGCTGGAAACCATGGACAGGGAGGACATGGAGTTCGACTTTGTCAAAACCGCGAAGGACATCCTTTCAAAGGAGTTCGTATCGCGCTACGACGTGATAGTCAACTGTTCCGGCAACTCTGTGAACGCCGCCAACACCAATCCCTGGTTCGAGCCGGGCGTGACGGAGTTCGGGCCGGAAGAATTCAGGGATTATGTGGCTGACGGCGGCGGGCTGGTGGTCATCCACTCGGGCCTGACGATAGGCGGCCCCCGGGGGCCCGTGCCCGCGTACACCGAAGTGGCGGGGGCGTACTTCGTGAACCATCCGCCCCGGGAGATGACCCGCGTGAGCGTCACCGCGCATAACGAATTGACCGAGGGCGTGGAAGACTTTTCCGAGCGGGACGAACACTACCAGATAGAGATCACCGCCCCGGACATACAGCCGTTCCTTAAGACGGAATCGGAGCACGGCGGCGTCACCGTGAGCGGGTATACCAGGTTTTTCGGCAAAGGGCGGGTGGCGGCGCTCACCCCAGGCCACACCCTGGCGGTGTGGGAGAACCCCAATTTCAGGCAGCTGGTCAAAAACGCCATCCGCTGGGTCACAGCCGGATAAGCGAGGGAGGAAAGCATGGAATATTCTGTATGCGTGAGCGCGGTGTACGCCGGTGTGCCGATCCCGGAAGCCATCCCCCGGGTGAAAGCGGCGGGCTACGACGCGTTCGAGTTCTGGAGCTGGTGGGACCAGGACACAGACGCCATAAACGAGGCCAGGAAGCGGGCGGGGCTCAGGGTCGCGGCGTTCTGCACAAAGTTTGCGCCGCTTAACGATCCGTCGCAGCGGAAGGACTACATCGAGGGGCTCAAGGCTTCCATCGCCGTCGCGAAAAAGCTGGAGTGCCCCGTGCTGATCTCCCAGGTGGGCCGGGAATTAAAGGACGTGTCCCGCTTAGAACAGCACAGGTGCATAGTGGAAGGTCTGCGAAAATGCGCGCCCATGGCGGAGGACGCGGGCGTAGTGCTGGCGATAGAGCCGCTCAACACCCTGGTGGACCACAAAGGCTACTACCTGTCCGGCTCGCCGGAGGGGTTTGAGATAATCCGCGAGGTGAACAGCCCCGGGGTAAAGCTGCTGTTCGACGTGTACCACCAGCAGATAACGGAAGGCAACATAATAAGCAGCCTGACGGGGAACATTTTGGACGTGGCGCACGTCCATATAGCAGGAAATCCCGGGCGGCACGAGCCCTACGAGCGCAGCGAACTGGATTATGCCGTCGTGCTTAAAGCGATCGGGGAAGCGGGCTACAGTGGCCATGTGGGCCTGGAATACCTGCCGCTAAAGGACCCGGACGAAAGTCTCAGGACGCTGCTTGAAAAACTGCCGATAAAAAACTGAATCCGATCTGATCCGGGAGGTTTCCATGCTGTCATACGTAATAGTCGGTTCCGGCTACCGGGCGGAGTATTTCGGGCGCATAGCCAAGGCGCATCCCGATATCTTCAGGGCGCTGTTTTTGTGCAGGAGCCGGGAAAAAGCGGACAAGATGACCGCCGACACGGGCATAGCCGCGACCACAGACGAAAAGGAATGCATATCTTTCCGTCCGGACTTCGCGGTGATCGCCGTGGACAGGGCGCACGTGGCCCAGGTGGCGGAGGAATTGATAAACAAGGGTTTCCCCGTGGTCACGGAGACGCCGGCGGGGGATACGCCCGAACAGCTTTTAAGGCTGTGGGAGCTGGAAAAACAGGGCGCGAAGATAGTCTGCTCGGAGCAGTACCACCGCCAGCCCGTGCTGATGAGCGGCTTAAGCGCCGTAAAAGAGGGGCTGATAGGCGAACCTTCCAGCATGTACATTTCCCTGGTGCACGAGTATCACGCGGCGAGCCTCATAAGAAGGGCGCTTATGGTCCCCGCGGGGGAAGGGTTCATCCTGAGGGCGGTCAACCAGAAAAGCCGCGCCGTAAAGACGGATTCCCGCACCTCGGCGTTCTGGGACAATGAAGAGACGGACGTGAGCCGGGATACCGCGCTGGTAACTTTCGCTTCGGGCAGGTTCGCCGTTTACGACTTCGATTCCGTCCAGTACCGGTCCTTCATACGCGCCAGGCACTTGAGCGTCAGGGGCAGCCGGGGGGAGTGGAGCGACGCCATGCTGCTGTACGCGGACGAGCACGGCGTGCCCCAAAGACGGCTGATTAACGCGGACATACCCGCTAGATACCGCTGCCTGGACACACAGACGCTCAGGGACCGGCGCAAGATACCGTCCAGCGAGCTCAACTGCGACACCGCCCAGGACGAGTTCGCCATCGCGTCCATACTTCTGGACATGGACGGATACCTAAAGGGCGGGCCTTCGCCCTATCCGCTTTCCGAGGCGCTGGAGGACGCGTATTTCGCCGTAAAGCTCAAAGAGGCGCTGTCCTCGCCTCATACTCCTATCACATCCGATAGGATGCCCTGGCACGGGTAAAACGGGCGCCGGGCGCAAGGCAGGGAAGAATAAATGGCGTAAAGCGCGCCATATTATCATAAATACAGGTATAAAGGAGAACGCGATGAAGAAGGCATTTGTTTTCTTTCTGCTGGCAGCACTGCTGTTTTCCCAGGCCTGCCTTGCCGACTGGGAGCCCGTAACGGACATCACGCTGTATTCCGGCCCCGGCACCAATTATTCCAGCGAGCTGGGCACGCTTAAAAGGGGCTCTTACGTGCAGGTGGACGCTCTGGCGTACGACAGGCAGGGCAATATCTGGGCGCATTTCACCTTCGCGGGCAGGAACGGGCGCCTTTTTATGGCCTACGCGCCCATTAACAGGCTGCAGGTACCCGGCTACAACTATAATTATATCGGATGCGAAACGGAACCCTACATGGACCTGCTGGTGCAGCAAAACACTTATGTGTACTACGGGCCGTACAAACACGACGTGGAGGAACTGCTCTACTCAAGGCGTCCCGGCATGCTTTACGCGGGGGATGTGGTGTCGGTCATCGAAGAAACAGACGACTATTTCCTCGTCGAATACCTGGAGGACGGCTATAACGTGAGAGGCTACGTGCCTTCCGCCGCGCTCGGTTACGGAAATGAGCCGGAGGACAGCTATTATTACGGTCCCGCGGACGAGCCCTACGGCGAATCGTATTCCGGCTACTGGCAGGACGATACTCCCGGCTACTCCGGATACAGCGGGTATCCGGGCTATTCCGGCGCGGCTTATTCATACGTGTTCAGGGCGGGCACGGGACAGAACATAAACAAGTACTCGGTGTATGAGAGCAGCCACCTGACCAACCAGTGGAACGACTATAAGAGCGAGCACGCGTTCGACGGGCTGGAATCCACCGACTGGGTGGAAGGCTCCGAGGGAAAGCAGCTGGGCGACTATGTGGGCTGCGTATGGCGCGTATCCGACAGGAGCATCGCGGCATGCGGCATAGCGATAAAGGGCGGCATGCAGTACAAGGGCTACGAATCCTGGAACAGGAACCAGCGTCCCAGGAGCATCACCGTGAGCGTAAACGGCTCGAACTATTATTTCACCCTGGCGGACACCATGGCGGAACAGACGTTCTATTTTAACGGCGACGTGATCAGGCCGGACGCGAACGGCAGGCTGGACTTAAGGGTAACGGTGACGGACGTTTACCGGAAGGTCAACGAGGAAGGCAATCCGGTAGGCAAGTACGAGATAGCCATAAACGACATAGACCTGATCTGCACATACGCCAGATAAAAGCGGCGGAAACTCCGGTTTTGCCCGGCCGGGGCAAAAAACGGCTTGCATACGTTTTCCCAATGTAGTACAATAAAAGCAAAGTTTAACGGGAGGAGAAAAGAATGAAAAAGACAGTCGTTTTGCTGCTTTTGGCGGCGCTGCTTTTCACTCAGGCGTTTGCCATGGAGCCCGTGGTGGACATCATCGTCTATTCCGGCCCAGGCTACGATTACACCAGTGAATTGGGCACCCTGATCAAGGACTGGAGCGTGACCGTCGAGGCGCTGGCCTACGATAAGCTGGACTTTTTGTGGGCGCACATTTCTTTCACCGGCAGGGACGGGCGCAAGTACATGGCCTACACGCCGGCCAACACCCTGAACATGGAAAAGCAGAACCTGTTCGCTTACACCATAGAGTCCTCTCCCTCCACCAGCATGGTGGCGCTGGTGAACACTTACGTGTACTACGGGCCGTATTATCCCTCCGACTCCACCCGGCAGTACGCCAAGCGCACCAAGATCCTCAGGAAGGGCGCCTATGTGTCCGTAATAGAGACCCTGCAGGACTACTATCTGGTGGAATTTGAAGAGGACGGCTTTAAGGCCAGGGGCTACGTGCCCATCACCACCATCGCCCAGAGCACCGTGCCCGACGAGGACGTTTACGACTACTGGGAGACCCCGCCTTCCGGCGACCAGGGCGGCAACAATTCCGGAAACAATAATTCCGGCAACAACAATTCCGGCAGCAACGGTTCCGGGAACACCTCCTACGGCGGCTGGGAAGTCTACTATCCTTACGGCTCCTATGACGAGTCCTCCATCACCACAGTCAGGGCGAGCAAGACGAACAAGCTGTCCAAGAAGCGCATATACGAAAGCAAGCACCTGACCAACCAGTATTACGACTACAAGCCGGAAAGGGCGTTCGACAACAACGCCACCACCGAATGGGTTGAAGGCTCCAAGAGCCATGGGCTGGGCGACTACATCGGCTGCGTATGGAACGTGAACGACAATAACCTCGCCGCCTACGGCATCGCCATCAAGGGCGGCATGCAGCACAGCGGCAAGACGTCTTACGACCGCAACCAGCGTCCCAAGGACATCACCGTCACCATCAACGGCAGGGAGTACTACTTCACCATGGCCGACAAGATGTCCGAGCAGATCTTCTACTTCAACGGCGACCTGATCGGGCCGAACGCGAGCGGCGAACTGGACCTGTGCATCAAGATCACCGACACCTACTTCAAGAAGAACGAAGACGGCACCAACGTGAGCGAGTACAACATCGCCATAACCGAGATCGACCTGATCTGCGCCGAGTACACCTTCTCCATCGACAGGGCGAGCCAGATGAGCAGCATGGTAAAGGAAAGAGTTTATGAAAGCAGCCACCTGACCAACCAGTGGAACGATTACAAGCCTGAAAAGGCGTTCGACAACAAATCGTCCACCGACTGGGTGGAAGGCTCCAAGGGCTACAGGCTGAACGATTACGTGGGCTGCGTGTGGCGCGTGACCGACAGCAGAGTCTCCGCCTACGGCATCGCCATCAAGGGCGGCATGCAGTACAGCGGCAAGACCTCCTGGGCCCGCAACCAGCGTCCCAAGGATATCACCATCACCGTGAACGGCAAGGACTACTATTTCACAATGGCGGACATAATGGACGAGCAGGTGTTCTACTTTAACGGCGACCTGATCGGCCCGGACGCCAACGGCAAGATAGACCTGAAGGTGACCATAACCAGCACCCACTTCATGTACACCGACGACGGCACCCGGGTGAGCGAGTACAACATCGCCATCAACGACATAGACCTGCTCTGCGCCACCAGGTGACCGGCTTAAGCGCAGAAAAGAGGCCGCAGAAATGCGGCCTCTTTTCTTATGCCCGGGGATAAGTGCGGCGCCGGTTCAGTCAGTGTATATGTCGTAGCGGTTCACGGTCAGCCCGGACTCCTCGCCATAGATGCTGTCGACGAATATGCCGCCGTTTTGCCGGATTATCCGGTTGCTGGCGGCGTTGGAATCCCGGCACACCAGCCGGACGGTCTTTATGCCCGCCTCTTTCGCTTTTTCCAGCGCCAGGCGCAATATCTCCCTGCCGTAGCCCATGCCGCGCTCGGAAGGGCGCACGGAGTAGCCTATGTGGGAAGCAAACTCAATGTCGTCGTCATCGTATTCAAGGCTGTGCCTTACGCAGAAGCAGCCCACCAGCCTGCCGTCTTTGACGCGCACGCACAGGTACCAGCTTATCCTGCCCCGCATCTCGTCGCAAAGCCCGAGCCACCCGTCCACGCCGCCGTATTCTTCCAGACGGTCCAGTCCCGGGATCCTGTCAGGCACATGCGTCACCTGCATACGGTCTTTCGGGAACTCCGCGCGGTATTCCTCTATCAGCGGCGCGTATGCGGCGGACGGAGGGATCAGTTTCAGCTCATCCATGTGTTTTATTCGGAAACCTCCAGGGTGCACAGCTTGCCCTTAAGCGTGTACCCGATCTTCGTATAGCAGGCGTTGGAGGCCGCGTAGTCCGCGTCCGTGTACAGCATGGGCAGGCAACCCGCCTCCTTCGCTTTCAGCGTGACCAGGTACACCAGGTTCTCCGCATAGTGTTTCCGGCGGTATTCCGGGCGGGTGTACACCAGCGCGAGGGACGCCAGGTTCCCGTTTATGTTGAACTTGCAGCTGGCCGCGTTTGTCCCGCCCGGTATCTTCCAGAAATACGTGTTGCCGGCGGAAATGAACTTTTTGGCGTCCTCGAGGTACTCGGCGGGGCTCTTTTTGTCGCTGTCCAGCTCGTCCGCCATCATGCCTATGAACGAGGCCAGTTCGTTAAGGTCCGCTTCCTCGCACCTGTGCAGGCTGCCCTCCGCCTTTACGCGGGGCTTGATGGGGTCGGGGCAGTCGTAGGCGAACAGGTTGGTGGATATGAACAGTCTTTTGCCGTCCCTGGCTGCCCTGTCCGTAAGGAACTTAGCAAGGGCGTACTTGACGTTAAAGTGCTGCCCCGGCCTTATAAGCCCCTGCCCGTCCAGCAGCCGGTAAGCCCTTTCCATTGTGGCGGGGCCGGCGTCATCCTCCGTCCAGACCCATACGGGGTAGGGACTGCCCGTGTAGCATATGACCAGCGTTTTGTGGTCGGAGAGCCGAAGGGCGCACTCGCCGCCCATCACCCGCTTCATCACGAAGAAGGTGTACCTGTCCTTATCCAGCAGTTTTTCGTCCCGCGCGTCGAAAAAAGTGTCCATGGATCCCTCCCGGGTTCAGACCGCGAAGCCGAAGTGGGCGGCGAGTTTGCCGCACATCTCTTCCCGCGTGTCCGTATCGCCGTCCGGCCTGATGAGCGTAAAAAACCCGCTGCTTGCCAATTTGTCGTAATGCTTTTGGCTGTTTATGAGCTTTAACCCCTCTTTGTAGTTTTTCATGGCCGCTTCGGGATCGGGGCAGCTTTGTATGACTTTAAGCAGGAAGCGCTTTTCCAGATCATCCCGGTCGAAAAACCTGTCCACGCTCAGGGACTGGGGCGAGAGCATCACCGCCACGTGCCCCCAGTCGGATATTTCATGCAGTATGTCCAGAGGGATGTTGGTGTCTGCGATGACCTTTCTGTCTCTTGAGAGGGAGATTAGCTCCGCCACCTCGAACCCCGCGGCTTCCCGGGCCACGGAAAATATCCAGCGCTCGTATTCTTCGGGGGAGCGCAGCACGAATTCCTTCCAGTCGGTCAGGGTGTTGAGCCAGTATATGTCCGGCTGTTTATCGGGCGTGGCTACCGTGTCGGATACTGCGGAATGGTAGTTTTCGCCGCAGCATACGAGGCCGTAGCGTTCCGAGAGCATCTTCACCATCGTGGACTTGCCCGCGTACGCCGTGCCGGTTATGAAGTACACGTTTTTCAGGTAATGCCTGAGTATGTTGTTCTCGATATTCATGATTTGCCGCCTTCCGGGCCGAGTATAAGTTCGCACAGGTAATAGCTGCCGCCGAATATATCCGCTTCCCCGCGGATCTCGAAGCCCGCTTTCGCGTACAGCTTCCGCGCAGGAAGGTTTGATTTGGCCACGGATATATGCGCCGCGGCGGCGTTCCGCGCGCGCAGCTCCTTTAATACACCGTCTATAAGATAATATGACAGGCCTTCTGACTGGCGGTCAGGCCTGATCACCACCCGGGCGAACTCCCGGGCGTTTTCCATTACTTTCCAGCAGCCGAAGCCGTCGGTCTCGTTCTCGGGGACTATGGAGACCGCGCCGATCACGTCCCCTTCGTCCTCCAGCACGTACAGGCAGCCCGCGGCGAGGTCGTTTTTTATCTCTTCCTCTCCCGGGTAGGATTCGTCCCACACGCAGAACTCTGTTCCCTTGACCGCGCTGTAAAGGGCGGATACGGTCTTCGCGTCATACTGACATGCCTGCCTGAAAACCATTTTGCCTCCTTTTGCCGCTGGCTTTGTACGGGTATTATACAGGACAAACGGCAAAATGAAAAGCCGTGGCCGCCGTTTTTGCCGTTACGAGCCAAAACACATACCACAGGTATAAAAAATAATCTCCGTTTAGTATTGCCGGTGGCTTCCCTTCCCGGCATAAGCCTGCTATAATAACAGCGTAAACCACAAAGGAGGCGCTGTTAATGAAACTGAGGCTGGCTGAAAACATCCGTCTTCTGCGCAAGGAAAGGCGGCTCACCCAGGAAAACCTGGCCGAAGCGCTGGGGGTGACGGTGGGCGCAGTGTACAAGTGGGAAAGCGGCCTGTCCCAGCCGGAGCTGAGCCTCATCGTGGAACTTGCGGACTTTTTTGACACCTCGGTGGACGCGCTTTTAGGCTACCGGCTGAACGATAACCGCCTGGAGAGCGCGCTGGAGCGCATGGCGGAGTACTGCAGGACCCTGGATCCCGAGGCGCTCGTACAGGCGGAAAAGATACTGGCCAAATACCCCCACTCCTTCCGCGCGGTGTACCAGTGCGCCGGCGTATACCTGGCCTACGCGGCGGGCAGCCGGGACAAGGCGCAGCTTAACAGGGCGCGGGAGCTGCTGGAACAGGCGAAGCTGCTGATCGGACAGAGCGACGACAAAAGCGTGAGCGAATCATCCATAAACGGCGCAATGGCTCACGTGCTTTTGATGCTGGGTGAGAAGGAAAAGTGCCTGGAGCTGCTCAAGCGCAGCAACGCGACGGGCGAATTCAACCACCATATCGGCGCATGCCTGGCCATATACCTGAACAGGACGGAGGAAGCCGTGCCCTATCTGACAAAAGCGCTGCTGAATGTGATGTCGACATTTTTCGATACGATACTGAGCTACGTGTTCGTGTACTGCGCCCGGAAGGACTGGAACTCCGCGCTGGCCATGATGCGCTGGGGGCTGGACTTTCTAAGCGGACTCAGACTGGAAGAGAAGCCAGACGCGCTGGAAAAGATCCGCGCCGAGATGCTGGCGGCGCTGGCCTGCGTACAGTCAGGGGCGGGGCTTGGCGGCGAAAGTGAGGCCACGCTCAGGCAGGCGGCCGATACGGCGCTCGCGTTCGATTCCATGCCTGACTACAGCCTGAAGACCGCGCGCTTTGGCGAAGACCTGAAGGAGACGATGTTTGTAGACGCATTCGGCGCCACGGCGACAGGCAGCATCAAAAACGTGCTTGAACTGGCAAAAGACGAAAAACTGGCCGCGAAATGGGAGGAAATAGTAAAAAATGGAAACTGAAAAGCAAAAAAACGTGTTTTCAAACCGCAACTTCCGCCTGGTGTTCTTCGGGGCGCTGGTATCGGAGCTGGGCTCCATACTTTATAGTTTTGCGGTGAGCTTCTATATACTGGAGATCAGTAATAACAACGCGTTTCTGCAGGGGCTGTACCTGGCGCTGTGCGGCGTGGCCATGCTGGTGCTGACCCCGGCGGGAGGTGTGATAGGGGACCGTTTCAACAAGGCGAAGATCATGTACCTGTGCGACTACCTGAAGGGCGGGATCATACTGCTGGGCACCGCGCTTATGCTGCTGTTCCGGGGAGCGGACGCCCAGATAGCGGTGCTTTTCGGGATAGGCATACTGGGCCACGCGGTGAGCGGCGTGTTCACGCCCGCGTCAGGGGCGCTGTTTCCCCATATACTTAACGACGAGCAGCTGCAGCAGGCCAATGCCTACGTCTCCATCAAAAACTCGCTGGAGGGCATTCTGGGCATAATCCTGGCGGGCATACTCTACGCCGCGCTGCCCGTGTACGCGCTGTTCTTCCTGGTGGGTTTAAGCTACGTGGCCTCGGGCGTGTCGGAGATGTTCATAAAATATGAGCACCGTCCGTCAGAGGAAAAACTGACCCTGCGCCTGGCGCTGAAGGATATGGGGGAGGGCATAAGCTACCTAAAGACCAAAAAGGCCATACTCGCCATGATAGGCGCGATACTGTTCATCAACTTCTTCTTCGCGCCTGTAACGGGCAACTTCCTGCCCTATTTCATAAAGACGGACCTGGCCCAGGCGCCTTCCTACCTGCTTGACAAAGTGCTCACCCCAGAGCTTTGGTCCTCCGTGTTCAGTGTATGCTTCGGTATAAGCTCCCTGGCGGGCGCGGCGATCCTCTCCGCCCGGAAACCCGCGGAAAAATGCGGCTTCGCTACCGCCCTTAAGCTGTGCGCGGTGTCCGCGGTCATGATCGGCCTGGCGCTTTCTTACTGGCTGCTGGCGGACAGGGGCGCGTCCCTTAACGGCTTCCTTGTGGGCTTTGGCCTGGGCTGCCTGGTGATAGGCTTCCTGATCTCGTTTATAAACATACCCGCCAGCACCGTATTGATGCGGGTGGTGGACAGGGATAAACTAAGCAAGGTCTCCAGCATAATAAGCATCGGTTCCCAGGGCATGGTTCCCATCGCCTCCGTGCTGGCGGGCGCGGCGCTGGAGGGCTGGGGCAGCACCGCGCTGCTGGCCCTGTGCGCCCTGGGTTTCACCGTTACCGCTATACTGATGGTGTTCAACAAGAGGATAAGGGAGATCTAGCTTTTAGCTGACAGAGGCGCCTTTTCAGCGCAGCTGTTATTGGATCCGGTCATGCCGGTTTGATATGATTTTTCTGGCCGATCGGGAATGCGAAGGGGGACGGGCATGAAGACGATCCTGAAATGCA
>JAEEGI010018984.1_pt1 | contig 13906 bp, 11 predicted proteins | sample 8958751 | NCBI WGS metagenome assembly JAEEGI01 (sample SAMN16246545, study PRJNA631951) | gut metagenome | biome: gut microbiome; feature: rumen; material: KS-attached | host: Bos | place: Iran: Karaj | collected 2018-10
GGGGCAACGACGAGAATATGATGTATGTAGTAGGTGCGACACAGGGCCGTCTGTTCGAGGACGTTCGCCGCATGGCTCCCCGTCATTTCCTCCTCGTACCAGGCGTAGGAGCACAGGGAGGATCGCTGGAAGAGGTCTGCAAGTATGGCATGAACGAAGACTGCGGCTTGCTGGTGAACTCGTCACGCGGCATCATCTATGCCTCACAAGACGATCACTTTGCTGAGATCGCAGGCAACAAGGCCCGTGAGCTACAACAGCAGATGGACGAGATGCTGACCACCTACGGCTGCTTTAAATGATAAAAGTTAAACGACAAATAACTAATTTGAAAACAATGAAGAATATCAGTTTAGACATCACAAAGGCCGTCTGTTTCCTTCAGGCTGGCGCTGTGGAGGCTTTCGAGCCCCAAGTGAAGGCTGCACAAGAGGCCTTGGAGAATGGCACTTGCCCAGGTAACGACTTCTTAGGCTGGCTGCATCTGCCAACAGAGATCACCCCTGAATTCATCGACGAGATTCAGGCCACGGCTAAAGTGCTGCGCGAGAATTGCGAAGCCGTTGTCGTAGCAGGCATCGGAGGCAGCTATCTGGGTGCTCGTGCCGTCATCGAAGCCCTGAGCAATTCATTCGGATGGCTCATCCAGGACAAGCAGAATCCCACGATTCTCTTCGCTGGCAACAACATCGGCGAGGATTATCTCTCGGAGCTGACGGAGTATTTGAAAGACAAGAAATTCGGCGTCATCAACATTTCGAAGAGCGGAACCACTACTGAGACCGCCCTTACCTTCCGTCTGCTGAAGAAACAGTGCGAAGCCCAGCGTGGCAAGGATGAGGCAAGGAAGGTCATCGTGGCTGTCACAGATGCCAAGCGTGGCGCTGCACGCACCTGTGCCGACAAGGAGGGCTATAAGAGCTTCATCATCCCCGACAACGTGGGCGGACGTTTCTCCGTGCTCACGCCAGTGGGTCTGCTCCCCATTGCCTGTGCCGGCTTCGACATCAAAGCCCTTGTGGAAGGTGCCCAGCAGATGGAGAAAGCCTGCGGCAAGGACGTTCCCTACAGCGAGAACCTCGCTGCTCAGTATGCTGCCGTACGCAATGGCCTCTACCAGGCAGGCAAGAAGATCGAAATCATGGTGAACTACCAGCCCAAGCTGCACTTCATGTCGGAGTGGTGGAAACAGCTTTACGGCGAGAGCGAGGGCAAGGACAAGAAGGGTATCTTCCCTGCCAGCGTCGACTTCACTACTGACCTTCACTCGATGGGTCAGTGGATTCAGGATGGCGAGCGCACCATCTTCGAGACTGTCATCAGCATCGAGGAGCCTGAGAAGAAACTGCTCTTCCCTGAGGATGAGGAGAACCTCGACGGCCTGAACTTCCTCGCTGGCAAGCGTGTGGACGAAGTGAACAAGATGGCCGAGCTGGGCACACGCCTGGCACACGTCGACGGTGGTGTACCCAACATCCGCATCAGCGTGCCCAAGCTGAACGAATTCTACATCGGACAGCTCATCTACTTCTTCGAGATCGGCTGTGGCATCAGCGGCAACGTGCTGGGTGTGAACCCCTTCAACCAGCCTGGCGTGGAAGCCTATAAGAAGAATATGTTTGCCCTGCTCGACAAGCCTGGCTTTGAGGCTGAGTCGAAAGCCATCAAAGAGAGGCTGCAGAAAGAAGCATAGATGGAGGAGACAATCAGACATTATCTGAAGAAGCACGGCTTTGAGGCATTCACGCCCAAAGCTGTGCTTTTCGACATGGATGGCGTGCTCTACAACTCCATGCCCAATCATGCCGTAGCCTGGCACAAGGCAATGGCGAAGTATGGCATCGAGATGACTCACGAAGATGCCTATGCCACAGAGGGTCAACGCGGCGTGGACACCATCCGCCAGATGGTGAAGCTGCAGCAGGGACGTGATATCAGCCAGGAGGAAGCACAGGAGATGTACAACGAGAAGACACGTCTGTTTCATGCCATGCCCAAGCCACGCATCATGTATGGTACGCTCAAACTGATGGAAAAAATCAGCCGTTCGGGCCTGAAGATAGGCGTTGTGACGGGCAGCGGACAACTGCCTCTCATCCAACGGCTGATGCGTGACTTTGGCAAATACCTCGACAGAGAGCACATCGTAACGGCTTATGACGTGAAACGAGGAAAGCCACAACCCGACCCCTACCTCATGGGAATGAAAAAGGCAGGAGGGCTGCAGCCTTGGGAGACTATCGTCATTGAGAATGCTCCATTGGGCGTAGAGGCTGCCGTTGCTGCTCAGGCATTCACCGTCTGTGTCAACACAGGCAACCTGCCCAATAAGATATTTGTGGATAAGGGGGCCGATGTCATCATCAGCAAAATGTCGGCGCTAAGCAGCCAGTGGCCTCACTTGTTCGAAAACGAGCCACTGGCCAGCAACCTTTCCGAAGACTGACAACAGCTATTGCTTGTCCATCTCTATCAGATCGTCACGGTCGTCATAGGAGAACCGCTGAATAGAGATATTTCTTTGTGGATCAATAGAAAGCATCAGCTCAACAGCTTCATCATCCCCAGCGTCAGGATAGTTCAGCCATGCGATGAACGACAGGGCAGAGCTATCGGCCTGAAGGAAATTCATTCCCTGCAGAATAGCCTTGTCGCGATACTCTGGCGATAGCCAGTTGGCAAACGACGCCTTCGTAAACCGATGGCTATAGAACAGCGAGCTGTCGGCACGTGCCACCTCCAAGAGAATGGAGTTATCGATGTATTTCTGCCCGTTGGAGTTGGACACCATAGGCAGAGAGTCGACAGCCTGACGCGCAATCCTAACGGTATAGCTGCGACCATCCACCCAGTTCACATTCTGAACGTCGTTTACTGCCCCCATCGAAATGGGAGCAGTAGGCTTTGGCACCTCATAATCCGTAGTGATGATAGTGGAATTGTCGGTTTTCTTATCCTTACAGCCAGCAACGGCCATCAGGCACACCGTCAATATTAAAACCAAGCGTCTCATATCACTGTATCACTTATCCGTTCATCGACATGAGGAACTCCTCGTTGTTCAAGCTTCGAACCAGTCTGTCGTAAACCGTATTCATAGCCTCGATCGGGTTCATCTCAGCAATGAACTTGCGGATAATCCACATACGGTTGAGCGTGGTCTGATCCTGCAGGAGATCGTCACGGCGCGTACTTGACTGAACGAGGTTCATCGATGGGAATATACGCTTATTCGACAGCATGCGGTCGAGCTGAATCTCAGAGTTACCCGTACCCTTGAACTCTTCGAAGATCACCTCGTCCATCTTCGAACCCGTATCGACAAGAGCTGTAGCGATAATGGTCAGCGAGCCGCCGTTCTCAATCTTTCGGGCAGCGCCGAAGAAGCGCTTGGGCTTTTGCAATGCATTGGCATCGACACCACCAGTAAGCACCTTGCCACTGGCAGGCGAAACCGTGTTATAAGCACGAGCCAGACGTGTGATGGAGTCAAGGAAAATAACGACATCATGTCCGCATTCCACCATTCTCTTGGCTTTCTCAAGCACGATACCAGCTATCTTCACATGACGGTCGGCAGGCTCGTCGAAAGTAGAGGCAATCACCTCGGCATTCACCGTGCGGCTCATATCGGTCACCTCCTCAGGACGCTCATCGATGAGAAGCATCATGATATAGGCTTCAGGATGATTGGCAGCGATGGCATTGGCAATATCTTTCATGAGGATTGTCTTACCGGTCTTTGGCTGTGCCACGATGAGTGCACGCTGTCCCTTGCCTATGGGGGCGAAGAGATCGACAATACGTGTCGAAGGATTGGTGGTGGAAGGATCGCCGCAAAGGATGAACTTCTCTTCAGGGAAGAGAGGAGTCAGGTGCTCAAAGCTGACACGATCGCGCACCTCCGACGGATTGCGCCCATTGATGGAATGTACGGTCGACATGGCAAAATACTTCTCATTGTCATGGGGAGGACGCACTGAGCAGTCAACCACGTCGCCAGTCTTCAGCGAGTATTTCTTGATCTGCTGTGACGACACATAGATATCATCGGGCGACGACAGATAGTTGTAGTCACTGGAACGAAGGAAGCCATAGCCATCCTGAAGAATTTCGAGCACGCCATTACCAGTGATGATATCGGAGAAATCATAGTTTACATTGTTGACGGGCTGCTGCACGGGCTGATAAACAGGATCGGGCTGGCGGGCAACCACTGGACGATCAAACATGTCAAGCGTGGGAATAGCTGCCTGATCCTCGATGGGAAGGTCGACAACTGTAATGAAATCGGTGCCATCGCCTGGATCATCCATCCACACGTCATCCTCCTCATAATAATCATCGTCACGCATCTCCTCTGGATCCACTTCCTCCTGATCTTCGCTGTGATGCGACATCTTCTCCTGAAGTTTTTCAAACATCTCAGGATCGGGAGCCTCTTCAGGCTCTATCGGCTGAATGGCGGCCTCAGGAACGGCCTCTTCCACATCGACAGGCTGAGCCGGTTCTTCCACCTCCTGCACATTCTTGGCAGCTTCAGCCGCAGCAATGGCTGCCAGCTCTGCCTTCGACTTCCTGCCACGATGCTTGGGGAAAGCTGCCAAGGGGTCGGCAGCATCTGCTTCAGCCTTCGTCTTCTTTCCTTTTTTCTTCTCTTCTTCAGGCAACTCGGGGAAAAGCGTCGGAGCCTCTACGGCCTTGCCCTTTGGGGCTTTCGTGTCGTAGTTCTCGCCTTCCTTGCCTTTGACGGAATACACATGGTCAGTATCTTTCTTCGCTATACGAGTACGCTTACGCTTGGTTGACGATGCCTCTGTGGCAGCACTCTCAATAGCAGCTTTGTCCAAGATATCATAGATGACCTTCTCCAGATCATCATTCTGAGAAACCTTCACGCCCAACTGTTCTGCGACAGACAGCAACTGGGCAACTTCCATTTGTTCAAGTTGTTCTTTAGTATACATAAAAATCGGTATAACCTTAATTTGGTCTTCAAATACTGAATTATGATTGAATACGCTTCACGAACGGAAGCGTCTTTTTGAAATCGGATGCAAAATTAGTCATTTAATCCGAGAATTGAGCCTCAGAAACGATAATTATTTGCCGCTTTGTGTTTTTTTAACAAAAGACTGCGGCGTATATGCAGGAAGAAATGCTGCCTTTTATTTGTTTTTTTCAATCCTTATTCGTAACTTTGCACGCTGTTTATGGAAAAGATCATACTGGGCATTGACCCTGGAACAAACATCATGGGCTACGGTGTGCTGAAAGTGACCAGCGGACCGTCGACATCACGCCGTCCAAGCCAGCAGGTGGAGATGATGACCATGGGAATCATCGATTTGCGAAAGTTTGAGGACGCCTACCTGAAGCTGGGCCACATCTTCGAGCGTGTGACAGGCATCATACAATCCTTCCTGCCTGACGAAATGGCTATCGAAGCTCCCTTCTTCGGAAAAAATGTTCAGTCGATGCTCAAGCTGGGTCGCGCCCAGGGAGTAGCCATCGCAGCTGCGATAGAGCGTGGAGTGCCCATCCATGAATATGCCCCGATGAAAATCAAGATGGCACTCACTGGCAACGGCAGTGCTTCCAAGGAGCAAGTGGCAGGCATGCTGCAACGGCTGATGAAAATTCCACAGGAAGAAATGAGCCGTTTTATGGATGCCACCGATGCCCTAGCCGCAGCCTATTGCCACTATCTGCAGATGGGCCGTCCCAACTCTGATGCGCCTCACTATCGCGGATGGAAAGACTTTATGAACAAAAACCAGCAGAAGATATGGACTCCCAAGAAACCCAAAGACAAGGACGAGTCATCGTCGTCGCAGGACTGAATGCCAGTGGCAAGACAACGCTATTGGAGAAACTACGACGCGAGATGAAGAGCGACAGCGTACGCTATGTGGCTTTCTGCGACACGTACGGCACTTCCACCGACCGCAGCTACTACCTTCAGCAGCGCTGGAATCAGCACGACATCGATGAGGAGACGCCTCTTGTAGGAGCCGCTCTGGAGCGTTCATTCATTATGTCGGGTCCTGACACGCCCCAGCGTCGCCAACACCAGCAGTATCTGTATGAACTGACTGGTATGAGTCCTCTGCTCGACAAATACGTCATCACACTATCCAGCGGCGAACTGCGCAAGATGCAGCTGGTGAAGACACTCATGGCACGTCCCTCAGTGCTTATTCTCGACAATCCTTTTATCGGCCTTGACATACATGCGCGTCAGATGCTCAGCGATCAGCTTCTGATGCTGCGCAACCAGGGAATGGTCATATACCTCGCTATCTCACGACCAGGCGAGATACCATCCTACGCCGATGAGATCATTTGGACAACGTCGCAGTCATCTTTCATCGAGACAGCAATACCTGTCACTGTTCCAAAGCCTGGCGACAAGCCTTCATCCCCCAACCCTGTCGTCGAGTTCCGAGATGTCAGCATCCGCTATGAACAGCGCACCATTCTCAACAAACTGTCATGGACCGTCAACGAAGGTGAGCACTGGGCTCTGTCGGGACGTAACGGCAGCGGGAAGTCGACACTCCTTTCACTCATCTGCGGCGACAATCCCCAGGCCTATGCTTGCAATATTTCGCTCTTCGGACGTCAGCGAGGAAGCGGCGAAAGCATCTGGGAAATCAAAAGGCGCATAGGTTACGTCTCTCCCGAACTGCATCGCTCCTACCTGCGCAACCTGCCCGTCATCAGTATCATCGCCAGCGGACTGAAGGACACAGTAGGCCTATACTCCAAGTATAACGAGCAGGAGAAGAACCAATGTATACAATGGATGCAACGATTTGACATCAAAGAACTTGCCTATCGTTCGTTCATGGAAATATCTAGCGGTGAACAGCGACTGGCTCTCGTTTGCCGGGCATTTGTCAAGAACCCCGACCTGCTCATCCTCGACGAACCCATGCATGGACTGGACCTGAAACGTCAACAGCTGACAAAGGACATCATAGATGAATATTGCACCCAACCCTGCAAGACACTTATCATGGTGACGCATTACAAAGAAGAACTGCCCACCTGCATCGACCATAACATAAATCTAGAATAGTGCATATTTTTGGATTTTTTAACGAAAAAAGTCAGAAGTACGCGTACAACTTATTGATATTTTTCGTAACTTTGCAGCGCATTTAAGGGATAATATACGTATATTGCTAAAATTCAGGCATTTAAGCCATATTTTTAAAGAAGAAGTAAAGATGAGACAACTTAAGATTCAGAAAAGTATCACCAATCGTTCGAGCGAAGCACTCGACAAGTACCTTGTAGAAATCGGGCGTGCCCCCCTCATCAGCATTGACGAGGAGATCGAGCTCGCTCAGAAGATTCGTAAAGGTGGCCTTGAGGGAGAGCGTGCCAAGGACAAGCTCGTGACGGCCAACCTTCGTTTCGTAGTGTCAGTAGCCAAGCAGTATCAGCATCAGGGCCTGACACTCACCGACCTTATTGACGAAGGCAATATCGGTCTGATCAAGGCTGCCCAGAAATTCGACGAGACGCGTGGTTTCAAATTCATCTCGTATGCTGTCTGGTGGATTCGCCAGAGCATTCTGCAGGCTATTGCCGAGCAGAGCCGCATCGTGCGTCTGCCTCTGAATCAAGTTGGCTCACTCAATAAGATCAGCCATGAGATCAACAAGTTCGAGCAGGAGAATCAGCGTCACCCCTCTGTGAGTGAGCTTGCTGAGGTCACTGATATGGACGAGGAGAAGATTGGGCAGTCGATGATGGCCGATGGTCATCACGTGAGCATCGACGCTCCGTTCCAGGATGGTGAGGACAACTGCATGCTCGATGTGATGGCCTCTGGCGAAGATTCCCGTACTGATCGTCAGGTCGACCATGAGTCGATGGCTCAGGAGCTGAACACCGTCCTGACGAAGGTGCTGAAGGAGCGCGAGATCACCATCATCCGCGAGTGCTTTGGCATTGGCTGCCACGAGAAAGGCCTCGAGGAGATTGGCGACCAGCTGGGTCTGACCCGTGAGCGTGTGCGCCAGATTCGCGAGAAGAGCATTGCCAAGCTTCGTGACTCCGGCAATGCCCGTATCCTGATGAAATATCTGGGGTGATTTGAGATTTGAGGATAGAGATTTGAGATTTGAGGATTGAGATTTAAAAATTGAGAATTGACATCATCACCGTACTGCCGGAAATGATCGAGGGCTTTGTCCACGAAAGCATTCTGGCACGTGCTGAAAAGAAAGGTCTGGCTGAGATACGCCTCCATAATCTGCGCGACTACACTTTAGACAAGTGGCGTCGCGTTGATGATTATCCCTATGGTGGATCGGCAGGCATGGTCATGCAATGTGAGCCTATCGACCGCTGCATCTCCGCACTGAAGGCTGAGCGTTCGTACGACGAAGTGATCTTCACTTCACCCGATGGCGAGCGCTTCGACCAGCACATGGCCAACGAGCTGTCGTTGCTAGGCAACATCATTATTCTCTGCGGCCACTACAAAGGCATCGACCAACGCGTGCGCGATCATCTTATTACTCGCGAAGTGAGCATCGGCGACTATGTCCTCACGGGCGGAGAACTGGCTGCTGCCATCATGGCCGACGCCATCGTCAGAGTGGTGCCGGGAGTCATCGGCGACGAGCAGAGCGCTCTCTCCGACTGCTTCCAGGACGATCTGCTGGCTGCTCCCATCTACACTCGTCCGGCCGACTACAAAGGGTGGAAAGTTCCTGAGATCCTGCTCAGCGGGAACGAGGCGAAGATACGCAACTGGGAACTCGAACAGGCCATGGAGCGAACCCGTCGTCTCAGGCCTGACCTGCTCGATAAGCATTAGTCAACAAACAATAGAAAGAACATGGGCATTATCATTGGAATTGATGTAGGCATCTCAACGACTAAGATCGTCGGACTGCGCGACGGAAAGCCGTCAGCACCCATCCGCATCACTGCTGCCGACCCCATCACCTCCCTCTACGGAGCTTTTGGCAAGTATCTTCACGACAACAATATCCAGCTCACTAACGTCGAGCATGTCATGCTCACAGGAGTAGGTGCTGCCTATGTGAAGAACGACGTCTATGGTGTGCCCACCAGTCGCTGCGACGAATTTGTGGCCGACGCCCTAGGTGCCCGCTACGAGTCGCACCTCGACCATGCCATAGTCGTGTCGATGGGCACAGGCACATCCTTTGTCATGTGCAATGGCGAAGAGATCAACCATATCGGTGGTATCGGAATAGGTGGAGGAACACTTCAAGGATTGTCACGCATTATGCTGAACACCAGTGATATCAAGCAAGTTTCCGCATTGGCCATGCAAGGTGATATCAGCCACGTCAATCTGCTCATCGGCGACATCTCGGCCCAGCCGCTTCCCGGCCTGCCTATGGAAGCCACGGCCAGCATTTTCGCCCGTGCCCAGAACGATGCCACTAAGGAAGACATCGCCTGTGGCATCATCTCGATGGTGCTCCAGTCCATAGGCTCTGCTGCCGTGCTGGCTGCCCAGGGCACAGGCTGTCGCGACATGGTGCTCATCGGCAACCTCTCGCTGCTGCCCCAGTGCAAGGAAGTGTTCCCTGCCCTTGAGAAGCTTTATAACGTGCGTTTCCACATTCCGAAGTACTCAGAATACTGCACAGCCATCGGTGCTGCCCTGACCTTCACACGGAAAGGCTGACGCCGTCGTTCCCCCCTTCACTACCTTTTCTTCAGTAGTCGCTCCACAGCTTTGTCGAGCGACTCTGTTGGCTCTATGATATTATAGTCGAGCCAGAAGTCAGGATCGCGGAAATATTCCACTTTGTCAAAGAAGGCATCACGCGAGTCAAACGACTCCCTGCCGCTGATGGGATGCACGTCCTCTGCCTGCTCACGGTTGGTGACTACCATCTCGCAGGTGGCGGCAAAGGACGTGGCAAGCAGTCGCCGGCGCCAGTCGCAGTTGAAGCGGAAGGTAGTGCGCATATAGCTGAAGTGCATCACTCCGTCGTCGTCCATCCTGTAGTCTATCATGTACGACAGCTCCTTGGGGCGGAAGCGCACTCCGAAGGGTTTCTTCACCAGCATCACCCGAGTGGCTTTGTCACGGTCGGCCATGTCGAGCGAGAGCTCTACACGGGTGAAAGCCAGCGTCTCCTGGTCGATGTACAGCTTACCATATTGAAGGGCATAGTCCAAGGTACACTGCGGCGAGATGCTCACCACAAACTGCCGCCTGTCGCCGATGGTCGTCGGAGGCTCCATCTGCATCGCATAGCAGTCCAGCTCCTCAGCATTGAGCAGGAAGTCCAGGTTCTTCACCACGTCCAGCTGCACGGCTGCCACAGGTCCTCCCAGCACCTTCACACTCAGCGTGTCGCTCTGCTTGGAGCTGAGCAGTCGGCGGCCCTTGCGTATGGCCACACGGTCACGGCCCGTAATAGCCGTGTACGACGTCTTATACATGTCGACCACTCCCTCGGCCACCGTGATAAAGTGCTGGCGCTTCATAGCCGTCTCACGATAGAAGCAGTGATAAAGCTGCGGCTGACGGCTATAGTTAGCAGGAATGCGACGTATGGCAGCTTCCACCAGCTCACGCGGATTCGACGACACCACCAGCAGCTCCTGCAGCTGGATGGTGGCAGGACGCAGACGGATGACCAGGTCCGACCCGTCGTGACCTTCCAGCGACACGCGCTCAGTAAGATAGCCAAGATGCGACACAACGATCTCGGCCGTTCTCTCCTTCGTCTTCAGTGTGAAGAAACCATCCTCATTAGTGATCACCGAGGCCGACCGGTCCTTGGACATCACGCTGGCACCACTGATGCGCTCGCCAGTAGCGCTGCTCACCACCCTGCCGCTGACCATCGCCATCGACTGAGCCTGAAGTGCAGTGCACACAAACCAGATCACAAGCAATATCCCAAATCGCTTCATAAGGCTGAAGTTTACGTTTTTGATGCCACAAAGATACGAAAACAATCTGAACCCTCCAAACATTTCCGAAAATAAATGTAGAAAAATCTTGCAGGACTCGTGAATTATTCGTACCTTTGTGCTCTAATCTTTTAAACGACATGAAAAAAGCAAGTATCTTCCTGCTTGGCATCATGATGACGCTGAGCGCCCAAGCCCGCCACAACATTCAGTTGTGCAATGACAGTATTCCCTCTGACAGCATCCCGGCTGACAGCATCCCGGCTGTCACCGACAGTCTGAAGAACGACACCACCGCCAAGGCCCGCAAGCCCGAGAAGAAAGAGACGGAATACGAGAAACTGCTGAAGAAAGGCGGAGTCACCACCGAAGGTCTGTTCACCGTTCGCCACATAGAAGACAAGTACTATTTCGAGGTGCCCGACGACATGCTGGGACGCATGCTGCTCTGCGTAACGCGCTTCACGGCCGTGCCACAGAGCCTGGGTAAGTTCGCCGGCGAGGAGGTGAGCGAGGGAGCCGTCTACTTCGAGAAGCGCGACACCACCCAACTGCTCCTGCGCCAGTACGTCCAGAGCCATCTGAGCGATCCTGGCGACCAGATCACCCGCACACTGCTGCAGTCCACCGTCGACCCCATGATCATGTCCTTCAAGATCATCGGCCGTAATAAGGAGCAGAACGGCAGCCTCGTCGAGGTGACAGGACTCTTCAAGGGCGACAACCAACTGACATCGCTCACCTCCAATGCCAAGACTGCGCTAAAGGTTGGCGGCCTGCAGGCCGATCGCACTTTCGTTGACACAATGAAGGTATTCCCCACCAATATCGAAGTAGTCACCACCCGCACCTATGGCGCACAGCAAGGCTCAGCACCTGCCGCACAGACCGGATCGATGACCATGGGCTTCAACACCAGCATCGTTCTTCTGCCCGAGACACCCATGCGCAAGCGTCTTTGGGACAAACGCGTGGGATATTTCGTCGACAACTTCGTGCGTTTCAGCGACGACCAGCACAAGACTCAGCACGAGTCCATCGTGGCGCGCTATCGCCTCGTACCCAAGGACAAGGAGCGCTATCTGCGTGGTGAGCTCGTCGAGCCCATGAAACAGATTGTCTACTACATCGACCCTGCTACGCCCAAGCAGTGGGTGCCCTACCTCATCCAGGGCGTCAACGACTGGAACGTAGCCTTCGAGGCAGCCGGATTCAAGAATGCCATCGTGGCCAAGGAGCTGCCCGAGGATGGCAGCATCAGCCTTGAGGATGCCCGCTTCAGTGCCATCCGCTACCTGCCCTCCGAGACCGAGAATGCCTACGGCCCCCATATCGTCGACCCCCGCTCCGGCGAGATCATCGAAGCCCACGTCTGCTGGTATCATAATGTGATGAACCTCCTCACGAAGTGGTACATGATACAGTGCGGACCGCTCGACAAACGCGCACAGACGATGAAGTTCGACGACAAGCTTATGGGCGAGCTCATCCGCTTTGTCTCCTCCCATGAGGTGGGCCACACGCTTGGTCTGCGCCACAACATGGGTGCCTCGTCAGCCACTCCCGTCGAGAAGCTCCGCGACAAGAAGTGGGTCGAGCAGCACGGACACACCGCCTCGATCATGGACTATGCCCGCTTCAACTATGTGGCACAGCCCGAGGACAACATCTCGCCCAAGGGACTCTTCCCACGCATCAACGACTACGACAAGTGGGCCATCAAGTGGGGCTACCAGTGGCGACCTGAGTTCAAGGACGAGTATGAGGAGAAAGAAAAGCTCATGAACGAGACTACCAAGATCCTGCGCAACAATCCCCGTCTGTGGTTCGGAGGTGAGGGCTATGGCAACGATCCTCGCGCACAGACCGAGGACCTCGGCGACAACTCGATGAAGGCATCCGAGTATGGTCTCAAGAACCTCAAGCGCGTCATGGAGAACATTCCCAAGTGGACGAAGCAGGACAACGACCAGTACGAAGACCTCAGCGAGATCTATCGTGCCGTCAGCGACCAGTTCAACCGCTATCGCAACCATGTGATGAGAAACATCGCAGGTGTCGAGAACAACAACATGCCCGGACGTGAGCCTGTCGACTTCACCCCGAAAGAGCGCCAGAAAGAGGCACTCGAATACCTTGGACGCAACATCTTCGAGGCTCCTGAATGGCTCTACCCCGAGAACATCATCCATAAGGTTGGCGTCAATCCCACCAGCGCCCAGAACTCAATGCAGCAGGCCGTCATCACCCAACTGCTCTCCGCCTCTACGCTAACCTCGCTCACTGACCAGGGCTACTACCCCGTCGCAGAATACCTCGATGACCTCTTCGCACAGGTATGGAAGCCCTTCAGCGGCTCAGAGTGGCAGCAGAAGGAGCGCCGCCATCTGCAGCGTGCCTACATCCTTCAGCTGGGCAAGCTGCTCATCCCCGCTGCCAACGCCACCGCATCACCCCTCGACAACAGCGACGCACTGCTCTACGTGCTAGAGCACCTCGACAAGGTCGACAGCTGGCTCAACAGCCAGAAGGCATCAGGGATCGACAAGCTCCACTACAACGAGATGCTGACCCAGACAAAGCTCATCCGTGACAAGCGAATCAAACCTTAAAAGCAACTATAAAACTAGTAAACTTATGAAACAATTCAATGACAAGAACTTCGTCCTCGAGACCGAAGTAGCACAGGACCTCTACCACAACCATGCGGCCAAGATGCCCATCATCGACTACCACTGCCACCTCATCCCCGAGATGGTGGCCAACGACCATCGCTTCAAGTCCATCACCGAACTCTGGCTCGGCGGCGATCACTACAAGTGGCGTGCCATGCGCACCAACGGCGTCGACGAGCGCTACTGCACCGGCAAGGACACCTCAGACTGGGAGAAGTTCGAGAAATGGGCTGAGACCGTACCCTACACCCTCCGCAACCCACTCTATCACTGGACTCACCTCGAGTTGAAGACTGCCTTCG
>JAEEGI010018986.1_pt1 | contig 13905 bp, 8 predicted proteins | sample 8958751 | NCBI WGS metagenome assembly JAEEGI01 (sample SAMN16246545, study PRJNA631951) | gut metagenome | biome: gut microbiome; feature: rumen; material: KS-attached | host: Bos | place: Iran: Karaj | collected 2018-10
CAGTTTGCACTGAAAGAAAACAAAAATATGACATAATGATATTCATATAATAAACTAATTTAACTCGTGGGAATTTTTAGAACCCACCAATAAAAAAGAGGTGAAAAAATCACCTCTTCTTGCATAGTTGGCAGTTGCCGCATCCGTCGCGGCAGCAGCTCTTCCTGCCACTGCCGCTGCGCATGGTGCGTATGACGGCAAGGGCAAGAAGTATTATGACTGCCAGAAGTATGTATGATATAAGGTTCATTATCTTCTATCAGAATATTGCTATGGATATGTTATATACGGCGTATGCCACGATGTAGGCAATGACGCACTGGCTAATTACCACCGTTATGGCATCGCGGTTACCCAGTTCCCTGCGTATGCTGGCAATGGCAGCGGCACAAGGGGTGTAGAGCAGGCAGAACACCATGAGCGAAAGACTGCTGCTGGTGGTCAGTACGGTGCTTAGTGCATTGGCAGTGCCGCCCATCAGTACGGTGATGGTGCTTACCACGCTCTCCTTGGCAAGGAAACCGCCTACGAGAGACGTTGCTATGCGCCAGTCGCCGAAGCCAAGAGGTGAGAACAGCGGTGCAACGTATGAGGCTATCATGCCAAGCATGCTTTCAGCCTGGTCGTCAACCATCTGCAGGTGGAACGAGAAGCTCTGCATGAACCATATAACGATGGTGGCAAGGAATATCACCGTGAAGGCACGCTGAAGGAAGTCGCGGGTCTTCTCCCACAGCAGCATCAGCGTGGTGCGTGCCGATGGCAGGCGATAGTTTGGCAGTTCCATGACAAACGGCACCGCCTCGCCCTTGAATACCGTGCGCTTGAGTATCAGTGCCGTGATGATGCCTATTATGATGCCTAGCAGATATAGTCCGCACATTACCCAGGCGGCATTATCAGGGAAGAATACGGCGCAGAAGAATGCGTAGATAGGCAGCTTTGCCGTGCACGACATGAACGGGGTGAGCATGACGGTAAGACGGCGGTCGCGCTCAGAAGGCAGCGTGCGGCTCGACATGACGGCTGGCACGGAGCAGCCGAAGCCCATCAGCAGCGGCACGATGCTACGGCCTGACAGACCGAGCTTACGCAGCATCTTATCGACTACGAAGGCTATGCGTGCCATGTAGCCGGTATCTTCAAGCATGCTGAGGAAGAAGAACAGTACTACGATGATTGGCACGAAGGATGCCACGGAACCGCAGCCTGCATAGATGCCGTCGAGTATGAGCGACTGTACCACGCCGTCAACCTTCCATGACTCGAGTACCTCGCGCGATGCGTCGGTAAACCACTCGATGGCTTCCTCAAGCAACTCCTGACCGGTGCCGCCGATTACGTCGAAGGTAAGCCAGAAGATAACCGCCATGATGACTGCAAAGGCAGGGATGGCTGTCCATTTGCCGGTGAGAAGGCGGTCTATCCTGCGTGAGCGCACTGCCTCCTTGCTCTCCTTAGGATGCACTACGGTCTGGCTGCACAGTTTATCGATGAAGCTGAAGCGCATGTCGGCTATGGCGGCAGAACGGTCCAGTCCGCGCTCTTCCTCCATCTGGCAGAGTATATGCTCAATGGTCTCCTTCTCATTCTGTGACAGAGAGAGGGCGTTTTCTACGAGTTCGTCGCCTTCTACGAGCTTTGCCGTGGCGAAGCGCACTGGTATGCCGGCGCGCTCTGCATGGTCCTCTATGAGGTGCATTATGGCGTGCAGGCAGCGGTGTACCGCACCGCCGTGGTCTTCAGGTGAGCAGAAGTCCTGGCGTGCAGGTGCCTCCTGGTATTTTGCTATGTGCATGGCGTGGTTCACGAGCTCGTCAACGCCTTCGTTCTTGGATGCTGCGATAGGCACCACAGGGATGCCGAGCAGTCGCTCCATCTCGTTCACACGCACCGTGCCGCCGTTGCCTTCCATCTCGTCCATCATGTTAAGGGCAAGCACCATTGGGATGCCCAGTTCCATGAGTTGCATGGTAAGGTATAGGTTACGTTCTATGTTGGTGGAGTCCACCACGTTTATTATGCAGTGAGGCGGCTTGTTGTTGTTGCCGCAGAGCACGAACTCGCGGCTTACCACTTCCTCACTGGTGTATGGTGACAGACTGTATATGCCTGGCAGGTCGGTAATCTCGGTGTTGCGTGTGCCGCGTATGGCTCCGCTCTTCTTGTCAACGGTGACGCCGGGGAAGTTGCCTACATGCTGGTTGGCACCCGTAAGCTGGTTGAACAAGGTAGTCTTGCCGCAGTTCTGATTGCCTGCCAGTGCGAATGATATCTTCATGCCCTCGGGCAGTGGGTTCTCGTGTGTAGGGTCGTGGTAGCGTCCACCCTCACCAAGTCCTGGGTGGGTGTCTGCCTCCTGTCCTCTCTCTGATGACGCTGAAGCGCTGCGAGAGACATTCTTAGCAGTGTCATCGGTAGTGCTGCCGCCTTCAGGTGATGGTGCCTTGCCTGTGTTAGTGGCATCCGGCACTTCATAGGCGGCGGTAATCTCTATCTCCTTAGCCTCTGCCTGTCGCAGGGTCAGTGTGTAGCCACGCAGCTCAAGCTGCATAGGGTCGCCCATAGGGGCATATTTCTTTAATGTGACGACAGTGCCGGGAATCATTCCCATGTCGAGAAAGTGCTGCCTAAGCGCTCCCTCGCCTCCTACTGCCTTGATGATAGCTGAGTGTCCAATCTGTAATTCGTTGAGTGTCATCTGTGTGTTATTTTTATTTTCATCTGCAAAATTACAACTATTATTTTGCAATTCAGTTGCAATGCAACCTAAAAGAGATGAAAATACCTAAAAATGATGATGTATTAGTGGGACATGGAAAACACTATGTAGTGGAGATGCAGAGAAGGGGCACTCCACGTTTGTGGGGTGCCCCTTGAACTTTATCTAAGAGTTTTGATTACTCATTGTTGTGGTCTGGACGTGGACGACGCTCTCCGCGCTCTGGACGTGGACGGCGTGGACGACGCTCACGCTCCTCATAGCCTTCTGGCTTCTCAAGGAGAACCTTGCGTGAGAGTTTGTACTTGCCGGTCTTGTCGTCGATTTCCATCAGTTTAACCTGAATCTTGTCGCCTTCCTTGATGCCGGCTTCCTCAACAGTCTCAAGGCGCTTCCAGTCAATCTCAGAGATGTGGAGCAGACCGTCCTTGCCTGGGAGGATCTCAACGAAGCATCCGTAAGGCATCACTGAACGTACGGTGCCTTCATATACTTCGCCTACCTCAGGCACTGCGACGATACCCTTGATCTTTGCGAGGGCTGCGTCGATGGCTGCCTTGTCAGGAGCTGATACCTGCACCTTGCCTACGCCGTCTTCCTCATCGATGGTGATGGTGGTGTTGGTGTCTTCCTGTATCTGCTGGATGATCTTACCGCCAGGACCGATAACGGCACCGATGAACTCCTTAGGAATCTCAATCTGTACGATGCGTGGTACCTGTGGCTTGAGGTCTGCACGTGGCTCAGCGATGGTGTCGGTGATACATCCGAGGATGTGCTCACGGCCTGCCTTTGCCTGCATGAGTGCCTTCTCAAGGATTTCGTATGAAAGTCCGTCACACTTGATATCCATCTGTGTAGCGGTCAGACCGTCCTTAGTACCTGTGGTCTTGAAGTCCATGTCGCCAAGGTGGTCCTCGTCACCGAGAATATCAGAGAGCACTGCATACTTCTCCTCGCCTGGGTTCTTGATAAGACCCATTGCGATACCTGATACAGGCTTCTTCATTGGAACGCCGGCGTCCATCAGTGCGAGTGTGCCTGCACATACGGTAGCCATTGACGATGAGCCGTTAGACTCGAGAATCTGGCTTACCAGACGTACGGTGTATGGGAAGTCTGCAGGAATCTGGCCCTTAAGACCACGCCATGCAAGGTGGCCGTGACCAATCTCACGACGGCCTACGCCGCGCTGTGCCTTAGCCTCACCTGTACAGAATGGAGGGAAGTTATAGTGCAGCAGGAAACGCTGGTATGAGCGCTCCAGTACGTCGTCAACGAGTTTCTCGTCGAGTTTGGTGCCAAGTGTACATGTAGAGAGTGACTGTGTTTCACCACGTGTGAAGATTGCTGAGCCGTGAGGCATTGGCAGTGGTGATACCTCGCACCATATTGGGCGGATGTCGGTGGTCTTACGACCGTCAAGGCGTATGCCCTCGTCGAGTATGCAACGGCGCATTGCGTCGCGCTCTACGTCGTGATAGTATTTGTCGCAGAGAGCATACTTCTCTTCCAATTCGTCCTCGGTGAGGTCGGTGTGGGCAGCAGCATACTTCTCCTTGAACTCGGTGATGATAGCCTCGAAAGCCTCTGCGCGAGCCTGCTTCTCAAGAGCCTGCTTAACAACGTCGTAAGCCTTCTGGTAGCACTCTGTCTTGATCTGCTCCTTCAGTTCGTCGTCATTTACCTCATGACAGTACTCGCGCTTCTTGTCGGTGCCGAGTTCCTTCATCAGCTCAACCTGCAGCTGACACATAGGCTTGATAGCCTCGTGGGCAGCCTTCAGGGCGTTGAGAAGGTCAACCTCCTGCACTTCCTTCATCTCGCCTTCAACCATCATGATGTTCTCAGCTGTTGCACCTACCATAAGGTCCATATCAGCATCTGCCATCTGCTCCTTGGTAGGGTTGATGACGTACTCGCCGTTGATGCGAGCTACGCGAACCTCAGAGATTGGGCACTCGAATGGAATATCGGAACATGCCAATGCGCATGATGCAGCGAAACCGGCAAGGGCATCAGGCTGATCTACGCCGTCGGCACTGAAGAGTATCACATTAACATAGACTTCGGCATGATAGTCACTTGGGAAGAGTGGGCGAAGGGCGCGGTCAACAAGTCGGCAAGTAAGGATTTCATCATCGTTTGCCTTACCCTCGCGCTTTGTAAAGCCACCTGGGAAGCGACCTGCGGCAGCGTACTGCTCGCGATATTCTACCTGCAGTGGCATGAAGTCTGTGCCTGGCACTGCGTCTTTTGCGGCACAAACTGTGGCGAGCAGCACGGTGTTACCCATACGAAGGGTACATGAACCGTCGGCCTGCTTAGCCAGCTTTCCGGTTTCAATGGTGATGGTACGTCCATCAGGCAGTGAAACGGTCTTTGTAATTACGTTCATCTAAAAAAATTTTCTTTATTGTTTTTACTGTTCATCTTAAGGCTCGGCACCTTGCTCCGCCCGCATACTTATTGTTTGTATTAAAAAAATAAATCGTGCAAAGATACTCATAATTAGCGGGATAGGCAAATTATTTAACATACTTTATACAAAAAACGGAGACTAACAGAATTTTGCTGTCTGTAAGTCTCCGAATGTATTGTAATATAGTGTAATATGTATTGTTATCAGAACTTGAACATATCGTCGATTGTCAGCAGGCCTTCGTGCTGAGCGGTAAACTCTGCTGCGAGCACTGCACCGAGTGCAAATCCCTGACGTGAGTGTGCGTCATGGGTGATGGTTATCTGGTCTGCCTCACTGTTCCATGTGATGGAATGTATGCCTGGCACCTCATCCTTGCGCACCGAGTGTATGGTCAGCTTGTTCTCATCAGTACCTTCTGCCGGCACTACGGTTCCGTCTGGCTGTGTGAGCGTACCCATCTGCCAGTCGGTCTTGCGGTCAAGGTTTGCGACGATCTGCTCGGCAAGTGTGATGCCGGTGCCTGACGGATGGTCAAGTTTGTGAACGTGATGAACCTCCGTCTCCTCAACATCATACTGTGGGAAGGAGTTCATGATCTTTGCAAGATACTTGTTGACTGCTGAGAATATAGCTACGCCGATGGAATAGTTAGATGCCCAGAAGAGGGTCTTGCCATTCTTCTCACACTGCTGGCGCACTTCATCGCCGTGCTCTTTCAACCAGCCTGTAGAACCACTGACAACCTTCACTCCCTTCTCCCATGCCTTGAGGTAGTTGTTGTATGCCACCATAGGGGCGGTGAACTCTATCGCTACATCGGCAGAGGCGAACTCAGGTGAGTCGAAGTCCTGCTGGTTGTCAACATCGATGATGCTTACTATCTCGTGGCCACGTGACAGGGCAATCTGCTCGATCATCTTGCCCATCTTGCCGTATCCTATAAGTGCTATCTTCATATTTTGTCCCACCTCTGCCCTCACCGTGTATGGAGGGAGCACTGACCGTCGTGGGGTTGGCGGTTTATAATGTTTGTCGTTATTATTGTTCTTGGTAAGCCTGGGCTTCTGCCTCGGCTATGATATCCTCGCGTGACTTCTCTGCCGGCTTGGTATTCACGTCATCGAGATTGAGATCGTCGATGTGCTGCTCTATCTCTGTCAGTGCACCATCGTCGGTATCTTCATGATGCTCTATTACGATGTCGTCAGCCTCGGCTGTAACGTCAGGTGCCACACTGACAGGGGTCTCTTCCATCTTGGTACGCTCTGTCTTTGCCGCAAACACCATGTCGAGGAACTTGCCGTCGCCGCGAAGCTTTTTCAGTGTCTCCTCGCTGGCGCGCTGCTGGCTCTCCTTCTTTGAGAAGCCCTCTGCGGTGCATCCATCAACGCCTTCAAGGACAACGGTATATATAAAGGTGGGTGATCCGTTCTTGTCCATTGACTGTTCTTCAAGGCGGAAATCGATGTTTACGCGGTTCTTCTGAGTCCACTCAAGAATCTTAGACTTGAAGTTGACCTCCTTGTATGCTACCTTGTCAACATTGAGGTATTTGCCCATCACCCTGTGCTCCCAGAACTGCATGCATGCAGCATATCCACGGTCAAGGTATACAGCTCCTACGAGAGCCTCGAAGGCATTGCCGCCCATGTAGTTGTTGTGCATGGATGAGCGTCCGCTTGCCATGATGAGTTTGGATATGCCCATCTCCTTGGCGAGCCTGCCGAGAGTCTCGCGCTGTACCATCTTTGAACGTGCGTTGGTAAGGAAACCTTCTGGTTTGCCAGGGAAGCGACGATATACTATATAGCCTACCACCGCGTCGAGGATGGCGTCGCCCAGGAATTCAAGTCGCTCGTTATTGAGCTGTTTTCCGAGTCTGCTCTTCTTGTCGCGTTGGTTGCCCTTCTTGCCTTTCTTGCCGTACTTCTCGTCCTTGCGGCTGTTACCACCTTTGTTCTTGCCTTCCAGCACCTTCAGCTCTTCGGCCGTAGCGCGGTGACCGAGGCTTTTGTGCATCAGCGCCACCTTGTAGTAGGTGATCTTTCGTGGGTAGAAGCCGAGTATGTCGTACAATGCAGAATAAAGCTCCTTATCCTTGCGGAAAGGGAGCTTTATTCTGTCAATAAGGTTATTCAGCATACTTCTTGAATATTACGCAGGCGTTGTGTCCGCCGAAACCGAATGTGTTGCTCAGTGCGGCGCGCACCTCACGCTTCTGCGCCTTGTTGAATGTGAAGTTCATGTTGTAGTCTATCTCAGGGTCATTGTCACCTTCCTCGTGGTTGATTGTAGGTGGAATGATGTCCTCCTGCACAGCTTTCACGCATGCCATTGCCTCTACGGCTCCGGCAGCACCGAGCAGGTGACCAGTCATAGACTTTGTAGATGAGATATTGAGTTTGTAAGCCCAATCGCCGAAGAGAGCCTTGATAGCCTTTGCCTCAGAGATATCACCTACAGGTGTTGATGTGCCGTGAACGTTGATGTAGTCGATGTCTTCTGGCTGCATCTCTGCATCTCGCAAGGCCTCCTTCATTACGAGGATGGCTCCCAGACCTTCTGGGTGTGATGCGGTGATGTGGTGAGCGTCAGCGCTCATGCCTGCACCTACCATCTCGCAGTATATCTTTGCTCCGCGAGCCTTAGCGTGCTCCAGTTCCTCAAGTATGAGGCATGCAGAGCCTTCACCCATTACGAAGCCATCGCGGCTTGCAGAGAATGGACGGCTTGCCTTTTGAGGCTCGTCGTTGCGTGTTGACAGTGCGTGCATTGAGCAGAAACCGCCCAGACCTGGGTCTGTGATGACAGCCTCAGAACCACCAGTCACCATTATGTTAGCCTTACCGAGACGTATGAGGTTAAAGGCATCAGCAAGTGCGTTGGTAGATGATGCACATGCACTTGTGGTAGCGTAGTTTGGTCCGTGGAAGCCATAGCGTATAGATATCTGTCCAGGTGCTATGTCACCGATCATCTTAGGAATAAAGAAAGGTCCGAACTTAGGAGTGTCCTTGTGCTCAGAATAATACTCCAGTTCCTCCTGCATGGTGCGGAGACCTCCGATACCTACGCCATATACAACGCCGATACGATCTTTGTCGACAGTTTCAAGGTCCATGCCAGAATCCTTGATAGCCATGTCGGCGCCAGCAACTGCCATCTGGCAGAACTTATCCATTTTGCGAGCCTCTTTGCGGTCGATCCACTGTGTTGGGTCGAAGTCTTTCACCTCACATGCTATCTGTGTCTTGTAGCGTGAAGCATCCATCTGCTTTATGATGTCGCAACCGCTAACGCCGGCGAGCATGTTCTTCCAGGTCTCCTCCGCAGAGAGTCCAAGCGGTGTGACGGCACCCATGCCAGTCACCACTACTCTTTTTAATTCCATAGTTTTTTAGGTTTTTATTGTTTATAGCTGCTATAGTTGCTATATATACTATAGGTACTATAGAAATTCCTTGTAAATAAAAAGAAAAAGGTGATGGTAGGGCGAACGAAGTCGCGACCCACCATCACCCATTGTATCATACGGTAAGACGCATGAGCAAGTGTGATTACTTGCCAGCGTTCTCGATGTAAGCAATAGCGTCGCCTACAGTCTGGATCTTCTCTGCGTCAGAATCAGGTATTGTTACACCGAACTCCTTCTCAAGCTCCATGATGAGCTCTACTGTGTCCAGAGAGTCAGCACCAAGGTCATTAGTGAAGCTTGCCTCGTTCTTTACCTCTGCTGCGTCCACACCCAGCTTGTCAACGATGATCTCTACTACTTTTGATTGAATTTCAGACATGATGTTTTTAATTTAAATTGTTGTTAATTGTCTATTTCTTATTTAGTTTTACGTTTGAGGGGATTATCCCCTTAAAACGAAATTCGACTGCAAAATTACTCCTTTTATTTGTATTGACCAAATATTTTTGATAAAAAAGATGTTTTTTCTGCACATTTGGTTATATTCTGTGCATTATTTTTACGTTTTCTTGGCTTTTGTCAATTGTATTTTGCAATTAATGAGGGTGTTTTCGGGTATATCAGCGTAATTTGTCCAAGGCGCATTTGATTGCATCTGCGTCTTCGTTGACTACGCGGAAATATTCCGACATGCTCCACAAGTCTCGCGCTATGAGAGCTTTAAGTTGCATGGAGAGGTACTTGTTGGTTTGTTGCAGTTCGTCGTCATCCTTTGGTTCCACGCCTTGTTTCTTTCCTTCGGCATAGATGTCGTCGAGTAATGACTGCGGCACCTGGTAGTTCTCATTGAAAGCCTTGAAGCCCTTACCGTCCACAGGTATTCCTGATGAGTTTACGGGGTCAGCTTCCTTGCCGTAGAGTTTCAGCAGAGCCTTGCGGTTTTTCTCTGCGTATCTTAGGTTTGCGTTTATCACTATGCTCTTTGCTGACAGTTCGCGGTGGAACTTAGTGTAGCGTGTAGTGTCGAGCGGAACGAAGTAGTCTGGCATTATGCCGCCGCCGCCATATACTGTACGGTGCTGCTTCAAGGTTTCATACTTTAGTGAATCGGCAAAGTGTATGCTGTCGGCGTTGGTGAACTCGCCATGCTTGTAGCGTTTCTCCATGTCGCGGTAATATCCTTCGATGTCACCTTTCACGTATGGTTTCTGTATGCATCGTCCTGATGGCGTGTAGTAATGTGCAACGGTCAGTCGTATCATGGAACCGTCAGGCAGGTCAACGGGGCGCTGTACCAATCCCTTTCCGTATGTGCGTCGGCCTATCACCAGTCCGCGGTCTTGGTCTTGTATGGCACCTGATACGATTTCTGCCGCAGATGCGGAATATTCATTTACGAGAACTATGACCTTGCCTTTCTGGAAAGTGCCGTTACCCATGGCGCGGAATTCCTGTCGTGGCACGGCTCTTCCTTCGGTATATACTATAAGGTCACCATTTTCGAGGAACTCGTTAAGTACGTCGGCAGCCGCCTGAAGGAAACCGCCGCCATTGTCCTGCAGGTCGAGTATGAGGTCTTTCATGCCCTGCTTGCGCAGTTTGGCGAAGCATTCCATCATCTCGCTGTGTGTCGTTATGCCGAATGACGACAGTCGTATGTATCCAATGCCAGGCCTTATCATGTATGATGCGTCAACGGTGTTGAGTGGTATCTTGTCGCGAGTTATGGTGAAGTAAGCCAGTCCGCTTATTCCCTGGCGCTTTATGCCCACCTTCACCTTACTGCCTTTTGGTCCTCTGAGTCGGCGCATGATTTCTTCCTTCGACATCTTCACGCCAGCGATGGATGTATCGTTGACTGTTACTATGCGGTCGCCGGCAAGTATGCCCACCTTCTCTGACGGACCGTCGTTGATGGTCTGCACCACGAGCAGCGTGTCCTCAAGCATGTTGAACTGTACTCCGATGCCTTCGAAGTTACCCATCAGCGGTTCGTTGAGAGCCTTCACCTCTTTTGGTGTGGAGTAGCTGGAGTGTGGGTCAAGTTTCTCGAGCATGCCGCGTATGGCATCCTCCACGAGTTTGTTCTCGTCCACGCTGTCAACATACAGGTTGCTTATAGCCATCTCGGCTATCGACAGTTTCCTTATCGGCGATGTTTCACCGAGGTTTATTCGCATCTGCGCCTGTGTAGTCAGCGTGCCGAGCATAAACAGTGCTGCGGCTGTTATATTGCGTAGTTTATTCATAATGCTACTTTATTATTATATGTATATACGGAAATAATTGCTTTGACTTGCAAAGGTAAGTATTTTTTCTGATACTGCAAAATAAAAGCAAGTAAAAAGTAATGTCCCTTATCCTTACATTATATGATAAGGGATAAGGGACAGATATTATATAGTGAAAGAAAATGGTCGTGTGCAGGCATTACAGTATCACTACTTTCTTGCCGCCTATGATGTATATGCCTTTGGGCAGTTTCTCCAGCATGCTCTGCGTAGCGCTCTTAGCTATCAGTATGCCGTTTATGCTGTATATGTTGTTATTGTTGTCTCCTGTCTGTGCCGCCTGTATGGTGTTTACTCCAGACGCAGCATCCTTTACTATCTTGCCGCTCATGGTCAGTGTGCCTACCGACATTTGCTTAGAGGTGTCAAAGGCCGTCAGTCTGACGACGGCCTTTGTAGGTTTTGACGATGCGTGAGCGGCTTCTGCCTGTGCATCCACGTAAGTGTAATTGTTGTAGCCTTTGTCGGCATTTACCTCGTTACGTGATGGCGAACCGTTATACATTGTCTCTTCAAAAAGGTCGTTGGCAAGTATCACCTTGGCATTGCCGCCGTCTGTTCCGATCTTATTCACCAGTACAGACACTGCCGTGGGCAGAAACATATATCCCTCCACGGGAGTCACCATGTATGTAATGTCGTTGATGCCGCTTTCGTCAGAGCTTTTTGAAGAATTGCCTATGCGCAGCAGATACTGGTTGCCGTCCAGCGGACCGGTAGTGAACTTATTGCAGGTAGAACTGAGGTTCAGGTTGCTGCCCACTGTAACCTTAGAACCGACCAGGTAGTCTTGCAGTTCTGCAGAAATGGTAGGCTCGTTCAGAAAAGTGGCCGCCGTCGCACCGTTAGATACGCTCCATGTTATGGTACCGCTTGCGATGTCTTCGTAGTCGTTCATGTCAGCCTGTGCATTCTCTATTGTACCACCTTCCGGGGTGCCACCGGCGTTCTGCGCTTCGGTGATATCCGCCACGAGAGAGTTGAGATAGTGCTCCAGGTTGGTATAGCCATCGTCACACAGCGCTACACCGTCGCTGGCATCAGCGGCATTCAGACCGTTGGCATTCTCCCATGCGTCAGGCATGCCGTCACCGTCGGTATCTGCAGGAGCGGCGGTGCTGTTAAGCGTAGGCCATGGGCTCCATGTAGCATCGGCATTGGCAGGCTTCAGGTCATCCTGAGTATTGATGAAACCGGCATCCAGTCCGGAGCCTTGGTGTGATGCCTTACCGTTTGCAACGTCACTGATAATCTCCTGGTCGTAGCTGTCGCGGCTCTTTGAGCATCCCACGTAGCTCAGTACGCGAGAATATGCATCGGCAGCAGAGTGTGTAGTGGTGTAGATGAAGTCGATAGGTTCAGACAACTTTATAGTATCTTTCGTCTTGGCGGTGTATGTGCCGTCGTTACCGTTTGCGTCAATCTGGTTATATATGCCGTAAGTCCAGTTGTCATTCGTCACGTTGCTGTACTTAGGATTCACGTTACCTTCCACAAAAAGGTGTCCCCACTTGTGCCACATAGGGTACCAGCTGTTCCAGTTGCCGTTAGAATCGGTGCAGTATTCAGTCGTGCGTATGCCTATGGCTGCCAGTCTGTATGCCACCGCCTTGTCAGGAGTTCCAGGTCCTGGCTTGTAGTAGTTGTTTACGATATTCACGTCCATGCCCTCGCCGCCGTAGCAGCCATTGCCAGACCAGTTGTAGAATACGTTGTTACGCATATCCATGTGCTCATTCTCCTGAGTAGTCTGGCGTGGACCAAGGCGTGGCACACGGCTAACGTGGTGAGCCATAAGGTTATGATGGAAAGAAGCATGATCACCGCCCCAGTTGCCACCATATCCGTGGGCGCCCTTGGCATGACCGGCATTGACCAATGAGTGTGAAGAGATACACCACTGTACGGTAGTGTTCTTGTTGCCAAGTACAGACAGGCACTCGTCGATAGACCAGCTTACGGAACAGTGGTCGATGATTATATTCTCGTGATCCATGGCACCCAGTCCGTCGCCCTCATGGTTTGCTACCTCGCGTTGGCCTAGGCGGAAGCGCATATAGCGCATTATTACGTTGTTGGCATTGATGGTGAATGGGTAGTCTGCCACGCAGATGCCATCGCCGGGAGCCGACTGGCCTGCAATGGTGACGTCGCCGGAGTTTACCGACAGAGCCGATTTCAGGAATATGGTGCCCGACACCTTGAACATTACAGTGCGTTTGCCAGACTGATTCAGGGCCCAGCGCAGCGAACCCTCACCAGAGTCGTTGAGGTTGGTGACATAATACACCTTGCCGCCTCTGCCGCCGGTGACGTAGCGTCCGTAGCCTTCTGCACCCGGGAAGGCAGGCTGTTTCTCCTGTGCGTTAGTGGCAGTGACAGTAGCCAGTGCTATCATTACCACCGTAAAAAGTTTTTTCAGATTCATATTGATATTGTGTACCTTGTGATTGATTTAGCGGTGGGCATACGATTGCCTCACCGGAAGTTGCGATGCAAAATTACAAAAGAATATCAATCAATAAAACAAATAATCTCAACTTTTTTGCCAATGCTACAAAATCCCTACCTAATTGACATAAAAAGATAGCTTTATGCCTCAGTCAGTGCCTTTGCAACGGCATATCCCATGCTCCATGCTGCCTGCAGGTTGAATCCTCCCGTTATGGCATCCACGTCTGTTGCCTCGCCTGCAAAGTACAAGCCTTTATGCACCTTGTGCTCAAGTGTCTTTGCCGACAGTTCTGTGAGTGCAACTCCGCCACACGTTACGAACTCCTCTTTATAATGGCATCTGCCGCTGATGGCCAGCTGTTGCGCCGTCAGTATGCTTACGAGGCGGTTTACATGGGTGGCGTTGAGCGCTCCGCAGCGCTGCGTCAGCGGTATGGCACACTGCATAAGCATCTGGGTCCAGTGTTTCTGAGTCAGGAACGTGGGATATACATTCGCTATGTTCTTGCCGGCGTTGGCAGTCATCAGTTGCATCAGGTCATGCCGCACTTCCTCTTCGTGCCTGCCGCCACACCAGTTTACCGTCAGCGTACCTTCG
>JAEEGI010018991.1_pt1 | contig 13903 bp, 15 predicted proteins | sample 8958751 | NCBI WGS metagenome assembly JAEEGI01 (sample SAMN16246545, study PRJNA631951) | gut metagenome | biome: gut microbiome; feature: rumen; material: KS-attached | host: Bos | place: Iran: Karaj | collected 2018-10
GCATCAGATCGCGCCATCATAAAGCGCCGTTACAAATGAAAAGAGCCCTGCATATGGCAGCGTGTGTTGCTGCTTATGCAAGGCTCGTTTTTTATGTGGCTATAGGATGGAGCAGTTTGCCTTTTTCAGGCTGATGAGACTGGCCCCAAAATATAGAGAAACCTTGCTGCGATCATAGTGTAGATCAGATCCGGCCGGAATTCAAGAATCAAATTGTTAACAAGACAAGAACACTGACCGTCCGTCATACAGAAAACGGCCCCATTTCCTCATTCAGAATTCTGAACCAGCAGAACGCTGATGTTACGTGTGTTTCTTTCTTCATGCATTAATGGCATCAGCGTCATTAATTCCAGGTGTCTGAAAATTCGAACCAAGAGTTGCCGCGGCAATCCCTATGATTCCCGTGACAAAGAAGCCCACTACAGTTATCACCTTTAACAAGAAACGCTTGTTTTCCGAATCTTTTTCAGCTATCATAGCCGCAACACTCAGCATCCTGTCCTCAATATATCCACGTTCCTCCGCAGACAGATTATCGTTCTGAAGCTCCTGTTTCAGGCTATCAAGGACCGAATTGCACATTACGTAAAATGCTTTCTGACTTTCAGAATTATCTGTAAGCGTATTTGAAACAATGTTCTTGTACTCAATGACCAATTGTCCCGCCAAATCCTTAAACGCCGGGAACTGCTCTAACGCCTTCTTTGCGACCTCCGGATCCATATAAGGAAGCATTGTAGCAAACCTCATAATTTTATCCTTCGTCATATGTCTGAAATCCTGGATTCCAAGGCGCTGTAACACTCTTTGTTCTGAAATAGTTCTTTGCATCTTAAGATCTCCCCCTCAACATTCAAAGTCATAATTGTCTACATTCGGCCGCTTTTATAAAACCACTGAAACTCTGGCCCCTACCCCATTCAGTGACTTGGCGTATTTTCGGTTCCCATTTGTATCTTGATTGTACCAGCATGCGTTTGCCTTGCTCCACCACCAACCATTCATCTGCATTTTTCGGATCATGCCTTCATCGGCACCATTTTGAAAAATAACCTTCAACCCTTTCCTTCCTAAAGCCTTATGTGCTATTCCAGATTTATCAGCTACACTATATGTTTTTTATCTTCCGGAGTGGCTGCCTCAGCTACTGGTGTATTCATTATTTGGGATCTATCACAGAAAACCGGAGTTTTTTCCCTTGCCGCCATGCGTCCGATATAGATACTCATGTTGTCTTCGTAGTACTTGGCCCATCCCATTGTCATGCTCCTCCTTGTCTTGTCCTACTTATATATAGTGATGCAGACGCGACGACTTAACATTTTCAGTTTTTCATTGATTAAACATCCACCGGCCAAGCCGGTGGATTTTCATATGCGGGCGAAGCCCTCTGTTCCTCGCGGACACGTAAAACGTGTAATACGATCTGCCAGCTGCGTGGAGACTGTTACTTGCTGCCCGTAAACGGGCCAATGGAGGGTAGTCTTAACTGTTCCCCCATCTCGTCTTCTTTAAGCTGGTTCTTGATGTACTCCGCAATTCGGCTCTCGTTCTTTCCTACTGTGTCTACGTAGTATCCTCTGCACCAGAATTCTCGATTCCGGTACTTATACTTTAGCTCGCCGAATTGCTCATATAGCATCGTGCTGCTCTTTCCCTTGAGGTAACCCATAAAACTTGAGACTGCCATTTTCGGCGGGATTTCTACGAAAATATGGATATGGTCCGGACACGCTTCTGCTTCGATTATTCGTACTCCCTTCCATTCACATAGCTGTCTTAAGATTTTTCCGATTGCGATTCTCTTTTCGTTGTAAAATACTTTGCGCCGGTACTTTGGTGCAAATACGATATGGTATTTGCAATTCCACTTCGTATGTGATAAACTGTTTATGTCATTCATTCCCATGTGGATGACCTCCTGTTACACTTATTCTTGCAGTTGGCAGACCGCATCATAATTGTAACAGGAGTTCTATCTTATCGCCATAGGCTTTTTTGAACCACTCGCTTAGCGAGTGGTTTTACGCTACAAAAACCATTGGAGGCCGCTTAACAAGCGGCCTCCAATGGTCAGTCGTTTACAATTCCTTCTTTGTTTGTGGTCGGTGCAATAATGGTGAGGGAACGCGGGTTAGAATTATAGCAAATGATGTAAGTGCCGTTAGGAGAGTCGGCGACCATATCTGCGCTGTAATCCTCATGATGTCCCCCGAATGAATAGCCCTTTTCCATGAGGACCTTCCGCCACTCTTCCATAGTATTTTCAACACTTAACCCGTAGATTTTGACATCTGGATCGGTGATCCAAATACGGGTAATGTATACTTGCTGGTCAGAAAGATCCGGCCAGCTGCCGATGAAGTATTCTACCAAGGGCTCCGAATAATTTCCGTCCGTCAGGGTGCTAATATCATAATTTCTGCCCAAATATACACCTTGCGTTCCCAGGTAATTGGGATCTTTTGTATACCCTGAGAAGTCATATTCCTTCACGTCCTGCAGGATCCAGAAATCCAGGCCCTCGATTTCACATTCTTTGAAAAATGTGACCAAGTCCGTCGACGTTTCTATCGCATTATACGATGCGTTATCGTTTGGCCCGGAAGAAGTACTCCCCTGCGATTTGCCTCCACATCCAGAGAGTAATATAACAACAATTAAAATAAAAAGACAACATCTTCTCATGCGTTTTACCCGTTTCATCTTGAAATCTCCTTCCATATTTTGTCTTGTTTTTCATTTTTGTCAAGCACCTTCCGCGGCTCGGTCATACATCGGAATTACCTATCTTTTAATTCTTTCACTAAGTCCTATTCTGCGGAGATCGTCATGCTGATACCGATGACGGTATAATTGCTGCCCGCATCGAGGAAGACATAGATATCCTGCCCGTTCTGCCGATATATGAGCATGCAATCGTCTTTCACGCTCGATGCGTTTTCCGGTTCGCCGAGGGCGGCAAGCGCAGTATCCAGCGCTGTACCGAGCTTGACGCTTCCTTTTAGCGCAGCGTCTCCTTCGCCCGTGTACACGCTGCTGAGTTCCATTCCCCAGATTGTGCCGTCGGGGTTTTCCGTTATGGTCATGCCGGGATAGAAGTGGACCATTCGAACAAAGCTTGGATCGTCACAAGACCCGAGCTCTTGGTCCGGCGCGGTTTGTGCACCGAGCCCTTCCTTGACGTCGGCGTATTTCATGCCCAGCTCGACCCTTGTGCCGTTCACAAGTATATACATGCCGTCAGTTTCCGTCGGATCAGGTGTGTTTTCGCTCGGTGTGGCGGTGCTTTCGATTGGCGTGGTCGTACTCTCGATTGGCGTGGTCGTACTCTCGATCGGCGTGGTTGTGCTCTCTACGGGTGTGATTGTGCTTTCAATCGGCTTGGCAGTGCTCTCAATCGGCGTGGTTGTGCTGTTGGCCGGATCGGGTTTGCTGTCGATGACCGCGCTCTGATTCTGCGTGCCGGTTGTAGTTCCAGGGTTGACGCTTTGACTGCAACCCACAAGCAGCCCGATCAACAGCAGGGTGATGCAAAGCATCCAAATGGTTTTTTTCATGGTTTTTTGCTCCTTTTCATCTGATTTTCATAGTGTAAAAGAGGGATGCATCGAAGCTGCATCAAAAAACAACGCTTCCGCATGGCCAGGCAGTTTCTCCGGCAAGAATGGTGAGCGTGTATGATCCGACAAGGCCGAGATCCTTGGACAGATAGGCCGAAAAGCCCTTGGTTCCCTCCGTCGCCAGGAGCTTCTTTTCCAGGATGGGAAACGCCTCCAGGCAGAGCTTCGCATCGCCCTGCTGCAGCAGCAGATAAACCCTGCCGTCGCCCAAGTCCGCGTCCTCCGGTAGCTGCCCGTAGAGGTGGAAGCCGTATCCGGCTGCGTCACACACCGCAGAAAGCGCTTCGCCCGGTTTCTTCAGCGCCGGATCAATCTCCTCACGAAGAGGAGCGTACAGAAACGGCGCAGAAGCGATCACTCGGGAGAGATTGCGCTCGGCAATCTCATAGACCACGTCGGTCCCGTCTGCAAGGCTGCTCAGGTCCGGGCGATCCATCCGGCGGAATGTGACAGTTTCATAGCTGTCGATCATCCAGGGCAGCAGCGCCCGGCCAAAGGAATCCCGGGCCATAAGCAGCTTGCTCCCGTCAGACAGTTCCTTATTTTTCGTGGAGAACAGCTCGTCGCGCTCCTCCCGGTCGCTCATAAAGATTGCAAGCTGTTCTTCTGTGTTTTTGACGCCTTGCGGGTAGGTGAAGCGGAAGTCAGCGTGGGCCGTATCATAGACAATCTGCTCATCCAGAACGCCGCCTGCGGGAAGCAGCAGCTTGTCCAGATCGCCGCGCCAGGTGTTCTCCACGGTATAAGCAGCGTCCGGATCTATCTTGTGTTCTCTGCCAAGGCTGGTAAGAATCGCGTCGGCGCCGTAAAGCGCCCCGCGGTAGTTCCAATGGGAATCCCGCCGATGATAGACGCCCTCAACCCTGTGGGCCGTCAAAACAGAGAGCATATCCGTGAAGGTCACTCCATAGTCCGGCAGCATAGCCTGCAGGCGAGTCAAATTGCTTTCTGACCCGCGCTGATACCACGCCGGCATGTATTCCGGGTACACGGAAGATTTGTTCGGTATGGCGACAAAGGTAAAGCGTCCGCCGCCTGCCTCCGTTCGTTCTTGGAGCAGGTGCAGGATAACGGCCATGGCCCGAAGCTGCTCGTCCGTTAAGGCGTTTGTGTCCATGTAGTCCTTCGCCTCGTCGGCAAAGAACAGCCAGCCGTCCCTTCCGTCAATGACGTTGGCTGTCTGCCCGTGGAGCAGCTCGCCCCGGAGGGTGTTGGCCGCGGTGAGGAGCTGGGCCCGCAGGGGCAGGTGGTCGCTGACCCAAGCCTCGAACTGGTCGGAAAACCGCTGATTCAACGTCCCGTCAGACAGATAATCCGGGAACTCCGCCAACGCGCGTTTTTCCAGGCTGACATCGTTTTGAAAAAACGGATAGAGTGCGGCCGGCAGGCAGAGCAGCAGGAAGAACAACAAAACATAGACGATTTTGAAGGCCTTTTTCACATTCGCACACCCCCTCAAAACCGGAAATAGATGAACGGGTTGTAGCTGTCCGACGCCAGAGAAAGAACGGACAAAGCAAACAGCACCAGCGAGCCGGCGCAGGCTGCACAGTTGTAGGCAGTGAGCCGCCCAGTGCTTTTCGACTTTTCTCTCAAAACGCGGAAGACCGGCGTTGACAGGAGCAGCGCAAAGCTAAATGCGATCCAAAACACCGGCGAGAGCAGGGAGAGCAGCTCCGCGTTTTGCGTGAAACTCCCTTCCTGCGGACGGAACATAGCGCTGAGAACATCAAAGCCCTGCGACAGGGTATCAGCCCGGAACATCACAAAGCCGATGATCACGACCAGCATCGTATAGACATGGCCGATGGGCCGGAACCATTTCTTTTTCGTGGGGACGATCTGCCAAGTCTCCAGCATCTGCCAAAGTCCGTGCCAAAGCCCCCAGAGGATAAAGGTAAAACTCGCGCCGTGCCAGAGGCCCGTCAGAAAGAACACGATCCACTTGTTGATCGTGGTGCGGGTCTTGCCTTTGCGGTTGCCGCCCAAGGGGATGTAGACATACTCCTTGAACCAGGTAGACAGGGAGATATGCCACCGTCTCCAAAACTCCCGGATGCTGCCGGAGATGAAGGGATAATTGAAGTTCTCCCGGAAGTCAAAGCCGAACACGCAGCCCAGGCCGATGGCCATGTCGCTGTAGCCGCAGAAGTCGAAGAAGATCTGCAGTGTATAGCACACCGCGCCCAGCCACGCCGCTGCTGTTCCGAGCTGCCCGGAGCTGCAGGAGAAGACCCTGTCCGCGATCAGACCCATCTGATTGGCGATCAGCACCTTCTTGGCCAGGCCGAAGAGAAAGCGACAGATGCCCCGGCTGATCCGGTCAATGCTGAACTCCCGCCGGTCGAGCTGCGCCGCAATGTCTGAATAGCGCACGATGGGTCCGGCAATGAGCTGCGGGAAAAAGGAGATGTACAGCAGCACGGAAAAGAGATTCCTCTGCACATTCTTTTTATCCCGGCAGACGTCGATCACATAGCTCAGGACCTGGAAGGTGAAGAACGAGATCCCGATAGGCAGCCGGATCTGCGGCACAGGGATCGAAAGACCGGCAACGCTGTTGAATACTCCCGCCAGGAAACCCGTGTACTTGTAAAACACCAGCAGGCCGATGTTCAAAAGTACAGCCAGCACCACCGCAGGCCTGTCCCATTTTGTACCGGCAGCCCCGAGACCGAACAGGTAGTTCAGCACGATGGAGAGCAGCATGATCCCCACTGCCACGGGTTCCCCAAAGGCGTAAAACACAAGGCTTGCAGCCGCAAGGAGCAGGTTTCTCGCCGAGCGGCAGCGAAGCAGTGCATACAGCAAGAACGTAAGGGGAAAAAACAGGAATAAAAAAGTAAGAGAACTGAAAATCATAAGAATCCATCCCATTCAAGACATCGCTTGACCACATGAAAAACAGGCGAACAGTCAGGAACGTTCTGTACCGGTAATCAGGATGTATGGGTTTTTCTCAGCATCCAGCCATTTCAAAACGGAAAGCATATCCTCCCGGCGCAGGCCGACGCAGCCGCCGGTGCCGGTCCTGGCGCAGTGCAGGAAGATCGCGCAGCCCCGGTCCGGGACCACGTCGGGCGGGCGGTTGAACTCGATCACGCAGGCCCAGGCGTACTGAGTCGGGTAGTCCTCCAGGTGCTCCACGTCGTCGCCCCAGGGGATCAGATTCGGATCGTCCCGTTCCTGCCAGGTAATGAAGTAGGGCGACTGATCGTCGCAGACCCAGTCGGAGTTGGGCGTCACCTGCCGCCAGGGCAGCTTCAGCCCCTCCGGCGGTGCCTCGTTTCCGAAGGCAGTCCCGATGGCCCAGAGTCCCGCGGGAGAGGTATTGGTATTCCGCCGCCGGTCGTGCATGATCCCGCTTTTGCCTACGAAACCCTGCAGCCGATCCAGCCCAGAAACCGGGTAGAACGTCTCGTCCGCGCCGCGTTCATAGCAGACCGTCAGGGTCGTGACGCCGTCCGAAGGCTGGGCTGACGCAAGAATGAGCTGTCGGCAGTTCCGGTCTCCAGGTCCACCGTTGTCAGGCCCTCCACGGCCATCCATTTTCCAGCAGCATGTTCGCGTCACAGTCGCCGTCCTTCGGATAGTTCTCCGCCAGCTCCGGCCTCCAGGTCGGGGTCGTGTCGCCACGTTGATAGGGGATCAGCGGCACTGGCGGCTCCGTCGGAGGAGCTGTGGTCACAGTCGGTGAAGGCTCAGTGGGTGTTGTAGATGCAGGCGTTGAAGGGGGAGGGTATGTCAAAGCAGCAAACGGCTCCGTCTGCTCAACCTGCGGCTCTGTGCTCTGCTCCTCTGTCTATTCGCTTGTTACAGGCGTTGTGTCTTCCGTCGTATCTTCTGCAATGGCAGATGGGACTGTTTCTTCCGAGATCGGAGGCAGTATGACCACCGGCGGCGACATTTCAACCACCGCGGGCTGGACAGGCTCCGTGTGTGGCGCATTCACTGCGAAAACACTGCAGCCGCAGAGGAGAAGAAACATCGGCAGCAGCCACAGCAATTGTTTCATGGATTTCAACTCCTTCTTTACGATAGCATGGAACAGGAATATGCGGCGGCGTAAATCATACCGGTGCTTTCCGTTGTAATCTACCAATCTGGGGACTCCATGATCCCTGTAATCTCAGAGTTAGCCCATTCTCCAGTTGTTGGATCATGCAGCAGCCAATAGGTGGCTGTTTCCGTCATTGGGCTTCCGTCTTGCCAGATCGTATAAGTCACGGTAATTGCAGCCATGTGGTCTTTCAGGTATTCCTCCGTCCAACCATTTCCAATTGCCAGCACCGTTCCGTTCAAACGCTGCAAGGCGGCCGCTGTTTTCTCCGAGTCAAATGCTGCTTCGTCAACGCTTATACGGCTTACATTGTCAGCATTTTCCCAGTTTTTTACCATTTCGGTCACAGCCTGAATCGCAGTACTGTAGTCCTTCTCCGGCGTAGTCTGTTGTTCCTTTTGATCCAGTACGCCAGGCTCCGGAGCAACTGCTGGGATCACGTTCCTTTCGCTCGAAGAATCGAAAATTTCCCAAGTGCCATTAACATTGCGGACAAGATAAAAATATTGATTCAGCGTACCATCCTGGTAGAAGGTCTTTTCGTGGTTGTAGACCACTGAATACCGGACATAAACCGCCTGGACGTCTTCAATTCGCTTGCCTTCCAATGCCTCCGGTCTGGGCCCGTATCCATTTCGTATCGCCAATATAGAATTGGGCTGCCACGCAAAAATTCTCTGCGTCTCCGCATCGTCAGGCAGGATCTGTTCTACCTTCACGGATATGGTATAGTCTTTCTCGATTTGTCGGGAGATTGCCTCTCGCACGACCTGGATCGGGTCGGGGGCGGGCGTTTGCAGCCAGCGATCATTCCAGATTCCGAGTATCTCGCCGACTCCGAATACAGTTGAGGCTAAAGCAATCACGATGGCCGCCACCAGTAGAGCTCGATACAATATGCGCGGCTTTTTCTTTGTGGGGACAGACTTTCCCATTTTGCCCGAATGACCCGCATTCCAAATGTGAGCATCGTTTACGTCATTCAGCGCATCGATAATATCGTTTGCGTTCATGGCATATCCTCCTCTTTTAAGAAATCTCTCAGTTTTTTTCTTGTATGAAGGAGTATGGATTTGGCTTTGCTGTAACTGAAATCAAACCGATCACAAATCTCCGAAATGCTCTCAAAATACCAGTAACGGCAGAGAAACATGTTCCGCTCAAGCTCCGGAAGCTCATCCAGAAAGCGGTCGATGGTGCGGGCAAGCTCCTTTCGCATCACTTCCTGTTCCGGACTGCCACCTGCCGGAATTGTTTCCGCGATTTCATCCAGCGCAAGCGATATCGTGCCACCGCCCCGCTTTTCCCGGTGTTCGGTCCGCCAACGGTCAATCGCTTTTGAGCGGGTAAGCTTTCCGAGAAAGGTCGCCAGGTTTTTGGGCCGTTTTGGGGGGATGCTGTTCCACGCGCCGAGCCAGGTATCGTTGACGCATTCCTCGCTGTCTTCTTCATTCCGAAGGATGTTCCTGGCAATCGTTGAGCAGTAATTTCCGTATTTCTCTGCAGTTCGGTCAATCGCAAGCGCGTTTCGCTCCCAATACAACTCAATGATTTTTTCGTCGTCCATTTTTTTGACTCCTTCTTGAAGGCCCTTCACCCTTATACACGACACTTTCGTTGTTCGGGCGTAAATAAGGGAAACTTTTTCTAATGATATTTAATCATCTCCCAAAAGATAAGGCCATGCCGTCAGTGGAAAATTTACCACTGACGGCATGAGTAGAGTTATTTCACTTTGTTTATCATCTATCCAAAATTCGTTTGCATGTAATTGCGGTAATGCTGGAGATAGGCTTTTTTGTTCATCGCCTCCGCAGAGCAAATTGCGAGACGGATACACTCCTTTGCCTCAGCCCGATCCTCCTCGCCTCCGCGTTTCAGCAGGGACCAGGCCTTGTTGTAGAGCAGGCGGTCCAAGTGACTGCAGCGGCTCGTCTCTCGGGAAATACGGATTCCTTCATCGCAGACTGCAATGCAGTCTTCATAACGGCCTGCCATCCCGAGAAACTTTGACAGATTGTAGAGCACCATCAAACGTGTCCGCAGGGCCTCCTCCGGGTTCACTTCGTTATTCTCATAGAGCTGACGCAGGGCAAGTAAGACTTCGATCCCTTCATCAAGTTCACCGGCTTCAGCATTGTAGCAGGCGTAGTTGTTCACGCAGAGGATCTCTTCATAAGAAAGCATTCGGGGAAAGACCTTTGGGTCAAAGGAGGGTCTTGTCATCCGGATTGCAGCCAAAAAACGAGTTGCCCGTTCCTGCGGTGACAAATCATCGGCAAATATCGTTCGATAGAGCAGCAGAAATTGCTGACAGACGCGATTGTCCTTGTCCGTCAGGGATTCAAATTCGTCCAGCAGCGCCAGCCCTTCCGCTTTTTGATTGTGGATCACGGCCTGACGGATGCGGTATTTCAGATTGTGCAGCGCAAAGATCTGCTCCGACACGAACTGCATGGCAACAGCGTCTGCGTATCCGAGTCGTTGCAGCAGCATTTCGCTGTGCTCCTTGGTCGGGAGCCGCTCGCCGTTTTCGATCCGGGAAAGCGTCGGTACAGAGCAGATCCCGTCCGCCAGTTCTTCCTGCGTGTATCCCAGTTCTTCCCGCCGCTGGCGGATCATCGCTCCGTATGGATAGATTGGCATAATTGCAGCCTCCTCCCACCTGCTTTTGGGGGAATTATATCATAATATGGAAGAAAAGTCAAAACTGTGTGGCTGTTCTGTAAGACATGGCTTCTATTTTTCATTCATAGTTTCCGTATTTCTTCCGCCCGGGAGAATTGCAAGAAATGCAATCTCCCGGGCGGCGTTTTTTCTTTCTTGCAATTCTGGTGGATTTGTTCCAACGAATATTTTTCTCCGAATAATGAAGCAGAAGCTAAAACTGCTCCGTTTATCCTTACAGAAACGCAATGTAAATCCTGCAAGAATGTGATATAATCGGAGATACACGGAGGTAATGATACAATGGATCAAATATTACTCATAGAGGACGACCGCTATCTCAGCATGGGACTGCGGGAGCTCCTGGAGAAGAACGGCTATGCCGTGCAGGCGGCGGACAGCCTGGGCGCTGCCCGGAAGGCCCTGTCGGCGGGAGGCTTCTCCCTTGTCATTCTGGACGTGGTTCTGCCAGACGGAGACGGGGTTTCCCTTTGCGCCGCGCTGCGGCAGGAGGGCTTTGCCGTGCCGATCCTGTTTCTGACGGCCCGGGACGAGGAATACGACGTGGTGCGGGGCCTGGACGCGGGCGGAAACGACTATGTCGCCAAGCCCTTCCGGGTTCAGGAGCTTTTGAGCCGCATCCGGGTCCTGCTTCGGCGGAATCCAACGGGCAGCCTGCGCCTCGGAGCCCTGCGCCTGGACCCGGAGCGCATGAGCGCCGCCTGGAACGGCGCGCCCTTGAACCTGACGCCCACGGAGTTCCGCCTGCTCTCGGTGATCGTCCGGCAGCGCGGCATTGCGCCGCGGGCGCTGCTGCTGGACGTGCTTTGGGACTGCGACGGACGCTTTGTGGACGACAACACTCTTTCTGTCCACGTCAGCAGGCTTCGGGAGAAAATCGGCGCGGAGCATATTCAGACTGTGCGGGGGTTGGGATATCGATGGAAGGACTGACGATTCTCTTTGCCGTACTGGCGGCGATCTTCGCCCTGCTCTTCTTCCGCCAGCGGACCGAGCTTGGCAGGCTTCGGACCCAGACCGGACGCTTTCTCTCCGGCGGGGCGCGGACGCCCCTTTCCCTGCGGGACGGCCGTCTGGCCGCTCTGCAAAACGACTTTGAGGCCATCGAAGGCGCGCTGGAGCTCTCCCGTGCCGAAACCGTCCGGGAGGCCAGGCGAAGCACAGAGCTTTTGACGGACATTTCCCATCAGCTCAAAACGCCGCTTGCCTCTCTGCGCTTGTTTTTGGAGCTGGACGACGGCGCGCACAAGGAAGAAGCTCTGGCGCAGGCGGATCGGATGGAGGCGCTGATCTATGCCCTGCTCCGGCTGGAGCGCATGAGCAACGACGGCTACGCCTTCCGCTTCGAGGCGCGGCAGCTGGCGCCGCTGGTGCAGGAGGCCTGGGACGGGCTTCGGGTACGCTTCCCGGAGAAGCGCTTCTCCCTGACGGGGGACGCGGTACTCCGCTGTGACCCGGGCTGGCTGGGCGAGGCATTCTCCAATCTGCTGAAAAACGCCTGCGAGCATACGGAGCCCGGCGGCAGCGTATCCGTCGCCATTACGCAGACGGAGCGGGAGGTGCGGCTCACGTTTTCGGACGATGGGGGCGGCGTGGCCCCGGAGGAGCTTCCGCGTCTCTTTGAGCGCTTCTACCAGGCGAAGGGCGGGGCACAGTCGGGCGCCGGCATCGGGCTGAACATCGTCCGCGAGATCGTGACCCGTCACCACGGGACCATCGTCCCGGAAAACAGTGACGGGGGCCTGCGCTTCACCCTCTATTTCCCCCGGCTGGAGCAGAGTCTTGCGAAAACGTAAGCTTGGCGTCACGCGGAAGTAAGCTTCCTGTGAGAGAATAGGGGCAGAAAGGAGGGATCTCGTATGGAGATCATTCGCAGCGAAAATCTGTGCAAATACTACGGCAGCGGTGAGGAGCAGGTAAAGGCTCTGGACGGGGTCACCCTGTCCATTCCCCAGGGCTCCTTCACCGCCATCACCGGGCCCAGCGGCTCCGGGAAATCCACACTCCTGCAGCTCTTCGGCGGGCTGGATCAGCCCACAGCGGGCAAGGTGATCTATCAGGACAAGGCCCTTGCGGACTATTCCGACAACCAGCTCTCCGTCCTGCGCCGCAGGCGCTTCGGCTTCGTGTTCCAGAGCTATCATCTGGTCAAGGAGCTGACGGCCCAGGAGAACATTCTGCTTCCGGTCATGCTGGACAAGCGCAAGCCGGACGAGGCTTATCTGCGCCGAATCATTGAACTGTTGAAGCTGGACGACCGCCTCTCCCATCTGCCCGCCGCCATGTCCGGCGGCCAGCAGCAGCGGGTCTGCATCGCCCGGGCCCTGGCGAACAAGCCCGCCATCATTTTCGCGGATGAGCCCACGGGCAACCTGGACGGGCAGACCGGCAGGGAGGTCATGGCCCTGCTGAGGCAGATCAACCGGGAGCTGGGCGTCACCCTGCTGCTGGTGACCCACGACCTGGGCGTGGCCGAGCAGGCCGAGCGCATCGTCCACATCGTGGACGGCCGCATCGAGCACGACAGCGGAGGGAGCCTGCGATGAAGCGACTGACCGTGAACCGGGTGGCCGGCGCGGGCGTCCGGGCCAACCTGCGGGAATATTTGGGTCTCAGTGCGGGCATTTTAGCGGCGATCTTTCTGACCTGCACGGTGGTACTGACCCTGCTGGCCGTCTATGACGGCCGCGAGGCCCAGCTGGACCGGGAATTCGGCAGGCAGGACGCCTTCGTCTATGACGCAGGGCCGGAGACCGGGGCCTCCCTCCGGCGGCAGGGCCTCGCTTCCGAGACGGGGACCCTGTACTATTTGGGCCGGAGCGAAGACTGCGCCGTGGGTTATTACGACGCGGGCGGCGCCGCCCTGGCCAACCGGCAGCTCTGGTCCGGCCGGATGCCGACGGCCCCGGGCGAGCTGGCTGTGGAGCTGGATCTTTTGGACAAGCTGTTTCCCGAGGCCGAACTGGGCGACAGCGTGAGCCTGGAGATCGAGCCCATCGAAGGAGCGAAGGAGACCCGGACCTATACCCTGGTGGGCGTGGTGCTGAGTCAGGGCGAGCTCAGCGACGAAGCACTGCGCGCCGACCTCCCCAAGCGGGAGAACGTCGGCCTGCCCCAGCTCTTTGTGAGCGCGGCGGAGCCGCCCTTTGCCACGGGCCGCGCCGTGCGGATCCTGCTTCTGCGCTTTGCAAAGGGCGCGGGGCTGAACGAGGTGACCGCCGCCGCGGGGGGCCTTCCGGTCTTCCGGATCAGCATCTGGGGCTGGTTCTATTTCGGACCTGCCCAGCACATGGAGGATATGGGGACCCTGGAATACCTGGCCAACTATGGCAGCTTTGGCGTCTTGGCTCTGCTGCTGGGCGGGAGCCTGCTGCTCTTTTCCATGCTGGGCGTCACCGCTGCCCTGGGCAGCCAGCTCAGCCGCAAGCGGGAGGAGATCGCCATGCTCCGGGCCGTGGGCGCCACCCGGCGGCAGATCCGCCGCATCTTCGGGCGGGAGAGCCTGCTCCTGGCCCTGCTGCTCTCGCCC
>JAEEGI010018992.1_pt1 | contig 13902 bp, 7 predicted proteins | sample 8958751 | NCBI WGS metagenome assembly JAEEGI01 (sample SAMN16246545, study PRJNA631951) | gut metagenome | biome: gut microbiome; feature: rumen; material: KS-attached | host: Bos | place: Iran: Karaj | collected 2018-10
ACCTTTGCCTGCATGGCTTTCGCCCAGCGGGCCGTTGCGACGGGGAATGCGCATTATGCCGACATCGCCCGGAAGACCTTCCAGCGCATCCTGGACCGCCGCTCGAACCCGAAGGGCAAGTGGCTGAAGGCCGTCCCCGGCACCCGTCCCATGAAGGATTTCGCCCTGCCCATGATCATCTGCAACATGGCGCTGGAGATCGAGCCCATCATCGAGGACAAGTCCCTGCTGGACAAGACCATCGACGAGGCCTTGCACGAGGTCTTCGACGTGTTCTACCAGCCGGACCTGGGCGTGATGGTGGAGAACCTGGCCCCGGACGGCAGCCTCATCGACTGCTTCGAAGGCCGGCGCATCAACCCCGGCCACGACCTGGAAGCCCTGTGGTTCATGATGAACCTGGGCATCCGCCTGCATCGGCAGGACATCATCGACAAGAGCATGGAAATCGCTCTCCGCGTCATCGACTACGGCTGGGACAAGGAATACGGCGGCATCTTCTACTTCATGGACCGCAAGGGATATCCCACCCAGGAACTGGAGTGGGACCAGAAGCTCTGGTGGGTACACCTCGAGAGCGCTATCGCCATGATCAAGGGCTATCAGCTCACCGGCAATGAAAAGGCCCTCGAATGGTTCCTGAAGCTGGACGATTATCTCTGGACGCATTTCAAGGACCCGGAGTATCCGGAATGGTATGGATACCTGAACCGCAGGGGAGAGGTGCTTTTGCCGCTCAAGGGCGGCAAATGGAAAGGCTGCTTCCACGTCCCCCGCGGCCTCTACCAAATCGGAACCATCCTGCAGGAAATCGCAGACAAAAAGTAAACAATGAATCACTATATGAAATCATTTACCCGTCTCATCGTTGCCGTGCTGGCCGGATTGTTCCTGGTCCAGGCGGCAGCCTTTGCCCAGGCCCAGGTCCGCGGCAAAGTGACCGATGCGGATGGCAAACCCCTGGCGGGTGTCACGGTGCTGGTGAAAGGCACCACGAACGGCACCATGACGGCGGCGGACGGAAGCTATTCCCTGCGTGCCGCCGAGGGCGATGTCATCGAATTCTCCTGTCTGGGCCTGTCCACGGTGGAGCGTACCTTTGACGGCCGCTCGGCCATCAGCGTCACCCTGACGGAGGATGCCCTTTACCTGGAAGACGTGGTCGTCGTGGGATACGGTACGGCGAAGAAGGAGACCTTGACGGCGGCCGTGTCGGCCATCAAGGGTGACGAGCTTCTGAAAGCGCCGTCTACCAACGTTTCACAGGTGCTTGCCGGTAAGCTGTCCGGCGTTTCCTCCGTCCAGGAGTCCGGCGAACCGGGCCTGGACCAGGCCTCGCTCCGCATCCGCGGTTCCGTATACGGCGTCGCGTATGTGGTGGACGGATTCCCCGTAGACAACATCAACGACATTGACCCGGCTGATATTGAAAGCGTTTCGGTCCTGAAGGACGGCGCTTCAGCGGCGGTGTACGGCCTCAAGGCGGCCGGCGGCGTCATCATTATCACCACCCGAAAGGGTGACAAGGGCGATGCCCACATCACCTACAACGGATCCGTGGGCGTGTCGATGAACGCGAATTTCCCGCGTTTCATGAACGGTCCCCAGTTCGCCTACTACTACAATCTGGCACAGGAGATGGACCAGCTCGCGAGCGGCGCCATCGCTTCCGAGGAGGAATACGAACCGTATTTCTCCAAGGCGAATGTCGAGGCCATGCTCAACGGCGACCCCACCGACGGCTGGGACAACGTGGACTATATCAAGAAGGTCTTCGGAACGGGCATCACGAACAAGCACAACATCACCGTCCAGGGAGGCAACGACAAGTCCCGGTACTTCGTTTCCGGCGGTTTCCTCGGACAGAAAGGTAATATCGACGGTTACAATTACAACCGTTACAATGTGCGCGCGAACATCGAATCCCGGATTGCTACGCACCTGGTCTTCAACGCCGGTCTGAGCGGCGTGGTGGGCCGCCGGCAGACGCCGCGGTTCCTTTCCGGCGGCTCTGACAGTGACGCCGGATACGAAGTGGGCTGGTTCTCCATCGCCCACCAGGTCATCGGCATGTATCCTTTCCTGCCGGAGATGCATGACGGGTATTACACCGGTGCCATCGCCAACAACCAGGTGTTCCCGAACAGTCCGCTGGCCGCTCTGTACCAGTCCGGCAACAAGCAGACCCGCAGTTTCAACGGCACCCTGAACGGCTCCCTGACCTGGGAGATTCCGTGGGTGAAGGGCCTGTCCGCCAAGGCAAGCGGATCCTACGACTATCTGGATTCTTACAATAAGAACCTGGACACTCCGTACTACGTGGTGGTACGCCGCCGCAACGAGGACGGTACCTGGGGCTGGACGGATCCGATGGTGGACGTGAACGGAGCTTCCGACGGCAACAAAGTAGGAGAAGGTTCCTACTATCAGCAGACAATGACCGGGCAGGTGAGCCTTCAGTACGCAAACACCTTCGGGAAGCATTCGCTGGATCTCCTCGCCCTTTTGGAAATCCGTGATTTCCAGACCAATAACCTGTCGGCCTATGTGAAGAACGTACCTTTCGCCCTGCTTCCCGAGTTGGGGAACGGTACGCCTACGGCAAGTCCTGTTGCCGGCTCCAGCAACGCCTCGCGCAGCGCGGGTTACGTGGGCCGTATCCGGTACAACTATGACGAAAAGTATCTGGCCGAGTTCACCGGCCGCTATGACGGCTCCTACAAGTTCGCCGGGATGACGAAGACCCGCTGGGGCTTCTTCCCGTCGGCGTCCCTGGGCTGGGTCGTCTCCAAGGAATCCTTCCTGCAGGACGCCGCCGCCCTGGACAACCTGAAGCTCCGCGCCAGCATCGGCCTGCTGGGTAACGATGGCGTGAGCCCCTACATGTTCTTGAGCAAGTATGCTTTGGGCACGAAGGTTGTCTATCCGGGCAGCACCGCGATTCCTTCCTACTACACCTCCGGTATCCCGAACAAGGATCTGACCTGGGAAAAAACCCTTTCTTACAATGTAGGTATGGACTTCTCCCTGTGGGACGGTCTCTTGGGCGGAGAAATCGACGGATTCTACAATTACACCTATGACATCCTTTCCTGGAACGGTGGCGGCCATCCCGATTCGATGGGCGGGTATTTCCCGACCTACGTGAACAAGAACGCCATCGACGCCAAGGGTATCGACGTGCTCATTACCCACCGTAACCGCTTCCAGCTGGGCGGAAAGCCTTTCTTCTATGAACTGGGCGGGACGGTGACCTATTCCAAGACCCGCTGGATCAAGTACAACGACGAACCCAACGTCCCGAGTTGGCAGAAGGTCACCGGCACCACCTACGGCTCCCATTGGGGCTGGCTGGCGGAAGGCCTGTACCGGAGCGAGGAAGAGATTGACAATTCCGCCTGGTACGGCACCCGTCCGAATGTGGGCGACATCAAGTACAAGGACCTGAACGGCGACGGTGAGATCAGCTGGCAGGACCGCGGTATCTTCGGCAAGAGCAACCGGCCGGAACTGACCTTCGGCCTGAACGTAAACATGGGCTGGAACGGCTTCGACATGAACCTCCAGTTCACCGGCGGCGCGCTCTTCCAGGTGTCCATGACCGGTACCTATTTCAACGAGAACGACGACGATACCATCTGGACCAAGACCTTCAAGGAGGGCGAGAACTCTCCTCTCTTCCTCATCGAGAATGCCTACAGCCTGGACAACCCGGACGGCACCTTCCCGCGCCTGACCCTCGGCACGACCGGTCACGGCGGCGATAACGGCCTGAGTTCCAGTTTCTGGTGGCGGGACGGCAAATATGTCCGTCTCAAGACAGCCCAGCTGGGCTACACGCTCCCGCAGACCTTTACCCGCCGGTTCGGCGTGGAGAGCCTCCGCATCTTCGTGGAAGGCAACAACCTGTTCACCCTGGACGGCCTGCCGGAAGGCATCGACCCGGAATCCCCGGGTGTGAACAACGGCTACTATCCGCAGCAGCGGAACATCATGGGCGGCATCACCCTCACCCTTTAAACCAGGAAGCCTTATGAAAAAGATTCTCATTGCCCTTTCTCTCGCGGGTGTCCTGACCGCCTGCAACGGTTTCCTGGACATGACGCCAACCGACAGCATCTCCGACAAGGTGATGTGGGCCGACGTGCAAAGCGCCGAGTATGCCGTCAATTCCATCTACTCCTACGCGTATGACATCTTCGCGGCCTGGCCCTCCAGCGTGGGCATGACCGAGGCCTTCACGGACCAGTTCAAGTACGGGTCCTATGTCAATTTCGCGATGTGCTTGATTCCCAGCCAGGTAGCCTATGGCGGAACGAACCTGACGAACAGTTTCGTGAGCGTGTACCTGGGTTGCTGGAGTTCCCTGTACGATGCGGTCCGCCGGACGAACGAGGCCATTTCGAACCTCAAGTCCCTGGGAACCAACCTTCCCGAGGCGGATCAGACCCGCTTGCTGGGCGAACTCCGCCTGATGCGCGGCTGGCTGTATTTCGAACTGGTGAAACGCTATAAGGAGGTGATTCTCTATGACGAGGACTTGACTCAGATAGCTATTGAGAAAGCCCTTTCATCCGAAGCGGAAGGCTGGCAGTTCATCTGGAACGACCTGGACTTCGCGGCGCAGAACCTGCCGGAGCAGGCTGCGGCGAAAGGCCGGCTGGACAAGGGCGTCGCCCTGGCCCTGATTACCCGCGCCATGCTCTATGCCGGTGAAAACGACAAGGTGATTGCGGCGGCCGACGAACTGGCCGGTCTCGGCTATGCGCTGATGCCCGACTACGGGGATGCCTTCACCGTTCCGGTAACGGGCGGCAATACGGAGACCATCCTCCAGTACAGCTTCTCCTATGCCGACGGCGTTACGCACGACTTCGATTTCTACTATTCTCCCGGCGGCGACTACAAGCTTGTCGGCCAGCAGGGCGGCGGCTACGGCACGCCTACCCAGGAGATGGTCGAGAGCTATGAACTGGCTACGGGCGGATTCCCCGACTGGTCTCCCTGGCATGGCGAGACCCTGGCCCAACCGCCGTACGAGCAACTGGAGCCGCGGTTCAAGGCAACCATCCTGTATAATGGCGCCCCCTGGAAAGGCCGTACCATCGAGCCTTTCATCGGCGGAACCGACGGCTGGTGCCAGTGGAACAAGGAGCCTAAACCCGAGGGACGTACCACGACCGGTTATTTCCTGAGAAAATTTGTCGATGAGACCCATAACTTGGCCGAGCGCAGCCAGAGTGTCCAGCATTTCGTGCTGATCCGCTATGCGGAAGTCCTTCTGAACAAGGCCGAGGCCTGCTACCGGAAGGGCGATACGGAAGGAGCCAATGCTGCCGTCAAAGCTATCCGCGGCCGCGTGGGCCTGCCTTATACCTCCAAGAGCGGCGACGCCCTGTGGAAGGCGATCCGCCAGGAACGCCGCGTGGAACTCGCCTTCGAGGACCACTGGTACTGGGATCTCCGTCGATGGAAGGAGGCAGCGGAGGACTGGCCTGTCGGTCTGAACAACTATCAGGTCCACGGCCTCAAGATCGAATCCACGGCCGTTGCCGGGCAGTTCAAGTATACCTATGTCTCCGTCGACGACCGGGACCGCAACTTCCCGGCCAAGATGTACCGGTTCCCCGTCCCTGACGGAGAACTGAATTCCAATCCGCTTGTCAATCAATACCCTGAATGGAACTAGCCATGAAAAAGACCGTATTCCTATTGATTGCCGCCGTCCTTGTGTCGGCCTGCCACCAGCCGGAATTCGTGGAACCCACGGCCGACCGGCAGGGAATCACGTCCCTTGCGGCGTATTTCGCCTTCGGCCCCTACGAGGGCCAGGAAATGGGACGGCTGGAGATTTCCGACCCGAACGTGGAACGGTATGAGATTCCCATTCCGTGGTATTTTCCGGAATCCTCGGACGACGTTACCACGCCCTATCTGATGAAGGTCCGCGTACGTGCCTCCCTGCAGCCCAACTGCAAGATCGAGCCGGCCCTGACGGTCCTGGACCTGACGGAAGAGAACCATTTCACCTATACGGATGCCACCGGCGAGAGCCACGGCATCATCATCACGGGCAAGCGCGTGAAATCCGACAAATGTGAAATCGTCACCTTCTCCCTCAAGCAGCCGCAACTCAACGGCATGGTGGACAAGACCGCCCGCAAGGTATCGCTGATTACGGCGAAGGACCTGTCCGTGGCCGAGGCGACCGTTACCCTTTCGGCTCATGCGACCATCTCCCCGGACCCGGGCGAGCCGCACAACTACAACGAGGGTTTCAAGTTCACCGTAACGGCCGATGACGGTGTGACCAAGGCGGAATATCTGGTGGTCAAGGATATCCCCGAGAAGATCGACTATGGCGTGAACGCCACCAGCGCCGAAAAGCTGTTCAACCTGGACCCGTCCTCCGGAATGGGACTCCCGGGCTACCAGGCGGTGGCGAACGTGTCCATGGGCGTGATCGACTCCGACCTCATCGTGAATGTGGGTGACGGTTCCACGCCGCGCTATTACAACAAGATCGTGGGTACTTATGGCGGTCAGATCAAGATCGGCGATGCTGTGCCTACCGGTGCCATCGCCTCCGACGAAATGGACCATCTGCTGATCTGCAACCTGGCCGAAACCGGCGAGACCTTCACGATCTGGAAGACTTCTTCCGTGAAGGAGGCGCCGACCGTGCTGCTGTCCTTCAAGAACGAGGAAGATATCCAGCTGGGTCTGGAGATGAAAGTCATCGGCAACATCGAGGATGAGGCCTCCATCTCGGTCACTTATCCGGGACTTGCCGGGGTTACCCAGAGCGGCCGCTTCCGTTCCATCCACATCGTGGGCGGGGAAGTGGTGTCCAACGAACTCAAGGACGTTTCCGGAACCGGCTTCCTGTGGGGTGCCGCTTCGTCCGGCAGTACCTGCGTGCCGGCCGCTTCGGCCCAGAATGACGGCGGATGGTACAGCTGCGCGTATTCCGACAACCTCCTGACCTGGTTCAAGCCGGACCTGACCATCGGCAAGCAGCTGAACGGTTATGGCGACGGTACGGACGACGTGCAGGGCGGCGGTACCTATGTGGACAGCAATACCTCTCCGAACAATCTGGATACCAAGGGCTTCAACAACGCACGCTATCTGGCGCTGTTCGTCTCCAACCACTTCCCGAAGTGGTGGCCCGGTCCGCAGCTGTATGTCTATGACATTACCGGCGGCTCCCTCCAGGGCGAGAATATCTGGAACAGCCCCGGCCTCGTGTTCTCCATGCCTTTCATGTACAATCTGCAGTTCAATACCGGCGGCCACGACGGCAACGGTGCCTGCGGCGATGTGATCCTGGCCCCTTCGGCCGACGGTTACATGCTCTATATCTACTATTATGACCATTATGCCCAGATGCTGGGCGGATACAGTCTGGATTGCATCAAGCGATGAAGAATTTCAGCATCATAGTATGGCTGTGCCTTGCGGTTTCCTGCAGCGGAACCGCCGGGACGGACATGCCCGAGTGGCGCTGGCCCGACAAGGAACAGCCGGAGTTCGTGGAACCGCATCCTGCCATCACGAAACTTGGATGGACCAACGTGACCGCCACCTATTCCACCCTGCCGGAAGGGATCGACATCTACCGTTCCCCGGACATGCTGGACGGGAACAAAGCCATCGCCTACATCGCCGTGGCCGATCTGTCCAGGATCGGCTGGGACGTGCGGAGCATTGACGATCCCACCATCCAGGGAACGGAGGATCCGTTGAAAACGCCCTCCGGGTTTTACACGGAGACGGCGGCTCCGGTTATCGTGAACGGCGGTTATTTCTTCGCTGAAGGCGGAAAGCGCTATAACGCCAGCGTTGCCGTGAGCGGCGGGCGTACCTACGGCGTCAATATCAATTACGCATCGGTGGACTGGGTGACGATGTACTATCCCACAAGGGGGGTCTTCTATGAAAAAGACGGCACATGCCTGACGGGCTGGACCTTCTGGAGCGGGGGAGCCAAGCACTATCTGTATGACGTCCCAGCGCCCAATTCCTGGTCCAAGGATCCCCTTCAGGTTCCGGATGCCTCTTTCCCTGCCCAGGCCGTGGATTTCGCTCCGGAAACGGCCATCGGCGGCGGCCCCGTGCTGCTGAAGGGCGGTAAGGTGGTAAACACCTGGGAGGCCGAAATGCTCTATGGGGACGGTGCCGACGACAAGATGCCCGAGGCGCGTCATCCCAGGACGGCCATCGGCGTTACGGCCGACGGTCTCATGATCCTTTTCGTCTGTGAAGGACGGGGTATGACAGAGGGCGTGGCCGGTATGACTTTTGCCGAAGAAGCGGCGGTCCTGAAATCCCTGGGATGCACGGAAGCCCTGAACTTGGACGGCGGCGGCTCCAGTTGCCTCCTGGTTGAAGGGAAGGAAACCATCAAGGTATCCGACGGGTCCCAGCGTGCTGTCGCTTCCGTCGTCGTGTTGAAAAAGAAATGAGAAAGATAACCATCATATTGGGTGCCTTGCTGCTGCTTGCCATGGCTTGCCAGCCGGAGGAAACCGGTTATAAATGGCGGGAGGAATGGGAATCCGGAAACCCCGATATCGGCCCGGATGGTCCTGATGGTCCTGACGGACCGGATACCCCGGAAATCAAGGGGAAGCCCCGTTATGTCTGGGTGGACGCCGCTGCGAATTTCCCTTATTACGCCAACGACGCCGCCTGCATCGCCGAAGACTGCAAGCGCATTGCGGAGATGGGCTTCACGGACATTGTCCTGGACGTGCGGCCGACTAGCGGTGACGTGCTGTTCGCATCCAGCGTGGCCCCTCCGTGCCAGAAGGTTGCCGCCTGGGTGAACGGGCGCTACCGCTGGGTGGAAAGGACCGCTGCTTTCGACTATCTGGCCACATTCATCGAGAAAGGCCATCAAGCGGGCCTCCGGGTCAATGCCGCCATCAATACAATGGTGGGTGGCTATCACTCTTCCATTGGGGATGTGGGGATGGTTTATGACCAACCGCAACTGAAGGACTGGTGCGCCGTGGACAATCTTTCCGGCGGTTTGACCAACTCCATGAACGATCCTGAAACGGGTCCCCGTTTCCTGGATCCGGCCAATTCCGAAGTGCAGGGATTCCTGTTCACCTTGTTGGAAGAACTGGCTGCCTATGAGGGTCTTGACGGTATCGTCCTGGACCGCTGTCGCTATGATGATTACGGTATGGACGCCGGTTATACCGATGCTGCCAGGGAGGCCTTCACGACCTATCTGGGTGACGCTCCGTCCGCCTGGCCGGTGATGCCCCGCGGGCAGTCGACCGTCGGTTCCCCGTCGACCCTCCAGCGCAACTGGCTTACGTTCCGGTGCAAAGTCATCCACGATTTCATCGCCCAGGCGGCCGAAAAGGTGCACGGGGTGAATCCGGATGTCCGGTTCGGCGTCTATGTGGGTGCCTGGTTCTCAACTTATTATACGAGCGGTGTCAACTGGACCAGTTCCCAGTATGACCTCAAGGCCAATGAATCTTCCTACAAGTGGGTCTCGCCGAACTACCAGAAGACGGGCTTTGCAGACCTGCTGGATTTCATTTTCCTTGGTGCCTATGCAGGTACCGGCAGCATCCATGGCAATACCGAATGGACGATGGAAGGCTTCGCCAAGCTGGGGGCCAAGCGCCTGTGCGGTGCCGTGCCTTTCGCAGCCGGCCCTGACATCGGCAATGCCACCGGGTTTGAGGGCGGCCATCAGGATGCCCTGCTCCCGGATATCGTGAAGACCATGCTTGCATCTTCCGACGGCCTGTTCATCTTCGACCTGTGCCATATCCGCATGTTTGATTATTGGGATGCCTTCGAGAAGGGCATCGGCGAATACCTGGAAACACTTTAACTTTTAATCTAATACGTTATGAAAAGAATTCTTCTTTATGTACTTCCCGTCCTGGCGGCGTTCCTGATGGTTTCCTGCCAGAAGAAAGAGACGGTGGCGGATTCCGTGACCGTCAAGAGCGACGAGCAAGTCGTCCCCGTGGAAGGTGGCGTGCTTTCCATCGCGATCAATTCCACGGTGGCCTGGACTGCTAAGGCTTCCGAATCCTGGGTGACCCTTTCTCCTACCAGCGGTGAGGCGGGGGACGCGACTGTCAAGGCCTCCGTCCTTAAGAACGACGCCAATGACAGCCGTACGGCTACCGTGACCTTCACGGCCGGCACCAAGACGGCTACGTACAAGATTGTCCAGGCGCAACTTGATGCGATGAACATCGCCACGACCGATTTCACCGTCGAAGCCGCAGGCGGCACCGTGGAGATTCCCGTCTCCGCCAATGTGGAGTATTCCGTCATCGTTCCCGATGCCATCGACTGGATCCACGTAACCTCGACCCGCGGGATGGTGGACACCAAGATCACCCTGACCGTGGACGGTACGCATGAGTATGTCCAGGACGAGAGTACCGGGGAAATCCTTGCGGATGCTATTGCCCGTACTGCGAATATAAAGATTGCCGCTGGCGGGCTGGAAAAGACCGTTATGGTCGGGCAGAAAGCTTTCGTCCCTTATTGTGACTTCGAGGGTGATTACAGCTCCATCCAGTACGGCGGACGTCTGACCGTCCCGCAGGAGGGCGGTACATTCACCATCAATGTCGCTTCCAATCTCTCATGGCGCGCACACTATGACGAAGAGTGGCCGCCGGAGGACACCAGCTGGCTGGAATTCCAGCAGCAAGAGAATGCAATCGTCATCACGGTCAATCCCAACGAAGGTTTCATCGCGCGTGACAACTGGATTTATGTCAATGCCGCGGAAGATTGGTACGGCGATGTGTTCGGCGGTTACTTCCAGGTCTATCAGGAGCCGGTTCCCGCTCCCGTCACTCCGCAGCTTGTGTGGAATGTCAGTGTTCCTGAAGCTGTTACGCTGGGGTACAACCGGCTGGCTTATTCCCAGAGCGGTGCTCTGCTGATTTCCGACGGCGAGAAGGTTCATGCCATCAACCCGGCGGACGGTGGTTATTGGAAGGCCATCACCTGGCCTGGAATAACCCCGACTTCCATCGATGTAGATGACGCTGGCCATGTCATTATCGCTGACAATGTCACAGCGGATATGGACTGGGATGCCGGTACGCTGATCAGCGGCACGGAACTGAAGGTCTACTATGCCACGGATGTGAACGAGACGCCTAAGGAGATCACACTTCCGAACGCGCTTTACGGTACCATCGGCGGCTTCCGTGCCCGGGGTGACCTGGCCACGAAGGGAGCCATCACCGGTGTGGCGGCGGGTGCAATGTATTGGTTCGGCTATGACATCGCCAATTTCGAGGCCGTAGCGAATTACTATGGCACGCAAAACAGTGGCGCGGCACCTGGAGACAAGATGTGGGTCCCGGAGTATGGCGCTGCTGTTTCCTATGGCGCTGACCTGCATGACGGCCTCCTCTTCCGTGCTTATGACGGTACAGAGTGCGTCTATTACCGGAAGGATGCCTATACCCCCCAATGGGCGGCGGAAATGGCAGGTATCGAATACGAGCCGTGGACGCTGGTGACCAATGCCGGCGCCGGCGGCAACGAGAACCAGAACAATATGGACATCATCGACTTCAACGGCAAGAAGATCATCGCCTTCACGCAGGGCTATCACTTCACCTGGGCCGGTTTCAATGCCGACATCTATGTGGTGGACGTGACGGATCCGAAGCAGCCGCAGGTCCTGGCAACCGTCAAGACGGCGGATTGGATCCTGAGCGAGTGGCCGAACGGTCAGAACAGCGCCGATGTCCTGCTCCGTGAAGGCGACGGTGTCGTGGAACTTTACGCGATCCACTCCGGTCTGGGCACCCTGGCCAAGTTTATCTTCCGGCCGTAAGGATGTCTGTCGGTAAGTGTTTTTTGCTGGGAGCGCTCGTCGTCCTTTTGGGCGCGTGCGCTCCCTCTCCTTCCGGGGAGAAACCCCGCTTCCTCTGGATCGACGCCGCGGCGAATTTCCCGAGTTACGGGAACGATGCCGATTCCATCGCCCGGGATTGCAACCGGATCGCCCGGATGGGCTTTACGGACGTCGTCGTGGATGTCCGGCCCACCAGTGGGGACGTCCTGTTCGCGTCCACCGTCGCCCCGGCCCTGAAGAAAATGCCCGGGTGGGTTGACGGAGGCTGGGGTTTCCGGGAACGGACGGCGGATTTCGATTACCTGCGCGCCTTCATCGATGCGGGCCATGCGGCGGGACTGCGGGTCCATGCCGGCATCAATGTGATGGTCGGCGGCTGGAAGGCGCCGGGGATTGAGCATGGGATGGTCTATGACCGTCCGGAGCGGCAAACCTGGTGTTCGGTGGATTACCGGAAGGACGGCGAGTTGGTCAGCCAAGCCCTGGACACGGCCACCGTGGGCGGCCGCTTCCTGGATCCGGCGAATCCCGAGGTGCAGGCCTTTGCCTTTGATTTGCTGACCGGCCTGGCCTCGTATGAGGGTCTGGACGGAATTGTGATGGACCGCTGCCGGTACGACGATTACGCGCTGGATGCAGGGTATACGGAGGCCGGACGGAGAGCGTTTGCGGACTTCCTGGGCCGGGAGCCGGAACGCTGGCCGGTCTTCGAAGAGCCGGGCCACATCTTCCTGGACAAGACGCCGGATGCGCTGGAAACCCAATGGCTGACGTTCCGCTGCCGGGTAATCCACGATTTCGTGGCCCAGGCTGCGGCCAAGGTCCATGCGGTGAATCCGGACCTGGATTTCGGCATTTATGTCGGTGCCTGGTTCTCGGAGTATTACCGCAGCGGAGTGAACTGGACCAGTCCTTCGTATGACCTGGCGAAGGAGGAGCCTACGTATGCCTGGGCAACGCCGGAATATCAGGCGACGGGATTGGCGGATCTGGTGGATTTCATGTTGTTGGGCACCTATTGCCCGGCCGCCAACGTACACGGCAGAACTGAAAAGACGATGGAAGGATATGCAAAACTGGGACGGAAACGCCTTGCGGGCGATGTCCCGTTCTTTGCCGGCCCTGACATCGGCAACGAGAAGGGGTTTGAAAGAGGTGGCAGGGGAGAACTGCTTCCGGAGATCCGGGAGACCATCCTGCAGGAGGCCGACGGATTCTTCCTTTTCGACCTGTGTCACATCCGGATGTTCGACTATTGGGACGCTTTCGGGGCCGGGCCTAATCCGGGAGATTGACCCAGGTCTCGTTCGCCCATCCTACGGAGCGGCCTTGTCCCCGGACGAAGCCGCTTATTCCGTCTTCCTGCAGTTTCCGGAAGCCTTCGTCTCCGGGCTTCAGGTCCAGGAAAGGAAGCAGATAGCAGCCGTGGTCCAGAAGCACTTCCTGGACATCCCGGACCGGCACTTCGGACGGATGGACCCGTTTTTTCACGGCCAAGGCCGCCAGCGCGCCGGAAGCCTGGCCCAACTCTGTCACCACCGGCTGAAGCCGGGTGGCTCCGTTCATTTCCCAGCTGACGGAAATGGCTTTGTCGGCGATCAGCAAGTCTTCCGTCCGGATGGGAATGACGACGCCCAGCGGGACGCTGAAGGAGGGTATCTTGCCGAACCAGAGATGGCCGAGCTCTTCCCGGCGGGGATTCTGGACGTGATGGTGGTCCACGGGATAATCGCCCACGGCCACCGCCCGGGTGTACAGGTCAAAGTCATAAGGACGTTTGGCTGCGTCCACGGTCATGGTGTCTTTTCCTGCGATGCGGCGGGCTTCCCGGTAATAGGGGAAGAATGGCAGTCCGTCTTCCGTGGGATAGACGTCGTCGGCAATGCCCAGGTGCGTATAACCCAGTTCGTGCTGGAGGAAATAGAGATAGCCGAGCGTGCGGTTCTTGGCCTTGTGGAACATCCCGGCCCGTTCCTCCGGAGTGTAATCCAGATATTCGAAATAGCTGTCGTTCGCGCAACCGGGCCAGT
>JAEEGI010018995.1_pt1 | contig 13899 bp, 11 predicted proteins | sample 8958751 | NCBI WGS metagenome assembly JAEEGI01 (sample SAMN16246545, study PRJNA631951) | gut metagenome | biome: gut microbiome; feature: rumen; material: KS-attached | host: Bos | place: Iran: Karaj | collected 2018-10
TAAAGTCTGTAATAAAATGTTCTTTTTCATTTTTGCTTTCTAATTGCTCTTTCCTATATAACTGATAAGCACTGAAATCTTGCACGGTTTGAGGATTCTTTTATGTTTTTTTAATCATTACAAGTGCTAAGATAAAGGAAATAGATGCATAGTCGCACCTATTGAAATAATTATGCAGGATAGCTGATTGGCCATCCTGCATAAAATATGTAATGCCTGAAGACTACGCGTCGATGTTGGCGTAGGTGGCGTTCTTCTCGATGAACTCGCGGCGGGGCTCTACGTCGTCGCCCATGAGCATGGAGAAGATCTCATCGGCCTCTGCAGCGTTCTCGATGGTAACCTGCTTCAGAAGGCGGTTCTCAGGGTTCATGGTGGTCTCCCAGAGCTGCTCGGGGTTCATCTCACCAAGACCTTTGTAACGCTGGGTGTGCAGGGCCTTGTCGTCGCCATTGCCAGCCACATACTTGTCGATGAAAGCCTGGCGCTGCTGCTCAGTGTAACAGTACTCGGAGGTCTTCTTGTAGGTACACTTGTAGAGTGGGGGCGTAGCGATATAGAGGTGGCCTCCCTGGATAACCTGCGGCATGAAGCGATAGAAGAGGGTCATGATCAGCGTGTCGATGTGAGAACCATCGACGTCGGCGTCGGTCATGATGATGATCTTGTCGTAACGCAGCTTGTCGATATTGGCCTCGCGGTCGCCTTCGCCCTCAACGCCAAAGCGGACACCAATACTCTGGATGATGTTCATCACAGACTCGGCCTCGAACACACGGTGCCACTGGACCTTCTCGACGTTCAGGATCTTACCACGCAAGGGCAGGATGGCCTGGAAGTGACGGTCGCGACCCTGCTTGGCTGAGCCACCTGCGGAGTCTCCCTCGACGAGGAAGATCTCACACTCCTTAGGATCCTTGTTGGAGCAGTCGGCAAGCTTGCCAGGCAGACCGCCACCCGTCATAGGATTCTTGCGCTGAACGCTCTCACGGGCCTTACGGGCTGCGATACGGGCTGTGGCAGCGAGTACCACCTTGTCGCAGATGAGCTTGGCCTCTTTCGGGTGCTCCTCCAGATAGTTGCTCAAAGCCTCGCCTACGGCCTGCTGAACGGCTCCAGCTACCTCAGAGTTACCCAACTTGGTCTTGGTCTGACCCTCGAACTGAGGCTCGGCCACCTTGATGGAGATAACGGCTGAGAGACCCTCGCGGAAGTCCTCACCAGCAATCTCGATCTTGGCCTTCTCGATCTGCTTGGAGATCTGAGGATCGGCATCGGCATAGGCTTTCAGTGTACGGGTAAGAGCCGCACGGAAGCCCATCAGGTGGGTACCACCCTCGATGGTATTAATATTGTTCACGTAAGAGTGGATATTCTCGCTGTAGTCGGTGTTATACATCACGGCTACCTCGATAGGCGTGCCTTGCTTCTCTGTCTTCAGATAGATGACATCGTCGAAGAGGTGAGTACGGTGGCGATCGACGTAGCGCACAAACTCCTTCAGTCCGTCCTTGGCGTGGAACACCTCGGGCTGCTTCAGATTTCCTTCCTCATCAGGACGGAGATCAGTCAGCGTGATGGTGATACCTGCATTGAGGTAAGCCAGCTCACGCATACGACGGGCAATGATGTCGTATTTATATTCTGTGGTGGTGAAGATGGTGCCATCAGGCCAGAACTGCTGGCGGGTACCTGTCTTATCCGTATCGCCAACGATCTTCACGTCGTAGAGGGGCTTGCCCTTCTCGTACTCCTGCTGGTAGATATGGCCGTTGCGGAATACCTGTGAGAGCATGTGGGTGGAAAGGGCGTTCACACAGCTGACACCCACACCGTGGAGACCTCCAGAAACCTTATAGGAGCCCTTGTCGAACTTACCTCCAGCGTGGAGCACAGTCATAACGACCTCGAGGGCACTCTTGTGCATCTTCTCGTGCTCATCGACAGGGATACCACGTCCGTTATCCTGAACGGTGATGGAGTTATCTTCATTAATTGTTACTTCGATATGCGTACAAAAACCAGCCATTGCCTCGTCGATAGAGTTGTCGACGGTCTCGTTGACCAGATGGTGGAGTCCCTTTTCGCTGATGTCTCCAATATACATCGCAGGGCGCTTACGTACGGCTTCAAGTCCCTCGAGCACCTGAATATTGCTCGCGGAATAGTTCTGTTCTTGATTCAGTTGTTCTTCTGTCATTTCTTTCTTCGTATATTTTGGTTGCAAAGGTACGAAAAAAAAGTCAGATAAACGTAGTTTATCTGCTAAAAAACTACAAAAAATAACCGCAACCCTTCCGAGTTGCGGTTCAAGTCTGTATAATAGTCGATTATTATCCCAGCTTGTTGATGTGCAGAGCTAGGCTTGACTTCAGGTTTGCTGCCTTGTTCTTGTGGATGATGTTAGTCTTAGCCAACTTGTCGAGCATCTTCTGAACCTTCGGATAGAGAGCGACAGCCTCTTCCTTGTTAGTCATAGCGCGCAGCTTGCGCACAGCGTTACGCATTGTCTTTGCGTAGTAGTGATTGTGAAGCGCCTTCTTCTTGTCCTGGCGGATTCTCTTCACTGATGATTTGTGATTTGCCATTTTTTAATTTTAATTTTGTTGTTAATTTAAAGCTTATGGGTCTTGCGTCGCTAAGACTGCCCTGGGCGGATCTCTTTTCAGAAACCCTCCGCCACCGTTCCCGATCTGATCAGTAGCACTGGCTGTGCAGATGACGGATTTAATGTAGTCCCTAGGAGAGTCGAACTCCTCTTTAGAGAATGAAAATCTCTCGTCCTAACCGATAGACGAAGGGACCATTGCCTTTTTTAGCGGGTGCAAAGGTACTGAGTTTAATTAAGAATTAAGAATTAAGAATTAAGAAAACATGCAAAATTAAACATATTTAACAACTCAACGTCTTAAAAACTCTTAATTCTTAATTCTAAACTCTTAACTTCTTTGTATCTTTGCACTCGTATGTTGACGAAAACTCAGGCTATTGTACTCCATTCACTCAAGTATGGTGAGACCAGAATGATTGTGGATATGTTCACAAGACAGTTCGGAAGATTGTCGTTTATCGTCAGCATGCCCAAGACGGCGAAGTCGAAGATGAAGAAGCAGTTTTTCCAGCCTTTATCGCTTTTGGAGATCGAAACTGATGTCAGACCCAAGGTGCAGTTACAGAAACTGTCGGACGTCAGGCTGTCGAGTCCTTTCACCTCTATTCCCTTCCATCCCCACAAACTCTCGATGGCGCTATTCATGGCTGAGTTCCTTTATTATGCGCTTCGCTCTGAGCAACGTAACGAACTGCTGTACGACTATGTGGAAAGCAGTATCTTGTGGCTCGATGGTCAGGACGACCGCTTTGCCAATTTCCATCTGGTATTTCTGATGCGTCTTTCACGTTTTCTGGGGTTCTATCCGAATCTGGAGCATTATCAGTCAGGCGACTATTTTGACTTGCGTGAGAGCGAGTTCCTGCCTGCTCCGCCTGTGCATCGCGACTTTCTTTATCCTGAGGAGGCTGATAAGGTGCAGTTGATGATGCGTATGGACTATCCGACGATGCACCTTTTCCGCATGTCGCATCAGGAGCGTAACCGCTTATTGGAGGTCACATTAATATATTATCGACTCCATCTGCCGGATTTTCCGGAGATGAAGTCGATAGGAGTGTTACAGGAATTGTATCAGTGATTATGAGAACACGATGGTGCCCTGAACAGGCTCCTGTGTGTTCGCTGGTGTTTCGCTGTTGTCGACGAGGTCTTCACCACTGGCCTGACTGTTGATGCTGTCGAGGATTTCACGGGTACGCTTATAGGTAGGCGTCTGCTCAACGGCTGAGATGACATCGTCGTTGTCGAGATCCTCTGGACGGAACAGGTAGATGTTAGGACGGCGCTTGTAGCGTTTTGTGCTACTCTCGCCGCCATAATAGCGGTTGCGACGGTCCTGACGTTCAGCAGCCTTCTCCTGTTCGGCAGCGATGCGGTTGAGGTCTTCCTGACTCTGCTTCTTGAGGTGATTGCCCATGCCGTCGACATCCTCGATGCCGAATCCAGTGGCTAGGATTGTCACCTTTACCTTCTTGCCCAGTTCGAGGTCGGTAGCCAGTCCCCACTTGATCTCGAAGTCGTTGCCGAATTTCGCCATGAAATCGTTGACATCGTTCATTTCCTCCATCATGAGGGAACTCTGTCCGTCCTTAGAACCTGCGAACGAGATGGAGAGCAGGATCTTCTTAGAGTTGAATATATCGTTGTCGTTCAGCAACGGTGAGTTCAGAGCATCATCGATAGCCTTCTTTACACGTCCTTCACCCTCGCCGTAACCTGTGGACATGATGGCTACACCACCATCTTTCAGGACGGTCTTTACGTCGTTGAAGTCGAGGTTGATCAGTCCGTGAACGGTAATAATCTCAGCAATCGACTTGGCAGCGATGCTCAGAGTGTCGTCGGCCTTGCCAAAAGCATCGAGTACTGACAGTTCAGGGTAGATGGCGCGCAGACGCTCATTGTTGATGACCAGCAAGGCGTCGACATGCTTCGACATCTCCTCTACGCCATCGAGGGCCTGATCGATCTTGCGGTCGCCCTCAAAACGGAAGGGGATGGTGACGATACCAACAGTCAGGATGCCCAGTTCCTTGCTGACACGAGCAATAACGGGAGCGGCACCAGTCCCGGTGCCGCCTCCCATTCCGGCGGTGATGAATGCCATACGAGTGCCGTCATTCAGCATATTCCTAATGTCGTCTATGCTTTCCTCTGCTGCCTGACGGGCTTTCTCGGGTTTGTTACCAGCACCCAGACCTTCCTTACCTAATTGAAGATGAACGGGTACAGGAGAGTCGTTGAGTGCCTGATTGTCCGTGTTACACAACACAAACGTCACATCATGTATACCCTCACGGTACATGTGGTTTACGGCATTTCCACCGCCGCCACCAACGCCAATCACTTTGATGATGCTATGATCCTTCTCGGGTGCTCCGAAGTCAAGGATATCTATATTCATATTGTTGTCTGACATAACTAAAAACTTTAAACTATCAACTTAAACCTATTCTTCCTCTACGATAGACTTGCCGAAGTTCATAATGCCTCTCTTCAGCTTGTTCCAAGTGCTGTTCTCCTTGCGGATGCGCTCTTCTTCTTCCTTTTTCTTGAGCTCCTCTTCACGCTTGATGCGCTCTTCCTCCTCCAGCTGACGACGCTTCTCCTCCTCAGCCTTCTGCTTCTCGGCCTCAGTACGGATGACACCAGCAGGGATATCCGTAGCCTGACGGGCAGGACGCTGGTCGTTCGTGGGGTGAATCGTTGGTTGCTTCTGACTGCTGAAAAGATCGCCGTTAGGATCGACGGCATTGCCAGCACAGTTGATATCGCCCTTGATGAGGAGTCCGAGAACAGTATTCATCATGCCATTGTGGGCCTTGATATCCTCGTTGTTTGAGATGACGGTCTGCGTCACGAACTTGGCAATACGAATCTTATCAACATGCGTGTGGTTGCTGAAGGCCTTCTCGATATTCTTCATATTCGAACCGCCACCCGTGAGGATGATACCTCCCAGGAGCTTGTCATAATATTCGGAAGGAATCTGATACCATACGTTCTCGATAATCTCCTCGAGGCGGCCTTCCACGATTTCGATGAACTTACGGCTCTCAATCTGGCGGTCTGCGTCGATGGAGTATTTCAGTTCATTGTCGATCTCGCTATTCTCAGTAAAGGCAGAGCCGTATTTGAGTTTCATCTTCTCGGCATCGCTCTCTTCCATCTGGAGTGTGGCGATATCCTTCGTGATATTATTGCTACCAAGAGGGATGACTGCCAGGTGGCGCAGGATGTTCTTCGAGTAGACGGATACGGTGGTCGTATCGGAACCGATGTCGACAAGGGCGCATCCTGAACGTTTCTCTGCCTCAGTGAGCACGTTGTCGGCCAGTGCTAACGGAGCCAGATACATTTCGGCTACGTTAATGCCTGCTGCCTCGAAGCACTTGTTGAGGTTCTTGTAGAAGGACTTACGCTCGAGGATGTTCAGGAAGTTACCTTCCAGGCGATTGGCCTGTATACCTACAGGATCGAGTTGGTATTGAGAGCCTACCTTGTATTCCTGAGCGGCAGCGTCGAGAATCTCCTGATCCTGATAAACCATGTTACGGTTGGCATCCATCAGTTCGATAACCATGTCCTGGGTAATGATTGTCTCTACTGGCAGATCCTTCGTTATCACGTTTCTTACGCTTCGGATGGATTGTCCACCGACACCGACGTAGACCTGGGTAATCTCTGTCTTGAGTTGGTTTTCCAGCTTCTTGATGATGCTGGTGAGGCATTGAGCGGTCTTGTCAATGTTGTAGACCACTCCCTTGCGGATAAACGACGAAGAGTTTTCCTTGACAACAGCCAATACATTGATGCTGCCGTCGAGGTTCTTCTGACCCGCGATTCCGGTCATTTTGGATGAGCCGAGCTCAATTGCTACAATAAATTCCTTTGCTGCCATCTCTTCTTAATTATTTGTTCTTTTTTCTGTTATTTCTCTTGCAGATAATCTGGTTGTCGAATTCCACGTTGATATAGTTGTATTTGTTCCATCCCGCCTTGTTGAGTCCGTAGAGGTAGAATTTGCGCAGACGTTCTAACTTCTGGTCGATATGGTTGGGTATACCTAAATATATAATATGGTCACCCACGCGTGGTACCAGTTCCATCGTTCCATTATCGAGGATGTTGATCTGTACCACCTGATTCTTCCAGAAATCATCGGCCATGATATGGTTGGATACCCTTGTCAGCACACTCTGTGCATATTTCTTTGTGATGGAACCAGTGGCGATGATAAGGTCGTTCACATAACGGGCTTCAGGCATGATATTACCATGGGTATCGATGTAATAGCTCTCTCCATTGGCATTCATCACCCTGATGACGGGAATGCGCTGCTGGATGCTGATGCACACGTGCCCATTGATTGTCTTGTGGCATTCGGCATTCTCTACAAAGGGACTCTTTTCCAAGGCTTCCTCAATCTGTCGGGGATTGATAGTGCCCATGGCTTTGGATAGTGGGTAGAGCTTATCCTTTGATAGTATGTTCTTGACCTCACTGGCATTCAGGAATCCTTCTACGCGACCAGCCTTGATATCGATCTTTACCTCACTGCACGACGTAGCTGCATCTGGTTTGTTAAACGCAGTCACAGCGAGCAGCAGGTAGGTGGCGATGACGATATCGCAGACTACAATCATGGATTTTTTCCAGTTGATGGTCATTTCTTGCTATTATTTGATTTTACTATTTAATATTTCAGTGATCTGTGGAACCTGATTATCGAGGTCGCCTGCGCCTAAGACGATCAGGACCTCGAACTTGTGGTTCTTCACGTAATTGAGCACCTCGTCCTTACGGATCATCTCCTTTTTGACACCTTTCTTTAAGTTATCGTAGATGAGTTGAGAGGTAACGCCTTCAATGGGTAGCTCGCGAGCCGGATAGATTTCTGTGAGCACCACTTCGTCGAGCTGGCTCAGCGCATCGGCAAAATCCTTATAGAAGTCGCGAGTGCGTGTATAGAGATGCGGCTGGAAGATAGCCGTGATATGCTTGTCCTTATACAGCTCACGGATACTCCTGGCACTCTGGTAGATCTCTTTCGGGTGGTGGGCATAATCGCTGAGGAAAACGATACGGTCGGTCTTGATCTTAAAGTCGAAACGACGGTCAACACCGCCATAGGTCTTCATGCCGTATTTCAGCTCCTCAGGCGTACAACCGTTGAGTTGTGCCATCGCCATAGCAGCGATACCATTCTCAATGTTAACAGGAATTGGCTGGCCCAATTGCACATCCTTGATGCTCTCAATGGGTGAGATGAAATCGAAGGTAATCTCTCCATTCTCGATGCGTATGTTCTCTGCGTGGAAATCGCCCTCTGTGAGACTGTAGTCATAACGGCGTACACCTTCTTGGAGATTTTCTTTCATCTCGAGATTACGATGGATAATCAGTGCCCCACCTGACTGAATCAATTCAGTATAATGGCGGAAACTCTCGAGATAGGCCTCTTTGGTACCATAGATGTCCAGATGATCAGGGTCTGTTGAGGTGATAACCGACATCCAGGGACGGAGCCAGTGGAAGCTACGGTCGAACTCATCGGCTTCGATGACGACGTAGTCGGAGTCGGAGAGGATATAATTGGTGCCGTAATTCTTGGAGATACCCCCGAGGAAGGCATTACAGTCGAGATGACTCTGGTGCATGATATGGGCACACATGGTGGATGTCGTGGTCTTGCCATGTGTTCCTGCCACACAAAGTCCTTTGTGGGCTTGGGTCAATGTGCCCAGCACCTGAGCGCGTTTCTGTATCTCAAAACCATTATCGCGGAAGAACATCAGTTCTTGATGGTCTGCAGGGATAGCAGGGGTGTAAATGACCAGACAAACCTCCTTCTGTTTGCAGACGTGAGGTATCTCGTCAACATTTTCCTCGTAGTGAATGAGCATTCCCTCTTTTTCCAACTGACGCGTCAGATCGGAAGGTGTCTTGTCGTAACCAGCCACAACCAGACCCTTCTTGAGGAAATAGCGGGCAATGGCACTCATGCCGATGCCGCCTGCTCCTACGAAATAGACTGCTTTGATATCTTTTATATTCATTTTACTAATGTGATAACTTCTTTTGCAATGATTTCTGCAGAGTTTGGCAGAGCTAACTTCAAGACATTCTCACTGAGTTCCGCCAGTCGTTTGTTGTCGTTAACCGTGTGGACAGCCAGTTCCAGCAGATTGGCAGGAGCATCGGCATCCTTCACATGAATGGCTGCATTCTTGGTAGAGAGTGCGAGCGCGTTCTTGGTCTGGTGATCCTCAGCCACGTTGGGACTTGGCACCAGGATGACAGGCTTGCCAATCAGACAGAATTCAGAAATACTGCTGGCACCAGCACGGCTGATGACGAGATCCGCAGCTTTATAGGCTGTGGCCATGTCGGTAATAAAGTCGGTTACCTTCAGATTGGGAATGTTCTCGCCTTTCAGTTCTTCGGCAATGGCAGCACTGTAATAGCTTCCCGTCTGCCAGATAAACTGTACGTCGGTAGATTTCACAAGGTCAAGATGAAGCAATACACTGACGTTGATAGTCCTGGCTCCCAAACTACCTCCAAGTAACAGGATTGTCTTCTTGGCGGGATTGAGTCCGAAACTCTTCACAGCATCCTCACGAGAGATTTTGGTATTGAGAAGTGCCTGACGAACGGGGTTGCCCGTCATGATGATTTTTTCTGCAGGGAAGAAACGTTCCATTCCTTCGTATGCAACACAGATCTTTTCGGCCTTCTTGGCGAGTAGCTTGTTGGTTACTCCTGCATAGGAATTCTGTTCCTGGATCAGGCAGGGGATACCCATTGATGCCGCCGTGTTGAGAGTTGGGCCACTGGCAAATCCACCAACCCCAACGACAACATCGGGCTTAAAGTCTTTAATGATTTTCTTAGCCATACGTTGGCTCTTCCATATCTTATACAGGACCTTGATGTTCTTCAGCTTATGTTGGCGGTCGAAACCGCAGATGGGAAGTCCTTTGATTTTATAACCTGCGGCAGGGACGCGTTGCATCTCCATACGGTCAATAGCTCCTACGAACAGAATCTGAACATCGGGGCACTGTGCTTTCAGGGCGTTTGCAATGGAAATGGCAGGGAATATATGACCTCCTGTACCACCTCCGCTAATGATAACTTTTAACTTCTTCTCCATACCTTAATTATATATTGCGTGCAAAATTACAAATTATATTTCTTTTACGGCTAAATTTCCTGCTCTTTTTTTCGCAGAACGGCTAACACTTAATATCGCTCCGATATAAGCACAGTTGATAATGGTGGAAGTACCACCTTTACTAATAAGCGGTAGGGGCTGACCAGTGACAGGAGCGATACCTACAGCAACCAGCATGTTGAACGATGCCTGAACGACCAGCAGCAATGCCAGTCCCATAGCAAAGAAAGCAGGGAAATTGTTCTCACATCGGCTGGCAATACGTGCCGTTCTGTAGAGCAGCACGATATAGAGGAACACTACGAAAGCGGCACCAACGATGCCAAGTTCCTCGATAACAATGGCAAAGATAAAGTCAGAGAAGGCTTGCGACAGGAAATCGCGCTCCACAGACTGTCCAGGTCCCTTGCCGATGATGTTGCTCGAAACAATGGCAATATTGGCGTGTGCCACCTGGGCATCTTTGTCGAGGTCGTACTCCAGAGGTGATACATCCTTTTTGTCGAGATGCTTGACGATACGGTTTCGCCAGGTGACAAAACGATGGAAGACGCCTCCACCCTTGATGACTTTTGTATCCGTAGTGTTGGCAGTGACAGCCTCAACGGTCTGGGTACTCTTCTCATCATCTGCACCGATGCTTCCCAAAGTCAGGACCAGAGTCAGGAACAGTACGATAACTAAACCTGCTGCACCAACCAGTTTGACCATCTGTGACATCGGAACACGTCCGATAAACATCATCAGGAAAATGACAGCAAGAAGCAGGGCTGCCGTCGACAGGTTCTCAATACCAATCAGAGCTGCAGTAGGAACTACAATCCAGAGGATATATTTGAAGGCTTTCTTGTCGGCTCCCTCCTCACGTTGCATGGCACTGAGAATCTGTGCAGTAATCAGCACCATTGTTCCCTTGGCAATCTCTGAAGGCTGGAAGGTAATACCTCCAGGAAGCGAGATGACACGGTTGGCGCCATTGATGGACTCTCCACCAACGAGAACCCATAGGAGTGTGATGCCTGATATGATCAGTAAGAAAGGCGTCATCAACTTAAAATATCGACAAGGGATATTGAGCGTTACCACAGCCACCAAGGCACCAATCACGATGGTGACAGTGTGGAAGGCAATAGGTCCGATATAGTTCTGACTCTTATAGGTCAGGTTACTCGAAGCCGAAAAGACTTCGACGATACTGATCATACAGAGGAAGAAGAATACCATCCAAATGACCTTGTCACCTTTGAAGATGTTGCCTATCTTTTTATTCATATCAGAGGTTTCTTGCTAATTCTTTGAACTGCTCACCACGATCCTCCATATTCTTGAAGAGGTCAAAGGAAGCACAACAAGGGCTGAGCAGAACGGTCTCGCCAGGCTGGGCCATCTCGTAACATGCTTCCATGCACTCTTTCATGGAATGTGTATCGCGGACGGGTATTCCCATATGGTCGAAGTTGTCGTGCAGTTTTTGGTTGTCGGCACCTAAATAGACCAGTCCGGAGCATTTTTCCTTGACGAGTGGCTTGATGGGTTCATAGTCGTTGCCTTTATCCTTACCGCCTATGATCAGAATGACCTTTGTCTTCATAGACTCAAGTGCATACCAGCATGCATCGACATTTGTGGCTTTGGAGTCGTTGATATATTGGACGCCACGAACCATACATACTTTCTCCAGACGGTGTTCTACTCCCGGGAAGTCGCTGAGGCTCTTACGGATCTCCTCCTTCTTGATGCCCGCAACATTGGCGGCTATGCCTGCGGCCAGAGAGTTGTATATATTATGTTTGCCGGTCAGACTGAGGCTTTCTTGTTCCATATTAAAAGGCTCTGGCTCCTCAATCTTGTATTGTCCTTTCTCGATGTAGCCGATGACGCCATTCTCCTTCAGTTCTGAGAATGGATACTGGATGGCCTTGATGTCGTATTTCTCCAGTTCACGTTTGATGACGGGGTCATCAGCCCAATAGATAAAGGCATCTTTAGGGGTCTGGTTCTGGATGATGCGCATTTTGGCGTCTACATAGTTCTGCATCTCAAACCCATAGCGGTCCAGATGGTCAGGAGTAATGTTCAACAGAATAGCAATATTGGCACGGAAATCGTACATATTGTCAAGTTGGAAGGAACTCAATTCGATGATGTAATACTCGTGTGGATCCTCTGCCACCTGGAGTGCCAGAGAATTACCGATATTACCAGCCAAACCAGCATCATATCCAGCCTCCTTGAAAATGTGGTATATCAGAGAGGTTGTAGTGGTTTTTCCATTAGAACCAGTGATGCAGATCATCTTGGAATTGGTATAGCGACCAGCAAACTCAATTTCGCTGATGATGTGGATGCCTTTTGCAATGATTTTCTGGATGATAGGAGCTGTATCGGGGATGCCTGGGCTCTTGATGATCTCGTCGGCATTGAGAATCTTCTCCTCTGTATGCTGACCTTCTTCCCATTCTATCTGGTGATTGTCGAGCAACTTCTTGTATTTGTCGCCAATCTTGGACATGTCGGAAACAAACACGTCGAAACCTTCTTTCTTGGCAAGGACAGCGGCTCCGGCTCCGCTTTCGCCTGCACCTAATATAACGATTCTCTTCATTTTCTATCTCATTTTTAATGTAATCAGTGTCAATGCAGCTAAAATAATAGTGGTAATCCAGAATCGGATGGTTATTTTGGATTCGTGGAAGGGACGGTGAGGCCATCCCTTTAGGATATATGTGCTTGTAGCGTCGAGTTGTGAATCGAGTTTACGGAATGTATCGTGGATTGGGGCAGCCCTGAATACGCGTACACGCTTACCCTTGCGTTTCTGGATCTTGAACCACATCGTCTGGATGATGACACTGAGACTTTCGATGAAGAAGATACCACAGAGGATGGGAAGTAATAGTTCCTTGTGGATGATGACAGCGCATACGCCGATGATACCTCCAATGGTCAGCGAACCTGTGTCGCCCATGAATACCTGGGCGGGGAAGGCATTATACCATAGGAAACCAATCATGGCTCCGACAAATGCGCAGAGGAATACTACTAATTCCTCTGAATGAGGGATGTACATGATGTCGAAATAAGATGCATAACCAATGTGTGAGGATACATAGGCCAAAATTCCTAATGCCACGCCAATGATGGCGGAATTGCCTGCACACATACCATCCATGCCGTCATTAAGGTTTGCACCGTTCGAGATACCCGTTACGACGAAGATAGTGATGAATACAAAGAGCATCCATCCTGCGGCCACCTTGTACTTCCCGCAGAATGACATCACACCCGAGTAGTTCAGATTATGATTCTTGATGAAAGGGATGGTCGTTTGTAGTGATTTGACAGCTTCTGCTTTATGTTTAACCACAATCTCCTGGTTCTGCTTGATGTTAATATTCTCGCGTACGACAACATCCGGGCTGAGCCAGAGAGTCAGGCCAACGATGAAACCGATACTCACCTGTCCGACTATTTTGTACTTTCCCTTCAGACCATCTTTATTGCGCCTGAAGATCTTAATATAGTCATCCAGGAATCCAAGGAAACCTAACCAGATGGTGGTGATGATCATCAGGATCAGATAGGTGTTGCGGATTCGTCCCAAGAGTAGTACAGGAATGAGTATACTCACGATGATGATGAGTCCACCCATTGTGGGCACACCTTTCTTTTCAACACCAAACGGGTCAATCTTCGGGTCGCGTTCTGTTTCAAAGATCTTTTTCTTCTTCATCCACTTGATGAAGCGTTCACCAAACCAGGCAGAGAGCAATAGTGCCAGGATCAGTGTCAACAGAGCACGGAAGGATATGTAGGACCACATATGTGATCCAGGGATATCGTATTGGTCCAGGAATCTGAAGAGATAGTATAGCATGGCCTTGTTATTTTAATGTTTAAATCCCGAATATTTCCTTGACAACTTCCTTGTCGTCAAAGTGGTGCTTTACACCTTGGATCTCCTGATAGTCCTCGTGGCCTTTGCCGGCTATGAGAATGACATCGCCCTTTTCTGCCATCATGCAAGCTGTGCGGATGGCCTCGCGACGGTCGACAATGCTGACCACCTTCTTCATCTGTTTGGTATCGAGACCTGCCAGCATAT
>JAEEGI010018997.1_pt1 | contig 13899 bp, 4 predicted proteins | sample 8958751 | NCBI WGS metagenome assembly JAEEGI01 (sample SAMN16246545, study PRJNA631951) | gut metagenome | biome: gut microbiome; feature: rumen; material: KS-attached | host: Bos | place: Iran: Karaj | collected 2018-10
GGCAAAGGGTCATAATGATGTGCGGGAAGACAAAGTCTTCGTCGATGTTGAAGAAACTGAATCCCTCGCGCATAATCAGTATGCCCGATTGCTCAACGGCTTTTATTAGCTGCTCTTTAGAGTTTGCCTTTGTCTTCATTTAAAATTGCCATTACCAAATTTAGGAGTACTTTTGACTGCAAAATTAGCATTTTTCGCCGATTCTGCAATAAAAAAGCGACATATTGCCATAAAAAAGGTAAATATCGTTACCAAATAGCCTTGATAAATGCTGTAATTTTACGCTTTAAAAAATCAATCTATAAATCAATCTATAAACTATGTTTAATCCAATAAATAAGTTATGATGAGAAAAATTCTACTTTTTCCCCTGTTGCTCCTGTTCGCAGGAGTGAGCATGAGAGCCCAGCAGATGGACGAACGGTTCAACAACGGAACCACGATGCCCTACGGCTGGTTTGGCGAAGGCTGGGAGGTTGACAGCGGCGTTGTCAAGGCCAATGCCGTCAAGGAATCTAACAATGGATTTCCTGGCATGGGCCAAGGTACAGGCCAAGGTAACAACCCTATGAGCGACGGCCCAATGAGTGGCATGAACATGTTTGGTGGCGACCACATCAGGACCTATCTGTATACCCCGCCTGTATCGGTGCAGAATGGCGAGAAGCTGGTGTTCAAAGCTAGGAAACCCGGTAGCGACGACGGTGGTTTCAGCTTCGACCTGAAGGCCATCATGGGCTTTTCCGACACTACATTCGTTGTCGATCGCGCAGTGTATGGCAGGGATGACCAGTGGACTCGCGTGGGTGAATATACCACGACGCTCACCAAAGATTTTCAGGAGTTCACCATCTCGGGCACCCCTGCAGGTGAATACCGTTTCCGCTTTGTGTCCTATGTTGATGCTGAAATCGACAGCGTGGCTGGCTTCCACATCAAAAACGAGGCTCCCGACCTGCTCGTCACGGTCGATAGTCTGCACACTGCATTTGTCGACTACAGCGTGTGTGCTGCCGACAGCACCAAGGAGTTCATCGTTATCAACACTGGTACGGGAACACTGAATGTTAACATTACATCCGACGCCCCCGATCTGTTCAGCGCCGACTTGAGTCAGCTCAGCATTGCTGCTGGCGACTCGGCTACGGTGAATGTCACATTCCACTACGCCGCAGGCACTATTGGCAAGAACGAGGCTATCATCAACTTCAAGTCCGAGGGTGATAATCATCCACTGCTCTCAAAAAGCATCAGAGCCGCGGCCATCATCACCGATCCTGATGTGTGGGCTGTCGACTTCAACGACAACCAGTTGCCTTTTGCTTGCTATGGCGAAGGCTTCGTGGTCAAGGACAGTGTAGCCACACACTATAATCCCGATGGCGGTGGCATGGCTGCTATGGCTGCCATCTTTGGCGGTGGCGGAGCAAGTGACTGGTTCATGACTCCACCGCTCACGATTCAGGGCGTGAACGATGCTGTAGTCTTCCAGCTGAAGAATGGCGACGGCAGCTACAAGGGCCCCATCATCGACCCGCAGGCCAATGTCACCATCGAGAAGACTATTTATGGCAGCAACAAATGGGAAAAGGTTGACGCTTATCAGTTTAAGGACACGCTCAACCATGTGAAATGGATTTCTTATCTTCCCGAAGGCAACTACCGTTTCCGCTTCCTCTCTGGCGACAGCCTTTGCATCGACAGCATCGCCGGCGGACGCCTTCTCATGAATGCTCCCGACTTGCTGGTGCGCGAAAACGGACGCAGCGTGCAGACCGTGAACTACGGCGTAGCTCGTGGCAACCAAACCAAGACATTCCAGCTCATCAACACGGGTACGGCTGCATTGCAAGTCTATGCCATGTCGAGCGATCCCACTTTCTTTACCATGAATGAGCAGATGTTCAACATCGAGCCTGGCGAATCGGCCACAATCGATGTGACATTCAACCATAACCCCGAGGCCTTGGGTGCACATCAGGCCGCACTTGTCTTGGTGCCGCAAAATGCCCAGATAGCCACGCAGATGATCTACCTGTCGGCCTACATCACCTACGACAACGCATGGAGCGAAGACTTCGAGCCTGAGTTCGTCGTCGATGAGGGCGAAACCCTTGTTCTGCCTGCAGGATGGAGTACCACCGGTTGGGAAATCACCAAGGGTGGCGGTATGGACATGATGGCCATGATGGGCATGGGTGGTGCCGAGAAGACCTGGGCTCCCCATACCGACAGTGATGCCTACGAACTCATCACTCCGCGTCTGCAAGCCCACAAGGGCGATGTGCTGCGCTTCTATGCCGATGTCAGCAGTGGTTGGCTCAACTTGTTCTACAAGCGTGACAACGACACCGAATGGACCTACCAGAACACCTATATTACTGCCGACTCGATTTACTTCATCGCACCACTTTCGGGCGTTTATCAAATCAAGTTTACAGGTAGCTCAGTGTCGGTCGACGACTTCCTCGGCTTCCTGTTGCCTATGGAAGAAGCCGCTCTGCAAGACGATAATGATGAGATTAATGCGATGGTCATTGACCACTATAAGGACAGGAATGTGAATGTTGTCTACGACCGCGTGCTCTCGGCAGGACAAAAGGAAGATGGCACATTCACGCCCAAGGCCTATACGCTCTGTCTGCCCTACGACTTCCGCTTCAGCGATCTCGTTGAGCCTGGCAAGATCAGGTTCTACCAACTCTCGTACGTCGATGACTACTACAAACAGTTCATATTTACTGCCGTGGCCGATGTCGCCGAGGCAGGAAAAGCCTACCTTGCTGTGGTAGAACATGGTCAGGTCAAACTGGATGCCTATAATGTGAAAATGATAGCAGAACCCGTTACCGACGAAGAGAGCACTGCCGTTAACGACTATGGCGAGTGGTACTTCAACGACAACCTGAATAAGGTTGGCCAGTGGGCTGGTAACTTCACCAGCATCAGTTCTACCGAGGCCGACGGCAAGAACATGTACTGTCTGCTCGAGGACGGCACTTGGGCTCTTTTCACTTCGGCCGACAATCCCGATGCCAAGCTTAACGCTTTCCGTGGATTCTTCCTGTCCGATGCTCCAGCCGACTCTCCAGCCTACGCTCCTGGCGCAGCTCAGACCCCGAACAACACAAATCTCAAGCTTTATCGCACGTTGTTCAACAACGACGGTGTAGGCGCTGTAAGCGATGGTAACGTACCCGATGCGGCTAACATCCTCTACAATCCCGACATCCCCATCCCGTCGCCCGATCTCTCTGGCATTGATCCTGTCATCAAGACCGTCGAGGCCGACGGAACTCACCGCTACTTCGACCTGTTAGGTCGCCCGCTCAACCAGAAACCCGAGCACGGCATCTACATCGACAACGGTAAAAAGGCGATTGCAAAATAAGGCTGAATCAGTCTTCTGACACATTTAGCGGTTGAGATACCTTCCATATCTCAACCGCTTTTCTTATGCCCCATACCTACCATCAACTGACAGACAGCAAATAACGAACATACTACTAAAATTAATGAAAAGTTAAAGGTTTTTGCGTTTTTACCGGGAAAACAGCCATAATGTCGCAAAAATTACTTATTTTTGTAATATATTACCTTTATTTGAAAATCTAAAACTTCCAACTATTATGAAAACAAAATATCTATCAGGGAGATTTTTGCTCATGCTGATGGCAATGATGGTTGCGTTGAACGCTGGCGCATTGACCGAAACCATCACAGGAAGCAATAAGTTGATACTCAAATATTCCATCTCGGGCGGCAAGTACATACGCACATTAGAAGGAAATGCGCACACTAGCATATTTGAGATAGAACCCGGTGGCACTATAACCATTACCGGCGCTAATGGAAGAAAGCAAACCAAAAAGGATAAATTTGACTACTGGATTAGTGCCAGTGTTTACTTTAAGGATGCTAAAGGAAAACAGCTGGGAGAACCCCATTACAAGGTTCAAGAGAATGGCAATGTGCAACTTCAAGTCATTGTGCCTGATGGCGCAGTGAAAGCCGAAGCGAGTATTTCATTAAAGTGTAGCGACATCTATAACAGTCTTGGTGCTGAAGGTGAGTTTACTGTGAAACAAAAAAAGAACAATTCACAGTCAACAACAAACCAGAATAAAATTAGTTACTCCGCTAAAGAAACTCCTGTGAGCTTGAAGTGCCATGAGGTGGACAGTAAAATACGATTCAACGACCTTTATGGAGAAGTGAGTTATGGTTGTTGCTTTGAGGGTGACGATGCATTGGAATATGCTGAGTTAGATGCTGTTATATATGAAAATGATCTCATCGTGACCAAGGAAGAATCGGGAGCAATTTTGGGACTAGAAGACATGAGTACCTATGTTATTAAGCCTGAATCAAGGCTAATAATCCGAACCACATACGACAGCCGCCCAAATATTGTGCAGAAATTAGAGATCCTGGGGGGCACCATGCTTTCAAATTTAAAAAAGATGCTCGAAGGCAGGAGCCTTGAAATTGAGATGTCGCAGTGCTGCCCCGGAATGAACGGTACTATTGCGGCATTTGAAGAGACGGGCAAGGAGTCGCGTGTGTATCTGCTTGTGGGCAAGGCAAGCGTGACGAACAAGAAGACGGGCAAGATAACTGTTCTGCAACCCGGGCAGATGGTCACGATGAAAGGAAAAACAAGCAACGTCGCCTCGTTCAATGTGGAGCAAGTTGCCAAGAAGTTTGGCTGCCCCATGAGCGAAATCAAGAACCACTACACCAGCAAGAAAGCACCGAAGTACAACATGTCGGACATCTGCGGCAAGCAGGTTTCAAGCAAGGGCGGCAAGAAAACTGCAAACCCGAAAGCTCCCCAAAAGAAGAAAAGCAACAAAACTGTCGACAACAGAAAGCAAAGTGATGTAACCAAGACGTCAGGCAGCAGTCAGTCTGGCTCATCTGCCCCAAGTGGCAAGTATGCCCGCTACGGCGCAAAGCGAGGCATTGTCAAGCGCGTGGATGATAGCGGCGACTTGCGCGTCTACCACACCACCTGGTGGGACGACTACGGCCGCCTTGAGCGCAGCGAGATTACCCGCACCGAAGAGAAGCAGGGCAAGAAATGGGTGGCTGTGGATGGCTATCAAATTATAAACATCATCATCGATGACAAGCACTACATGTATAGCAAGAGCATAGGCTGGAACCAAATGAAGAACAACGAGACCAACTACCTGGGAAACGGTGCCAAGACAGTGGATGGTTATAAATTGACAAAGAGTGGCACCGCAACCGTCAACGGCAAGCCGTGCGACGTGTTCAAAGGCAAGAAGAGTGGCTCCACGGTAGAGTACTACATTTGGGAAGGCGTTGTGATGAAGATGGTGGAGAAAAGCTCCGACGGCACTTCTACAACGACAGTCCAAAGCATAGAGTTGCCCAACTCAATTGACTCGTCGAAATTCGCTGCACCCAAAACAGGCGCGAAGAAGAAAAAGAGATAGAAACTTCCAGTTCAACAGGACAGAGGGTGTGTCATAATTCAGTTATGGCTCACCCTCTTTTCTTGTGACCCCACCTTCGCCTCATCGACACCAATGGAACCAACAAAAAACTAAGTTCTATACTTCTACAGGTAAACCCAAGTGTTTTTTAGGGAAAACCATAGTTGAGCCGGTAATAATTGGAAAATAAGTGTTACTTTTGCAGCGTCAAATTCAAAAGAATACTTATGATTAAATTTTGCGTACGATTAGTGCAGCGTTGGCTGCCCGAACCATTCATATTCGCCATATTGCTCACCTTTGTGGCAGCGGTGGTGGCGATGCCGTTATGCCACCAGACTCCCCTCGAGGTAGTCGAACACTGGGGCGACGGCGTATGGAATTTGTTAGAGTTTGCCATGCAGATGGCGCTGGTTCTTGTGTGTGGGTCGACCTTGGCTGCCGCACCGGTTATCAAGCGAGGCATCAATGCAATGGCTCGCCTGCCTCAGAGTGCCCCCGCTGCAATAGCCCTTGTGACAGTAGTTTCGGCCTTGTCGTGCTGGCTCAACTGGGGCTTTGGCCTCATTGTTGGTGTCGTGTTTGCCAAGGCAATAGCGCGCCAGCGTTCTGATGTCGACTATCGGCTTCTTGTCGCATCGGCTTACAGTGGCTTTGTGGTGTGGCATGCCGGCATCTCGGGTTCCATCCCCCTCACAATGGCAACGCCTGGCGAGTCGCTCTCAATAGCTACCAATGGCGCGCTGACCGACCCTGTGCCAGTGGCGCAAACCATCCTCGACTGGCACAATCTGGTGACTGTGCTGCTCGTGATTGTCGGCATCACCATCGCTAACACCTTGATGCATCCCAAAAAAGGCGTTCTCACCGTCGACCCAGCGCTCCTGAAGGACGATGATCATGTCGCGACCGTTGACTCATCCTCGACCAAGACACCTGCGCAGCGGTTGGAGCAAAGCAAATTGCTCTCGTGGCTCGTGGCACTGATGCTCGTTGCCTATCTCGTGATTCATCTCTTTGTGAACGGCGCCAGCTTAGACCTTGGCGGGGTTATCATGATATTCCTCGCATTGGGACTCATGCTGCATCCCACTCCAGTAGACTATGTGCGAGCCTTCGGAAAAGCCACCACCGGTGCTGCCGGCATTATATTGCAGTTTCCCTTCTATGCCGGCATCATGGGCATCTTCACCGGCGTCGGTGTCAGTGGCATCAGCCTGGGAGGTGTTATGGCCGAAGCTTGTGTGCAAATCAGCAACCCCGTCACCTATCCGTTGCTCACCTTCCTTTGTGCGGCAGTGCTCAACCTGTTTGTGCCAAGTGGCGGCGGTCATTGGGCTGTGCAAGCTCCGGTTATGTTCACCGCAGGTGCCAACCTGGCTGTTGACCCAGGCTTGACGGGCATGGCCATATCGTGGGGCGACGCATGGACCAATCTCATACAACCTTTCTGGGCCCTCCCGGCCTTGGCAATAGCTCGCCTGAACGCGAAGGACATCATGGGCTACTGCCTCATCGACCTTCTCATCACCGGTGTCATCATCTGCGCAGGCCTGTTGATTTGGGCCATATAGAGGGGCGCGTAGGTCTAATTTCAGGAGCACATGCAATTCAACCAGTGCTCCGCAAAATTTTCATAGAGAAACAAAAATATCCCGCTGACCCTCAGCGGGATATTTTAATAAATAGTGCGCCTGAAAGGACTCGAACCTTCACGTCGTGGGACACCAGATCCTAAGTCTGGCGCGTCTGCCAATTCCGCCACAGGCGCATGGTGCATTGCGATAGGGTGGTAGCCTCTTGCAGACTGGTCCTTGCCGCTTTGCGGGTGCAAAGGTAGTGATTTTTGTTGATATTTGCCAAAACACCTCCCTTTTTTGTGTTCCTGTGGTCCATTTTATAACTTCCAAAAAAGAAGTGCGAAAGCCTTCTGAACGTTGTTTTCATATAATAAACGATGTCGAAAAATACCGAGAGTAACGCCATGTGGCGACCGAGCGAACCTGAACGGTATTATATTTGTACCATGTTGCCCCTTGTTCTGCCCTGAAAATAAGGGTTTTCGTTGATTTTCTCGCTACTTTTCCTTTGTATAATTGTATTTTTATTACATTTGTCCCGTATTTAGACCATATTATCAAAAACATACATCTATATGAAAAAACTATTACTATCGTTCTTGATGGCTTCGGCCGTACTTTTCGCTTTTGCTGGCGACAAGTTGTCAATCGGTACGCTGCGATTCCTGCAGCTGCGTCAAGAAGCCATTCTCGACAGTATCAATGGATTTCCAAGCAAGGCACCTTCACAAGTTAATGTGCCATTCACTCCTAAAAAAATCAAACCGGTTGCAGGAGGTGGCTTTGCCCTTCCTGAGAAGGTGAATGGTGTGGAGATGGTTGAAGCCTTCATCAAGCTCACGGGCAAATCTACGACCCAGCTTGAGAGCAAGGGCGTGATTGTAAATGTGCGTTACGACACTTTTGTCACAGCAAAGATTCCTGTCGACCGCATTGTGGAAATCAGCGAGCTTGACGAGGTGGACCAGATCGACGTTGCCCAGCAGATGCAGATAGCAACCGACATTGCAAGCGATGTCACTAACGCTAACAAAGCCTGGTATGGAACCGACAACGGACTCTGTTCTGACTACGATGGCTCAGGTGTTGTGCTAGGTGTCGTCGACACAGGTATTGATTTCCAGCACATTGCTTTCAAGGATGAGTCGGGCAATACGCGCATAAAGGCGGCCTATTTGCCAGGTGCCTCCAGTGGAGGCTCTTCGGTTTCCTATGGTGGACGTCAGTACACCGGTTCACAGTTGAGCAGCCTCTCTTATGATACAAAATCGGAAAGTCACGGCACGCACACCAGTACCACTGCCGGTGGTTCGACCGTCAGTATCGATGATAACCACGTATATACTGGCATGGCTCCGAAGAGCGACCTTGTGCTGGTGGGCTGTGGTGACTATTTGTATAATACATATATCGCAAACGGCCTCACCTATATCAAGAACTATGCCGACACCCACAATCAGCCCTGTGTGGTGAATCTGAGCCTTGGTTCTCAGAATGGCCCACACGATGGCACAGGGCAGCTTCTGGAGGCTTATAACAGTTTTACCAGTAATGGAACTGCCAAGGGACGCGTAATTTGCGTCGCCACTGCAAACGATGCTGGTGGCAACATGTATTATGGAGGAACCGCAACCACATCTACTCCCGCTGCAACAAGTCTGGAGTTTTGTCGTTACTCCAATTTAAATGGTACATATTCCTATAACGAAACTGTTCAAAGTGGTTATAGTTACATCACTCTTCAGAGCCTTTATCACGTGTGGCCCCGTACTGCTGGCGCTCAGTTGAAATTCCAGTTTGTGGTCATCGATAAGCAGACAAAATCGATTGTGGCTACAGCAACAGCCCTCACGCCCACTTCATCGAATGGTACCTCTGTATCACTCGGTAATGAATGGAGCAACTATTTCAGCAGTGCAAGTATCTCAGTGTCGAGAAGTCAGGATCCTTATAGCAACAAGTATTGCTACGCCATCCAGGTGAAAGGCACAACAAAAGAGAGTTCAAGTAGCATGTCAACCGATGCCAACGGGAATCTCATTTCCCGCTATGCCGTGGGTATGCTGGTCTATTCCACTTCGGGCACTACCAAATTCGACTGCTGGGGCATGGACTCTTACCGCATGAGTGAGTTCATGGACATTGACTTTATTGGTTCTTATGGCAATTATAATTTCACCAATGGTAGCGACGAGTGTTCTGTAGCATCTTCAGCAACTGCTGTAGGTACTGTGACCGTGGGCGCTTATGTTACAAGAAAGATGGTTGAAACCTCCAATAACATCTCCTATACCGAGGAAGAATACACCGTGGGCGATATTGCCTCATTCTCTTGTTACAGCACTGGTTGCGGACCTGATGGCAAGGTCTATCCCGATATTGCTGCTCCTGGTGCTATCCTCATTGCTGGTGTGAACCGTTACGACACCAGTAATTACCCAAGTTCTACCTCGAGCAGTGATGCAGGAGAATATATGACCATCATCAATGCCAGCGATGGCAGCCGTTATGGCTCCATGAGTGGAACCTCGATGGCAACTCCCACTGCCACTGGTATTGTGGCACTCTGGCTGCAGGCCAATAACAATCTCACCGTGAATGATGTGAAACAGGTGATGCAGGCAACAGCAGCTAAAGATGCCTTTACAAGTGGAACTAATGGTGCTCACTTTGGTGCAAACGGCAAGATCGATGCTTTGGCTGGCTTGCAATACATAGCACCTTGTGGCTCTCGCATCACTGCCACACCTGCAGAGCTGGCTTTTGATGAAACATTTGTGGGCACTACGCCGGCTCCTACCAAGACGTTCAACGTGAAAGGTGTGAACCTCCAGGGCAATATCACGCTCACGCTTAACGATCCCAATGGCGTGTTCTCGATTGATGCCACTTCAGTCACCCAGACCCAGGCTGCGGCTGGCAAGGACATTACCGTCACTTTCACGCCCAAGGCTGCATCCAATTATCAGGCAACCATCACACTCGCCAGCACGGGAGCTGAGGCGGTCACCGTTACCCTCACGGCTACTGGCAAGACTTATGTTCCTGAAATCATCACCGAGCCTGAGGCACTGACTTTGCAAGCCAAACTCAATGAGTCGGCGACCGGCACGTTCTCCGTACTGGCTGCCCATCTCACAGGCAATGTCACACTCACGCTGAATGACCCCTATAATGGTTTCTCACTCGACAAGACCACTATCACCAAGGCAGAGGCTGAGGATATTTGCGACGTCACTGTCACCTTCACGCCACACGCTGCCACGAACTATGCCGCCACTATTACTCTCGCCAGTCCTGGAGCCGAATCGGTTACTGTGAACCTCACGGGTAAGGTGCAGTTGCCGTTCATCATGGCCGAGCCCGAAGAACTCCAGCTTGAGGCTAAACTCAATGAGCCGGGCACCGGTAAGTTTACTGTGATGGGTGAGAATCTCACAGGCAACGTCACACTCACCCTGGGTGATCCCGACGGCGTGTTCACCCTCGACAAGACCACCATCACCAAGGCACAGGCCGAGGCCGCAAATGGCTGTGAGGTGAACGTCACCTTCACGCCGCTTGCTATGACCGACTATAACACCACGATCACCCTCTCAAGCCCAGGTGCCGAACCTGTGACGATAATCCTCAACGGCTCGCCACTCAAGCCTTATTTCGTCTTCGACCCCGAAGAGCTTACTTTCAATGCCGCTACCGACGAGCCGGTGAGCAAGACTGTCCAGATTCTTGCCGAGAACATTTATGGCGACGTTGAACTTTCGCTCGAAGATCCCAGTGGTGTGTTCTCGCTCTCCACCACAAGCATTCCCGCTGCTGAGGCTGAGGATTTGGCCGAAGTTACCATCACCTTCTGTGCCGAGAACGAAGGCACCTACGAGGGTTACCTTATTCTCACCACCCCATGGGGCGAGGATGATGAGTACGTGAAACTCACGGCAATCGCCAACGATGGCGGCACTGCCAGCGACAACTATCTGAACATCGCCAAGTACGCCACCATCGACCAGGCTGGCTGGAAATCCAGTTATGCATCAAATCTTTCTAGTTTTTATAAATATAAAGAATATCCCGATGATTGTGAGGCTTGGTTGACTTTGTCGGTTTATGGTGCATGGACAGGTGTTTACTATAACAATAATCCACAAAAGTGGATAAAGAGCAACCTGACAACTACAAATAACGTGAATGGTTCCCAATCATGGGATGCGACTGATATTTATTGGGGCAGTAGTTCCTATTTTTCTAGTGAACCTAAGTTCTTTGGAAATACGACAACTAATTCTTCTTCAAATAGAACTGTTACATTCTATGTGACAAATGCAACCGGCATTAAATTGTTGGGTTTGAATAACTCGAATTCATCAAGTAGTTGGTCATGGGGCAATAGCTACCCGACAAAGATGGATGTTTATGAATGTACGAAGAATGAGGATGGTTCACTTACACCTTCATCTTCAGCTTTCAAGTCGTTTAGTGATGCAACCAATAATGCGACCATAGATTTTTCGGCTACAGGTATGACCGCTGAAAAGATTTATCAAGTTGTCGTTAGCGTTAGTCGTGGGAAACTTTTCGAAATCGGTTTCTGTACACCGCTGCCTGAGACACTCACCCTGCGCCAGCTCGTGAGCGAGGGCGTGGAGAAGAAGGCCTATAAGATTAAGGATGGCAACATCCGGGTCGTCATGATCTCTGAAGATGGCAAACGCATCTATTGCAAGGATGATAACGACTATGCCACCCCCAGCGTGCCCAAGGATGGCGAAGTCGACTATTCGCTCAATAAGGCAAAGATTATGAGCGGTTCGTGGGACCAGAGCAACTGGGTCGCCTTGCAGCTCGACAATGGTAAGGAATGGGGTAGTAGTCAGTTACAGCTTGTAGGCCATCTGCTTGAGAACGTCACTGGCAAGCTCAAGGACAAGACCAACCCCGTCTTTGTGGTCAACAGCAAGAGCCTGCCCACAGCTTACTCGACCGATGCGCTTGACTATATCACAACCAACCCCAACGTCTTCATCACCTGCAATATGGTATCGACCACCCTGCAGGGGGCTGATGGTGTCGACTACTTCTTCGTGGCACCTAAACCCATGGAGATTGCAATAATCAAGTGGGCCTTCTGGGATGGCGAGAAGTTCACAGTGCCTCCCTACGTCCCGGGCAAGGTCAACGAGCTCCAGTTCGAGGGCGCTTATTACATCGATATGAGCGAACTTGAATACTATCAACCCACACTCGAGACCAACCACATCTATGAGTTCCTCGGCCTCATCAAGCGCGAGCATACTACCTCGTCGCGTCTCAATGCGCCTCGTGATGTGCCCAAGGTGTCGACCGACTATGTGGTCTATCCTTTGGGCAACATGAGCGATGTGGGCAGTATCGTGGGCAACGTCATCACAGGCGTCAACGATCTGATTCCCGGCAAGACCGTCAAGGCCATGCGCTACTTCGACACGCTGGGCCGCGTTTCCACCAAGCCCTTCACGGGCATCAATATCATCGAGGTCGAGTACACCGACGGCACTCACCAGGTCATCAAGCAGTTGCTCAAGTAGCACTCACGCTTCATAATCATATCGCGCAACCCTCCTTGACTACCGGTCAGGGAGGGTTGCTATATTCTCATAACCGCTATTCTTCGAAAACAGTTTCTCCTTCCCCGAAAACCATTGCCTTCTCTTGCACATCTCGGCATTATTGCCTAACTTTGCACCACGATTCATGATGAGTTTGGGGTGCTCCACACTTGGGGCTGAGATCATACCCACTGAATCTGAACCGGGTAATGCCGGCGTAGAGAACAAAAAACTTATTTGCAATGAAAAAGACATTTTTCCTTTCTGTCGCCTTGTTGTGCGCCAGTTTCTCGGCTTTTGCAGGCCAGACTCCTGCTGCCGATGCCGACACCTCGATGCAGGTGCTTCTTGAAGATGTGGAAGTGCTTGGCACCCGTGCTACAGCCACCACTCCAGTAACCTACAGCAATGTGGGTAAACAGCAAATTGCCGAAGTGAACCACGGCAGGGACATCCCCTTCCTGCTCACCACCACGCCCTCGGTGGTGGCCACAAGCGATGCCGGCAATGGCATTGGCTACTCGTCGATCAGGATTCGTGGCGTCGATCCCACCCGCATCAACATCACCGCCAACGACATCCCCATGAACGATGCCGAAAGTCACGAAATCTTCTGGGTCAACACCCCTGATTTTGCCACCAGCCTGCAGGACATTCAGGTGCAGCGTGGTGTGGGCACCTCGAGCAATGGTGCCGGTGCCTTTGGTGCCAACATCAACCTGCGCACCCAGCGCATGAGCAGCACCCCCTTTGCCGAGGTGAGCGGCAGTTATGGCTCGTTTAACACCAACAAGGAGAGTGTGAAGGCTGGCACAGGCCTGCTGGGTGGTCACTGGATTGTTGATGCCCGTTTCTCGCACATTGCCAGCGAAGGCTATCGCGACCGTGCCTCGAGCAAGCTGCACTCCTACTTTGTGCAGGCGGGCTACTTCTACGATGCCGGCTCGGTGCGTTTCGTGAACTTCGGTGGCAAGGAGCAGACCTATCATGCATGGGACGGCATTAGCCGCGACAAGCTCAACACCGATCGTACCTATAATCCTAACGGAGCCATCAAGCACGATGACAAGATAACAGGGTTCTACAAAGACCAGCTCGACATCTATCGCCAGACGCATTATCAGCTCATTTGGGAACACAATTTTAATCCACGCTGGCATCTGAATCTTGCTGCCCATTATACCGATGGATACGGCTACTATCAGGAATACAAGAACGCCCGCACACTCAAGGAATATGCCCTCGTGCCATTTGAACTCAATGGCGAGA
>JAEEGI010019006.1_pt1 | contig 13894 bp, 12 predicted proteins | sample 8958751 | NCBI WGS metagenome assembly JAEEGI01 (sample SAMN16246545, study PRJNA631951) | gut metagenome | biome: gut microbiome; feature: rumen; material: KS-attached | host: Bos | place: Iran: Karaj | collected 2018-10
TCGGTTTAGGAGTATGAGTGCACCGTCGTGAGCAACAAGCTCGTGTCCTCGTTCATCAAGGAGTTTATCGTGGCCCTGCCCCCGGGCGAGCACATGGACTTCATCCCCGGCAGCTATGCACAGATCAGGATTCCCGAGTACGAGATGGACTACGACAAGGACATCGACAAGGAGTCACTGGGCGAGTACCTGCCCACATGGGAGAAATTCGGTCTGTTCAGCCTCAAGTGCCGCAACGACGAGGCTACCGTGCGCGCCTACTCGATGGCCAACTATCCCGCCGAGGGTGACCGCTTCATGCTCACCGTGCGCATCGCTACTCCGCCGTTCAAACCCAAACCCGCCACCGGCTTCATGGACGTGATGCCCGGTATCGCTTCGAGTTACATCTTCACGCTCAAGCCCGGTGACAAGGTCATCATGAGCGGCCCCTATGGTGATTTCCATCCCATCTTCGACAGCAAGAAGGAGATGATCTGGGTGGGCGGTGGCGCCGGCATGGCTCCCCTGCGTGCTCAAATCCTACACATGACGCGCACGCTCAACACGCGTGACCGCGAGATGCACTACTTCTATGGCGCGCGCTCGTTGAGCGAGGTCTTCTACCTCGAGGACTTCCTGCAGCTCGAGAAGGACTTTCCCAACTTCCACTTCCATCTGGCGTTGGACCGTCCCGACCCCGTTGCCGATGCAGCAGGCGTGAAGTACACGGCTGGCTTTGTCGCTCCCGTGATGCGCGACACCTATCTGGCCAACCACGAGGCTCCTGAGGATTGCGAGTACTACATGTGCGGTCCCGGCATGATGAGCCAGACGGTCAACGAGGTGCTAGACTCCCTGGGCGTCGATCCATCGTCGATCCACTACGACAACTTCGGGTAATACTCCACACCACCCTACAAACAAATAACGGGCGGCCGTGTCGTGTGACAGGCCGCCCGTTTTGGGTGTGTGCGTATTTCAAATTGTGGTTAGCCGATTTCGATGACGCGGTCCATCTTCTTCTCGGGCTCGGGAGCGAGCTTGGGCAGTTCGATAGACAGGATGCCGTCCTCTACCTTGGCGCTGATGTGCTCCTTGTCAACCTCATCGGGCAGGATGTAGGTCTGCTCATAGTTGGTGTAGGAGAACTCGCGGCGCACATAGTGGTACTTCTCGCACTCATCCTTGCACGACTTGTCCTCGTGCTCGGTCTTGTTCTCGATCTTGACAACCAGGTTACCCTCGTTGTTGATGTTCACCTTGCAGAACTCCTTCTTCAGGCCAGGAGCGGCAACCTCCATCGTGAAGGCCTTATCACTCTCCTTGACGTTGACGGCGGGGGCCGTGGTCACTTGGCGCGGAGCCCAATCCATGTCAAACAGGTCGTTGAATGCGGTGTCTAACCAGTTGTTGCGGTTGTTACGAATTACAGGAAAATACATAGTCTTTACCTCCAATTTCTTTTTATTTTATGAGTCTTTAAATGTTTGTTTTCTCTATCGTGCTCGCAGGTCTTGTGACCCGCTTGCGACTTTAATGGAAGCAAAACCAGTGCCAATAGCGCAAAGTATAACTACTGTTAAATTTCAAAGACACCCTGTCAGGTTTTTAAACTATTTTAAACCAAAAACTGCCAAAATGGCAGTTTTTAACAAAAACAATAGGGCCCCTGCAATGGGACCCTACCGTTTTTATCTCTAGGGAAGCTAGATAATCTAGATATTCTAGAGGATCTAGGAATCTAGATCGCTGTTAAGGCTACAGTTTCACCTTGGTGGTCGTGGTTCGGCCGTTGATGTGGACGCGCACGAGATAAATGCCCGGATCGGCCTGTGAGACATTCAGGCAATTGCCGCCCGCGCTTTTCAAGGTGCGTCCTTGAATATCGAGCAGTTCGACGCCCTGCACCCATGTATCGGCGCTCACAACAATGTAATCCCCAGCCACACGCACCTTCATGTTGGCCAACGGCAACTCGTCAACGCTATCGGTACCCCGTTTGCGCAACAGGTTGTCGAAGCGGATTGTACCGTTCATGCACATTGGCGGCTCGTCGCCCCTAATCATAAAGCCAGCAAACCTAAAGTCACCTTCAACCAGGTGATCCACAGGCACACTCAAATAGCGCCACCCATGAAAATCAATTCTACCCAACGAGACCCACTTTTCACACCCCTCGTCGTAGGCACACAGCACAGCATACAGCTTATTATAACTCATATCACCCCATACATGGACGCCCAGCGTGTCTCCTTCGACAAATTGATGGGTCAACGATTCGTAATAACCTGGAGCCGAAATTTGGGTCCAATAACCATCCATGCAATAAGTCAAGTCGTAAGCCAGCTGCATCGACTTGCTGCCGAAGAGCCTATCGCTCGATGCGGTAATCGTATTATCCGAACAGTTATAACCAACCACGCTCTCAAAATCATCGAGCACCTCCATATCGGGTTTGTCGGCGCCTGCGTCAACGCCATGGAAGACGATGTCGCGGGCAGCGGGCAGGTGGATGCCGGCCGTGTCGGCAATATCAACGTCGAGAATGAGGTGATAGTCCTTGCCGACCTCGATGTCCTTAGTGAGCGGGATGCGCACAAAGCCGTAGCTGTCACCCTTCTTGCCGTACTTGATGCTGCGCTTGTTCCAAGCCAACTCATTGCCCTCGCTATCGAGCACACGCAATTTCTGGAACAGGTTATAGGAGTCGAGCATCGAATCGACGCGCAACTCAACAGTCGGTGTCTTATAGTGTACCCGTGCACCCTCATAGGGGAATACGGCCAACTCGGACAAGTGGTTGCGCTTCTGGGTATAGAATTGCATTGTGAAGTCCTCGTCCATGGAGGTTCCGCCACCATGCTCGGCACTCTTCTTGAGCGTGAGAGTGTAGAGAGTGTTCACGTCGAATGCATCCTTGGGCGTGAAAATCAGGCGGTAGTAGGAATCCTCCCAGCGGAAAGTGCCCTCGACAGGCGGGTCGAGCGTGAAAGCGTCGCAGGTTGTCACGCTGTCCATGTCCCAGTTGAAAGAGAGTTCGATGCGTTCGCTGCACTTAACTGCAGGGTCGCCCTCATTCCAAACGGGGCTGTAGTCCACCACCACGGGAGGGGTGTCGCGCACGCGCTTGAGGTAGAAATTCTGGTAGGTCGGTGCATTGGCAGTGACGGTAACGGTTGCCGTCTGTGAGAAGTGCGACGGCTCGCTCACCTCCACAGTATAAGTGCCAGGCTCAACATACTTGAACACATAGATGCCGTTGCGCAGCGTATCGGTCACACAGCGCTGCACCTCGTTACCGTTCAGGTCCAGCAGGCGCACAGTGGCGCTGTGGATGGGCATCAGGTTATCGTCGCCATAGACGATGAACTGCTGGGGGTTCTCCTGAAGGCGCTTGATGCGGTCGTCGCGCACGTTGCCTGTCACGACGCCCTGCCCGAAGTTGTCGAGTCGTCCAAAGTACTTGTCGGCACCCAGCGAGATGTTCCAGCCTTCCATCCAGCAATAGTAAAAACTCAGCAGGCGATAGGCCTCGGGGATGTAGTCATGGAACGATCCTTCACTCAGGTTGGCAACAGCACGATTGCCACGCAGCACTCCATAGCCCTGGGTGCCCCATTCGGGACGGAACGACCAGTCACCCCAAATTTGATAATTATGGGTCCATACCGTGCTTTGGCTGGCGTACAGATAAGGTTCCAGGTCGGCCGCCAGCACATCGGCATTAGCGATTTGGGGACTACCCGTGTAGCCGCGATAGAACACCATCGGGAAGTTGTTCACAGCGCTGGTGCCAGTGGCATTGCTGTGAATGGAGTAGAACACATCGGCACCGCTCTGGTTGCACAGGGCGACGATGGTCGAGAGCGCCAGGTCATCGGCAGTCGTGTTGGTACGGCGCGAGATGCTGGTCTTGTAACCTTTCTTTTGGAGGATTTCCTGCAGGGCCAACCCCTTGCGCAAATTGGATTTTGATTCCCACGAGCCAGCGCTGTCGCCCTGATGGAAAGGATAGATGACCATGTTGCGGTCATCGCTGTCGTAGCCTCCATGGCCGGGATTGATATACACGTGAGGCTGCTGGGCATTGGCCACATTCACGGCGAGAGCCATCAGCATAGCCGCCATGAGCGAGTTGAAAATCATCTTTTTCATAGTGCTGTAGCTTTATTACTCGTGAATGTTGATAGTCATCTCATACAGCAGGCCGTCGATAGTCGTATAGACGATCTTGCCGCCACCACAGGTGGGCTGCATCGCCATCGAGGCGGGGCGGGTCAGTTCGCCCGTCCATGTGCCATCGGCCTTGAGCAGCACAATCTGGGACGAAGTGAACTGGTGGCCGTCGTCCTTAGCGTTCTGTGCCACCAGGTAATCGTTGTTGTACCAACACGGCATCTCGTAGTTGCCGAGCATCGCCAACATCTGTCCGCGCAGGTCAATGACAACGATGCCCTTGCCTGCCGCAAAAAAAGCGACCCGCTTGCCATCGGGCGAGAGCGAGGCCCACAGATAGCCCGCCCATGAATCCACGGGGCTGAACACGCGTTCCTCGCCACCAACGATGACGTGCACGCGGCTGCCCTCGGTCCATGCGGCATTGCCGATGTCGCTTGCCGACGTATAGCTGTGCTGCGGCGCTTTCAACGCACCGCCGCGTGTCGCGGGCACAGCACGCACGGCCCCATGCTGCGGCTCGGTGAGTTGTGCCATCTTTCGCGTCGACGTGTCATAGTTGTGACCGGTGCGGTAAATCAGGTTGTTCTCCCCTAGCTGCTGGGTGACAAAATACACCTTGCCGTCACCACCCCAGCAGGCGTCATTGCCTGCCACAAATTCGGTAGTGATGGTTGTGGTCACATTATCGGCAATATCATACATCTTCATCCCGCCCTTTTCGGTGAGAAACAGTAGGCGGTCGCCCGTCTGGTTCAACACGGGATAGAAGGCAGGCCCCTCGACGCCTTCCAGCAGTCGCTTTAGCGAGGTCACTTCCACCTCTTGGCCCACCGCAGGCAGCAAGACCGCCACTGCCAGCATCAACAACGTCAATCTCTTTTTCATTTTTTCTTCTTAGGTTTTTGGTTCTTGGACAGTTTCAGGTTCTTGTAGGAAGACTGGTTCTTTTTAACCTTGATCTTGGTGGTTTCATAAAGGTTCTCGCCACCATAGTAGAGTTCCAACTTGTATTTGCCGGGCTGCAGGTTGGTGAACACAAACACGCCATTGTCACGCTTGTCCACGTTGTAAACGCGGCTCAATGAGCCATTCGGGCTGTACAGGCGCAACATCGCACCGTTGACAGTCAGCAGTTTGTCATCGCCAAACTGGCGCTTGTCCTCGTCCTGACGTTCCAAATCGGACCAGCGCACCGTACCGGCGATAACGCCGTTCTTGAACGCGCCCTTGCGCCCAAAGTACTCATCGATGCCCAGCGACTGGTTCCAAGCCTCCAGCCAGCAGTAGTTATCGCTCAACAGGCGCTCACGCTCAGGCAGATAATCATGGAATGAACCCTCGCTCAGGAAGCCCGGCAACTTGTTGAAGCGCAATACGCCCAGTCCCACCTTGTAGCCCCAGTCATAGAACGACCAGTCACCGCGGCTGCGCTGGTCGGCAGTCCACACGGCCAGTTCGTTCTTGTAGAGGTGTTTCATGACCAGCTCGCTCAGTTTCAAGCTACCCTCCACAGCGGGTTTACCGTCCCAGCCGCGGTACAGTCCTAGCGGGAAATTAACGCGCTTCTCGATGCCCGTGGCGTTGCTGTGGATCGAGAAGAAGATGTCGGCTCCGCTGTTAGCGGCCAGAGACATGATCTCGAACAGGTCCAGATCGTCCTCGGTGGTGTTGGTCGTGCGTGAGATGGCGGCCTCATAGCCTTTGTTCTCCAGAATTTCTTTCAGGGCAAGGCCTTTGGTCAAATTGGAATTGGACTCATAGTAGTGCAGTGTATCCTGTTCGCCGATGACCCATGTGGGCACGTGACGGTCGTCACTGTCGTGGCCCCCGTGGCCAGGATTGATGAACACGCGAGGCACATCCTTCTTGCTTGCGGGGTTCTTGACCTTCTCGGTCTTGCCCTTCTCATTAGCGATGACGGGCAGCACAGGAGGAAGTTCGTCCAGCGTCAACTGCTTGACGGTGCCGTCATAGATGACGCTATACACCACCTTGTCTCCGCTCGCCATGGGCTGGACGGCACGTTCGTTATTGGCCGAAATGGGCTTGCACACCCTGCCATCGACCGAGAGCAGCCAGATACACGACCCGGTCTGGCGCACATTACCCGCATTGCTCATAGCAATGATGTAATTGTCATTGTACCAACAGGGCATGAGGTACTGGCCAAGCTCTGAAACGACGTTACCATTAAGGTCACAGACATACAGGCCCTTAGCGGAGGCTTCAAACATCACTCGCGTGCCGTCGGGCGAAAGCGATGCCCACAGGTAGCCGTTGCTGTCTTTTACAGGCTGCAACTTGCGCGTCGTGCCACCCTCGTCAACCAGATAGAGCATGTCGCCACGCGTGTAGCAATAGGCGCCCACCTGCTTGGCACTGCGATAGACCTGGCGCTCACCGTTGATAACTACGCCGCGTGTGGCACGCAGGGCCTGCACTCGTCCGTGCTGCGCCTTGAGCACCACCTTGTCGTTGCCGGTAGCGGGATCATAGCAGTGGCCCGTGCGATAGACCATACCGTTTTTCTTGCGCTGCTGCGTCACATAATACACTTTGCCGTCTCTGCCGAAGATAGCGTCAAAGCCAGGATAGCCCTCGTTGGCCACCGTGGTCACAGCGCCCGTCGTGAGGTCTTTCAGCATCAGGCTCGTCGCCTCGGTGGGCGAATACAACAGCCACCGCCCGTCGTTGCTCAGTTGCGGGAAGAAACCGCAACTATCGACCAGCGTTTTCACACTGCCAGGTTTCACACCTGCTGCCGATGTTGCCATAGCACACATCCACAGCGCCATGAATACCAAGAGAAATCTACTCTTAACCATTATTATCGATTGTAAATATTTGATATTGCGAAAGGCAAAGGTACAGAAAACATTTGAAATGCCACAACAATTCAACGACAAAATCACAGATTATAACGCACGCCCTATCAGCACCGTGCGCATCCTGCAGGGAGAAATGTTGCGCTCCAAGCCAGGGACATGCACAATAAAAAAGTCAATCCCTCAACTGTAGCGCATGGGCTCCTGTTTGGGGGATTGACCTAACAGTTATGTCAAAAGAGAGAAAAAACAGTCTTTTCTATTTTTTCTTACTTTTATTACCTTTCTTGGAGAGCATCTCACGGGTGAACTTACGCTCGGCCTGCTTGAGCTGGAAGAGCTGCTTCTTGGACAGAATCTTAGAGAATTTCTCGAAGTACTTGGCTTCGATATCGCCTTCCAGAACACGTGTGTTGGACAACGCCGAGGCGGCAACCTCATAGTCGTGGTCGCTGGGATTCTTCTTTTTCTCGACCTCCGACGCCAGCGCGCGGGCATTGCGGTTCACTTGATAGACCTCACGCTCCATCTGCTCATAAAGGGGCATGAACTGCTTCTGTTGTGATGGAGTAAGTCCCAGTTCCTCGATAATCATTTCGTGCTTTGCCTGGTACATGTCGGTGGCAAATTTGGACTGCCCCTTATTCTGGGCTGTCACCGCACCGGCGATGACAAGCACTGCTATCAGTATGGAAACAACTCTTTTCATCGTTCAATAGTTCTCTACATTTTGTCGTTAATGCAATTACTCCTCGTTGCTCATCATTACCGAGTCCTCATAGTTGATCAGGTCATAATCACTCACGGCTCCGCTCATGATGAACTCCTCAACATTATTATTGTCGTCGACCATCTTCTCGGCCACGGCACTCACGCCGTTGATGTCGCTAGAGGCGGTGAGATGGGTAAATACCGACATCATACACCAAACGCCAGCAAACATCGCAGCCAGATAGGCCAGTGGCTTGAGGCGTTGCCACATCGTCGGCTTGATGTCAACGGGAGTGATCTCAACATCGGGCAGCATGGCCGCCATCTTTTTGTTGAAATCCTCGAAGTAATTCTCCGGCACCTTAAAGCCCGAATCTTTACCGTATTTTTGCAGTATTGTGGAGTCTTCTCGTTTCATAACGCCTATTTGACTAGTAATTGTCAAAAAAGTTTAATCGGTCTCACCCAAAAATTGTTCGATTTTTTTCACTGCATGATGATAAGACGCTTTCAAGGCTCCCTCGCTGGTGCCCAGAATCTCACTCATCTCGTCATACTTCATCTCGTCGTAGTAGCGCAAGTTGAACACCAGACGCTGCTTTTCGGGTAGCGAGGCGATGGCTTTCTGCAGATTGATTTGAGCCTGATCGCCGTCAAACCACTCGTCACTCTCGAGCTGGTTGACCAGGAAACTCTCGTCATCGTCGATCGAGAGTTGGTTCATCACCTTCTTCTTGTTGACAAACGTAATTGACTCGTTAATGGCTATCTTATAGAGCCACGTCGAGAGCTTGGCATCGCCACGGAAATTGTCGATGCTGGTCCACGCCTTCATGAAGGTGTTCTGCAGCACGTCGTTGGCATCGTCGTGGTCGATTACCATGCGGCGAATTTGCCAGTAAAGCTGCGAGCTGTAATGCTCGATGACCTTACCGAACGCCGTTCGACATTGCTTGGGATCATGCAGTTGCTCGACCACCTGTGCCTCGTCATATTTCTCTCGTGCTGCCATAAATTATAGTTTTGAGCCGTAAAGTTAGCAAAAATTTTGCCAACATGGCCTATTCTCGCCTATTCTTTTGCTTTTTTTATCATTTTGGCAGTCCCTCTGGCTGGTTATGCCAATATATACAATAAGCCGTCCCCGCCGGCTGAAGTACCGGCGAGGACGGCTGTAATGTGATGAATAATCAGTTAGATTTCTTGATCGGGAACAGGGGGCCAGTCACCTGATATTCCAGTCCATTGCACTTGTACGAACCATTGATGACCATGCACTGCTCGTCAAGGGTAAAGTCCACATCAGTAAGAGTGTAGAAGCCTTTGTAGCTAGACTCCACCTCATCGGCAGTAATCTTGTAGCCCGTAATGGTAGGCGTCACCGTCAGCCCATTGTACTGAATACGCGGTGCGTCAACAGTACCGTTGAGGTTGGACATGAAATAATCAATCTGCAAAATGCAGGTCTCGCCTCGGGAATCAAGTGCAAACAGGTAAGTCGACTGCTCTTGGCTACCGTGGTTGCCGTTATCAGGATTGGTAATAGTGGTGGTCGAGTAGGCATACAGGATTTGGGTGGAGCACACCACTTCACTCGAGCCGTTGTTGACGGTAAACCACATCATACCGGTCCCAAAGTCAATGTATCCGCCAAGCGACTCCGCGATGCCGCTACCGACTTGCTGCGATGAAGAGCCAGTAAACTCATAGACCGTTGGCGCAACATTTTTCAACTTCATCTTAGGAGTCATCAGCGTGGTCGAGTGGCCGTTAATATCGGTGTATTTAGCGGTAAAATTGATCATCATGTTGGTGTAATCAAGTTCCACATCGGCACTGCCCTGCGAGAACACAAATTCGTCCCCACTGATAGCGCGACAGTTGAGAGTGCTGGTGAAGGTCTGCTTATTGACAGGCTCGTCATCATTTCCACATGCGGTGAGCAGAGTCACTGCCACCACAACAAACAAATAAACGGATAACTTTTTCATATTATTTAGTAAGTAGAATTTAGTTTTTCTTATTAGTCTTAACTACACGGCTCATTTTCAATAGGAGGTGTAGTCGGGATAGGTCTTGCCAGTGGCGGTAACGATGGCGCTGTCGCCCATCATGAAACGGGCATCAAGGTGGTCATGATCCAGGTCAACAGTGGCCTTGAATGTCTTGAAGGGATAGGCGGTTGTCGTTTTAACGCGGCTGCCCAAACTATCGGTAGGGGCAAGATAGGTGGCGTTGGTCTGGATGTTTTGTCCACTGATGACATAGCCCGTGCTGGACAGTGTCACTGGCACGCTATAGCCGGTAATCGAGTTGAAGTACTTGCGATCCTTGGCGTGAACAATGCCCATGACCTTGACCAGTGCAGTCAGCGTAGAGGGATTGACGTTGAACTGGTACATCACGTTCTCCATTTCGGTGGTCTCGGTAGTGTCGAGATATTCGATGGTGTTTGAGGTCTTGAGGAAGAACACCTCGGCGATGGTCGAGATGATGCGCAGACCGCCGGCTGTAGTATAGCGGTAGCGCATCGATCCCTCGTTGAAATCGACATAGCCGCTGAAAGAGGCATCGCTGGGTGAACGCAGCTCATAGAAACCCAGACGCTTGGCCGTAGCGGTCAAGTCGGTGTAGGTCTGGGTATGGTCGCTGCCGTCGTTATAGGTCAACTCGAGCTTTGCCAGGTGGTGAACAGTATCGATGGTGAGTTTATTGCGCGTGTTGCTCAGGCCAATGACCTGATCGGTTTTGGTGTTATACATGTGGTTGACCATGGGGGTGTTGACCGTGAACACTCCGTCACCGCGCATGTTAGGTCCATCAGGTCCAGGTTCGTCGTCACCGCTGCACGACACAACGGCACCGAGCAGTGCGATGGCGGCTATCATTAACAAAAGTTTCTTCATATCTTCTATTTCAAAAAATAATGTGTTGTTTCGACGTATAAAAGTGCTGCAAAGATATATAAAAAACAAATGGCGCATCTCATCTTGCGCCATTTGTAATGATTTTTATATTAAATGTCGTTAAAAACGCCATCAATCCTTGAGGCGGCCTGTTTCCTCGAAGTGTCCGCCGTGACAGTCAAACTTGATGTAATAAGTCCTGTCCTTGGTGTTAACATTGCACAGCAGGTCAGTCACCAGGTAGGCAGGACCAGTCATAGGAACAGACGTATTGCCACGCAGCATGTAAGGCATGATATTGGTGCCAGCATAGGTGTAAATCTTACCGGTCTGATCCACGGTCACAGGCGCATCGATGCGGATGTTCATTGCGGGCGATACGGCCTCACCGATACGGAAAACAATGTTGTACAAATAGATAGTGCTCGAATCCTTCTCCAAGTCGATTTCAAACAGGAAATGTGTGTCGGTTGGGTCAGTATATGCACTTTCCAGATTCTGAGTGGGCTCCGGCTTCACGGGCTCATCATCACCACAGGACACTAACGCCATGCCCATCATGGTGACAGCAAATAACATTGCTAATAACTTTTTCATTGTTACAATTGATTCTTTAAAACATTAATTAAATAGTTATATAAGCGCACAAAAGTAGCTATTTTTCACAATTCGGCAAAATTTTTGAGATTTTTACAGCGAGAGACGCAGGGTGGCGCCCAGTTGACGGCCGTGACCACGCTGCAGGAAGTGGTGCTGGATGGACACAAAATAGAAGGTCTTGTACTGAGTGTCAGTGAGATTGCGTCCCCACAACTGCAGGCTGTAGTGTTTCTGCTGCCAGGTAAGCGAAGCGCCAAGCAGGGCGTAGAAGGGTTGGCGCATCGTGTTGGCCTCATCCCAATAGATGTCCCCCGCGGCACGAACATTGGCCGCCATGGTTATCAGTTTATTGCTGTCGCCGCCCACCCTGAAGGAATGGGAGGCCTCGGCAAACAGCGTGTGCATCGGGGCATAGGGCACGCTGTTTCCGCTATGATCCACTTTGCCATCGTTATAGTCCTTGAAGATAGCGCGGGTGTAGCCGTAGCTCACGTTAAAGCGGGTCAAATCGGTGGGAGCGACACTCATGGCAAACTCGGCCCCCATGCTATGGGTCTTGCCCGCATTGGCCATCATGCGTCCTGTGACATTGCCCGGAGGAAATACTGTGAGCTGACGGTCGCGGCAGTCCATGAAGAAGATGTCCATGTCGCTCTGCACCCGTGCGCCCCAACACTCAAAGTGTCCGCCTAACTCGTAATTCCAGGCCTTCTCAGGTTTATAGCCCACCATCTTGTCCACGTCATACTGCAGACCGATGCCCATCAGTCCCATCAGGCGCTGCTGCAGCACGTCGCTAAACATCTGGGTGTTGAAGCCGCCGGCCTTGCTACCGCGTGAGACGGCGGCATAGACGGTGTGGTTCTTGCCCACCCAGGGATGCCAACTCAGGCTCACGCTAGGCAACAGTTCAAAGAATTCCTTATTGAGTGTGCTCTGGTCGTTGATATCTATACTCTCGTGGGCATAGACTTCGCCCGTGGTACCGCGCATGATATTGTAGCCCGTGTGGGTCTCGCTGCGGTAGTTTAGCCGGGCGTGCTCATACTCGATGCGCAAGCCTGCCGACACGGTCCATTGGCCCCAGTTGTAGTGCGACTCGTGATACAGCGCAGCACCCCAGTTGGGGCTGGTGAACTCACTGTCCAGCAAGAATGAGCGGGTGTCCCAAGCAACGGGATAGTCGGGAAGTGCCTCGTTGAAATTGCGCTCAATCAGATCAGCTATGCCGTAGTCGTAGAAATGGACAGGAGCATGCATCTTGTACCGGCGGAAAAAACCGCTGGCACCGATAAGCCAGTTGTAACCCTCGACTTGGGTATGGCTGCGGGCCACAAAATCCTGGGTGATGGCATGTTCACGACGGGCCTGGGTCAACGTGAAGTAATCACGAGGCGTGAAATCCTGGTCCAGTGTCATGTTATCGTCGATATACTGGTAGCTGGTGATGCTCGACAGCGTGAAGCGGTCCATTGACTTGAGCAACGTCAAGCCGTCCATAACCGACGTGCGGCGATAAAAACACGTGTCGTTGTAGGCGATTTTGCCAGTCTCGACCCATTCATAGGGGTAGCCGCCCTGGCGACTGGTCGTCATTGAGGCGACATTGGAAATGTACCAGCCCTCCTGATTGCGCCACTCCAGTTTAGCGCGAACCGAGAACATGCGCTCCCAATCGCAACGCTTGCCGTTATACTGGTTGGTGAATTCGCCTTCAGTAGAACCGTATTGGGCCGACAACGACAAGCCCAGGTCATTGTTCAGCAATCGATAGTGGCTCGCCCCCACCCTCCAGGTGCCGTGGTTGGCGCCCTCGACCAGTGCGCGGGTGCCCTGGTAGTTGAGCGGCGACAAGGTATAGACGTGCATCACACCGCCCAGCGTGTTGCGGCCGTAGAGCATGCTCTGAGGGCCACGCAGCACCTCAAAGCGTGTGATGTCCATCAAGTCAAAATCGTAGTTCTCCTTGGTCATCACGGGCACGTTGTCGATGGTCAAGCCCACAGCGGGCTGGTCGATGCGCGTGCCAATGCCGCGGACATACACCGTAGAAGTCATGCGACTGCCGTAGTCCGGGATAAACAGGTTGGGCACCAGGTCGGAGGCCGTCTTGACCGACACCACCTGGTTACGCTCGGCCTCCTGACGGCCGATAACCGTCAAGGCAGTGGCCTGGGTACGCAAGTCGGCACTCTGCTTGATGGCTGTGACGGTGACCTCGTCCAGCGACATCGTGTCGCCCAATTCGGTGGGGGACGCTGCTGCTGCAAGCGCCATCATTGCCATTAAAAACAGCATTATTCTTTTCATGGCGACAAAGATAGTCATTTTTCAAAAAATATACTACCTTTGCCAACTCGAAACAAACTTTATCACTAACAATAAACTTAACCACAAACAAGAATGAGAAAGTTTTTATTGACATTGCTTGCTGCCCTGGCAACCCTTGGCATGGCAGCACAAAAGCCTGTGGCAACCACCGTTCCCGGTGACCCCATGGCCACACAATGCTACACCCTGAGCAACGGCCTGAAGGTCTTCCTCAGCGAGAACCACCAGAGCCCGCGCATTTCGGCCCACATCGCCGTGCGCACCGGCTCACGTAATGACCCCGCCGAGACCACCGGTCTGGCCCACTACCTGGAGCACCTGATGTTCAAGGGCACCAAGCAGTATGGCACGAGCAACTAC
>JAEEGI010019007.1_pt1 | contig 13892 bp, 11 predicted proteins | sample 8958751 | NCBI WGS metagenome assembly JAEEGI01 (sample SAMN16246545, study PRJNA631951) | gut metagenome | biome: gut microbiome; feature: rumen; material: KS-attached | host: Bos | place: Iran: Karaj | collected 2018-10
TATCAATGCAAAAATGTAGACAATGCCCGTAACTGGCATTGCGAGGTACATATAGCGATAGGGAATTTTTATGCCGCCCATCATGTTATTTCTAGCTTGGATCATTAGTTGCCTGCCATATATGATCATGAATAATGCAAATATAAAAACTAATATAGTGGAAAGAATAACAGTAATTAGAACTCCCTTTTTACCAAGCTTTTCATCAAACACCGTTACTTTAAGATGCTCATCAGTCCTAAGAACTGTTGATGAGCCTAATATACTCATCCATGTCAGGAGCAGAAGAGATAAAGGTTCACGCCATGCAGGAGAGTTATGTAAAACATATCTTCCCAAAAAGATGTAAAAAACGATAACTACCAGGGCTGCTAACATAAGTACACAAGCATACTTAACCAACCCAAACACAATCTTATCGATTGGATCCCATATTTTTTTGAACTGTTTCATGTAAGACAATCTCCTGTTTGTAAAAAAACTGGGAAAAAGGCACAGCTGGTCTTTTTCCCGGCTTTTTAAATAGTCAAATTATTAGTAATTGCTGCTAGCAAGCTTCTGAACAAGTTCTGGATCATATCCTGAATATACACTTGAACAAGCTTCCTGCCATTTTTCGAGATCTGGTACTTCGAGTTTAGTAACACCTAAAGATTCAAAGGAATCAAATACTTCCTGCTCCTGCTTTTTATTGAATTCATAGCAAGCTAATGATGCTGCATCACCAGCCTGTCTCATCCATTCCTGCTGTTGTTCAGTTAAAGAGTTCCATTTATCTTTATTCATAAGGATTACTCCACAACCAAATGTATGAGCATCAGTTATAAAATATGGAGCTACTTCGTTAAATGAGTTGGATGCATATGATGTGACACCATTTTCAGCACCGTCAACAACACCTGACTGAAGAGAAGTATAAAGCTCTGCATAAGCAATAGGAGTAGCAGAAGCGCCAAGAGCTGACATAGTGTTTACCATAAGATCTGTTTCAGGAACTCGTATCTTTAAGCCTTTCATCATATCGATTGTAAATTCAGATGGACTTCCCAGTTTTTCATATGTAGCCTGTGTAATGAATAACTGACGAGGACCTTCTACGAGCCAATCAAGTGCGATATATCCGCAATCTGCTTCATCTACAGAATTAAGAAGATCTTCACCTGTCTGAGAAACAGCCATTGTTTCAAAATCATCCATATCTGAGAATAAGAATGGAAGACCTGTAACACCAATTGTTTCAGCACCGTAGTTAGGAAGTGATGATGCATTTCCTCGGAATATATCAAGTGTACCCATCTGGATTCCCTGCATGGATTCCTGTTCATTTCCGAGAGTACCATTAAGATATAACTCTATAGTCATAGTTCCGCCGGATACTTCTTCCAATGTTTCTTTAAAAACTTTAGCGCCTTCAACAGCACCGTAGCCTTCTCCGTTTACTTCGTTCCAGGTAAGTACTATTTCAGGTTCTGAAGCTGTAGTTTCAGAGTTTTTAGTTTCAGTACTGTCAGGCTGAGCGCCCAAAGCTGTTTCTTGAGCAGGAATTTCAGTTTGGCCAGTTGCCTCATTAGATGTCTCAGATCCACAGCCTGCTACTGAAGCTATCATTGTACCGATAATTGTAAATGCCAACAGTTTCTTTTTCATTTCTATACCCTCCTACAATATGTTGTTTAGCCCTCAAAACCCCAATACACAAGAACTAAACCGTTTTATTAGTTGCCCTAAAATGAATTTATCACGGGGCAAAATTCATGTCAATAAATATAAAAATTCTAGCTTGTTTAGTAAACAATATTGTGCAAATTTACTTAAAACTACTTAATGACCTTTTTGCATATTAACGATTTTTAAAAAAGTTTTTGTATAGTATTTACTTTATTCCGTAAAATGCCTAGACTAAAAGAAACTAGAACGTTTTAGTAAACGTTTTGTAAACGGAAAGGGAGTTACCCAATATGAAAATAGTTAAATTTGAAACTTGGTGGGTTGAAAGAGGAAAATGCCTATTTGATGAGAAGCGACAAGGCGGAGCCAAAATGGGCTGGGATGTCATAGTGCTAAAGCTGACTACTGATACAGGTATTGAAGGTATAGCAACTTGTATGGCTGCTAGAAGCGGAGCTGTAAGTGAGAGTTATCTTCAAGAAAGCATAGGACCTGTTGTACTTGGAAGAGATCCTCATGATAGAGAAGCTATTTTTCAGGAATTGTGGGTTATAGACAGGCATGAAGCTTTTTTCCCTGTTTTTTTACCTGGACCAGTAGATGTAGCCTTGTGGGATATTTGCGCAAAAGAAGCTGGACTGCCTTTATACAAGTATATAGGCGCATACAGAGACAGTCTTCCTGTTTATGCTAGCAGTAACTTTTTACCATCCATTCAGGATTACATTGATGAAGCGTTATATTACAAGAATAAAGGAATAAAAGCTTATAAGGCGCATCCATATGGTCCTGCTAGCTTTGATATGGAGTGTCACAGAGCATTACGAGAAGCAGTGGGGGATGATTTTGTACTTATGACTGATCCTGTTGGCGATTATACTTTGGATGATGCTATAAGAGTGGGAAGAGACCTTGAAAAACTAGGATATAAGTGGTTTGAAGAACCATTTAGAGATTTTGAACTGAACAAATATACACAGTTATGCAGAACGCTGGATATACCTATTGCTGCTACAGAAACAACACGAGGATGTCATTGGGGTGTTGCGCAAGTAATCAATCAGCAGGCTGCTGATATAGTCAGAGCTGATGTTTCTTGGAAAGATGGAATAACTGGAACGCTTAAGATCGCACACTTAGCAGAAGCGTTTGGACTAAACTGTGAAATACATACTACTACTATGAATTACATGGATATGGTTAATCTACATGTGAGTTGTGCTATCAAGAACTGTGAGTATTTTGAGTACTTTGTTCCAGAAGATAACTACAGACTTCCTATGAAAGGAAATCTGCCGATAGATGAAAATGGAATCATTCATGTTCCTGATAAGCCGGGAGTTGGTGTTGAACTTGATTGGGAACTTATAAATAATGCATGCAAAAATTATCTGTGTCAGACATGCTAATTATTAGAAAAATAGGTTGCTATATCTGTGGTGTTCATACATGGCAAGATTACTTTTGAAAACAACTTCACAACCAACATAAATTCTATGTTCTTCTGGAGTTTTGTTATTTTCAAGGTAATCGACCAATGTTCTAAGCCCAACATAACCCTGTGCATATGGATTTTTTTGAATACTGTTGTTGAGAACACCATTTCTTATGGCAGCCTTAGCTTTATTGGATAAATCTGAACCCACAGCAAAAACGTGACCTGCTTTGCCGCTTTCTTCCAAAGCTCGACACATCATGACGGTTCCTATGGAATATACACTGCAACAAGCTGAAATATCAGGGCGTTTTAGTTCATTAAGGATAGCCTGATAATTATCATCTGATGAAGTCCATGAGTGGTTATAGTAGACCATGTTAGTTTTATTATTTGCAGTAAGAAATTCTTTAAAGCCTTCTACTACAAGAGAGTGGCTAGGCCAATTAGGATTTCCTGCAACCATTAGTATACTTCCATATTCAGCTACACGGCCGCATATAAGTTCAGCCATAGTACGACCAATGAATTTGTAGTCTGGTTGCACACAGCAAATGCTAGAAGAGTGATGATTCTGAGATATGATAAAAACAACTGCCACACCAAGATTTGAAAAGACATTCCAATCTTGCGGAGTTATGTTGTCACTATCAAGGTTACCGACAGTAAGGATTCCATCGACTTCACCCTTATTGATCAATTTTTTTAATTGATTGATAGCTTGTTTTTCTTCATTTGGTCCAAAGGGAATCTCTGTGAATTGAACATTGGCATTGGTAGAGCTTTTATAATCCTTAATTCCATGCCATATTTCAGGATAATAATATCCATTGTCGCCAAGTTCGCTAGGAAGAAGTATGACTACATGTTGAGTGCGCTTTTTCAATTTTGAGGCATATGAATTAGGCTGATATCCTAATTCATCAGCAACAGCTTTGATGTGCTCACGTGTCTCAGAACTGACACCTTCTTTACCACTTAAGGCTATATGAACCGAACTGACAGAAACGCCGGCTTTTTTTGCAACATCGCGAATAGTAGACTTTTTCTTCATAATAAAAATAATTATAAACTAAGTTGATAGGAGGAGCAAATTAATGAATACCATGGAATTACAGGGAAAGGTAGGAATAGTAACTGGTGGATCTAGTGGAATAGGTTTTCAGATAGCCAATGTTTTAGCAGAAGCAGGAGCCATTGTTTATAATATCAGTCGTACAGGAAAACCAAAAGATGGGTATGGAAATAGCGCCGAAGGAGTAATACATATTAAGGGAGATATAGGTGATTTCCAAGCTATGGAAAAACTTACAAAGGAGATAGCGGATAAGAATAATGGTGCTATTGATTTCTTGATCAATAATGCGGGAGCTTCATTTAAATGCCGTGCAGAAGAGTTCCCTGAAGATCAGTTTGACAGGGTTATGGATATCAATGTTAAATATGTATTTTTCATGAGTAAGATTGCTTATCCATACCTAAAAAAGGCAGAAAATAGAGGAAGAATTGTGAATATAACAAGTATGAGTGCTCACCTTGGCTTTTCACAGGTTGTTCCATATTGTGCAAGTAAAGGTGCAGTTCTTTCTATGACAAAAGGACTTGCTGTTGAATGGGCGCAGGATAACATCTGTGTAAATTCAATTGCTCCAGGATGGTTTAAAAGTGAATTATTGAAAGAAGTTCTTGATCCTGAAAGAGAAAAAAAGATTTTAGCACGCATGCCACTTCATTGTTATGGAGATACAAGAGATCTGGGAGCAATGGCAAGATTTTTGGTAGGACCTGATTCAGCATATATAACAGGGCAGGATTTTGCGGTAGATGGTGGAGCATTGGCTTTTGGTTATTGATTAGATATATGGATAGTTTTAATACAAGCCGTTAGTCGCTCGTTACTAGCAAAGGCTAGTGCACACTTTTAATTTGTAATTGAAATGCAAACGTAACCGCATAAAATCTGGCATTATTTAATTCTGAAAAGCTAGGTTTTATGCGGTTTTTCATTCTTATAGGCGAAGCAAACAGAGAACTGACCAATTTTTTGCAAAACTAAGCGGTCACTTCTCGCCACTAACTAAATATTATGCACTTAGTCCTGCAGATTGATTTCTGTTATAATTCTATTGATTTATTTTTTTATCAATGACGGCTTAAGTATCACATCGTCCGGCAAGATTTTGTGATACCCAAGTACTTCCAGGAGCTTCTTATCAACTAACATTTCCGCCAGTGCGAATGGCGTACAGTTGTTTAAAGAAGCTCTTGGATAGTTGTTGATGTGGTTCATCATGAGAGTTATATCCTGCTGGGACAGGCCCACGAAGCTTGTTCCCTTGGGTATAACATATCTGATGAACTCATGGTTTTTCTCAATCATTCCTTTCTGCCAGGAACAATAAGAATCGCAATAGAAGACCTTTGTTTTTAATTTCCCATAACGATCACATTCCAAAGCCAGAGGATTAGCAAACTCTGTGCCCCTGTCTGTAATGATGACCCCAAATACCTTTTTAAATACATCAATACCCATCTGATCACACAGTTCATTTAAAGCCTCTATAACGCTTCCTTGAGACTTGTTTGGAAGCAGTAGCGCGATCATTAGGTGACAATTCCTTAACATCAATGTAAGCAAGACCGGTCCCTGCTCGCTTTTGCCAATAACTGTGTCCATCTCGCATATCGATACATCAGGGTTATCTATGAGATAATTCTTGAAATCAGCGTAGGTTCTGTCAAAGGTGAAAACGTCGTGATTTCGCCCATTTCCGTGCTTGTAACGTGTCTTGAACTTGACCTTTCTGGGCAGATCGATATTCCTGGCGGTAAGATAACAGCCATTTACCAGGTTATAAAGCGTTCTTTCACAACACGGCAGATCATTAGCATGATTAAAGAATACTGTGGAAATGGATTGGCCATTGAGCAGAAGAGGAGATACCAGATTGTCGATCTCTGCAATCTCAGAAGGGCTGTAAGATATCCCTGAACGGGAATCAGTCAAGTTTTCCTCATATAAGAGCTGGGCACGTTTCGCTTGATACTTGAACTTGATATAACGACAGGCATCCCGTCCAATACCTTTATCTATCCTGTCGCAGCCATTGCAGACAAACGGAGAGTTAGCAATCATGTGACATTGTTGCGGAACATAATCTTTGCATTTATCTGTATGACAAACCCCTGAGCAATGAGAACAGTATCTTTTGCAAGAATCATCGTTACACATATGCATACGTTCACAGCTTGTCTCATGGATACATAGATGGATTTTATATCTAGGTTCAGATACCTGATATCGATTTCTCTGGATTTCCCTTGCAATAGTGGATCTTGATTTCTTAAGTTGTTTGGCTATCATATTGATAGAAATCCTTTTATCGAGGGATTCTTCAATACAAATACGTTCTTGGAATGTTAAGTGTTTATATTGCGACATTGATTACCTCCCCAAATAGAAGTAATCAATCTACAGGACATAAATAAATTATCACATAAAAAATGCACATATTGCAAAGGTAACTGCATATATGTGCATTAAGTCCTACAATAGTGCACTTAGATATTCAATTTACAGTCTACTTGGCTGTTTTACGCATCTATTCGTAAAATTGAGATTTAGCGAATAGATATATATTCTACTCTGCACCTTTGCAAAAAGCAAACATAAACATTCAGGATGTCGATCTGGAAAAAACTGTCTTACCATTAAATCCAGGCGAACAACTAATAAGATCCATTTTTCAGCATATATAAGCAAGATTCTTGGAAGATATCTGGATGAAAGACTCGAAATGATAACTTTTTATGGCCATGATGATGCTTTATTTTTGTCTCTCAAAATGAAACGACTTGGCGTAAGATCAGTTGAACTTTTGCTAAAGAAATACTCTTCAATCCTGTTTGGAGCTGAGAACAATGTCAGGCCGAAAGATATGCGGAATGCATTTATGAAGGATGTATTTATAGCTAATAAGAATCTTTTTATAACATTTGAACTCACCGGTAATACAACAGGCTCTCTTCTGCTCTCTTACTCGCCGTATATTGAGGACTATGAGGCTGAAAAAGGAAAAGATTTTGATCCTGAGAAGTATAGATCATAGACCTGCAAGCTTCTCAATCTGCATGGATTCTAGATAAAATGAGTACTGAGATCAGTGACAATATGAAAAATGCAGACAGTGCAAGCATCGAACCCTGTAGTCCGATCCTGTCTGCCATAAATCCGGTCAGAGCTGTGAAAACAACGCCACCAATTCCGGTTGCCGTAGTTATCATGGCTGTGGCCGTTGCTTTTTTGTTCCCGGAGAATGCTATGAGCGTCGATAATACACTGGGATAGATAGTTCCGCATGCAAAACCAAGCGGGATTATCAAAGCTATAACAAAACGAGCGTCTGTCATCATGGTTATGAGCCAGGTTATCAACGGAATAGCTATTATGGCTGCTATAAGTATCTTTTTTGCATGTCTTGAAAAAAGACCTACCAGTACCCTTGAAGGTATCATTACTACCCAGAACAGCGAAATGGCAAACTTGCCACTTGAAGAATTCAGCACTTCTGCAAACATAGTGTCCACAAAGAACGCAAAACCATTCTCGAATCCTACATATATGCACATGACAACACATAGGAGCAGAACTGCCGTTATCACAAATCTTCCGCCTACGGAATCTGTATCTTCACTCTGGCCCTTCTCTTCTGCTTTATAATTCCTAAGAGCAAATACCCCTACAAAAGCAATAACAGCACCGACCATCAGTGCCAGAAAAACCAGTCTCCAGCTAAATCCATGATCAAGGAGTCTGTCAACAATCAGAGGAGCTACAAACGCACCCAGAGCATACATAGAGGTCATAAAGCCGATCTTTCTTTTACCGCTTACAGGATACGCCTCCATAAGTGCAGCTATGGAAATAAACTGCAAGGCACTGGTTGTAAGGCCTAAAAAGAAGATGCAGGCTATAAACAAGGGCTCAACGCTGCTGGCAAACAGTGTAAATGCGAATACTATCTGTATTCCCAATAAAACAAGAAGAAATTTAAGCTTATGGCTCCTGTCAGCAAGGCTCCCAAGTACCAGAGGCGCCAGCATAGTCGCAAACAGCTCAACCGAGGCAAAGAGCCCCATACTGGTCACCGAAAGGTCATATACCTGGGCAATACTGTACAGACTTGCCTGATATCCTCCGGCTTCAAAGCCATTAAAGAACACTATCAAAAACAAGTATAACCAGAGCATAAATCCCTTCCTTTCATGAAATATATTTATTTATAATTATACTGGAATTTATTGATATTTAATATACTATTCGTTGATATTTGGTATACTTAAACTATGGATAATAATGCGATTTTTGAATATGTTATTACTCATATAGACGAAGCCATTGAAAAAGAATGGATCAAGGTTTACTACCAGCCTGTTGTACGTTCTCTTACGGGACAACTATGCAGTGCTGAATCTCTTGCCAGGTGGATCGATAATGAGGTCGGATTCATTCCTCCTGATAAGTTTGTCGGCGCTTTGGAAGAAAAGAAACTCATCCATAAACTTGACTGTTTCATTGTAGACAGAGTATGCCGTGACATCCACGACCATCTTTCAAATGATCTTCCCACTGTTCCTGTATCCATAAATATGTCCAGACTAGACTTTATCATGTGTGACATGCTTAAGGTCTTGGAAGATGCTGTTGAAAAATATAATATTCCAAGGGATTATCTTCATGTTGAGATAACAGAGAGCATGATCGTTCAGGATGAAGACCTGATGATCGACATAATAACAAAGTTCCGTACCAGAGGATATGAGATATGGATGGATGACTTTGGAAGCGGCTACTCTTCTCTCACACTGATAAAAGACTATGAGTTTGACCTTCTTAAGATGGATATGAGCTTTCTTTCATCAATGGACGAGAAGGCCAAGACTCTGGTGCGTTATACAACCGGAATGGCAAAAAGGATCGGTATCAAGACCCTCTGTGAGGGTGTTGAAACGGTTGAACAGATCGAATTCCTTAAATCAATCGGATGTGGAAAACTTCAGGGCTACTATTACAGCAAGCCTCTTCCTCTGGAAGAAATGCTGGAAACAATAGATAAAAAAGGTATCACTATTGAAGAGAGACAATGGCGGAATTATTATGAAGCTGCAAGTATCACTGTCCATGACACTGATTCACCACTGGCTATAGCAGAATACAAAGAAGGTCATTTCAAGACACTTTTTGTAAATGATCCTTTCCTGCAGCAGATAGGGATTAAGACAAAAGACTTAAGCCTTATTGATGCATCTTTATATAATCCGGATTCTCCTTCCATGAAGAAATACATCAGCTTTGTTCAAAAGGTTGTTACAAGCAAAAGCCAGGAAAGCTTTTATTATACAAACAACGGAAACTACTTCCAGTTGAAGATCGGTCTTGTGGCTGAAAATGAAGGAAGCTATCTGTTCAAAGCTTCAATCAATAACATTTCTCATGACGAAAACGCTGTAGAAAAAGACAAGCTGGATCTTAGGCTACGAGAGCTCAATAACCTTTATGAAGTAGTACACCTAGTAAACTACAGGGAAGATGTTATCCTTCCTCTTATAGGCAATTACATCTACATGAGCGGAATGCCTGTTACTGAGATGCGCATGGAAGATACTCTCCGCCATTTCGTTGAAAACTATGTATATCCTGATGACAGGGAGAACTACCTTGCCTTTATGAACCATGGTAAAAACATTTCCCGCAAAGACATACCATCCCGGGAATTCATAAAGATCTGCATCAGGGTCAAGCAGAGAAATGGAGCATATGAATGGCGTGAGTTTTCTCTCCTGGCTATCCCCGGAACTGATGGCGATGAATTCCTTCTAACTGTCGGCAAGGTAGCTGATGATATATCCGAAGCGCTTAATGCAAGTAAATACTCTCATTTATCAGGCTCAGACAATGATCCGAATTCAGTAAGGAAAGAATATGCTCTTATCTGGGATACGCTTATGAACAACTCTTCTTATAAGCTGTTCTGGAAAGACAGAGACAGGCGCTTTAGAGGCGTCAGCAATGCATTTCTTGATTTCTATGAGATTGATTCTCTGGATGATATCATTGGCAAAACCGATGAAGAAATGCACTGGCATGTAGATGACGGGCCATATCAGGGCGATGAACTTGATGTGCTCGGCAAGGGCAAGGTCGTATATAATGCGCAGGGACAATGCATAGTGAACGGCGTTGTTCATGACATCATATGTAACAAGATGCCCATATATGACGATGGTAAGATCATCGGTCTTGTTGGTACTTTCGATGACATTGACCAGGAAGTATACAGGGTTCAGAAACTGCTCAACCCTTCCCGAATGGACACTATCACCAGACTGATGAACAATAAGAGTTTCATCAATGTCATGGTCGATTACTCGGATCAGTATAATGATGGAGGCAGGAACTACGGATACATTGTTCTGCATAACGCAAACCATCATCGACTTGAGGCCACCTACGGGAGTAAGTTCTCTGCAAAGGTCCTAAAAGAGATCGGTGAGCGAATCATCGATGTTGTCGGGCAAGGGGGGGTGGCAGCCAGGATCAAGGAAGCTTATTTTGGTGTTATGCTTTATGAAGATTCCAAGGAAAAGCTAAAAGAATTTGCCATGAGACTCAAGGACCATATCGAAGAGGTCAACGCCATAGAAGGCAAGAATGTAACACTCAAGATGACTATTGTATATCATCTTCGTTCAGATGAAGGTATCACCGATGAGTCAATACACATGATCTCAATCAGTGAGATCGATAACTTAGAATCAAAAAGCACCAAATGATCAAAGCCCCTGATCGGATCAATTTCGTTCAGGGGTTAATCTTTGCGTATATAAACTATTCTGTTCAGAACAAAAGAAATAAATTGTATATCTTAACGTAATACATTAGAATCTAGGTGAAAGTTGGCATTGATAAGATGAAAATCTCTGACATTGGTAAAATAACTCCAGAAGTAATTGAAGATCTTCTGAGTTAATTATCTAAGAAAATATCCACCAAAACTCATATAGTGTATAGTTGTCTCTTCTGTTATCGCACCATCAACGCGGATTGATGTTGGTATAAACTTATATCCTTCTTTGGTTGTTATCTCTTTTGGAACAATAGCTCTGAGTTCATCAATTGACGCGCCTTCTTTATCCTTTTCAATAAGAGCATACGCAACATCCTCAAGATCAAGTGTAGTCAACATCTCTTCAGTATCCGGCACATAAACAAGCAGCTTAGATGGGTCTATTACCGGTCTTTCATTATCACTGTAATAGTTTTGTCTGTTAAGATATGACTTGCCATAGTTCTGGTAGATAATGTAAAACTCGTCATAACTACTTACATCAAATGAATTAACACGATCATTCAGTCTTACATCTATCTGGAAAAAATCAATATCTTCTCTCCCGTCTCTCCCCTTAGATAAAAGAACTATCTGGTCCCGGGTCAGTTTTCCATTTAGATAATTCTGACCAATGCTTCCGCCTTCTTTTGAGATTACTTTGTAAGCTTCTTTGGCCTGCATTTCATCGAAAACTGTAGCATTATCACCAAGCGCTACAAACTCTTCTATCTCAGATTTCCGGGAAAGAGTAACCACATTTCTTGCATTGGCAAATGGAGATATAAATATCACCATCACAAGAGAAGCAATCGCAAACAGCGTACAATAGGCGATATCTTTTTTGCAAAAAAATCTGATGGTATAAAGTGCAAAGTAAATAACCTCAAACACAATAAACATAATCTCCAGGTATCTGATTGTAGTAAAACCATAATCATCTATTCTGATGAACATGCATATTACCTGAAGAATAATAAATGGAATATACAGAAATGGCAAAAGACCTGCTATCTTCTTGAACAGTCCCTCTGCGCAGCCATAAGCCATTGTCCAGATTCCTATACCAAAAACAAAGAGTACGGCAAGAATCTCAAACACCTCATCAGAAGGCAATGACCTTTGAATAATGATCTTAATGATATAGAGATAGATTATCAAATAGGCAATTGAAATAATGGATACAAATACATAATTAAGGATTGCCTTACCTAACTTGCTGATATCATCTTCAGTATCGGATAAGCCTGCAATTGCACAAGGGTAAGCAACAAAACCCAAAGGCAAAAGCTGAACTCTCATAATAGTATCAGAGTCCCAATCTTCAAAGATAAGTACACCAAAGAATACAGTAATAAAAAGTGAACCAATAGCCAGAATAACGTATAAAAGCTCAGACTTCATAATTCCGCAGAAAGCCTTGGCAACATACATTTCAAAGGTTTCACCACTCTTTTTGTAAAAGAAAAAGATAATAAGGCAAAGATAAAGAACAATGAGAGTCACAAAAAGACCACTCATAAAGCCTCTGGCTGTAAGATGAGTAATGTCATACAGGATTCTAACTAAATCAGTCTCATAATTGATAGCATCAATAAGCGCTGTCACTATGCCTGCAGCCATAATAACAACATAGAGAATTATCCTTTTTACACTCTTTTCCTGGTGATAAAGATGGATATTCTCACACAATAGAGCACTGATAGACGCTGCAACTAAAACACTACAGCAGCAATACAGAACCTTCTGCACATTAGAACTTAGATCAAAGCTATCACCATAAAAAATAACATTTAACAGCGTTGCCACCATAAATAATACGATAGACACAGGATGATGCGAAAAGATATTACGGAATCCCCTTTTTGTTTTCTCAAAAATTTTCATACAAACCTCCAAGTTATCCCCAAACTAAGCTATTTTAGTATATGTGAGTTGGGCCTCATCTGTAATACAATTCTTCATCGATATTTGTTGCATATTTTCCGGATTTTAGCTTTGCGAACTGTCAATTTCCCTTCTTCCATCATCGATTGGGACTAGCTGCACATAACCGATATTCGTCCCTTCTTCCTTTGTAATCAGTGCATAGATAAGAGGTGCTTCAGTAGAATTATACTGTGACATTATGAACTCTATAGTTTCCTTGGCATCTTCAAGTGTCTCAAAAACTTCATCAGGGACGAATCTTCTAATGTCCTCATCAAGTGAGTTTTTATGGACATCCATCGCCATATCCATTGTCATTTCTGTTATTTTTAATCTGTCTGTTTCCAATAAAATATTCATATTTATTTCCTTGCGTAGTTATACTGAAAGATAACACGCTATCACATCATCCCGACAAACTTGAATTTATATCACCATATCGCCATAACGAAAAATGCAAGTACGTATATTCCCACAATAATTGCAGTTGAGATCCAATCAAGAACTCCCAGAATCTTCACCGCCTTGTCCTCTCTCGCTAATTTTCTCCCTATAAAAAAGGCTACAAACCCGAAAAACGCAAATATAAAAACTATCATCGTGATAATTCTTAAAAATGGAGAGTCTGCATCTCTTTTAAGTAGCAAAAGTGCAGATATCACCGATAATACCGGGATTAATTCAATTATTACTGCTGTTATTCGCTTCATCATTTTTCTCTCTCCATTTCTTATATTGCTAGCACTATCAAACTGGGTATGCTGCTGAATTGACACTTCCTGCTTAACATCACCGATTTCTCTTCCAAAGGTCCAGACAATACCGAACTCTTTACGTAAATATTTAAATCCCAGCTCCTCAAGAACCGGACCCACAATGGATTTTATTACCTTAGTCTTATTGAGCAAAGCTTTTACCACAATTTCATTAGCTGCTTTTTCATTTCACACATCATTGGTATCATCCTGCCGATA
>JAEEGI010019010.1_pt1 | contig 13891 bp, 4 predicted proteins | sample 8958751 | NCBI WGS metagenome assembly JAEEGI01 (sample SAMN16246545, study PRJNA631951) | gut metagenome | biome: gut microbiome; feature: rumen; material: KS-attached | host: Bos | place: Iran: Karaj | collected 2018-10
TGGCCTATGTGTGCAGACTGGGCCTCATGGGCTGGTTCCTGGGCTACGGCCTGGCGGCCTACGTGAACACCATCCTGTCGGTCATCTACTACTACGGCGGCTTCTGGAAAAAGCGGGTGAGTCTGGTGTGACGCCGGAACCTTTTCCCGCCGGCATCGTCAAAAGCAATATCGCATCACCGCGCCTTGACGCGGGGATATGGAGGTAAAACCGATGAAAATGAGACGCATAACGGCCATGCTGCTGGCTCTGCTCCTGGCCCTGAGCCTGTGGGGCTGCAGCAAAAAGAACAGCGGCAGCAGCGAGACTCCCGCCGGCCCCGGCCAGACGGACAGCCAGACGGATCTGGAAAAGAAGCTGAAGGGCGTGGAGAAGGTCAAGCTGGACCACGTATACAGCGCCGAATACCTGCCTGTGGAGCTGAACGACGGCAACACCTATATCCAGAGCATGCAGGAGGCAAACGGCCAGGTCTATTTCACCGCCAGCTTTGACCGGCAGGTGCCCAATGCCGAGAACCCGGAGATCATGGACTATTACTGGGGCATGGAGATCCTGCAGCTGGACGGCAATGAACTGAAGGTCGTCGCCACCTTCACCCAGGAGTCCAACTACGACGAGGAAAACAGCCAGAGCACGGACAGCTACGTGAACAGCATCAGCGTGGCCCCGGACGGCACCCTGTGGTACGTGAAGGAAGAATACTGGAACGACTGGTCCGATCCGGAGAACTATATCTGGGAGCAGCGCAGCGCCCTTGTCCACACGGACATCGAGGGAAACGAGCTGCTGAACATGTCCATGGACTCCCTGAAGGACCCCAACAGCCCGGACGACGGCATTTACATCCAGAACATGTTCTTCGCCGAAAACGGGAACATGCTTGCCATGACGAACAACGGCTTTATCGGCCTGGCTCCCGATGGGCGGCTCCTGTTCCGCTCCTCCCTGGGGCAGAACGGCAACACCTGGATCAGCAGCGTCTGCCGGACCGGCAGCGGCCGGATCATCGCCCTGGTGTACAGCTACAACGAGGTGGACTATTCCAACACCCTGAAGCTGATGGAGGTCGATCCGCTCAACGGCAATATGACGGAGCTGGACGCCCAGCAGTCCGCAGCGAACTTCTATGACATCATGGGCGGCCCGGGGGACACCCTGCTCATCCGCACCAACGGGGGCATCGACGTATACGATCTGCAGACGAAGCAGCGCAGCGAAATGCTGAACTGGCTGAACTGCGACATGAACTCCAACTATGTCCAGCAGGTCTGCGCGCTGAACGACGGCCGCCTGCTCATCACGGAGCGGAACTGGCGCAAGGACAACAGCATGAAGCTGGCCTACCTCAAGCCCGTGGGGGAGAGCGTGGAGAAGTACCTGATCCACTTTGCCGCCCTGTATCTGGACGAGGACATCATAGGCAGCATCATCGACTACAACAAGCGCAGCGATCAGTTCCGCATCGTGTTTGACGATTACTCCAAGTACGCCACGGATGAGGATTACCAGGCCGGCCTCAAGGTGCTGAACCAGGAGATCATCTCCGGCAAGATCCCGGACATCTTCTCCGTGGAGGGCCTGCCCTATGACGTATACGCCAGCAAGGGCCTGCTGCTGGACCTGAAGCCCAGACTGGAGAACGACCCCGACCTCCATATGGAGGATTATCTGGAGAACGTGTTCAAGGCCGTGGAGCGGGACGGCAAGATCTGCAGCCTGATCCCCGCCTTCGCCATCCAGACCCTGGTGGCCAAGGAGAGCTATGTGGGCAAGGAATCCGGCTGGAACATGGACAGGCTCCAGGAGCTCATCCGCCAGCATCCCGACGCCCAGGTCTTTGCCGACGTCACCCGGGAGGGCGCGCTGGAGATCCTGCTGGCCCGGAACATGGACGCCTTTACGGACCCGGAGACCGGCAAGTGCAGCTTCAACGGGCCGGACTTCGTTCGGCTTCTGGAGCTGGTGAAGTCCTTCCCCGAGGAGATCGACTGGGAAGCCCGGTACCGGGACGACCCCGACTACTGGCAGAGGCAGGAGGGGCAGTACCGGGAGGGCCGCACCCTGCTCATGACCAACTATATCAGCAACTATACCTCCATTCGGGATACCTACTATCAGTTTGATTCCGACTGCACCTTCATCGGCTTCCCGGGGGCCAAGGGCTCCGGCGCCGTGATCCAGCCCCAGATGGAGATCGCCATTTCCGGCCGCACCAAGCTGGACGACCAGTGCTGGGATTTCATCCGCTTCCTGCTGAGCGAGGAGTACCAGAACGAGCTGGGCAGCTGGGTATTTCCCGTGCGCCTGGACGCCCTGAAGGCCCAGGAGACCCTGGCCATGGAGGGAGGCACCGTGGGCGGCCCCATCGTCTACCGCACCGTGGAGGGCGGCGGCATGGTGGCCTATGAAACCGGGGTGACCGCCGCAGTTGCGGAGAACGCGCCGGCGGAGGAAGCCGAGGGATCCCAGGAGACCGGCGACGGAGACGCGGAGACCGGGGAAGGGGAGACCGAAGGGGAAGATACCGTAGGGGAAGATCCCGAAGGGTCCGGGGAGATCGACCTGCCCATCGACGAACCCATCGATCCGGGCTACAACGACTGGTGGAGCAAGCCCATCACCCAGGACATGGCGGACAAGATCACCAACGCCATCCTCGGCGCGGTACAGGTGTACCGGCAGCAGACGGAGATCATGGCCATCGTCCAGGAGGAGGCCGGCGCCTTCTTTGCCGGTCAGAAATCCGCCCAGGCCGTGGCGGACGTGATCCAGAGCCGCGTATCCCTGTACGTGGCGGAATCCCGATAAAACAGCATGGCTTCGGGCGTGCCGGATCCCCGGCACGCCCAAAGCGATAGGAGTGATCTCTGTGAAGCGTACAGCCGCCCTGATCCTGGTCCTGGCCCTGTGTCTGGGCTTCAGCGCCTGCACCGCCCGGGAGCCCGAGCCCCTGCCGAAGGCGCTGACCCTGGAGGAAGCGCTGGCGGATCTGGCAAAGGAGACGCCGGAGGGCGTCTATGCCGGGGAATACCTGCCCGCCGGACTGGAGAAGGAGGAAACCCTCCTCTCCCTGTCCCTGGCGGGCGGCCGCGTATACCTGACCACGCGGCGGGAGGATTCCGTCCGGCTCCTGCGGCTGGAGCAGGCGGGGACCCTGAAGACCCAGCGGAGCTGGCTCTGCGTTTCAGACTATGACGAGGCCGCCTGCCGCAGCACGGACAGCCTGGTGGACCTGGTGACCGTGGCCCCGGACGCCACGATCTGGTATATCCGCCGGGACAGCCGCTGCGACTGGTCCGATCCGGACCGGTATCTCCGGCAGGACCATCGGTGGCTGGTGCGGGAGGACGCCCGGGGCAAGGTCCTGCAGACCGCCGCCCTGCCGGAGGGAGAGCCGGAGCCCATCGCCCTGTTCTTCCCGCCGGAGGGGGATATGCTGGCCCTGGGGGAGACGGGCTGCATGCGCCTCAGCCTTGACGGCGAGCTGCGCTCCCGGGCAGATTACCCCCCCTCCATGCAGCTGAGCCGGGCGGTGATGACGGAGAGCGGCCGGGTGGCCGGCCTGTTCCTGCGCTTTGGCAGCGACGGAAAGCCGGAGCGCTGGGTGCTGGGAGAGCTGCAGCCCGCCTCCGGCGGCCTGCGGGAGCTGGAGACCCTGCCGGCGGACAGCACGGAGGAGCCCTGCATGCTCCTGGCGGGGGCCGGGGACAGCCTGCTGATCCCCGACGACCGGGGGCTGCGGCGTCTGGATCTGGAGACCGGCGACTGGGAAAAGACCCTGGACTGGCTCAGCAGCGGCGTCGACCCCTTTTGCCGGGCGGACATGCTGGCCATGGGGGAGAGCAGCCTGCTGCTGGTCCTGCGGGAGCCGGAGGGCAGCCTGCGCCTTATGCTGCTGCGCCCCGAGGAGGAGCCGGAGGCCCGGTATCTCATCCGCCTGTCCCTGCCCCGGCTGACGCCGGCCCTGGCGGAGTGCCTGCTGGAGTATAACCGGCGGCAGGAGCTGTGCCGGGTGGTCCTTACGGATGAGGATGCGGACGTGTTCGATCCCCGGGAGGATACCGCGGCGCGGATGGACCTGAGCCCCGTGCTGGCGGAGCTGCCGGTGGTCATTTCGGTCCCCGCCGCGGCGATGAAGGACCGCACCCGCCTCTGCCTCAGCTTCGGCCTGCGCACTGCGGCCGCGGCGGAGAGCAGGGTGGGGGACACCCCCGGCTGGACCGCAGAGCAGCTCCGGAGCCTGCTGGAGCGGTCGCCGGGAACGGCGCTGCTGCCGGAGGGCGGGGCGGAGGAGGCCCTGGAAGCCCTGTACGCCCCGGCATACGCCCGCCGGAAGGACACGGCAGAGCGGGAGGAGAGCGTCCGCCGGGGGCTGGAGCTGCTGCGGGAGCTCCTGGAGGGACTGCCGGAGAGGCAGAAGGCGGAGGGACCCTTTGCCGCCTGGCGGGAGGTCCGGACCTTCCTGCTCCTGCCCTGCACCCTGTACCGCTGCGGGGACCTGCCGGAGCTGGACCGCAGGCTGGGGGAACGGGTCTGCCTGATCGGCCTGCCGGAGCTGCCCGGCTCCGGGGCCGTCCTGGAGCCTGTCCTGGAGCTTGCCGTGGACGCGGCCTCCGACCGGGCCGCCGCCTGCATGGACCTGCTGGGCTTCCTGCTGGGCGATTGGGCCCAGGAGAAGCTGGGACAGGAGGCCTTCCCCGTCCGCCGGGACGTCCTGGCGGCGCTGGAGGCCGGAGAGCTGCCGCCGGAGGACGCCGGGCGCCTGGAGGCCGCCCTGACCGGCGCCGGGACCTGAACGGAATAAAGCCATATCCGCCGCGGAGGGACATGACCCCTCCGCGGCGGTCTATGCCCGGTCAAGTGATTTGACAACCGGGGCAGGGGGGTATATACTTATACGGCACAATTACACCTAGCATGCAAGATAGTTCAAATCATCAGATATGGAGAAAGGAAGCAGGAACGATGAAAAAAGCGATAAGTCTGCTCCTCTGCCTTGTGCTGCTGCTGGGCCTGGCGCCCGGGATGCTGGCGGCGGAGGCTGACGAGCCGGAGGTCCCGGAGGCTTCGGAGACGGCCGCAGCTCAGGCCGAAGCGGAGCCGGAAGCGCTTCCGGCAGGGAAAGCGCCCGCGGAAAAGCCCCTCTATGAGGAGCTCCCCGTGGAGCCGGAGGATGAGGACGAAGCCGTTCTGATGGCCGGGACCGCAACGGTGTCCGCCACGGTGTCCTTCCCCGCGGGGGCCAGCGCCAGCGGCAGAATGTACGTCTATCTGGTCAAGGCCTGCACGACGGACGAGACCGGCCTGGTAACAGCCGAGCCGCGGATCACGAGCAAGGCGGCCGAGGTGAACGGCTCATCGGCCTTCAGCGTGACCTTTACCAACGTGGAGGCCGGCGAGTATTTCTTCGGCATATATTCCGGCGAAGCCATGCTCGAGGGGCTGACCAACGGCTCCTATTACCTGAATGCGGACGGCACCAGGGCGGGAGGCCAGTACACGGCCACCACCTTCAAGGTGGCGGCGGGGGCGGCGGTGAGCCGCAGCTTCAGCCTGCTGAAGCCGGAGCGCACCATCTCCGGCACCCTGAAATTCTCCCAGCCCATGCCCCAGGAGCAGCAGCTGGAGGTCATGTCCAACGGCGGCAGCGACAACAGCTACAGTTATTTCAACATCCCCAAGGGCGCGTCGCAGGTCCCCTTCAGCGTGTCCGCGGATGAATCCTCCCTCATCTATATCGACTTCTGCAATACCACGACCGGCGGCAGCTGGCACCGGTTCTGCATCAACGGCACGCTGGAGGGAAACTGGGACGATGTCGTGTATTTCGATCCGGTCAGAGGGTCCGTCTCCGGCCTGGTCATTGACGCGGACGCGCTGCTGGAGGGCGTCACGGCCTCGGAGACCATCCCCGTTACGGTGAACGTCAAGCTGCCGGAGACGCTGACGGAGCGCAGGCGGTATTACGTTTACGCCATCGACGCAAACGGCGCCAGCCGCAGCACCAGCGTATACGGCCAGAAGGACAGATCGGAATTCTCCGTCCATATGCAGCTCAGCGCGGATGCGCCCTATACCTTTGCCTATCGGGAAATGACGGGCGTCAACAGGAACTTCAACAACGAGTCCTTCGGCTGGCGCTATGCGGCGGATTCCGGGGTCAGCGCCCTGGCGTCCGCAGCCAAGAGCTATACCTTCACCGGCGACAGCGGCACGGTGACCATCCAGGAGCCCGCCTGCCTGAAGATCACGGGCGTCCTGGACCGGGGCTCCTTCATGGCCGGCGGCAGCAGCATCGGCTATGTCAAAGCCGTTTTCCCCGGGGAGGAGACCTATACGGCTCTGGTGAATTTCTCGGGAGCTGAGACGGAGAAGAGCTATACCATCTATGTTCCCGCCGCCCTCCGGGGCCAGGCATACTCCCTCAGCGCTGCCCGGGCGGAGCAGATCTCGTCCAACAGGCCCCTGGCGGCCACCTGGACGGCTCCCGCCGCCGGCACGCTGACGGGGAACGTGACGGCGCCCAGGCTGAGCATCGACGCGGCGGGCTTTACCGTATCCGGCAGCGTTTCCCTGCCGGAGGGGATCGTCATCCCCGCAGGCGGCATCTGCGCCCATGTCCATGATTCGGATTCCAGCCTGGGCGTGCGGTACGTTTTCCGGGCGGGCCTGACCTCCGCCGACTTCAGCTTTACGGATTATTCGGATGCAGCCTCCGTCAACTACTACTGCAGTCTGGAGAACAGCACCGGCATCACCACCAGCGCGAGCACGAGCGCCACCCGGGAGGAGGCGGGCGTCAGCGGCCTGAGCTTCACCTTCTCCCACACCGTGGTCATCAGCGGCAAGGTGAAGCTGCCCGCGGGCGTCACGGATCTCGGCGCAAATATCCAGATCAACGATACGACGGCCAGCATCATAAAGGGGGAGACGGAGGCGCCCTACAGCGTCCGGGTGACGATGGGCCGCAGGGTGGATATCAGCGCCGTTCTCCAGGCGGAGACCTACCTCTGCCTGGTCGAGGATTGGTTCTACCTGAACAAAAAGTGGGAGTATACCCGCGAAGGCGGGGACTTCCCCATCGCCGAGACGGACAGGACCGGCGTGGACCTGGTCCTGTCAAAGGCCCGGCTGCTCTCCGGCACCCTGGCCTCCGGAAACGGAACGCCCCTGCGCCTGCTGGACACGCCGGAGGGCGCCAGGCGGAGTATTTCCGTCGGCGTATCCGGCAGCTACAGCAAATCCTGGAGCCGCACCCTGACGGAGGATATGAGCTGGTCCTGCAAGGTGCCGGAGGAAATGGCCGACAATGTACGGATCTACGTGGAGATCCAGTCCGATAGCTACGTGAACGCCCTGCGGGGCACGTATTATTACAGCACGGGCGCCGACGCGGTGACCTCCTGGTCGGATGCTTCCACGCTGGAGGTGCCGGAGGCGGGCCTTTCCGGTCTGACCATCCGGTTGAATACCGGCTGGGTCCTTTCGGGCACCCTGGTCCCGCCGGAGGGAGCCTACCTGCGCGGCTCCAGCAGCACCAGCTCCGCCACGATGGACGTGAATGCCAGGTCTGATTCGGACAGCTGGGCCGGCTCCGCCTATCTCCGGCCCGGGGAGGGCCCCTGGCCCTTCGCCGTCGTGGTGCCCCCCGAAGCAGCCGTGTACTCCTTTGAAGTCTCCGCCGGCCTGAGCAGCAGCTGGACCACCAACGTCATTTTCAAGGGCAGCTCAGATAACTGGGATATCAGCGGGGATACAACTCTGATCCGCATCCCCCTGGCGCTGGCGGGCAGCATCGTGAGCGGCACCGTCTTCCGCCCTGCCGGCTATACTGACTATATCTTCGGCAGCGTCTACGTGGAAATGCTGGAGGAGGGCGCCGTCAGTGCGACCTACAGCAGCAGCTTCCGCTCAATGAGCTCGGACGTCGCCAGCTCCTCCTATCGGGTGCTGATCCCCACCACGGAGACCGCGTCCGTTTACCGTGTCCGGGCGCAGATCAACTCCGACAGCAACGCTCTGGCCAAGAGGATCTGGATCTCCGCGTCCGGCGTGACCAACAAGGAAGCCGAGGCCAAGACCTTCTCCCTGCAGGCTGAGGCGAGGCACGATTTCACGCCTATCCTGCAGCCCAGCTACCTGAGCGGCAAGATCTACATCCCCGAGGGGATCACTGAGGCATTCAGCATCTCCGTCACGGGCGTGGAATCCCAGTACTTCACTATCGATCCCGCCCGGTGCCCCGAGGACGCCGGAGGCACGTACTATGCCTATGCGCTGCGCACCAGCAGGGAGTCCGGAAGCGATTTCAAGTTCAGGTACAACGTCAGTACGGAGGGAGAGACGGAGCTGTACACCGACAGCACCGTTTACGTCAAGACCGACGGCACGATGACCACCGTTTCCGGCGACGCCGATTACTGGCAGTACGTGCCCGGCGAGGAGCACACCCTGGACTTCACCCTGGCCAAGGCGGTCATCCTTTCCGGCGCCATCACCGACGAGGCGGGCGATCCCCTGCGCTGGACCCAGGGCGACGACGCCTACGTCTATCTGTATCTGAGCAGTACCGGCACCTACTCCGCCCGGATGCGCATTGCGGAGGACGGCACCTGGACGGTCAAGCTTCCCCCCGACAAGAAGGGCAGCTATTCCTGGCTGAGAGTCACGGCGGAGGGCAACTATTTCGAGCAGGCCTTACCGAATACCTACTATTACAGCGCGGAGGGCAAGGTGGTCACGGACGCCGCCCAGGCCAGCCCCGTGGAGATCCCCGCGGCGGGTCTCAGCGGCCTGAATATCCGCATGAATACCGGCTGGCTCCTCACCGGTCAGCTGAAGCTCCCCGAGGGCGGCTACTACCGGCTGCAGCCGGATCACTCCTCGACGTATACCAGGACGATGAGCGTCTGGGCGAGCGACGCCGACAGCGGAGAAAACTATTACGGCTCTGCCCAGATCGGCGTCGGCACGGATCCCTGGACCTACAGCATCACCGTGCCCAAGACGGAAACCACATATACCGTCAGCAGCGGCAACATCTTCATCGACGATTCCGTCATCGATACCAACGTCCTCTTTGACAAGACCGTGACCGTGGAGGGCGTCAGCGTCACAGGCAATACCACCGTGCCGGATATGACCCTGCATATCGTCAAGGCCATCATCACCGGCACCGTTTCCCGGCCCGAGGGGTACACGGGATACGTGTCCTTCCGGGTGAACGTGATCACCTCGCCGGAGAACGTCTATACCGCCCGACCCTACATGTCTGCCGATGCAGACAGCACCGAGTATTCCATCGCCATTCCGGATACGGACGAGAGCAGCACCTATACCGTGCGCTGCAACCTGAGCTACACCGGCCTGGTGAGCCAGTCCTGGTTGGCGGAAAGCGGAATGACGCGGAAGGAGGACGAGGCCAGGACCTTCACCTTCGGCAAGGACAGCGATACCCACGACTTCACCCTCATGGTCCTGCCCCCCTTTGTTTACGGCAAGCTCTATATCCCCGACGGGGTGGACGGCAAATTCACGGTGTACATCCAGGGCAGGGGCAGCAAGAGCATCCTCGTGGATACGGCAACGGACGCTCTGCGGGACGCCCAGGGCAGATACGTGCCCTATTCTCTCACCAATGAGGGAGAGGAGTTCAACTTCGAGCTGAGCTACCGGATCACCTCCGATGAAACGGGCAAGCTGCTGAGCCCCAACAACTACGTTTACTTCTACCTGAAGGAGGACGGCAGCCTGACCTCCGACAGAAACGAAGCCAAGTCCTTCGCGTATACCGGCACCGGCATCAACGCGGACGTGCACCTGATGGCCTGGCATGATATGGACGATCGGTACGTGTTCCAGAGCGCCCACGGCTGCAGCGGCGAGATAGACCCGGCAACCGGAGAATACCGGACGTATGTCTATACGTATGAGATCCCCGAGGGCGTCTACAGCGTGAAATTCCACATCGCCTTCGCGGACTGCACGGTCAAGGTCAACAATTCGAACCAGTATAGCAACCGCACCGTGACCATCTACCGCAGCAGCGGTTCCCAGGTGCGCTTCATGATCCAGCCCAACACTACCCAGCGGTACTACGGCTTCGGCGTGGATATGATCACCATCGACGGCACGCCCACCGGCGTTTCCTCCCCCAGCGTGTTTACGGAGAGCGGCGCCGACTACGCCGGGATCATCAGCGACGTACGGCAGGGCAAGACCCTGAACGCCCTGTTCCTGGGGAACACGGAGGAGGCCGTGACCCGGACGGCCCTGGCCGCCGCCTATGACGCCGACGGCCGGTTCCTGCAGGCCAGGCTCGCGGAGGTCGCCGTCAGCTCTGCCGGCACCGTCAACGCCCGGTTCAGCTTCAAGGCCGACGAAGCCATCAGCGAGGTGAAGGTCATGCTGCTGGACGAGGAGAAATGCGCCCCCGTGATGCAGCAGATCGTGATCAAGGCGGACTGATTCCGAAAGCCCGCTGAACACACAGTGAACACTTGCCCCGCCGTCCCGAAAGGACGGCGGGGCAAGCGCGCGGAGGGCGCAGCCGCGCCGCAGCAGCATTTCACCCGCCGTCCCTGGGGACGGCGGGTGAAACTTCTGCCGCCCCGAAGGGCGGAGGGCCGGTCAGCCCAGGCAGGCGGCCAGCACGGCGAAGATGCGGGCGGCGCAGAGGACCAGGTCCTCCCGGCTGAGGGGGTGGTCCGTCTTTCCCGCCAGGGAATCCAGAATATCCTGGATATCCCGGGGGTTGCCGGGCATGATCAGGTCGTTGCCCGCGGAAATGCACAGGGCGGGAACGGAGTCCACGCCCTCCGCCATCTCCATGCCGCTGTTGCCGGTGGTGCCCCAGTCCGTCATGACGAAGCCCCTGAAGCCCCAGTCATGGCGCAGGACGCCGTTCAGCAGGTCCCGGTGGTTCGCGCTGTGGGTGCCGTTGATGCAGTTATAGGAGGTCATGAGGCTCAGGGGCTGGCTGAGGCGCACGCACAGCTCGAAGCCCCGGAGATAGATCTCCCGCAGGGCCCGGACGGAGACGACGCTGTTCTCATAAGCCCGGTTGTCCTCCTGGTTGTTGCAGGCATAGTGCTTGGGGGTGGTGCCGACGCCCGGGGTCTCCTGGACGCCCAGGGTCATGGCGGCGGCGGTATAGCCCGCCACCAGAGGATCCTCGGAATAATACTCAAAGTTGCGGCCGCACAGGGGATTCCGGTGGATGTTCATGCCCGGAGCCAGCCAGAGGGTGACGCCGAACTTCTTCATCTCCCGGCCCACCAGACGGCCCGCGGCCTTCACCAGCTCGGTATCCCAGCTCTGGGCCAGAAGGGTGGCGATGGGAATGGCGGTGGCGTACTGGTAATAGTCCACGGCCCCCTCCGTGTCCGCTTCCGTCCGGTCCTCCCCCATGAGGGCGGCGAAGCGGTTCTCCAGCTGCAGGATGCTCCCGTCCTTCAGCAGCTGGAAATGGGGGGTGAGGCGGAGACCCGCCGGTCCGTCCGCCAGGATCATGGGGGGCACGCCGGGGATATGGCTGCCCGTCTCTCCCGCCGCGCCGGGCACATGGACGGAGGCGGAGCCCACCATGCTCTGGTTCCCGCCGGCGCCCACCACCAGGCCCGCCAGGGCTTCATCCGACTGCTGCACCGCCCATTCCAGGGCGCTGCGGCGGCCTGCGGCCACGTCCGCCGGGGTGACGGGCTCCTTGGGCGGCTGGGGCAGCACGGGCCTGACCCAGGCCCGCCGGATGGAGGGGATGCTGCCCGCCTGCAGCTCCAGCAGGGGCGCGGCGGCCTTTTCCGCCTCCTCCCCGGCAAACTGCAGGGGCTTGACCGAGGCGTCGGGCCGGAGCAGGGGGATCTCCTCCTGCATGGCCATATAGCGGCCCACGGTCTCCAGCACCGCCAGACCGTCCAGCCGCAGCAGGGCGGCCACATGGCTGTCCCGGGAGTGGCGGCCCAGGCGCAGGATATAGTCCCCGGGCTCCAGCACCCAGGCGGAGAGGGTCTCGCAGAAGGAGGCCAGCTCCCGGAGGCTGCAGCGCAGCTCCAGCTCCTGGCTCTCCCCGGGCTCCAGCAGCCGGGTCTTGCCGTAGGCGATCAGGCTCTGCCGGGGCTTGGGCAGGCTCCCCGCAGGGGGCGTGACGTACAGCTGGGCCACAAAGCGGCCCGGCCTTGCGCCGGTGTTCTTCACCTCGGCCTTTACGCAGAGTCGGGTGGGGCCCGCCTCCGCCCCGGTGCAGGCGAGGGAGAAGGAGGTATAGTCCAGGCCGTAGCCAAAGGGATAGGCCACGTCCCTGCCGAAGGTATCGAAATAGCGGTAGCCCACAAAGACGTCCTCCCCGTAGGGCTCCCGGTCCAGGTCACCGTCGTTCACGCCGAAGGAGGCGGAGCTGGGATAATCCGCGTACGCCAGGGCCCAGGTATCCGTGAGCCGGCCGGAGGGCGGCGTGATCCCCAGCAGGGCGTCCGCCAGGGCGTCCCCGCCCCCGGCCCCCGCCTGGCTCATCAGCAGCAGGGCGTTGGGCTTGAGCTCCCGCAGGAAGGCGGTGTCCAGCACGCCCCCCACGTTCAGGATCACCACAAGGCGCTGATAGCCCTTCCGCAGGGCGCGGAGGTTTTCCTCCTCCCGGGGGCTCAGGCAATAGTCCCCGGGCGCGGCGGTCCGGTCCTTGCCCTCGCCGGAGTTGCGGCTGACGACGTAGATCGCAAGGTCCCCGGTCTCCGCCGGGATCACCGGCTCCGGCGGAGCCTGGAAGGGATGCTCGAAATAGATGATGATGGGGTTCTTGCCGCCGGCCTTCATGGCCTCGGCCAGCTCCCGCTCATGGGCCTGCTCCGCCGCCGCCAGCTCCCGGTCCAGCGTGTCCAGCCAGCTCCCGGTGGTCACGGTGAAGCCCGCCCGCAGAAGACCCGCCTCGATATTCACGGTCTCCCGGGCGTTCACGTCCCCGGAGCCGGTGCCGCCCCGCACCGTATGCCGCGCGCCCCGTCCGTACAGGGCCGCCTTTTCCGGGCCTGCCAGAGGCAGGGTCCCGTCGTTCTCCAGCAGCACCATGCCCTGGGGGGCAAGCTTCCGCACCAGTTCCCGGTGCTCCTCCTCCATCCGGCTCACCGCCGGGTCCGTGGGCGCGTAGATCTTGCTCATGGTCATCCTCCTATGTGAATGGTTTTCTGCCTCCAGTATATACAAAAAACGGGCACGCCGCAAGTGCGGCGCACCCTTGTTTCCGGTTTCTTACGGTTTTCCCGGCATGCGGCCCGTGGCCATCTTGGCCTTGTCCGTGATGCCCTTGCTGCGCCAGTTGCCCCAGATGTAGATGGGCAGCAGCACGCAGAGGCCCAGGACCATGCCGAAGCCGAAGCACTGGAACATGCCGAAGTAATGCCCGTTGCCCACGCCCGCGGCCTCCGCCAGCTGACGGGTGGCGTAGAGTCCCGCGTCCACGGCGGCCTGGCAGTCCCGGTTCAGGGGGACGATGGCCAGGAGGTAGCCCAGGGGCAGCCGGACGATGGTGGTGATGACGCCCACCAGGGCGGAGGCGGTGGAGGCCCCGGCACCCCGGAGCGCCCCGCCCAGCACGTTCTGGATGGCCATGAACACATAGAAGAAGCAGAGGAACCGGAGCCCCCTTACCCCCATCTCCAGGGCCCGCTCATTCACGTTGAAGGCGGCCATGAGGTCCTTGCCGAAGAAGTACAGGATGAAGCCCAGGACGATGGAGAAGCACACGGCGATGATGCAGGTGGAACGGATGCCGTCGTTGGTGCGCTTGATGTCCCCCGCGCCGATATTCTGGCCCACATAGGTGGTGATGGCGGCCTGGAGGCCCATCATGGGCATCATGGCGAAGCCGTCCACCTTCATGATGATGCCGTTGGCCGCGATG